>Ga0315904_10000018_pt1 | contig 312816 bp, 236 predicted proteins | sample LakEriMetagenome_6_FD_203529 | JGI IMG/M metagenome (GOLD analysis project Ga0315904, IMG submission 203529) | Freshwater fungal communities from buoy surface, Lake Erie, Ohio, United States - Buoy 12 MA120 | ecosystem: Environmental > Aquatic > Freshwater > Lake | place: USA: Lake Erie, Ohio...
GCGCTAGCCGCCGGTTCTTTCCAACGTGATACCTCGTACCAACAGCAAACCAAAGAACCCGGCCGCTAGCGCGGTCCGGCTACTATGGATGGCGATGAATGAGGACTAGACTCTCTCACGAAGTCCGCGCCGAATACTGGGCGTGCTGGCCAATCGTCCTAGCGGCAAAGGCGCTAGCCGCCGGTTCTTTCCAACGTGATACCTCGTACCAACAGCAAACCAAAGAACCCGGCCGCTAGCGCGGTCCGGCTACTATGGATGGCGATGAATGAGGACTAGACTCTCTCACGAAGTCCGAGCCGAATACTGGGCGTGCTGGCCAATCGTCCTAGCGGCAAAGGCGCTAGCCGCCGGTTCTTTCCAACGTGATACCTGGTACCAACAGCAAACCAAAGAACCCGGCCGCTAGCGCGGTCCGGCTACTATGGATGGCGATGACTCGCTATGGTGAGGTGACCAATCGATCTCACCCTCCCCTTGGGAGGGTCGCGAGGAACGAGCGGGGAGGGCGACAAGCTACCGAGTGTCAGCCCTCCAGGCCTTGAACCTCATTTGCCTCTCTTGGATCACCACCCACAGGAGGCCCAGACGGACCAAGAAAAAGGACCCTGGCCTCCATTCGCTGGAGACCGCAGACTTTCTTTGGGGTCCAGAGTCGGCTCCTGACGATAAAAGAAATGGAGGAATCGGCTTGGAGCCCCACTTGGCTCCCCGGCGCGGCCAGGGAATGCTGCGAATGTCGATGGCTCCAGGCAATAGGAGCCACTTCGATGCTGCGATTCCACCGCTTCGCCTGGTTGGCATTGGTTTCCGCTGTATTCTCCCCATCCCTTCAGGCGCAGACCTATCGCGGCCAGGGAGTGGGCATGGGGGGATTGGCGGGCGCGGTGATCGGTGGAGTCATCGGACACCAGAACGACGAGCTTGCCGAAGGGGCGCTCATCGGCGGTGCCGTGGGCGCGATCGCCGGTGGCGTGATCGGCCATCAGAAGGACCAGCAAGCAGCTCGCCAACGCTACTATCGACAGCAAGCCTACGCCAATACGTACCGCAATGGATATGCCGTCCCAGCCTCCGTCGGAGTCACCACGGCCGATGTGCTGCATCTGACTCGCAATCGCGTGCCTGACAACCTCATCATCCAGCACCTCTACAGCCAGGGGGTGCAACGCCGCATCCAGGTGCAGGAAATCATCCAGCTCCACCAGTTGGGGGTCAGCGAGCCTGTGATTTCGGCGATGCAGCACGCTCCGCTCGCCTCCCAGGTCGTTCATCAGGTTCCCGCAGGCACCACCACCACCATCGTGACTGCTCCGCCCACCTATCCTGGAACCTCCTACCCGGCAGCAACCTACCCTGGTGGCTCGGTCATGGTCCGCGAAACCCTCATGACGCCTCCACCACTTCCCGCCACCAATGCGTTACCCCCGCGGCGCGGTTTCTGAACTGGAAGCGCGTGGCCAACGGCGATCGCAAGATCACAGCGGTGCGGGCAGGTCGCGGCGGGAAAACAGAAACAGGGCAATCCCCCAGCAGGCAACTCCCAAGCCGATCAGCGCGGCGGAGAATCCCAGCGGCCCTAGCGAATAGATGCCTGCGTTTTCCACCCAACCGTACCACCAGTCGCCGACTCGCTGGGGTTCCTGAGCCGCCACCTGAACCATCCAGTCGGGCTGATAGGCTGCCAGGAAAGTCCCATGCACCAGCGGCTTGAAGGCCGGCGTCGACTTGGAGAGCAGAAACAGCAAGAACTGCGCGACGTAGACGGCTAGGACCAAACCGATCGTACGCCATCGATACTGATCCCAACTGCTCATCAGTACGCTCAACCCCCACACCGCCAACCCCAGAGCAAAAAGATTCAGGCTGGGGGTGATGTAGAGCGACGGGGAGACAAATTGGCTCAGCGGCACATGGACCGTTTTGGCTTCCGACCAGAAATTCGGGATCGAAATGGGCATGCCAGGAATCGGAACCCATCGCTGCGAACTGATCGGAACCTGATTGGTTTCGATTCCGATCGCCAATCCGCACCAAGCGATCAGCACCAGACATGCCAGCCCCAGAACGCTGACCATGGCGTGAGCGACCATCACCTGGGTGCGACTGACCGGCTGGGCAAGCAGCATCTCCATGGTGCCTCGGCCCAACTCTCCGCTGACCACATCGGACCCCCGTGCAATGCTCCAAACCAACACGCAAAGAAGCAAGATAGGCTCGTCGAAGGTCAGCCCAACCACCCCTTCGTAGGTGAGGAATTGTTCGAGCGGCACTGGGGCAAATTTTTCCAAGCTGCGGATCTGATCGAGCAGCGGTGCAAAGCCAGCCAGTTCGAACTGGCTGATCGTCCAGATGCGCACCCAAGGAAACAACAGCAGCACCAAGGCGCAAGCACCCCACAGCAGGGACGACTCAATCGCGTATTTCTTGATCAGCTGTCGGAACATGCGTGGTAGATCTCGTAGATGCTGCGTAATCCAACCGGTTCCAGTCGCATTTCCTTCCAGCCGGTCTGCTGCAGCCAGCTGAGATGATCCTCCAGCGATCCGGACAAATCGATCGTCCAGTGTTCCCCTTGCCGATCGACCAATTTCGCGCCATCGGGAAAATTAGCAACCGCCTCAGAGAGCCGATCGGCGGGCGGCCTAGCCCGCATGCGATGGACTGCCTTGAGCGTCGCCAGATCGACTTGGTGGACCACCTGTCCAGCGCGGAGAATCGCCGCCTGCTGGCAGACTTCTTCGATTTCGCTGAGCACATGGGAGCAAAGGATCAGCGTTCTTCCTTGCCGATGTTCTTCCTGAATCATCTTCAGGATTTCATGACGGACCGTCGGATCAAGATTCGCCGTCGGCTCATCCAAAATCACCAAAGGTGCCGAACAACTGATGACCGCTGCCAGGGCTAGCTTCTGTCGCATCCCTGTCGACATGAACGCAACGCGCCTCTTCAAGTCTAGGCCCAGCCGATCTGACAACGATCGGGCGCGCGTCAAGCTACCCCCAGGGTGCATCCTCGCAAAGAACTCCAGGCACTCCGCACCACGAAAAGCCCGAAAGAGCTTTGCTTCGGCAGGCAGGTAGGCGACTTGCCGCCGCACGCGAACGCTCTCCAGTTGGCAATCCCAGCCAAAGATCTGGGCGCTTCCCGAGGTGGGCTTCAGATATCCCAGCAGCGTCCGCATCAGCGTCGTCTTGCCGGCACCGTTGGGTCCAAGAAGCCCTAAGACTTCTCCTTGCGGCACCTGAAGGCAACACCCATCCAGCGCTCGCAAGGACCCGTACTGTTTGGTGAGTTGGTCGACCGAGACAACCACTTGGCCCATGCTTGCCTCAGACACCCGAGCACCAAAAAAATCGTCAGGGAAGGGGTCGACCTAGAAGCGGTTAGGCGTCTCCGTCGATCGGAGGCAACCCGGATTCCGATCGATCCGTGCAGCAATAGAATAGCAGAACGGCTAGCGGCCCGTTTCAGAATTCAAGCAGCCAAGTGATCGCAAGGAAGCGATCACTCAACCGTGGCGGAAGCGGAAGTATCGCGAGCCACCTAGAACTTGGCTCAGGTCGTGGCGACTCGAACCATGGGAACGCTGACCATGTTCAACAATCTGCCTCGCGCCGAGGACTCGCGTATCTTTGGATCGGTCGGGGAAGTCTGCGAGCCACTCTCTGCGGCGGCTTACGAAACGGAGGCGTCGGTGTTGGTGATCGGCTCCCGATCCATCCAAGACTGATCTCCCGAATGCCAGAAGACGATGTCCCGGTCATCAGGTTTCCAGGTGAAGAACCCCAGTTGTTCGTCGATCACGGTGGGGAAATCGACGACGCCCACGTCGGCGCTGCGAAGCAGCACACCCAGTTTCTCCAGTTCTTCAACGTAAAGTTCGAACCGGCGAGCTTCTTCCTGTAGGTCCTGCCGCAGATCTTCCAGCTCGGCCAAATGCATCGAGGATTGCCTCCCCTCATGCCGCCGAATCATTCGGTGCAGGTGCAACCGTCGCTCGGCCAGTTCCCGACACGCCAGTTGAATGTCGGCAACGATCAACCGCAGCAACGGAAGCATCGACCGAGCCTGATCCAGGGTGAAAAGCGTTTTGTGGGAATCGAGTACCGGCACCATGAATGGCACCTCCTTCCACTCCAACCAGCTGAAACCACCCCTGGAAAAATCGCAGAAGCCGGATGCATCGGCGTGCCGCGTAGGCCGATCGATGAGCCAACCAGATCCCGTTTCCGCCATTTTCCTCGATTTGGGACGATGGGCAACGCCAAAAACCTTCCCCGGGGGGAACCCCTGCAAAACGCCTCGGTTGGCGACGCAGGAAACCCCTGAAAAATCGATTCGCGAAGAGACCGGCGCGTTCCTCCGGAATCGGGAATTTTCTTTTTTGCCACCACCGATTCTGCGATGCCAACGCTGCGCAGCGGCAATTCGCCGGGCTCACGCTGCCCGAAGGCTTCCTGCAGCCATTGTTCCGCTCAGAAATTCCTCAGCCGCTCGATCCACCCATTCGGATCGAACGGTTTCTTGATGGTCTTGCTGCGCAGCCGCTAGGGACCACTCGGCCAGCCGAGCGATGGTGCGGGGATGACCTGCCGCAAGCTGATGAATCCTTTCGATCGCGGCCACTTCAAACCAGTTCCCATTGGCCCCACAGGTCGCAGCAGCCCAGTCAAAGTAGTCCGCTGTCTGTATCAGACTCCAGGGTTTCAATCGCACCTGCAACAGGCATCGATCCGCCAGTTGCCAACTGTCTTCCTGAAGGAAAGAGGGACCGCTAGCCAGCCAGCCAATCCACCTTCCGGGTAGATGCGCCCAACGCTGCAGTTCCTCGCGCACCTCAAATCGCGCTCGATCGACATCGTCCAGCAAGAAAACGACCGGCGTCCCGTGAGGCGGCGCCGCAGTGACAAGGTCTTCTAGAATTCGCCAGGGTCCTTCGAGATCCTGAGCATCGAGATTCGATAAGTGACTGCCTAGCCCGCACTGAGCGACCAAGCGACTAGCCAGTTGACCGACGCGCATCCCAGCCAGCGAGCAACAAGCGACTTTCCAGGGCCGGCCACCCACGAAGCGACGGACCGCCCAGCCAACTCGGCGGAACAAGACCGACTTCCCGATCCCGGAATCGCCCGCCAGCCACCCCAGACCTGAACCTCGCTCGATCAAAAAGCTGATCCGCGCCAGCGACTCGTCCACCGACCCGCCACCGTAGACAAATGGTTCGACTCCACCTCGGACGAAAGGAGTCCCAACTGGCCACGTCAGCTTTGGATTCATCAGGCTCATCGGATACCAGCCTCCCCCGGTGCACCACCAAGCGAAGCCCCTGGTGTTCGGCTCTTCAAGGGAAAGCCTGCACGATGCGCGCCAACCTCCCCTATAGAAAAACTTTCGGCACTTCCACGATCGCAAGCCCACTAAAACCGACCGGAGAGCGAACCCGCCAGGGAGCGATGCATGCTAGCATTGAATAGATGGATTCCACATGTCTGGATGAAGCACAGCAGACCGATTGAGCCCTGAAGGCGATCGATGGCAGGACGACCCTGTCGCTTTCCAATGGGCGGGGCTCTGCGGATCGACTGAACTGGCGGATCGACAAACCGCCAGGACATGAGGTTGCAACGCTGCCATCGAAGGAGATCAGCTCGATGAATCGCAAACCGTCGTCGGATGAACCATCTTCGGATCGCGGCGGCCAGCCCGCTGCCCACGACGCCTCTCAGGCTGGCTCTCAGGCCAGCTGGCTAGCGCCGCGCTTGCGCCTCAAGCAGTGCGAAGAATTTTGCCGGCGGATCGGTATTGGGCTGCGATCGGGTGTCGATCTGATGCGATTGCTGGAGATGGAGCGAAAGTTGGGTGGTGGAAAGACGCAGGATGGCATCCAGGGGGTCTACGATCAATTGCGATCGGGAGACACCTTGTCGGGAGCGATGGCGGCTCAGGGAACCCTTTTTCCCCCTCTCCTGATCCAGATGGTCGCTGCTGGTGAGTCGGGTGGCAGCCTCGACCGCGTCTTTCTCTACATGGCCGACCACTACCGCGATACGCGACAGGCACGCAACAACTTCATCCAGCAGATGACCTGGCCCGCGATTCAGTTGCTCCTGGGACTCCTGGTGGTTACCGGGGTCATTCTCCTGCAGGGATTCCTCGGACCAGCCAACCCTCAGGAAGGGATGCAGTTCGATGCCTCGGGCCTGGGCCTTCGTGGTGTCTCGGGAGCCTTGACATTCTGGGGCTACATCCTGGCCGTGGCCGCAGTGGTGGGATTGATCGTTTGGGGTATCTGGAAGAACTGGTTTGGATGCCAGGAAAAGTTGATGCCCTGGGTGCGAAAGATCCCGGTGATCGGCACCGTCTTCACCACCCTGGCGATGGCGCGCATGTCGATGACCATGTCCCTGCTGCTCAACGCAGGCGTTGACGCGCGGCGCGTCGCCAAGGAGTCGTTTGCCAGCACCGGCAATTCCTACTATCAACGCGGGTCGGCCAACGCCTACAAGGAAATCGCTCGAGGCCAATCCTTCGCTCAGGCCATGCGAGCCGCCGAAACGATTCCCAAGGAGTTCATCGATAGTCTGGAGGTGGGGGAGCTAAGCGGTACGGAAACCGATTCTCTGGAACGCTTGGCATCGGACTATCAAGAGCGATCCAAGGCGGCGATGCAGGCACTCGCCTCCACCGCCAGTTACACGCTGTGGGTTCTGATCGGAATGTTCCTCGCCTTCATGATCATTCGCATGGCGATGCAGTACATCAACCTGCTCAATGAAGCGGTCCGCATTTGATCCCTTGATCGGGCCATCTGGGATTCCTGTGAGTCGCGATCGCTTCACGGTAGCCTTTTGGAACCAATCATCGAAGGTCTCCGGAGCAGTTGGACTCTCGCGAAGATGCGAAGCAAGAAAAGATGGGATCGCGAGAACCATTTCCATCATTTTTGATTCTCTGTGCCTCTGTGAGATCCATTCTTTCAAGGAAGTGCGTTGGTCTCTCGCGAAGACGCGAAGGACGCGAAGCAAGAAAAGATGAGATCGCGAGAACCATTTCCAAATTTCTGATTCTCTGTGCCTCTGTGCCTCTGTGAGATCCATTCTTTCAAGGAAGTGCGTTGGTCTCTCGCGAAGACGCGAAGGACGCGAAGCAAGAAAAGATGAGATCGCGAGAACCATTTCCAAATTTCTGATTCTCTGTGCCTCTGTGAGATCCATTCTTTCAAGGAAGTGCGTTGGTCTCTCGCGAAGACGCGAAGGACGCGAAGCAAGAAAAGATGAGATCGCGAGAACCATTTCCAAATTTCTGATTCTCCGTGCCTCTGTGCCTCTGTGAGATCCATTCTTTCAAGGAAGTGCGTAGGACTCTCGCGAAGACGCGAAGGACGCGAAGCAAGAAAAGATGAGATCGCGAGAACCATTTCCATCATTTCTGATTCTCCGTGCCTCTGTGCCTCTGTGAGATCCATCCTTTCAAGGAAGTGCGTTGGTCTCTCGCGAACGCGCGAAGGACACGAAGCAAGAAAAGATGAGATCACCGGGGGCGCCCCTTTGTCCCCGATCTAGGCTCGCATTGCCGATCGCGTCGAACGTGACGGTTGTAACGGCCTCGCCCCTCGTAACCGACCCCCCAGAGCCAGCTTTTTCGTTCCCAAGTACGATCCGCCATCCAAACTGAAGATCACTGGCTGAAAACCACTGGCGGCATTCCATACCGGTATGGAATTGCTACCGAAATTGATCCAGCAAGTCTCAAGGTGCATCATGCAGTATGTGGCGTCGGCGCTGGCCATTCTCTTGGCGATCGTGGTCTTGATCTTTGGGTTCCAGAACCTGGAATCGGTGAGTGTGTCGTTTTTGGCGTGGAGCACCAGTCTGCCGAAGATTTTTCTGATCCTCGGAAGCTACATCTTTGGAATGCTTTCCGGCTGGGGATTGCTGGGACTGATGAAGGCAGCCGTCAACTGATCGCCACTTGCTGACCCGGCATCGCCCAATCGATTCAGCCGCACCCTGCTGACTCGCACGCTCACTCCTTCTCGCGATAGAATCAGCTTTTGAGGCATCCAGCGATGCCACCGGCACCAAGTTCGGCGGGAAAAGTGGGTGGAGCGATCGGATGGTCGAGTGCATGTGGGGGCAGGGAGTTGCCAAGCGGCAGTTTCTCAAGTGGCGATGTCAAGCCATCATGGCGGTGGCATGCTTGATGGCCATAGGCTGCCAACCATCGACACCCAAAGCCCCGACGGCCACTTCACCCACAACTGGAAGTCCCAATGGGACGGCTGAGTCACCAGCAGCGCCCCCACCCAACACGCCACCAGGAGTCGATCGTCCATCCGAATCGGCTGCGAAGAGCCAGTCGCTGGAACAGCTGCAGCAGCAAGCGCTGAACGAACTGGAGAAGGGGGAACTCGAACCGGCGTGGAAGACGGTGCAACAGGCACTGCTTCGGTCCCCCAGCGATCTTCAAACTCAGTTCATCGCAGCTAGGATTCTTCATGCGCGTGGGAAGATCCAGGAGGCGATTGCCTTGCTGGATCAGGTTCCCATCGATAGCCCGCAGGGGGGACTGGCGGCGCTCGGCCAAGCGGCGGAATGGGAAGCCGCTTCAGGACGGCTTCGGCAAGCCGAATCGCGCTTACGGAAACTGCTGGGCCTAGCGCCCCAAGCCACTCCTGCACACCGGCTGATGGTGCGGATCCTGAACGTTCAGGGAAGACGCTGGGAATCTCGCAGTCATCTTTACGCGTTGATCGAAGCGGGGGATTTCACGCAGGATGAAGTCGCCATGTTGATCGATTTTGCTGAACCTTTCGGGGAGAAAGCCTTCAGTGACGTGGCCAGAAAGGTGGCTCCCGACGACCCACTGGTCCAACTGGGTGCGGTGCGAAGCATGCTCTACAAGAATCGTTACGACGAAGCGCTCCCCGCGCTGCAGTCGATCGTCGCGCGCGAAAAAGAGATGTTGGAACCCTGGGTCTGGTTGGGGCACGTGCTGGTATCCCAGGAGAAGTTGGATCAACTCCCCAACTGGTTGGCTGCCGCGCCTCCAGGTCACTTGAAGCACCCGCAGTTCTGGACGATACGCGGCCGCTGGTGCGAGCTAGAGAAGCAGATTCCCGAGGCAGCCAAGTGCTATGCTCAAGCACTCCAGCAAGACCCTCGCCATCTGGCCGCCACCGCGCGCTTGGCCGAATGCCTGACGGAAATGGGCGAGGTGGAATTGGCCGAACCGGTGCGAAAGCGTTCGTTTCAGCTGGCGCAGATGAGCAGCATCGCGCAGGATGTGATACGCGGTAGCGGTCCACCCGATGGGCTCCAGAGGCTGGAGTCGGGGTATCAGGAACTGAACGATCCCTACATGGCATTCGCCTGGGCCTCCTTACGTGCATTCCGTAGTGCTGCTCCCCAGCAGGAGATCCAGAAACTGCAGCCACGGCTCAACCAACTGGCTCAGACGCACCCCATGCCCCGGATCGATGAAATACTAGCCCCATTACCTGTCGATCGCTGGCCCGATCCACCTCAGACCAGCGACCTTCCCAGCACCTCTCAGATCGCTCAAAATTCGCTCGAAGGCTTCCCCGTAAAACTGCAAGATGTAGCCGCCGAGGTCGGGATCGACGCCAGCTACCTCAACGGCGCCGACCCACAGGTGGGTGGAATGCTAATCTATCAGGGCAACGGTGGCGGGGTGGGAGTGCTTGATTTCGATCTGGATGGTTACTGCGATCTCTACTTCTCCAATGCTGGCGGTCCGCCTTGCAGCGAGGAAGGGCAGGGCACCAAGTCGTTCTACTGGAACCGATCCGGGGAGCGATTTCAGGCGATCCAGGAGTTGGCGAGGATCGATGACCGAGGATATGGACAAGGGATTGCCGCTGGAGACTTCGATCAAGACGGTCTGACCGACCTGCTCGTCCTCAACTTTGGCACCTCCAGGCTCTATCACAATTTGGGAGACGGAACCTTCCAGCCGTGGGGCCTCCCCTCGATGCCCGACCAGCACTCCTGGGCCAGCAGCGCTGCGATTGCCGACATCGATGGCGATGCCTTTCCCGATCTGCTGATGGCTCGTTACATCGCTGGCGAAGAATGCCGCACCCGCATCTGCGGCACCGAAGGGACCGTCGCGAAAAACTGCCCACCCAATGAATTTCCTCCCTGCCCCAACGAACTGCTGCTTAGCGACGGCCAAGGGGGTTGGAAGATGGCCGATGCCGCATTGCTGAAGTCGATCGCCGAGGGAAGATCGCTGGGGATCACCGTCACCAATCTCGATTTCCAGCAAGGCAACGATGCCTTTTATTCGAACGACGTCTCGGCCAACTTCCTGCTGCTCAGTCAACCTCTGCCGGATACGAATCAGGATGATGCCGCTTCCCCGCAATCTAGCAAGCGCTGGATGGTCACGGAACAGGCAGGTAGGCGAGGCGTTGCGTTCGATGCTCAGGGACGCGCTCAGGCCTGCATGGGGATCGCGTGCGGCGATATCGATCGCAATGGTCTGCTGGACCTGATCGTCACCAACTTCCTCAATGACGTCAACACACTCTACCTGCAGACCCGACCCGGATGGTTTGTCGATGGCACGCAGCGCAGCCGACTTCATCTCGATAGCCTTGCCTTTCTTGGATTCGGTTGTCACCTGACCGATCTGGATTGCGATGGCTGGCAGGATTTCGTGGTGCTCAATGGTCACATCGACAACTACCAGGGGATCGGGGTTCCCTACAAGATGGTTCCTCAGGTCTTTCAAAATCGCCAAGGGAAGTTCTACTGGGCCAAGCAGCCTGAGATCGGCAGTTATTTTCAGGAGCCCAATCTTGGGCGAGCCCTCCAGCTGGTTGACTTCGACAACGACCTGGACATCGATTTGGTAGCGACCCATCTCGATCGGCCAGCCGCCCTCCTGCGCAACAGCTCGACAACCTCTGGCCACTTCGTGCAACTGCAGTTGATCGGAACGCAAAGCGAACGCGATGCGATTGGCGCCTGGGTGGAAGTGGAATGCGGCGAGGAACGGTGGGTCTCGGCGATCACGGCAGGCGATGGCTACATGGGGACCGGACAGAAGCTGATCCACCTGGGGATTGGATCAAAAACCTCGATCGATCGCTTGGCAGTCCACTGGCCCAACGGCCAGATAGAAGAAGCCAAGGGACTTCAAACCGACCGGCGGTATCGCTGGGTCGAAGGGAAGCCGCCCGAGGCGATCACCTTTCCATAACCTGACGGCCTGTAGTTCGATTCGCGAGACACCCCGGATGGCGCTCCCTCGCTTCTACGCTCCCCATTGGCAGCATGCTTCGGGTCATGTTCTCCTGGAGGGGGAGGAAGCCACCCATGCGATCCGCGTCCTGCGCCTGACCGCCGGTGAACGACTTGTGGTCTTCGATGGAGCTGGCTGGGAAGGGGAGGGCACCGTCCAGACGATCGACCGCCGCGCTCTCCAAGTGGTGGTGCCATCCCCTCGCTTCGATCCCAAGGATTTGCCCGCCCACGTCCATCTGCTGGTGGCTCTTCCCAAGGGCGATCGGCAGAAGGAGGTGGTCGAACGTGTCATGGAGGCGGGGGTTCAGCGGCTGACCCCACTGACCGCCAAACGCAGTGTGGCGCAGCCTAGTGACCAGACGGCCGGGCGACTCCATCGAGCCGCGGTGGAATCGGCCAAGCAGTGTGGCCGCAATCGCCTTGTTGCAATCGAACAGCCGATCGAATGGAACGAATGGCTGAAACAGCCGCCGCTCCCCAGCCACCGCCGATTGGTCCTTCATCCGACGCTTCCTGAGCCTACCGACTCCGCTGCGATCGCCCCAAGAGATCTGATGCAAGAGATCGCAGACAGTCGAAATGACCGGGACGCAAGCTGGGAAGTGGCGATCGGTCCCGAGGGTGGATGGACCACTCACGAAATCGACCAAGCATGGCAGGCTGGCTGTCGCATCGTCCAACTTGGACCCCGTATCCTCCGTGTGGAAGCCGCCGTTGCGCTTGCATGCCATCTATTCTGCCTGACTTGGGAACAGCCACAATCTTTCACAGTAGGAGCGAAGAGCTGACATCCCGCCGCAACAGCAACCGCAGCCGATCCCTCCCTCGAAGCCTTCGATCCTGAATCCGCCGACCCTGACCCTCCTCTTTCCAGCAAAGAACAGGAATTGCCCCCGTGAAGAAAAACCGACGTTGGTTTGGACAGCAGGCAGTCGCCTGCATGGCCGCTTGCGGAATCAACCGCGGAATGAGCGCGATGGAAGTGCCTCCCATCGGCGATCGACACCAGACGCACATCAAGCTTTCGCTGGCAGCCTACAGTTTTCGCGAATCGCTCCAGGGAAAAGGCCAAAGCCCTCCGACGATGGATCTCCATCAGTTCATCGATCGCTGCGCTCGACTGGAACTGGATGGCGTCGAACTGACCGGTTACTACATGCCGGAACCGATCACGCCATCGTATCTGCATCAACTGCGGATGCACTGCTATCGCAGTGGTCTGGAGGTATCCGGTACGGCGATCCGCACCGACTTTTCTGCGCCGTCGGGAAGTGATGCAGCCAGAAAGGAACTGGAGCACCTGCGGCTTTGGGTCGAACGAGCTGCTGCACTTCATGCCCCGTTCATCCGCATCTTTGCTGGACATCACCCAAAAGGAGTCGACCTGAAGGCATCGCATCAAAACATGGTCAGCGGCATGCGAGAGGCTTCCAAGATGGCCCAACAGCAGGGAATCTATCTGGCACTAGAGAATCACGGTGGCCCCACCGAGACGGCTCAGGGACTGATGGACTTGGTGCATGACGTCGATCACCCCCATCTGGTCGTCAACCTCGATACCGGCAATTTCCGAGGCGATGTCGATCCCTATGAACAGATGGAAGCGGTCGCGCCCTGGGCAGTCAATGTCCAGCTGAAAACGATCATCAACCATCCCGACGGCACCAGGAAGGAGATCGACCTAGAGAGACTGGCCGGGATTCTGCAGAGAACGCGCTATCGAGGCTACGTCGCGATGGAATACGAAGAACCTGGGGATGTCTGGGAAGCCTGCCAGCAGTGGATCCCTCGGATCCGCGCCGCGTTGCAGACCCAACCTACCCCCGTTCCATGAGCTTCCCAATGGTCTATCTGGAATTTCCGTCGGTGACGATCGCGTCACTGCTTCGATTCATTGTCGCCTACGGAAGGTCATCGCATGGCTCGCGCCCTAAGGACAGGAGTCTTCCAAATCGTAGCGTAAGGGCGCGAGTCTTCCGGTCTGCGCTGGCTGGCAAAAATGAACCGGACGGCCGATGCCGTTCGAATCAAACGGGGCGGTCATTCCAGGCTGGCAACGTGGCGTAGCAGTGGATGGCAAGGGAACTTCGAACCCATCGATGATCGGACGGACCTTCCGAATCGGTAGGTCGCCTGATCGCTCGACCAGCCGTTGGCTTGCGATGACGAAAGGACGGCTAGCGGATCGCGCGACCGTCGAAAAAATACCTCGCTCAGGCGCTAGACCAACGCGTCGACGATTCTCTGTGGGAAGAGCGATCCTGCCCTGTCACCTTTCGGTTGACAGACTAAGATGAAAAAACTTTTGCTTCCGACATCATGATTTCTCGTCTCAAAAAGGCTGCATTGCAACGTGGAACATTCGTATTGGCATGCCGTATGGATCGGGATCGTTGAAGGCTTGACGGAATTCCTCCCGGTCAGTTCCACCGCGCACATCCGGATCACCCAAGAGCTTCTGGGGCAGGATTCGGAAGATCCCTACGGCAAGATGTTCGCCGTCGTGATCCAACTGGGGGCCATCCTGGCGGTGCTGGTCTATTTTCGAAAGCGACTGGCCGACTTCGTGCAAAGCTTTTTTCAGCCCACCGAGGGATCTACCAGCCGATGGAAACATCCCTTGGCCCTGGTGCTGCTCAGTTTCGTCGTCACGGCGATCCCCTGCTTTGTGATCGACAAGAAGATCGGGGAGCAACTGGAGAATCTCCCTGCCATGGCATGGGCCTTGATCGTTGGAGGAATCGCCATGGCGGTCGTCGACGCCTACGCCAGCCGGCGAGCGACCGTCCATCGGCTGGAGGATGTCAACACCAAGGCGGCTGTCGGGATCGGTCTGTTCCAGATTCTCGCCGCTGCCTTTCCCGGCACCAGTCGCTCCATGGTCACCATCGCAGGGGGGCAGCTGTTTGGACTGGATCGATCGACCGCGCTGGAATTCAGCTTCCTTCTCTCCATCCCTGTGATGATGGCTGCCTCTGGATTCAAGCTGCTGCAGTTTGTTCTGGATGACGACAACGCCCAGCGCATGGACAGCCAAGGGATCGGAGTGCTGGCCGTTGGCTTTGTCGTCAGCTTTCTGGTCGCCTGGGGGGTCATTGCCTGGTTCATGCAATGGGTGCGCCGCCAAGGCTTCCTCCCCTTTGCCATCTACCGGATCGTCGCTGGCATCGCCCTGCTGGGTTGGCTTGCCAACCGGGTGTCCCACTGATCTGAAGACGCCACCGGAAGCCAATTGCTGGCCCATCCCGCTGCGTTGCCGATGCTTGGGACCGTGGCGGCAACCGTCTCCTCGTGCCAATAGGTGGGTGGGATTCCTCCGTTTCTAGCGGAAAAAAGGAATCCGTTCCGCTTTCCAAGAGTCGCGGACTACCATACGAATAAGCGGGCGGCTCTTGTAGCTTGGCCCGTAGCGACCATGTTCTCAGATGAGGTGATGCCGGATGTCGAATGCCCCTCCCAGTTTCTCCGACTTTGCCGATCAATTCCAACCAACGCTCCGGAAAATGGGCTGGATCCTGCCCATCGCAGCCATCCTGATTCTGCTGGGATCGCTTGGCACCTGCATCTACTCCGTCAGCACCGAAAGCATCGGGGTGTTGCAGCGATTCGGAAAGTTCATCGGCGTCGCCGAACCCGGGCTGCGTTTCAAACTGCCTTGGGGGATCGATCAGGTGACGATGATTCCGGTCAAGAGACAGCTGAAATTGGAGTTTGGATTTGGAACCGGTGGCTCCACCAACCCACTCCAATCTTCCGACGAACAGAAGGAAGAAAGCGACATGGTCACCGGCGACCTGAACGCCGCGCGGGTGGAATGGGTGGTTCAATATGAGGTCAGCGATCCAACCAAATACCTCTTCAAGCATCAGGAACCGACGGCGACGCTGCGCGACCTATCGGAAGCGGTCATGCGGGAAGTGGTGGGCGACCGAACCGTCGATGAAGTTCTGACCTATGGTCGTCAAGGAATCGAAGTCGATGCCATCGCCAAGCTGACCACGCTGGTCAACGAACTGGACATGGGACTTCGCGTCCAGCAGGTTCAGCTCAAGAGCGTCCATCCCCCGGCAGCGGTGCAGGAGTCGTTCGACGAAGTCAACCGAGCGCAGCAGGAAAGGGAGCAACTGATCAATCAGGCCAACGGGGAATACAACCGCGTGATTCCCCGCGCCGCTGGCGAAGCAGATCGCAAGATCCAGGAAGCCGAAGGCTATTCGGTCAAACGAACCAATGAGGCAGAAGGGGATGTCGCACGCTTCAAGGCCCTTCTGGAGCAATACCGGAAGGCTCCAGAAGTCACCCGTCGAAGGCTCTATCTGGAGGCCCTCGGGGAGGTCATCCCGAACCTGGGAGGCAAGGTGATTCTCGATAGCGACGCCAAGCAACTTCTTCCGCTGTTGCAACTTCCCTCACCGGAAGCCAAAGACCAGGAGGAGGAGGATGGCAGCTCCGACCGGAATCGTTCGATCCGATCCTCCATCGTCCCAGCACTCCGTCCACGGCAGCCATAAGTCCCAAGGCGCGGTCCACCTATCCCCTCGGAATTGTTGTCATCCCGTCGAACCAACCACGAGCGAACGAATATGTTGCAGAAGATTGTTACCGCCCTGGTCGCCCTGGCTGTCCTGGTGGGATTCGCCTATGCGACGGGCGTTTTTTACACGATTGACGAAACCGAGCAGGTGGTGATCACGCAGTTCGGCAAACCGATCGGCAATGCCATCAACGCAGATGAAAATGTCTCCCAGGCGGGACTGCATCTGAAACTCCCCTTCATTCAGCAGGTCAACCGGTTTCACAAAAACATCCTGGAATGGGATGGTCCCAGCAAGGAAATGACGACTCGCGACAAACTCTACATCGTCGTCGACACCTTCGCACGGTGGCGGATCGAGGATCCTCTAAAGTTCTTCCAAAGCCTCCGCGATACCCGTACCGCCCTTTCACGACTCGATGATATCATCGGCAGCGAGACACCCAACGTCGTGGCACGGCATGACCTGATCGAAGTCGTTCGATCCGACAAAGCTCGCGTTCCGGAGAAAGACATGAGCCTGGAAGCGACCGCAGCAGGCGGGGCAGAAAGTTTGATCGCCGGGCTCAGCAAACTACCCCCCATCACCACCGGCCGCCAGGCTCTGGAGAAGGAAATCTTCAAAGCCGCTTCTGAGAAAGTCAAAATCTGGGGGATCGAACTGCTGGATGTCCGCATCAAGCGACTCAATTACAAGTCGGGCGTCATCGACAAGATCTACGACCGCATGAAGTCCGAGCGGATGCAGATCGCCGATCGCTTCCGTTCCGAGGGAAGTGGCGAAGCCGCCAAGATCGATGGGAAACGCGAACGCGATCTGCAGCGCATTGAATCGGAAGCCTATCGACAGGTCGAAGAAATCAAGGGCCAAGCCGATGCGAAGGCGTCCCAGATCTATAGCACCGTCTACGGAGAAGATCCGCTGGCGGCCGAGTTCTATTCCTTCGTCAAAACGCTCGATACCTACCGCGCGACTCTGGGCCGCGACAGCACGCTGGTTCTGACCACCGACAGCGATCTATTCCGATTGCTGAAAAACCTCGATCAACCAATCAACGATCCGCCAGCGGTCGATCCAAACAAACCGCGGTAGACTGCATCAAAAACCAAACACCCTCCGCATGCCTGCTGGATGCGAAGGGTGTTCGATGTTTTTTCTGTCCGGTCGCTGGCAACATCCCCGATTATCAGTCGGGGCTGGCCAGCTGCGGCTTGCATGTGACATCGACCACCACTTCGGGCTGATCGGCCAGATCGGTCTCGATCCAAATCTTCCCCACCACCTCTGCGTCGCTTACTTTCGGCTGCAGCGCCACTTCCAAGCGGTGCAGTGCAGCGCTGCTGTCCCCACCCTGGAAAGTAACGTCAAACTCTTCCGATCGGATCCCTTTGATCTGGAAGGGAGCCGCCCCTTTGACGATGAAGATCTGCTTCCACGGCTCACCCTGCCGCACCTGCCCCGCCGTCACGCGGGGTGGACTGATGGAAAGAGGTGCCTTGATATTCGCAGTCAAGCGCAGCGGAACCTTGGTGAGATTGCGATCGTTGGTGACCACCACCAATTCCCTCTCCAAAATACCCGATGGAGCTTCCGGAGAGATCGCAGCTTCCAATCGGTACCGAACGCGACCATTCCCTCGACTGGTTTCGACTGCCTGCACCTGGACGAATGGATCGTTGCTGATCACTTCCTGAATCTGCCAGTCGGATCTTCCTGCATAGTCGACGTCGATCCCCAGCGTCTTCCCTTCCCCTTCGCGAATCACCCCGAAGGATGCTTCCCCAGGATTGAAAACGATATCGCTGCGAATGTAACCCTTGACCAGCAGTTGGACCTCCGCAAATGAAGGCTTGTCAAATGTCACCGTCAAGGTCGCTTGACGCTTGCCGCTGAAGGTGTCGGTGTTGAATCGGGCAAGGATCGAACCAATTTGACCAGGACCGACTTCCTGGGTTTCGATGATCGGAGTGGTGCACCCGCAGCTGGCTCGCACCGATCGAATCCTCATCGTCTGCTGACTTCGATTTTCAAAGGTGAAACGATGCTCGGTCTTGGCCGCTTTGGCGACCGTTCCGAAATCGTGGATCGAGGTAGAGAACAGACCACGCGACCACTCTTGTGCCGCCGCATTTCCAATGCTCATCAGCACCAATACACCAGACCAAACAACTTTGGTCCAAGCGACTCTGGCCCAAACGATCCCACGCATGATCCCGTAACTCCCAAGTCCGCTGAAGTTCCAAAAGCTTTTGGTGACTCGAATGGTCGATCGAGCTGACTCGATTTGGACCCAGTCCCCCGAACAGCCAAAAAACGGGTCCGCTTCGGGTGACTCAATCAGAGTATTCCACACCTAAAATTGAATGGCTTTTGATGCTTGAGCCTTTTCTCGATATTTTAGAGGGGGGCGGTTGCCGTAGAAGATGCAATCGGCAAAACCGTTTCGCTTTCTCACCACACGTCGGCTTTCCCGAAATCCAATCGCATGGTGCTGTGCCCGTGAGGGTGCTACCGGGCCATAGCCATCCCCCACTTGCCTTCTTCGCACCTCTTCCGGGCGGAAAAACCAGTTTTTCTCCCTTTTCCCAAAAGTGGCCTACACCCACCGGAAGGGTGCTACCTGTCTGCGAAATCAAGAGAGCCAATCAGGTGACCAACCCTTTGGTCACCTTCATGAAGACATCTTCCAGCGTCGGATCCTTGTCGTAGAACGAACGCATCCGCACGCCGGCATTGTGCAACCGATCCAGTAGGTCGGCGATTCCATCGTCATCGGTCTCCAGATCGGCCGTCACCTTGTTTCCATCGATCTCCAGCGAAAGAAGATGGGGATTGCTGCGCAGGATTTCGACTCCCTTTTCCTGATGCTCCAGGAAACGAATCTCTACCGTCCGGTCGCGACGAAGCTGTCGATAGACCTGATCCATCGGGCCATGCATCAGCAGCTGTCCCCGTTCGATGATGCCGATCGAGGTGCAGCAATCCGCCAGCTCCGAAAGGATGTGACTGCTGATCAGAATCGTCTTGCCCATCCGCCGCAGCTCCTTCAGCAGCGCCTTGACTTCGATGCGAGCCCTGGGATCCAAACCGCTGGTTGGTTCATCCAGAATCAGCACCGGTGGGTCATGCACCAGCGTCTTGGCCAAACACAACCGTTGCTTCATTCCTCGCGAAAGTCCGTTGACAAAATCGTCCCGTTTGTGAGTCAGATCCAGAAGTTCCAGGACATCGCCGATCACCTGCTTGCGCTGGGTGCGACCGATCCGGTAAGCGACGGCGAAAAAATCGAGGAATTCCCAGACCTTCATCCCGTCGTAGACTCCAAAGTCATCGGGCATGTAACCGATGCTGCGCCGCACCGCCATCGGATCGTTGTTGACCGAATGGCCGTTGACGGTCCCATCGCCACGAGTCGCTTTCAACAAGGTTGCCAGGAAGCGGATCGTGGTGCTTTTGCCAGCGCCGTTGGGACCGATGAAACCGAACATCTCTCCCGCTTCGATCTTCAGGTTCAGTTCGCCGACGGCGCGAAACTCTCCATAGTCTTTTCCAAATCCAAACAGCTCGATCATGCCAAGATCTCCCGGCCGGGGAATCACCCCGACCTATGCATTCCCCGTCGCGGATCCTTCACCAGCCGTCGCCTCCTCAAGCATTCGCTCGAACTGCTCTTCGCTGAGCACCCGAACTCCCAGCTGGTTTGCCTTGTCCAGCTTGCTACCCGCTTTCTCACCGGCCACCAAGTAGCTGGTCGATTTCGACACGCTAGACGCAGCCTTGCCTCCCAGCGCCGCGATCGTTTGATGGATTTTATCTCGAGAGTACTTGGTCAGCGTTCCTGTGACTACCCAGGTGGTGCCAGACCACGGACCATTCCCAGGGATCATTGCCTCCTGAGGTTGCTCCAAAAGCACTCCCGCTTCGCGCAGCTGACGCATCGTCTCGATTCCCTCATCCCCATGAAGATAATCGTAGACGCTCTGCGCGATGATCGGTCCGATTTCCGGGGTGCTGGCCAGTTGCTGCACGGAAGCCTCATGAAGGGCATCGATCGATCGAAAGCGATCGGCAAGAACCTGTGCGACTCGCTGGCCGACATGCCGGATCGCCAGGGCATGGAGCACCCGGGCCAACCCCGCCTGACGACTTTTTGCGATGCCATCGATCAATTGCTCGGCAGACCTTTGCCCCATGCGTTCCAGGTCAGAAACCGTCTTCTGCTGCAAACCGTAGAGTGACGCAAAGTCGGTTACCAATTTCTGATCGACCAGTTGTGAAACCAGTTTGTCTCCCAGGCCTTCGATATCCATGCAGTCGCGGGAGGCGAAAAAACGCAGACGCTGCTTCCACTGCGCGGGGCATGCCGATGAGGTGCAGCGGATGTAGACGCCTCGAGGATCGCGCGCCAAAGGGGCTTGGCACTCGGGGCATCGCGTCGGAAACTCAAATGCCGGCAATGCGTCGCTTCGCAGGTGCTTCTCCACACGCACAATATGCGGGATGATCTTGCCCGCTTTCTCTACCACCACCACATCACCGACGCGAATATCCTTTCTGGCGATCTCCTCGGCATTGTGCAGGCTGCATCGGCTGACCGTCGTCCCGGCCAGTTGCACGGGCTCCAGTTCCGCCACCGGCGTGATCGTCCCCGTCTTGCCTACCTGAACCCGAATGGCGGCAACGCGCGTCGTCGCTTCGTATTTCTCCATCTTCAGCGCGATGACCCAGCGTGGCGCCTTGGCCGTCGAACCCAAAGCCTTCCGCTGCTGAAACGAATCGACCTTGATCACCAGTCCGTCGACTTCAAAATCGAGTTCTTGAATTTGATCGAGCAGCTGTCGGCAGTGCGCCATCGCCTGGTCGGTCGATCCCAGGCAGGCAACCCCGGGCGTCACAGGAATCCCAAGCCGAGTGACCATCTCCAGAAAACTGTGGTGGTCCTCCAGATCAACTCCCTCACACTCGCCAACGCCATGGCACAGAAATCGCAACCGACGCTCCGCCGCCTCGCGGGGATCCAGCAACCGGATCGTCCCTGCGGTGACATTCCGCGTATTCTTGAAGGGGGCTTCTCCACGATCGGTTCGCTTTTGATTCAGCTCCACCAAGTCGCTGTTGGTCATATACACTTCGCCCCTCACTTCCAGCACATGCGGGATCGAATCACCCAGTAGATGCAGAGGGACTCCGGTTGCCGTGCGAATCGTGTGGGTCACATCGTCCCCCACTTCGCCGTTGCCGCGCGTCACCGCCTGAACCAGCCGCCCCTCTTGGTAACGAAGCGATGCGGCAACGCCATCGACCTTCCACTCGACCACCCAGCGAATGGTCTGCCCAGCCAACAGTTTCTCCACCCGATCAAAGTACTGACGTAGCGCCTCTTCGTCGTAGGTGTTGTCGATCGACAGCATGGGAACGCGATGCGCCACCTGCCGCAATCCCTCGACCGGTTGATCGCCAACGCGCTGTGTCGGACTGTCCGGCGTGATCCACTCCGGGTGCGCCGCCTCGCCATCCTGCAATCGCCGCATCAGTCGATCGTATTCCAGATCGCTGATTTCCGGTTGCGCGACGACGTAGTAGAGGCGATCGTGCCGACGGATTTCTTCCCGAAGTCGTTCCAGATCGTCTCGCGTCAGGTCCCCCACCATCGATGGCTCCCTCTCCGTATCGCCACTGGCAAACCATACCAAGGGCCGCCCTAGTCCGGATCGACTCTACTGCAAGGGGACCGAAGCGCTAGCGGGAGCCGGAGCGACCTGACTGCATTCGGGGCGCTGACCCATCGGACGGCTATCAGCCGAGTTGGGGATCAGGCACAGCATCTTGAGGACGGTCGAACCGGTGTTGCGGAACTGATGGACCTCATCGGGGGTGACCAGCAGCACATCTCCAGCCTTCATCGGATGCGCCTGATCGCCCTCCCACGCCTCACCTTCCCCTTCGAGGATATAAATCTCATGCTCATAAGGGTGATGGTGCCTGGGGGTGTGCCCGCCAGGCTGCAATTCAAATTGCCTCATCGCGAAGTTGGGCGCTCCATCGGTCTTGCTGACCAGCCATCGCACTTGGCATTTGGCTGCCCCTTCCATCTGAACTTCCTGAAGGGGAACATCGCTGGATCGCTGCACTTTCACGGCATCGACTCTCCGTCGAGTGGGGTTGAAGATGCCACCGATGAACCAGGATTTCACCGACCGAATCGATGGCGGACCGCTTCCCAGTTTACCGCAAGTCGAACCAGTCCGACAAACCGATACGACAATCAACCGTCGGATAACTGCAAACCATGCGATCCAATGGTGAAGGGATGAATCGCATCGCTGCAGGCACTACCGCGATGTTTGACGATGCAAAGCCCCCGTCCCAGCCGATTCCCTTGATGGACTCGCCCCATCACCACCAGCGTATTGGCCGCTGCCGCCAGATCCCCCGAATCCCAGGGCTGGTCCAGCAACTGCTCCAGAAGCGTCTCTCGAGTCGTCAGCAGCGCCACGGCGACCGCTTGGCGATGGTCGTAGGCGTGCTGATCAACCAGCGACTCGCAGCGCCGAAAGTCTTGCCGCAAAAGCTCCCGAGCCAGCCAGTCGCTCGATTGCCTCAACATGCGATGATAGATCCACTCCAGCCAATCCACCTGCACACTCTCCGACTGGTGCTCCGTCGGTTCAAACCCATCCAGCAGGAACCGACGCGTGCCGCGAATCAGATGGCGATAGACGAACTGGGTGACTCCCGGCAACTGCCGGTTCCAGTGCCCCTGCCATGCATCCCATTGTTCTTGGGAAACCTGACTGCGCAGCACCCGCTGTCCAGGCATCCCCAACAACGATAGTCCACAGGCCAGCGGCAGCTGGTTGTCGAATACTTTCTCCGCCAGCGGCAGCTCGGGGTGCGTGGTCGTCCAGCCGGGAATCCCCAACGCCTCCAGATAGCCAGCGTGATTCTGAGAATCGCCCCGACTGCTCAGGTCGATCGCGGTCCCGACACGCCCCTCCTGCGATTTCCCGGCGGCCAGCCACCTCAGCCCCAACTGGGTCTTTCCAATACCGGTAGCACCCACAACCAGCACCAGCGTCCCTGGCAGAACCCCACCTCCCAGTGCGTCATCCAACCGGAGATCACCCATCGATAGCCTTGGGAAGGAGAGAGGATTCGTCCCGTCGATCGATTCCCGAGTCATTGCGACCCCTGAGCCGCTGGCTCATCAGCCACAGTCGATGGCGCTGCGGAACTGTCGCTGGTCAGACGGACTTCCGATAGGCTTTTGACGTAATTGACCAAATGCCAAAGATCCTCTTCTTTCAGCCCCGGTGCGTCCTCGCTGGTGGATAGGGCAGCGGCCGGCATCGGAGTCCCGGCAATGCCATAACGGATCCGACGATAAAGATCCAATGGCATGTCACCTCCCCGAAACTTCCCTTCAACCAAGTTGCGCGGAAGCACCGGCTGTGGCCGCATCGCTCCAATCGAAAGCAGTGGCCGAATCGCGTCGACATCTCCAGGCTCAATATCGGTTGTCATCCCCCAGTCCTTGGCCCAAGCATCGAAGTCAGGTGCCTTCTGGCCGTCCCCCTTGCCCGAAGCCCCATGGCACTGCGAACAAGCGGCCGCCTGACCGAGGAATAGCTCCTTCCCTCGAGCAATCGAGGCATCCAGTGCCACTTGGTCGTCGACCTCGTTGAGCCCCGGAACAGGCAGCGTCTCGGGAGGCATGAACTCTTCTACCTCATCCTCTGCCTCCACCCATTTGTCGGCGATCCCCGCAAGAAGGTCTTTCGCTGCATCGAGCTGCTCGGCGACCTTCTCCGAGTTACTTGGGTCGTAAAGCCGATCGGGCGGCGTCTGGTCCGATCCCTCAAGATCCAATTCGAAGGCAGCAGTTCGCAACAGAGCGCGTTCGAATTCCCCTCGCATCGAAAGGTAGACCACGTAATCGGCCAATGCCTTTCGCTGGTCCTGCGAGAACTTGTCGAAAGCCGGCATCTGCGACCCGGGTAATCCTCGCGCCAAAATGCGCATCAGGTCGTCATGCAGCGGCTTGGAAGCCGAAGGGGTCGACTTGAACTTGAAAACCCCCATCCGAAAATCGCGAGGGTATGGATTCTGGGAAGCGGCTGTCGTACCGCGGCCATGCCCGGTGATGCCATGGCAATTGGCACAGAACTGGCGATAGAGCCCCCGGCTACCCGGTTCCGTGGTGTCCTTGGGGGCAGGACCTGCAGCCATCTGGAGATGCTCTTGGCTGATCAGCTCTTTATAAAGATCATCCTCCTGCAGCGCAGTTGGGATCTTCGGGTCGTCGGGTGTGCCAAACCAATCGACCAGAAGTCGCTGCGCATCAGAAAGCGGCTGGTCCATCCGGCTGGTGCCATTCGCTGCTGTCAAATCCTGCGTCGATGCCAACCGATGGGCATACAGATAATTCGGCTCAAACGCCTCCGGCTCCGGTGGCATCGCATCGCACCCCACCACCGCCAGGAAACCGATCGCCAACCAACCTTGCCATTTGCTCGATCGACTCATCTCTCCCCCCTTAACCCCCGGCATCGATCCCACTGGATGGGGTCCACCTGGCCAGCTGGTAATAACCGCATGCGACGCCATCGGGTTCACTTCCGATCGGAAAGTCGGACACAACCATCTGAAAATTATCATCGAGAATCTTTTTTTAGCCAACACCTACGCAACCACGTTCGTCCACCGCCCATGGAGGTTTTCTCCCCTACAATCGAAAGTGCGACAAAATGGATCGGTGGAGTCAGCTGGAAACGAGATCCCGGGGGAAACTGTTGTCATGGATCGCTGCCTGCCTGCCTCTCGTCGAGGGTTCTCGCTTCTGGAATTAGCGACGGTGCTCGCCATCGTGATCCTTTTGGTGTCGCTGCTGCTTCCCGCAGTTCAGGCGGCTCGCGAGGCGAACCGGCGCCAGTATTGCGGTTCTCGGATGCAGCAGATCGGAGTCGCTCTGATGCTTTTTGAACAGCATCACCAGCGATTGCCATCGGCCTTCCTGCCGATCGCTCTTCCCACGGATGGAAACGCCGCGACCACGTCGGCAACCGCCAATCCGCTGGTGGAAGGTTGGAGCCCACAGGCGCAGCTGCTTCCCTTTCTGGACCAGCCAGTGCTTGCCGATCGAATCGACTATCACCGGCCGATGGAAGAGCCTCGTGATCTCCAGGGCCAGCCCACCAAGCTGTCGACGATTCGCCTCCAAGTGCTAAGTTGCCCCAGCGCCACCCTGGGACCACTAGGTCAGGCGACAACTCATTACGCCTACAGCGCCGGTCTGGCGCTGATCCAGGACCGCGAACATCCCACCCGCAGTTCGGGCGCTTTCCTTGCTGGCCCTCGTGGCACCACGATCGATCAGATCAGCGACGGCAAAGGGGAGACGCTGGCATTTGCGGAGGTACAGCCGGGACTTGCCTGGATGATGCATGGCAACTTCCCCAACCCACCGCCCCCTAATGCACTCGATGACCTTTGTGCTTGGCTGGGGAAGCTGCAGCCGCAGGACTCCCATCGCCGCTGGTTCGATGGCCGTGTTGTCCAATCGGGCAGCACCGGGCACCTGGGCGCGATGCCGTTGCTTTGCAATGCCACCATCCACCTCCCTCCGATCTGCTGGACCAGCGATCAAGAAGGTTCCCCTCTCTGGCGGCAGCTCTATGCAGCCGTCCCACCAAGCAGCAATCATCCTGGCGTGCTGATGGCCCTTTTCTGGGATGGATCGGTGCGCAGCCTCTCGCAATCGATTGGCAAACCGGTCTATCAGGCGATCAGCGATGTGCGCGACGGCACGATGGATGCCATCGAAAGCACCGACTGATCGGCTCACGCCGGCAAAGGTTCCTTCGGCGGATGCTCCTCCACCACCACCAAGCTCCAGTTCCGCTCCGCGATGCGATCTAGCTCCTTCTGGCCTTTCGCCACCTCCTGTCGCACCGATCGCAACGCGTCGGCCGCTTCCCTGGCAAGGGACTCCAGTACCTTCAGCATTTTCTTCTGTGGTCGCGACCCCGGTAGCGGGACGGCGGATCGTTTGCGCGCCCAGTCCAGCAGCATCAGCGTCGTCCCGATCGATGCTGGAGCTTCACTTGCGTTCCCGCGAGCGAAGTGGAATTCCCTGGACTTGCGATCCAGCGCCGCACACGGTAGCTGGACTATTTGGTGCAGCGTCGCAGGTTGAGCCCGGGAAACCAGAAACCAGAACCCTTTCCAGCTTTGGTCGACTGCCCACGGGGCATCGATTCCCCCCAACAGCAGATGGTCCAGGCGCGAAAGTGCGATCGCGTAACGTTCGGACTTCTCCTGAAGCAACCCGGCGCTGCGAATTGTCGCCGCTCGCGCCAGACGATATCCCTCAAATGCGTCTGCCAACTGCCGCTTGCGCAGGGAATCGATCCCCTGTTCGATCTGCTGACGCACCACTTCCATCATCGACTCATTGAACTGAGTTCGCAGCGACAATAGCTCCACCTGCCCCAGCAATAGCTTGGGATACCGGTCCAGCTGCAGACGACTAGAATCGTTCGGCGATGGCGTCACGGGCAATGTCCAGTCCGCAAGATGGGAAGCCGATGGGTCAAACAGCCACGATCCAAACGGTCGAAGACGTTTTGCCACCGTGGGCCCAGTTTCCCGACAAAACCGGAAGCCCCCTTCCCAGTTCAGCATAGTTGGACGGTGGGAAGAGAGTCGACCCGAAACAGCCGAACCGCCTGCCTGGTGGTAGGCGACTGAACCACAGGCCGCTAAGCTGTCGCTGGGGTTTTTCGGTGGTGCACGAAGATTGGATCAGAAGGCTGAGGCGATCGAATGAATGGTACGGAAGGGGGCGGTCGGCTTCCAGCGCGCGTCGCCGAACTGCGATTGCTGGAGATCGCTCGCGATCTACCAGGAAACAAGGTGCTGGCGATGAGCCAGGGGAGGGGGCAGGCGGCCGAGGTGATGGCGCAGGAGCGGCCCGAATCGTCGGTGATGCTCTGGTACCTAGATGCCTTCGTCGCGCAATTGGCCCAAGCCCACTGCCACGCAACGCCTCAACTGAAAATCGAATGCCTCGACGATTGGCCCCAGGTCGACGCCGACTTGGCCCTGCTGCCACTGTCCCAGCGAGGCGAATCGGAGCTCAGTCGCGATCTGATCCAGAGCGCCTACCAACGATTGATCGAAGGAGGCTGGCTGGTGGTGTCGGTCGACAACCCCGAAGACCGCTGGGTGATGGAGCAACTGCGGGTCTACGACAAACGGGTCAAGGTCCGCCCCTTCGACGATGCGATGGTCTACCTGGTTCAGAAATCCCAACCGCTCAAACGGGTCCGCGACTTCCAATGCGAACTGGCCTTTCGCGACTGCGATCAGCTGATCCGCTTGGTGACCCGACCTGGAGTTTTCTCCCACCGCGAACTGGATAACGGAGCCAGGCAACTGCTGGATGCCATCGACGTCTACCCCGAAGCCAGATTGCTCGATATCGGCTGCGGCAGTGGATCGGTAGCCCTTGGCTGCGCCATGCGCGACTCCAGCGCCACCGTCCATGCCGTCGACAGCAACGCACGGGCCGTCTGGTGCACCCAGCAAGGGGTCAGGATGAACCAACTGGAAAACGTCACCGTGGAACTGAGTGGGACAGGGGAGTATGGTGACCCATCGAGATTCGATATGGCGCTGGCCAACCCACCCTATTACGGCGACTTCCGGATCGCCGAACGCTTCATCCAAGCCGCACTGAGGTCGCTGCGACCCGAAGGACGGCTGGTGCTGGTCACCAAACAGCCCCGCTGGTATGAAGAGAATCTGCCTCTTTGGCTCGATGATGTCGAAGTCTTCGCCAGCCGTCGCTATCACATCGCCTCCGGAATTCGACCCACCGAATCACGCGGTGGCCCGCTGGACTCTCCCGTCAATCGCTCCGAGCCACCCGAATCTTCAGGCGACCTCTAAAGCAGGGTTCTGGTGTGTTCCGCGGCGGTTGACTTGCACGCGGCGCTGGTCATATTCCAGCCGCGTCACACACCCTACGAAGAGGTGAGAAAGACCCGAAGGGTGTGTGAGCCGGTCGTCCATGGAAGGACCTCTTGGCGATCGGAATCGCCCCAGCGCCAAAGCGGTCGGTGGCAGGATCCAACCGACCGCGAACACACCAGAACCAATCGTCAACATCCGTTTGGGTGTCTCGAGCACGAGCACGCCATCAGCCCGTAGGGTGTGTGAGCCGGTCGTCCATGGAAGGACCTCATGGCGATCGGAATCGTCCCAGCGATGCCGTTCCGCTAAGGTCGGCCATCAACCCGTAGGGTGTGTGAGCCGGTCGTCGGCCGAAGGACGTCATGGCGATCGGAATCGGCACAGCGACAAAGAGGTCGGTGGCAGGATCCAACCGACCGCGAACACACCAGAACCAAACGTCAACATCCGTTTGGGTTTCTCGAGCACGAGCACGCCATCAGGCATGGCGTCTGGCAGCGATCTGGCTCTTGACGAACGCCAGTCCCTCGCGCGCCAACTTCAGCTCATCATCGAACATCCGCCGCCAGATCTTGGTCGCTGCCGCCAACTCGGGCAGCGCCAAACCAAACGCCTCGATCGTCAGCCAGCCGTCATAGCCGATCTCAACGATGGCATCGAACACCTCACCCCACTTGATATCTCCCGTTCCCGGCGTGCTGCGGTCGTTCTCGCTGATGTGAATGTGGTACAGCACGTCGCGGATCGCTCGCAGTGCCACCGGGGAACTCTTCTCTTCGATGTTCGCATGGAACGTGTCGTACATCATGCCGCAGGCAGGATGACTCACTTCCCGGACGAATCTAGCCGCATCTTCTTGTGCGTTGAGCAGATAGCATTCGAAGCGATTGAGCGGTTCGACCCCCAGCCGGACACCCACCTTGCCGGCATGCTCGGCCGTCTTCCGCATGCTGTCGACTCCCCAACGCCACTCATCGGCCGTCGGCCCAGCTCCGCTGAAGTGACCGAGTGCCGAATGGTACGGGCCAATCAGCGCTTCCACCCCTGCGGCCGCGCAGCAATCCAAGGTCTTGGCGTTCAGGGCAACGCCGCGCGCCCGAACCGCTGGATCGCTGCTGATCGGGTTATCGTCGAGGTTCCGCACGGTGACAGCGGTCCTCTGAAGTCCCAGATCGTCTAGCTTCTTGCCCCACCAGGAATAATCGAGATCGAGATTGAAAATCGGAATTTCAACCCCATCGAATCCCATCCCCTTCAGCTGTTCCAGCACAGGCAGAAGGCTTTCGTGCATTTCGCCAGACCACAGCAGGAGATTCATTCCGTACTTCATCGATCAACTCTTTCTGCTCACAAGGGGGGAGGAATCGGCCGCACCTGAAGCCGCAGTGCGGGATGAGCCGCAGTGCGGAATTGTTTCGGGTGAGTATACACCGAGCCGCCTGGAGGGCGGAATGGTTGGAGCCTTTGGGATCGCTGCGATCCGAGGATCCTCTCCAACCCACAAAGCCGGGGACCGATTGCGGAAAACAGATACCTGGATCATGCTGAAAAAATAGTAATCGCCAGTCCGGGGAACCCCGACCGATCGACCAATCGGCCATCCGTTTCCATCCCTCGGATATTTGCAGGATGCAAACCGCATGGACCCTACGGCCGACACCCCTTCCGACTTCCCATCGCCCCCCTGGGACCGCGTCGCCATCATCGGTGTCGGCCTCCTGGGCGGCTCGCTGGGCCTAGCGCTCAAGGCCCGTCGACTTTGCCGTCAGGTCGTCGGAATCGGGCGCAACATGCAACGACTGGAAGAAGCGATCGGACAGGGAGCGATCGACATCGGCTCCACCGACCTCCCCTCGGGCGTCGCCGGTTGCCAGTGGGTGGTTGTCTGCACGCCGATCCAGCAGATCGCCGCTCACGTCCTGGAGGCCGCCAAAGCCGCTCCCCACGCGATGATCACCGACGTCGGCAGCACCAAAGAGTCGCTGGTCCGGCAGCTCGCCAGCTTCCCCGATCTGCGGTTTGTCGGCAGTCATCCGATGGCCGGAAGTGAGAAGAGCGGCTGCCAGCATGGATCGGCGCAGCTGTTCGATCGACGCCTGGTCTTCGTCACTCCTTCCCCAGCGACCCCCAAGACCTGGACGGTAGAAGTCAGAAAATTCTGGGAGTCGGTCGGTGCCCAATCGATCGCCATCGATCCAGACCAGCACGACCTTTGCGTCGCTCAGGTCAGCCACCTGCCTCACCTGATCGCCTCGGCCCTAGCCACCTCCACCGATCCACACTGGATTCCGATGGCGGCCAGTGGATGGAGTAGCACGACGCGCGTGGCGGCGGGCGATCCGGCCTTGTGGACTCAGATCCTGATGGAAAACCGGACCCCTGTCTTACAGGCAACCCGAAAGTTTGCGACAATTCTTCAGGCATGGGTCGACGCCCTCGAATCGGGCGACGGGGAGAAGATCGAGCAGCTTTTGGAAGCGGGAAAACAGTCACGTGACGCTTTGGGAAATCGACATCCATCCAGCTGACCGGCAGCCGGATCATCTCAGCCACTCCATGCTTGAGGATATCGCCGATCTTGGCTTGGCCGAAGGGCTGGCCCTGCGAGCCGCTCACGGGTTTCTGATCCAGTCGAACGAATCGCCAGAAAAAATCGAACGCAGCGCTCGGCGGCTGCTGGTCGATGCCATCACCGAACGCTCGGTGATCGCGCCTGTCGGCACTCCATCTCTGAACGCTGCGCCTCTTGGTTTTGCTTCGGCCGGTACCCATTTCGATGTCGTCACCGTCCTGCCCAAACCCGGGGTGATGGATCCGGTGGCCGACAGCACTCTGGCCGCACTGCGCGATGCGGGTCTGGATGTCGAAGCCGTACGGACCTTTCGCAAGTACTGGATCGCTGGCGCCGATTCGGGACGACTCGATCGACTCTGCTCCAAAGTCCTCGCCAACGATTCGGTCGAACAGGCGCTTTGCGGTCCGCTGAAGATGGAACAGCTGGGGGTCGGTAGCCCCTATCAACTGCAGCTCCACACCATTCCCCTAAGAACTCTGGGAGATGAAGCTCTGGTGCGACTCAGCCGCGAAGGCCAGCTGTCGCTTTCGCTGATCGAAATGCAGACGATCCAGAATCACTTCCGAGATCTGGGACGAGATCCCACCGACATCGAACTGGAAACCATCGCTCAGACCTGGAGCGAGCATTGCAGTCACAAGACGCTGGCTGGCCGCATCGACTATCAGGACGAACGTGGATCGCGACAATTCCGCAACATGCTCAAAGAGACGATCTTCGCCGCCACGGTGCAGATCCGAGAAAAGCTGGCTGGGGACGACTGGTGCGTGAAGGTATTTCAAGACAACGCAGGTATCGTCCGCTTTGACGATCAGTACCATGTCGTCTTCAAGGTGGAGACGCACAATCACCCGTCGGCGATCGAACCCTACGGTGGCGCCAACACAGGGCTAGGTGGCGTGATCCGCGATCCGCTGGGAACCGGTCTGGGGGCCAAACCGGTTTGCAACACCGATGTCTTCTGCTTTGGACTTCCCGACACCCGCGCCGCCGATCTACCTCCCGGAGTGCTCCACCCGCGGCGCGTGATGAAGGGCGTGGTCTCCGGGGTGCGTGACTACGGCAACCGCATGGGGATCCCCACCGTCAACGGCGCGGTCTTCTTCGACCAGCGTTACCTCGGAAATCCTCTGGTCTTCTGCGGCAACGTCGGTCTCCTGCCGGTCGACTGCGCGGAAAAAGCTCCGCAGCCTGGCGACTGGATCGTTGCCCTCGGGGGAAGGACTGGTCGCGATGGAATTCACGGCGCGACCTTCTCCAGCGTCGAACTGACCGAGGCCAGCGAATCGATCTCCGGAGGAGCCGTCCAGATCGGCAACGCGATCACCGAAAAAATGGTGCTCGATGTGCTGCTCCGCGCCCGCGATGAAAAGCTGTTTCACGCCGTCACCGATTGCGGCGCCGGTGGCTTTTCCAGCGCCGTGGGCGAGATGGGGGAAACGATCGGCGCAGAGGTCTGGCTGGATCGCGCTCCACTGAAGTACGATGGGCTCAGCTACACCGAAATCTGGATCAGCGAGGCACAGGAACGGATGGTGCTGGCAGTCCCACCCAAGAATTGGGAACGCTTCCAGAAACTGGCCGCCAGTGAAGGAGTCGAAGCAACCATCATCGGGACCTTCACCCCCACTGGTCGACTGCGTCTGATGTACGACGGTAACGAAGTCGGATGTCTGACGATGGAATTTCTGCATGGCGGTCGCCCCCCAGTGGTCCGCAAAGCGATCTATCAGCCCCCCAAGGAACAGCCGCTGGACCTGCCCCAGCCCAGCCAACTCCACTGCGAATCGACGTTGGTCCAGATCCTGGGATCTCCCAACGTCGCCAGTAAGCACTGGATCATTCGCCAGTACGACCACGAGGTGCAGGGAGGCAGCGTTGTCAAACCTCTGGTGGGAATCCATGGGGATGGCCCAAGCGATGCGGCAGTCATCCGCCCGCGACTGGAAAGCCGGCGAGGCTTGGTGATCAGCTGTGGCATGAATCCACGTCTGGGCGATTACGATCCCTACCACATGGCCGCCAGTGCCATCGACGAAGCGATGCGCAATGCCGTCGCCGTGGGAGCCGATCCGAAGCGGATCGCGATCCTCGATAACTTCTGCTGGGGCAACACCGACCGCCCCGAAACTCTTGGCACCCTGGTCCGCGCGGCGCTCGGCTGCCACGACCTGGCGGTCGCCTGGAACACCCCGTTCATCAGCGGCAAAGATTCGCTCTACAACGAATTCACCTGGGCCGACAGCCATGGCAAGCGGCAGACGATCGCGATCCCAAGCACGCTGCTGATCAGCGCCATCGGCCAGATCGATTCGGTCGATCGCTGCGTGACGATGGACCTGAAACGCGCCGGGAACCGGATCTACTTGGTGGGCGCCACGCGCGAAGAATTCGGAGGTTCCCACTACGCGATGGTCCACCAGCGGCAAGGTGGCAAAGTGCCTCACGTCGATGCTTCGCTGGCCCTGCGGCTCTACCAGCAACTCCATCAGGCGATCTCCCACCGACTGCTCCGAAGCTGCCACGACCTCAGCGAAGGTGGCTTGGCAGTGGCCGTCGCCGAAATGGCATTCGCCGGAGGATTGGGAGTCGAACTGGAGATCGATGGCTTGTGCCAACAGCAGTTCGCCCATCCACTGGCGGCTCTCTTCAGCGAATCGAACAGCCGCCTTCTGTGCGAAGTCCCTGTCGCACACACCGAGTCATTTGAACGGCTGATGCAAGAGATCCCGCATGTCGCCCTGGGGTTCGTCACCGAAGATCCCATGGTGAAAATCGCTCATCGTGGCGCCCCCCTGATCGCTCTCTCCTGCCAGCAGCTTCGGCAAGCTTGGTGGGAACCGCTCGACTGGACCTGATCGAAGCGATCCAAGATCAAGGAGCGATCGGATGGGACGCAAGGAAACGCGAAACCGCAACCAGCCATCCAAAATGCTGGTGGCGATTGCAACCGATTCATCCCAAAGCGATCGCCCAGTCCCTTGGCGATCTTCCATCTGGCTCCCCTACGGCGTGGCCCTGCTGCTGGCGCTCGCATTCCCCCCCTTTAGCCTCTGGCCGATAGCATGGCTCGCCGTCGGGCTGCTCACCTGCTGGGTGCAGGAGAAAAAACCACTCACGCGACGCCAGTGGTGGCATTGCTGGCTGGCTGCAGTGCTGCTCTGGCTTTGGCTGCTGCAAGGAATCCGACTCGCCTTCTGGCCGCTCTACTTCGGCTGGATCGCTCTGTCTGCCTACCTAGCGATCTACCTGCCTCTGACGCTGGCCGCCGCGCGGGCGCTCCATCATCATCGCCGCTGGCCCGTGTGGCTGGCAGTGCCAACGGCGTGGGCTGGCATGGAACTACTGCGCGGCTATTTACTGACTGGCTTCACCGGCTGCATGCTGGCCCACACGCTTGCCGATCACCCCAAGTGGCTGCAGGCGGCCAGCCACGTCGGGGCCTATGGAGTCAGCTTCTGGATGGCGATGGTCGCCAGCAGCCTCAGCGATTCGCTGATGTCGCTCCTTCGCGAACGCTCGTCAAACCCCTCTAGCCCAACTCCATCCCGGCAATGGCTGCGCCCCTGGATCCCGCTGGGTGTGGCACTCGGCACGCTGGGACTAGTCTGGGGCCATGGCAAGCTGGCGATGGTGGATGCCCCGAATGAATCGGAGGCCGATCCGGTGCTGCGCATCGCGGTGGTGCAAGAGAACGCGCCGACGATGTTCGAGTCGAATCGGCAGCGAAACATCGATGCCTGGGAAAGCTATTGGAAGGGGACAGTCGAGGCGTTTGAGCGGTTTGGGAAGGTCGACCTGGTGGTGTGGCCCGAGTCGGTGTTTACGGCCAATGAGCCGTTGGTAGAACGGCAGGAGGGGGCGAGGCTGCCCGAGGAACTGAAGGCGCAGAACTGGGACGAACGGACGATGGTCGCCTTTGGGCAAGCGATGGGGCTGGCCTATCAGGAGAAGATGCTGCGGCTAGCCAATGCCCAGCGGTCGGCGTTTGCCACGCGCGGTGAGTCTTTCGATCCGGCGATTCCTACGTGGCTGATTGCCGGCACCGATCACCTGACGTTTACTCCAGAGGGAATGGAGCGTGCGAACGGGGCGTTTGCAGCGCCGATCGATGGCCGGGCCGATCGCACCCTTCCCGAAGCGATCTACCACAAGCATCATTTGGTGATGTTCGGCGAGTACATACCACTGCTTCACTGGTTTCCCGACCTGCATCGCGCTTTAGGACTGGCGCCACTGAAGGCCGGGTCGGTCGACCGGGCATGGCAGATCGGCAAGGCGTCGCTGGTCCCCAGCATCTGCTTTGAGACGATGGTGCCGCATCGGATCCGAAGGCAGTTGGCCGAGGTCCGGCGGCAGCAAGCGATCGAACCGGATCTGCTGGTCAATGTGACCAACGACGGTTGGTTTCGTGGATCGACGATGCTGGACCATCATCTGGCTAGCGCCACGCTAGCTGCAGTGGAGAATCGGAAGGATCTGGTGGTGGCTGCCAACAGCGGACTGAGCGCCTGGATCGACAGCAGCGGCCGCAGGCGGCAGGTGATTGGACGGATGCAATCGGGGCAGATCCTGGCCGAACCACTGGCCGACCGGCGATGGGGACTGTGGCGCCAGATTGGCGATTGGCCGGCGTGGATTTGTTTTGCTTTCAGCAGCTGGGCAATGTTCCACCAATGGAAAAAGGAGAAGCGAACATGAGCGAATCGAAAGACGAGAAGGGGATGTCCGCATTGGAACGCGCGGTGGAGCTTGCGACCAGGCGTCACGCAGGTCAGGCGGATAAGGCAGGCCAACCCTATTTGCTTCACCTGCTGCGGGTAATGCACCAGGTGGAGGGAGATATCGCCAAGCAAGCGGCCGTGCTGCATGATGTGCTGGAGGACACCGACGCGACGGCGGACGAGCTGTTGCGAGCTGGGATCGATCCGCAGGCAGTTTCGGTGGTGCAGCGGCTGACGCGTGGCAAGGGGGACAGTTACTGGGAGTACGTCGTGCGGATTGCCGAGGATCCTATAGCGCGACAGATCAAGATGGCCGACCTCAATGACAATTATCGGCTGGATCGAGTCATTCTTCGGGAAGGGGCGGACCGAGCGACCGATTTACGGCGTATCGAGCGCTACATCCTTTCCTATCAGTTTTTGGCTGGCCGAATCACTCTATCCGACTATCGCCGACGCATGGCAATCATCACCAACCCCCAAGAGAGCCACTGAGAAGGCGCCACCTCACCCGGATCCATCATGCTGCACGACCGACTTCCAGTCCGTCGTCGCTGCGGACAAACTGGATAGACTCAGTAGAATGAGTGGGAGAATTCAACCCATGAAAATCCACAGAGAAGTGACCTATGGAGCCGGGGCTCTACGATCATTTACTGACGAAATCTCTGGAAGCCAAGATTGCTCAATTGGGTGATCCGCGTCTGGCGACGATTGCGCCGGTGGATAGTGAAGAGTCTCATTCTGTCCTGGCACAGTTTTTAGAGCGATTGATCGCTTCAAGCTTGGCGCTGCACCGCGGACCCGATGCGGCGGAGGCGCAGCGGAATTTGGTCGAGCAAATCGTGGGGATGCTGGCGAGAGTTCTGAGTGATCAGGATGCCGAGAGCTACAGTATCGCGACACCGTTAAAGCGACTGTTGGCCATTCACCGAAGTATCCGTGGTGTGAAGACGGATGATCGCCCGGACAGTCCCCTGTCTCGTTCCTCACTATTTACCGGAACGCGCCTAGACGCCAGTCTTGGAAGTCAACTTCGTAAAGAAATTGCCACCTGCGATCGCGTTGACATCCTATGCTCCTTCATCAAGTGGAGCGGGATGCGAATCCTCTTGGATAACCTGCGAGACTTAGCGGAAAGAGCCGATGGCGATGGCCCGGTGATTCGTGTGATCACAACAAGCTACATGGGTGCGACCGATCCAAAAGCAGTGGAAATGCTTCGACAGTTGCCAAAGACTGAAGTGCGCGTCAGCTACGATACGAAACGAACGCGGTTGCATGCGAAGGCCTATCTTTTTCATAGGAACACAGGATTCGGCAGCGCCTACGTCGGATCAGCCAACCTTTCGAACGCTGCATTATCAGAAGGCCTAGAGTGGACCACCAAAATCAGCCAATACGAACTACCCTACCTCTGGGATAAAGTAACCGGCACCTTCGAAACGTATTGGCAGGATGACGAATTTCAGACACTCGACGAGCATTCCGTTCCCCGACTTCGCGAAGCGATTCAAAGAGAACGCCACGTTTCTCTTGACTCGCCGGAAATGCTCAACTTCGATCTGAGGCCCTTCCCGTTCCAAGAAGAAATCCTCGACATCATCGCCGCTGAGCGAGAGGTACAAAACAAGCATCGCCATCTTGTCGTTGCTGCAACTGGCACCGGAAAGACGATGATTGCTGCTTTCGACTATGCCCGGATTGCAAGAAGGCTCGGGCGAAAACCTCGACTCCTATTCGTGGCTCACCGCAGAGAAATCCTTCACCAAGCGATGACTTCTTTCCGCTGTGTCCTTAGGGATCAGAACTTCGGGGATTTGTTGCTTGAAGGGAGCGATCCAAACCAGCGCGATCATTTGTTCTGCTCGATTCAAAGCTACAACTCACGGAATCTGATCGACGAAACTGCGGCTCGATTTGAGTACATCGTGATCGACGAATTCCATCATGCGGCTGCACCAAGCTATCAAGCGTTGCTAAACCATGCACAGCCTACGATCTTGTTGGGTCTGACTGCCACCCCTGAGCGTACCGATCAACTTGACGTGTTGAAGTGGTTCGGCGGGCGGGCCAGCGCTGAGATTCGGTTGCCCGATGCAATCAATCGACGTTTGCTTTGCCCGTTTCAATACTTTGGCGTCACTGATTCAGTAGACCTAGACGGCTTGGCGTGGCAGCGGGGTGGATATCGATTCGATGATCTGAATCGGCTTTATACCGGCAATGATATCCGCGCCAGACTGATCCTGGACAAACTGACCGATACCGTTTTGAACCTGAGCCAAGTCCGAGGTCTGGCATTTTGTGTCAGTGTAGCTCACGCCGAATTCATGGCGCGATTCTTCAATGAGAACGGCGTGCCTTCTATAGCGCTTTCCTCCCAATCTTCAGATGAAGAACGAGGAACCGCTCAGAAGAAACTTCGGGAGCGGGCCGTGAATTTCCTCTTCGTAGTCGACCTATACAACGAAGGAGTCGATATTCCCGAGGTCGACACCGTATTGTTTCTCAGGCCGACTGAAAGCCTTACCGTGTTCCTTCAGCAACTAGGGCGCGGCCTCCGTTTGCATCCCGATAAAGAATGCCTGACTGTGCTCGATTTTATCGGGGCGCAGCGAAAAGAGTTTCGCTTCGCTAGTCGATTCCGAGCACTAAGCGGCAAGCCATCTACAAAGCTAGACCAAGAGATCGAAGCGGGGTTTCCCCACTTGCCAAGTGGCTGTGTCATTCAGTTAGAGCGAGTAGCTCAACAACGAGTGCTGGAGAACGTACGTGAATCCATTCGCTTGGTTCGCCCCCGGATGCTTGCATCGCTGCGGGACCTAAAACAGTACCTAGGCCGAACTCCGACTATCGACGACGCCATCAATTATTTCGACACAAGCCTGGATGAATTGCTGAAACGCGGGTTATGGTCCCGAATGCTTGCAGACGCGGGTATCGAAGAAACAGTGATGGCTCCCGACGAACAACAGCTCTCGAAAGGTCTTCGTCGACTGAGTCACATCAATTGCCCACAGCAGATCCACCTTCTAAAGGACTATCTCGCTAAGCCAAAAGCCATGACATACAGTGGATCTCGTGCACTCGTCGAAATGCTACACACGAGCCTTTGGGGAGCCTTTCATTCAGAGTTGACCCTGGAAACCGCAGAGGAGCGTTTGCGTAGGAATCCGTCGGTCATAAATGACCTAGACGCGGTACTGGACTATCGTCTGGAGTACTCGCCTCTGATGGCATCGCCTGTTTCTACTATCCATGATCCGCTCACGATCCATGCTGCCTACACGCGCGACGAAATTCTAGTCGCCCTCGGCCACTGGAGCTTCAACCATAGGCCCAGCCAACGCGAAGGGGTCCTGCATCTAAAGGACCGCAAATTCGATGTCTTCTTCGTGACGCTTCAGAAATCCGAAGATGAGTACTCCCCTACAACGATGTACGAAGACTATCTAATCTCCAATGATTTGTTCCATTGGCAATCGCAGAGCAGTACGTCCGAGCAATCGGCAACGGGCCAGCGATACATCCGTCATAGAGAATTAGGCTACACGCCTTTGCTATTTGTGCGTGAGACCAAAAACCTCCCATCTGGGCTGTCAGCTCCTTACCACTTCCTAGGTCCTTGCAACTACGTCGGTCATTCCGGTAGCCGACCGATAAGTATCACCTGGAAACTGCTTCATTCAGTGCCAACTCGCCTGCTCCGATCTATGGCTCGCCAAGTTGCTGTCTAGGTTTTTACCGACTCACGCCCCCTGGCATCTGAAAAGCTGCCAAAGCGCTATTCTTGTTGTTTTGCATTGGCACGCGGCGTTCTAGCCGAACCTCGCTAGCGGCTGGCGCCTCCCCACGATGGTGTTCGGCTAGGAGAGGCAAGAGCGCGGTGCATTGCACGTGCCACCACCATCGCAGAAAAACCGACAAATGCTAAGCGGTTGCCGGCAACTTCCAGCCAAGCGTTAGGCCTGCAGATTAGGCGAGCGGCATCTCTTCTCCGCTCCCCAGTCGGCGGGTTTTCCGCCATCGTGCATAGGCTGGCAACCCCATGGCAGCGACAATCCAAATTGTTCCAGGTTCCGGAACGACACCCTTGCCGCCGCCACCCCCGCCACCCCCGCCACCCCCGCCACCCCCGCCACCCCCGCCACCCCCGCCACCCCCGCCACCGCTCAAGCTAACCACGCGAAACCCAATATTGATAATCCCTGCGTACGCTGGCCACATGCCACGAAAATCTCTCGACTGTTGAAACTCTTCTCCATCCCAGCGACCGCTGTACAAACCACGGTAAGGGATACCATTAGTAGTAAAAGTTCCTATCGACTCTTCAAATTCGTAAACATTGCCCCCCATGCCCATGACTCCAAATGCGTTCAATCCCCCCGCTTGGTCAACCAGTGCTGGGCCCTGCTCGAAGGTTTGCGCGTAAACAAGCGTGTTGGGACTGGTGCCGCTAGCTACCGCGATCGGTACCGAATCGGACGAAGACGCATAGTTCCAATAGCCTCCGGTCCCATCTTTTGTTGGGTCATAAAAGGTCGCCTTGTACCGTTCATCAAAGGTTGGCAAAACATACTTTGCCCGCCTGCTACGCACCGGATTGGTAGAGTCGTAATCGAGGGGATGCAGTAGTGGACTCCAGTCAGCAACATCATCATTGACACCACCGGTGGGAAAGTAGTAGGCTGGAGAAAAATTCTGGCTCGTGTTGAGCCAATTAACGAAGCGAGCCGCCGCGTTCCAACTGACACCAGTTGCCGGCTTTCCGGGATGATCGCCACCCACATACCGCAAATCTGCCAATTCAATCTGCATCGAATTCGTCGCACCGAAATCCGCGTTGTACTTTTCGATGATTTCACGACTGATCTCATACTTTGCAATTTGGTATTCATAAGCAACGCTTCCGAATGGCTTTATCATTCCGGTCCCGATCGGCCCGTTGGGTACTGGATCGCCAGCGTTTCCAGGTGATCCAATCGGAACAAAGTCGATCGCGAACTGATTCACTCCGCTTCCGAAGAGGATGACAGCCGCTTTGGCGGTCAAACCCTCAAAAGCACAAATGGACATGAAGCAAAATGAAGTCAGCCACAGTCTGCGCATTTTCTCGTCCCTCAGATTTTGACTGTTGAAAAGAACCATTCCGTAGAAGCGCAAAAGACCAGTCCAAGCGGATGTCTGTTTTTTCGCCACAAGTTGAACTGTGCATCGCCTGTGCAAGCCAACCTTCGCTGCGTTTTGCCTCCCCCTTTCTCGCCGCCAATCAATTCACGGCGTCCTCCCATCTTATCGATGAACAGCAAGACTGAGGAAAGGTAGTATATCTCTTTTAGAAGACTGAAGAGTATCAGGACTGTCTTCTCGACAAAGCTAAGCCGAACCGGACTAGCGACAGGGTTCCGTGGGCTCGTTCCGGGTACCAGGTACCGCGATCAGAAGAGCCGGCGGCTAGCGCCTCGCCGCGATGGTGACTGGCCAAGAACGTCTGGCGAACGGTGCAGGGGGTGGATTGGTCCAATGTGCATTCGCGGTTGGTGGATGTGCGTTTTCATTGAGCCGAACCGGACTAGCGGCAGGTTTCCGCGGGCTCGTTCCGGGTACCAGGTACTACGATCGGAAGAACCGGCGGCTAGCGCCTCGCCGCTAAGGTGATTGGCCAGGAACGTCTGGCAAACGGTGCGGAGGATGAATTGGCCCAATGTGCATTCGCGGTTGGTGGATGTGCGTTTTCATTGAGCCGAACCGGACTAGCGGCAGGATTCCGTGGGCTCGTTCCGGGTACCAGGTTCCGCGATCAGAAGAACCGGCGGCTAGCGCCTCGCCGCTAAGGTGATTGGCCATGAACGTCCGGCGGACGGTGCGGAGGATGAATTGGTCCAATGTGCATTCGCGGTTGGTGGATGTGCGTTTTCATTGAGCCGTACCGGACTAGCGGCAGATTTCCGTAGGCTCGTTCCGGGTACCAGGTACTACGATAAAAAGAACCGGCGGCTAGCGCCTCGCCGCTAAGGTGATTGGCCAAGAACGTCTGGCGAACGGTGCAGGGGGTGGGATAGCGCACTGTCTCCATGTGACGCGCGCGAGTGTGGATTGGGATAGTTCCCAACGGAAGGCGAACCCCTGCCGACACTAAAACAAACTGGCGGGGTCGGTCTGCAGCAGCTTTCGGAGGGCGATCAAACCGCTAATCAAACACATCAACAGCGTCAGTCCAAACACCAGCGCCATCCGACCAGCCGTCATCCGCATCACCAGACCAGTCGACTCCCCAAGAATCGCAAAGGCACCCAGCGTCGCCAGCAACCCTGGCAGAAATCCAAAAAGCGTCAGATAGAGCGCCTGCTTCAAAATCAAACCAAAAAAATACTGGTTTCGATACCCCATCGCCTTCAGCGTCGCAAACTCAGCCATGTGGTCGTTGATCTCCGTGAACAAAATCTGATAACAGATAATCACCCCTACCACCAACCCCATCAGCGTTCCAATTGTAAAAATGATCCCGATCGGTGTCGCAGTCGCCCAGAAGTGAATCTCCCTTGCGATGATCTGACTTCGCGATAACACATCCAACCGATTTCCGGTCAACGATTGCAGCGTCCGCCTCACCTTCCCGACGTCCGCTCCCTCAGCCAACTGCACCAGTCCTAGATCAACCAACTGCAGCGGATCTCCACCAGGATTGCGCGACGGAAAGTAATATGCCATCGCGCGATCGGAAAACATCAGTGTCCCGTCATGCACAAAGTCGGTGCCGATCGAAACTTGGTCGATGATTCGCAACTGCTTCCCTGACAGCTCCACCTCCTGCTGCCGAAGCGATTGCACATCGCCGCGCGCAAAGCCATAGCTGGGCTTGGTTCGCCGATCCAACAGCGCCGTCCTGCCATCCGTCAACATCGCCAGCAATGGCTGCCACTGCGGTGGCTCCACCACCCCAGGCTCCAACGGGATCCCCACCGCTCGAATCGATCGCGATTTATTCCCCACCACGCGCAGCTGAGTGATACTCCGTTCGATGTAGACCGGCACAATCCGCTGCACCCCCTCAACCGCCCGAGCACGATCCAGCCACAGTCGGTCAAACCGCTGCTCGCTGGGCAGGTTGTAGCGCGCGGGGCTGACTAAAAAGAAGTCGGCCTTCAGCAGCCTTGCCAACTGGACGGTGTTGTCGAAAAGGGCATTGCGAAAGCCGATTTGCATGAACATCAGGAAGACGGCAAAGCCAATGCCTGCACTAGCCAGCAGCAGCTTGCCTCCCCGACCCACTAGGTTCCGCCATGCCAGCGGTGTTCGCCCTTCCCATCGCAACAGCAATGCAACCCACCTCTCGAATGCGTCGTAGGCTATCTCTCTCCAACGTCTCGGACCATCTTCCACTCGATCCTGCTCGACCCGTTCCTGTCCTCAAAGCTTGGACCAATCCCGCCACTTAAAACAGTTCGGCAGGTTCCGCCTTGGCCAATTTGCGAATCGCCCCCAGACCGCTCAGCGTGCACATCGCCACCGACAACAGCAACACCCCGGCCAGCCGCCATCCATTCATCTCGATAGGAATTCCGGTCAGCGCCACCGTCAGGCGATACAGCAATTCGGCCAGCAGCGCCGCAGGCACAAACCCCAACAAGGCTAGATACCATGCCTGCTGCATCACCATCCATGCGATGTCGCGCTGACGGTACCCCATCGCCTTCATCGTGGCGAACTCCTTGATGCGATTGGCGACATCCTGAGCCAGCACCAGGTAGACCAGGGCGGCACCGACGCAGAAGGCGAGCGCCACTCCCATCTGGAAAATCGAACCGATCGGAGTCCCCGTCAACCAGTGTCGATGCTCCAGCCGAATCGCCTGGGGCAGCGTTCGCACCACCACCGATTCGGCCAAGTCCGGGGCTCGCTGTTGCAACAGCTGAGTGAGGCTGCGAGCTGCCTGATCGCGGTTGGTCCCGGGTTTCAATCGCACCAGCCCCAAGCTGCACCGCTGCCTGGTGTCATAGGGAGCCCGCATCCCGAATCCCACTTCATTGATCAGCACCGCGCCATTGGTGGCCAGCCCCGTACCGATCAGAAAGTGACCGACGATCTGCACCTCCCGCCCATTCAGCTCGGCAGTTAGCTCCAGGTCATCATCACCAAAACGTTTTCCATTGCGTGGTCCGTAGTCGGCTCGCGTGGCGCGGTCGATCAAGATCCGATGGGGAGTCGAGAGAGCTGGCAACAGGCGATCTAGCTGCGGCTCGTCAAACAAATTGCGCCCTGGCGGCATCGCCATCGCCCCGATCGCTCGATACCTTCCATCCGAAGGGCTCTGCCATCGCTGCAGCATGATCCAAAACGGCTCCACGCGTTCGACAACTTCACTGGCGGCTGAAAGATCAAGCACCGAGCGGGGGAAGGATCGAGGTTCGTACAGATGGAGGTACTCGCGAGCCTGGATCACCAGATCGCAGTCCAGTCGGCCATAGACGATGCTGGCCGTTCGTTCGACCGCGCCGCGAAATCCCAGTTGCACGAAGACCAACAGGAGCGCAAAGGCGACCCCCAGCAGCGACACGATGGCTCGCGTCGGATGGGTCAGCCAGTAGAGGATTGGCACCCAGTGCTTCATCGTCGCCTCGCATCGAAGGATAACGAGTTGTGCGATGGAGCCCCCTCGCCCCGCTTGCGAGGAGAGGGGAAGCGGTGAGGGGACGGTCTGCTGGCGCTGAATGCCGCTGGATGCGAACGCCAAGCTTGCCCGTCCAACCAAGCTGTCGAAGGAAACCGTAGACCGTAGTTGCTCAGCATGAGATGACTCGATTGCGTTTCGATGCAGGTTTCCGACCCACCGATGTCACTGGACTCCATCGCTGACGCAAGGCTCATGTCATGGGGTGGTGGTGATTTCAACATCGACCTGCAACTGCACCAGTTCCGCCGCTGCGGCGGCATCGGCCGGTTCGAGTCGGATGCGGACGGGAACGGCGCGGTAGTCGGTGCGCGCCAGTGGATTGGGATCGCGCATCATGGGAGAACCAACCAATCGATCGATCCGTTCGATTTTTCCTGCCAGCGGTTTGGAAAGAGCGGCGGAACGGATGGAAGCGGTTTGTCCGATGCGCAAGCGTGCGCGGTCCGATTCATGCACCTCGGCGACGCAAACCATTTGCGATAGATCGGCGATCTCCATCAGCGGCATCTGCCCCACCAGCTCCCCAGGCTCGCTTCCCACCCAAAGCACCTCACCGCTGCTGGGCGACTTGACCCGCAATCGCTCCAACTGCTCTTCCAGCGACTTGACCTGGGCTTCCAGAGAACGGATCGGCACCAGGGAATCGGCCAGCTGCAGGTTTTTCTGAGCGTTGGCCGTGCGCTGCGTCGCTAGCTTGACCGCCAGTTCGGCCGCTGCGATCGCCTGATCCGCTTCGGCCACCGAACTATTCCACCGCAGCTCCTCCTGAAGCAGTTGCGCCTTCTGTTGCTCCAACTGCAACGTCCCAACCAACGGCTTGGTCAGCGGATCTTCCGCCAACTGCCGCAGTCGATCCACCTGCTGCCTAAGCGACTCGATCGTCTGTGAACCTTGATCGACCAGGGTTCGCTGGTCCCTGGCGAACTGCACCTTGGCGGTGGCCGCCTCCTGATCGGCCTGAGCCGTGGCGAGGACCATTTCCAGTTCGGTTCCCTTGGCAACCCTCTGCTCCATCGCCTCCTGCAAGCGTCGACGGGCAATCTCCAGCTCCGATTGCTTTCCGGTGAAGCTGGCCAGCTGCACCAGTTCTTGTCCTGGGAAAACCTCGTTTCCAGCTTTCACGAGAATCGCTTCGACGCGATCTCCGGGCACTGCGCCGATGCGGATAACTCCCGAGGCAGGCATCAGCCTTCCTTGGGAGAAGACGCGATTGGCGATCGCTAAGGCAGCGGCTTGCTCGGATGCCGACCGATCGGTTTGCCCTTCGAAAAAGGTGCAACCGGTGAGCGGAATGACGAGCGCCACCAGCCACAGCCATCCGATGCGGACGGTGGTGGACCGGGCGCTTGCGAAATCGATAGACTGATCCAACGCGACCCTCCTTAGCGCAGCTTCTACCCGGCATCGGCTGGGAGCAGCTCCCTTGACCTTCTGCCAGCGAATCCCCGTCCGATCTCGGCACCCGTGCCATTTTTCCGAAGCCGGCTGGATTCTGTCCTCTGCCACCTGGAAACAATCGACGAAATTTCCACAGTCGATAGAATCCCTGTATCTTCTATATTTGGCTCAAGCTACGCAATCACCCCAAGGCAAAGAAGTCGCGAGAAAGAAACGTCGGCATGGTGATGGGAGATATTCCAACGGGACCTGGTGCCCACCGCGCGACCAAGCCGCGAGCGGAGCTGGGGGAATCGTCGACGGTGACGATTCGCCACTTGCAGCATTATTTTGGCGAGGCGGAGCTACGGAAGCAGGTTCTCTTCGACATTGACCTGGAAATTTTTGGTAGCGAGATTCTGATCATGACCGGCCCCAGCGGGTCGGGGAAGACAACCTTGCTGACGTTGATCGGGGCGCTGCGTCAGGTGCAGGAGGGACAGTTATGGGTGATGGGTTCAGCGTTGCATCAGTTCAATGATCCGCAGCGAGTCGCATTGCGGCAGAAGATCGGATTCATCTTTCAGTCGCACAATCTCTTTGAGTCGTTGACGGCGCTTCAGAATGTGAGGATGGCTCTGGAGTTGGTGGAGCCTCAAATGACAGGCAGTGCGAGGAGTGCTCGAGCCAAGGAGATGCTTGCTGCGGTGGGGCTTGCCGATCGGGCGAATCATCTGCCTCGCCAATTGTCGGGTGGACAGAAACAGCGTGTCGCCATCGCGAGGGGTCTGGTGCATCGTCCCCCACTGGTGCTGGCCGACGAACCGACAGCTGCTCTCGATGAAAAGAGTGGTCGGTTGATTGTCGAATTGCTTCGTCGGCAGGCGAAGGAATCGGGGGCCACCATTCTGATGGTCACTCACGACAATCGGATTCTCGATGTCGCAGACCGGATGATCAACTTGGTCGATGGCAGGATTCGCAGCGACGTGCTGGTGCAGGAATCGACGCGGATCGCAAGGCTGCTGGCGCAGTGTTCGGTCTTTGAAGGGGTGACCCCAAGAACGCTGGCCAATGTCGCCGATCAGGTACAGGTCCAGACGGTTTCCGAAGGGGAGACGATCATCGAAGAGGGAGCGACGGGAGATCGTTTCTATCTGATTCGCGATGGAGCGGTACGCATCCTCCAGGGGAATCCTCCCGTGATGGTCGCTGTGCTGGGGCCGGGGGACTTTTTTGGGGACCGCGCCTTGCTGACCGGTCAGCCTCGCAACGCCACCGTGGTGGCCGAGCAGGCAACCACGGTGTATTGCCTGAGCAAACAGGATTTTCAGAAGGCGATGAACGAACGTGCGACGCTGGAGGCGGAAGTGCGTTCCAGCCTCTTTGATCGCTGAAACGATCGGTTGCTGCGTCCTCGATACCGTCAGATCGATATTTCGGCACTGGAAGCGGCTCTCCGAACGCAAAAAGAACACCCCTGCCAACGGCCTTCGCATCTCCATCGATCGCTTACCAACTTGTCTACTTGCCCACAGAGCGATCTGCTGGCAGTCGAAGAAAAAGGCTACACTGACAGAGCGATTGCCAGCGATATGATTCGAAGTCCCTTCGCCTTGCGCAGCAGGTTTTCCATGCAAAGGTTGGTCCACCAGCGACTCCAGCAGATCGCCTCTGCTGTTTCGCTGATCGTGATGATTCTCACGAACTCCCTTTCGGCGCAGAACCCGCCCCTCTCGGCTCGTGCGGTCCAGCAGTCGATCGAGCGGGGGGTGCAGTTTCTGGAGAAGACGCAGCAGCGGGATGGACATTGGGATGGATACCCCAATTATGGATGCGGCCAGACGGCGCTGGTGACCTTAGCGCTTTTGAGTTCCGGTCGGTCGCCCGATGCACCCTCGGTCAGTCTTGCGCTGGAGTACTTGCGGAGCAAGAAGCCCGAGCGGACGTACGAGACGGCGCTGCAGACGATGGTTTTCTGCGCTGCCGAGCCGCAGCGCGACTTGGCTCTCATTCAACGCAACGTCCAGTGGCTTTTGGAGGCACAGCAGAACCAGGGAGCGGTAGCCGGGGGTTGGGGGTACCAAAAGGGACTGACTTCGCCCGATCCCTCCAACAGCCAGTTCGCCCTGCTGGCTCTTTGGGAAGCCCAGCGAGTCGGGATCCAGCTGCCCCCCGATTCGCTGAAAATGTCGCTTGCCTACTGGCTGCGCCTGCAGCAGCGCACTGGGGGTTGGAGCTATCTGCCGGCGACGGTGGCACCGATTGCGATCCAGCCCACTGGCAGCATGACCAGCGCAGGAATCGCTTCGCTGCTGATCGCCGAGGATGCACTGCAGTTTGCCGATGCCAAAGTTCAGGGCGAACAACTGGCGTGCTGCCAAGGGCAAGTCGATCTGACCCCGGTCGACCAAGGGATGCAATGGCTGGCTGGAAACTTCAGCGCTGCTGTCAATCCGCCGGTGAACAATCCCGCTGGATACTGGTACTACTATCTGTATGCGCTGGAGCGGGTGGGGCGATTGTCTGGCCAGCGATTCATCGGAAATCATGACTGGTATCGCGAAGGGGCCCAAGAGCTTCTCAAGCGACAGCAGCCGATCGGCGATGGACTATTCAAGCCCGAGGGTACGGAGGACGACGTCCACACCAATACCGCTCTGGCGCTGCTGTTCCTCTCCAAAGGAAAAAGGCAAGTCGTCATCGGACGTCTGGAACACCGTCAACTCCCGGAGATGCCAGAACCTGCCCTGTCGCATCGACGTGCCGTTCAGCACCTGATGGGGCATGTCGAAAAGGTATGGAAGCGCGACTTGTCATGGCAGTCGGTGCGGCTGGCGGAGGCATCGGTGGCCGATCTGCTGGAGGCACCCGTGCTGTTTCTTAGCGGACGGGAAGCACTGCAGTGGACGCCGCAGATGAAGTCGGCGCTCAAGCAGTATATCGAGCAAGGGGGATTCCTGTTTGCCGAGGCATGTGAGGGAGATGGCTGTCGGGGCGATGAGTTTGAAGCGAGTTTCCGGCGTTTGATGGAAGAGCTTTTCCAGCAGCCACTGCGCAAGCTGCCCCCCAATCATCCCATCTGGTTCACCGAGGCGAGGATCGATCCCGCATCGCTCCCCGAAGGCTTTTGGCTGTATGGGCTGGAGCAGTGCTGTCGCACCAGCGTCGTCTTCGCCCCCCGAAGCCTCTCCTGCCGCTGGGAAGTCCATCGCCCCTACGGAGTTCCAATCAACCTCCCAGGGGGCGTCCGTGGGGATGTCGAGAATGCCACGAAGATCGGGATCAATGTCATCTCCTACGCGACCGGACGGGAACTAAAGGACAAATTGGATGCCGTGCAGATCGTGCAGCCAACCGCCGACTTGACCGCATCCCTAAGAAATACACTCGCCCTGCCAAAGCTGGAACATGGCGGCGGCGCTGATGACGTCCCTCGCGCTGTACCGAATCTGCTGGAGATCTTTCGCAGTGAAGTACCGACCGAAGTCTCCAGCTCCCCTATCCTGATCCCGGCAGTGCTGGAACAGTTGCAGCAGCACGCGGTTGCATACGTCCATGGCAGGAGTGCGTTTGAGTGGTCGGAGACCGAGCGAGAAGCGCTGCGGACGTGGCTGAAGCGCGGCGGTGTACTACTTGGCGATTCTGTCTGCTCCAGCCAACCATTCACCGAATCGATCCGAAAGGAATTCAGCTTGATCCTTCCCGAAGCCCGTTTGCAGAAGGTGCCGGCTGATCATCCGATGCTGACCAGCCAGTTCCAGGGATACGACCTGGGAGAGGTGACCATCATCGAACCGGCCACTGCGATGGACGCTGAAGGATCCGCCGGTCAGCGGCGCGTGGGACCACCGATGCTGGAGATGCTGGTATGGGAAGATCGTGTGGTGGCGATCTTCTCGCCCATCGATCTCAGCTGCGCCCTGGAAAGCCGACGCGCCAACGCATGCAAAGGATACGCCTGGAAAGATGCCTCCCGCATCGGCATCAACATGCTGCTCTATGCCATCTATCAGTAACCCGTTCGCCAGCGACTCTACTTGAGGGAGAGGGTGAGATCTGTTTTTTACCCTCCCTCAGGGAGCATCGCTGAGGAGGAACGACGAAGCGGGAAGGGGCAGCAGGATCTGACAACTTTGGCGGAAGGGTCCGCGACGGATTGAGCTGATGGATCAAGCCCTCCCCGCTCGTTCCTCGCGCAAGGGGAGGGTGAATTCTGTTTGCGACTCTACCTGAGGGAGGGGGTGAATTCTGTTTTTTACCCTCCCTCAGGGAGCATCGCTGAGGAGGAACGACGAAGCGGGAAGGGGCAGCAGGATCTGACAACTTTGGCGAAAGGGTCCGCGACGGATTGAGCTGATGGATCATGCCCTCCCCGCTCGTTCCTCGCGACCCTCCCAAGGGGAGGGTGAATTCCGTTTGCAACTCTGCTTTAGGAAGGATGCGATCTATTTTTTACCCTCCCTCAGGGAGGGTCGCTGAGGAGGAACGACGAAGCGGGGAGGGGCAGCAGGATCTGACAACTTTGGCGGAAGGGTCCGCGATGGATTGAGCTGATGGATCACGCCCTCCCCGCTCGTTCCTCGCGACCCTCCCAAGGGGAGCGTGAATTCTGCTTGCGATTCTGCTTTAGGGAGGATGAGATTCATTTTTTGGCGATCCATTTGGAAAGAAGCAAAACGATGGAGATGACGATGCGTCGGGAACCGATGGGATGTCGAAGGGAACAAAAAATTGAAATGCCGGGCATCGGCCATCGACGACATCCCAGCAAGGGACTAGCTAGCTTGCGAGCGATCGTATGGCTGGCTGGATTGGTGGCCAGCCTAGCGATTGTTCCGGTTGCTGACGCCGATGACGCGCTTCCTGCCGCGCACAACCAAGGTGCAGCCTTGCCGGTACCGATACGACGGGCTTTGGCGCTCCCTGATGCCTATCGCGGACTGGTGGCCGCCGAGCGGCTCGACTGGAACTGGCTGCCTCCCGCATCGGCGTGGTACCGAGTCTCTTTGGAGAATGGTGGAGCGGATTTTTTCTGGGTCGACTGCCAGCGCGGGGAAAAACGGAGACTGCTCGATCGCGACCAGTTGGCTGTGCAAATCGAAAAGATCACAGGAATCGCGGAGGATCCAAAGACGCTGAAGCTGGAAGGGGTTTCCGTCGAGGCAACCGAGGGCAAGTGGGACTTGGCCATCGTCCGTTTCCGTGCGGCGGGAAAGCGATGGAGCTATCGACCGGCGGCCGATCAACTGGCGGAAGCTGTCGCTGGAGGCAACCAAGACTCTCTGTCAGCTCAAGAAAGAATTGTTCGCTCTCGCGGGCAAGGAGAGGAAACCCACCTCCAATTCACCAACCAACTGCAGGTTCCGTTGGACCTGTTCTGGCTTCCCGCCGAGGGGCAACGAGTTCCCTATGGGCGGCTGGAACCTGGCCAGACACGGCAGCAGCATACCTTCGAAGGGCACGCTTGGCTTTTGGTTGGGGCAGGGGGGGATCCAGTCGCCTGCTATGTCGCTCCAGCCGGCGGCGGCCAAGCGGTGATCGATGGCAGCCAGCCCGTTCCCAAGCCACCGGCAGGTCGGCAGAGGCGCCAGGCTCGACAAACCAACAGCCAGTCTCCCGATGGCCGCTGGCAGATCGAGCTTCGGGAGGAGAAAGCATGGCTGGTGCCTGAAGGCGACCAGTCGGATTCTGCTCCCGCCGCCAGAGAACTTCCTGGGCAGGAGGCAGGGCAATTGCCGCTGGGTGGTCCGTTTCGCTGGTCGCCCGACAGCAAGCGATGGGTGGGGCTGGCCAGAGAACCTGGCGATCAGCGAAAGATCACTCTGATCGATTCCCGCCCCGACGATCAGCTGCAACCGAAGACTCGCGAGGTCCCCTACGACAAACCGGGTGACAAGATTGAGATCGCGTGGCCAAGGCTGTTTGAGCGACAGGAAGATGGGCGAGTGCGCGCGATCCCGATCGACACGAATCTGTTTGCCAATCCCTGGAGCCTGGACGATCTGGAATGGTCCGACGATGGCAAGCAATTGACTTTCTGGTACATCGAGCGAGGTCATCAGTGCGTCCGCTGGCTGGCAGTCGATGCGGCGACGGGCGAGGTCACGGTGCTGCTGGAGGAAACCAGCCCGACCTTCATCGACTATGCGCACAAGATGCAGCGAAGAACGTTGGAATCAAGCGGCGAGCTGGTATGGATGAGCGAACGGAGTGGATGGTGTCATCTGGATCTGCATGATGCGATGACGGGGGCCAGGAAGCATCCGATCACCTCGGGACCATGGGTGGTGCACGCGATCGAACGGATCGATGAGTCGAATCGCCAGATCTGGATCACTGCAGGCGGATTTCATCCTGGAGAAGACCCCTACCACCGGCATCTGCTGCGGGTGGGACTGGATGGGTCCGCCCCTGTGCCGATCACTCAGGGGGATGGCGATCACGAATGGAGTTTCTCGGACGATGGCCGATGGATTCTCGATCGCTACAGTCGTGTCGATCTACCGCCAGTCCATCAATTGATCGATGCCGAGAGTGGGAAGGTGGTGCTGGAGCTGGAACGAGCGGACTGGTCGGAATTGCTGGCTGCTGGCTGGCGGCCGCCCGAGCGATGGGTGGCCAAGGGACGCGACGGGCAGACCGATATCTTTGGGATTCTTCATCGGCCAAGCCATTTTCGGGAAGATCGAAAATACCCCGTCGTTGAAATGATTTACGCGGGCCCTCAAGGAGCCCACGTGCCGAAGGGATTTGGCCTGCATCTGGGAGCACAGCAGATGGCAGAGCTGGGTTTCATCGTGGTGCAGATCGATGGGATGGGGACCAGCCATCGCAGCAAAGCGTTCCACGATGTCTGCTGGAAGAACTTGGGAGATGCGGGATTCCCCGACCGCCGATTGTGGATGGAATCAGCCGCCAGGAAGTATCCGCAAATCGATCTGAAGCGAGTCGGGATCACGGGGGGTTCAGCCGGTGGACAAAATGCGCTCGGTGCCCTTCTATTTCACGGTGACTTTTACGATGCCGCCGTCGCCGACTGCGGTTGTCACGACAACCGGATGGACAAAGTCTGGTGGAATGAACTCTGGATGGGCTGGCCGATCGGCGAACACTACGCTCAGCAGAGCAACGTCGACAACGCCCATCGCCTGCAGGGGGAACTGATGCTGATCGTTGGGGAGCTGGACGAGAACGTCGATCCAGCATCGACGCTTCAGGTAGTCGACGCGCTGATTGCCGCCGACAAGGACTTCGATCTGTTATGGATGACGGGACGAGGTCATGGAGCTGGTGGCAGCCCCTACGGTAGACGAAGAACTTGGGAGTTCTTTCTCAAGCACCTTCGGCCCGATGCAATCGAATCTCCGTCTGCGCAATAGCCACGACAGTTCTGGTGACAAGGGCTAGACTGCCAGCGCTTCACTGGACCGAACACTCGAAAGGAGTGCTCGGTACCGGTCGCGGAGCTGGTAGAGGTAGACCGCCGCATACAGATTGATGACGAAGGAAAGCAGGAAGAAGATCGGCAGTAGGGAACTGTTCCCGGACGCGCGGCGCATCCCCATCGTCGAATCGCTGGCCTCCCGATCAAGACGGTCTCCGGAAGCCTGGAGGCTGGGTCGCTGGGTGGATGTGTGCGAAACGTGGGGGGTTGAACTACCTTGGCGTTGCATCTGCTGCAACTGCATCTGCACGTCGTTCAGCTGTCTGCGAAGGAGGTAAACTTCCTCATCCCGCGCGACGGCATTGGTATCGATCGACGACTGTGGGTAGCGGCCCGACTGGCCAAGCGTCGAGTTGCCGGGAACGCTGGAAAGGTTGCCATTGGCGTTGCCAGTTGCGGAAGCCGGAATGGTGTTGGAGGAAAAGCGATCAGGCAACCCAGGTCGCGCGATCGATTGACCGGATGCAGTAGGAGCCGCTGGCAGTGAAGTGCTCCATCCAGCACCTTGGCCAAGGCTGCTGGTGGTGCTGTCGCGATCCCGAGTCGGAGTGGGGCTGTTGTAGCCAGGATTCGTGGGAGGGGCCGAAAGCGAACTGGTAGCCATTTGGCCCGGGGGGAGCGATGCCATATTGGTGCCCGAATCGCGGTCGCGGTCGCGATCGGAAAAACCTGGCTGGGAGTAGGCAGGGCCCACTGCCTCAGTCCATCTGGAACTGGTAGCCGACGAAGGAACCCCCGCGGCAGGAAGGCTGGAGGGAGGTGGCGCCGCGATGGAACTTGTCATGCCGGCCGTCGGATTGGTGAGGGAACTACCAGTCGGGGTGTCGCGATCGCGCAGGGTGGTCGAACCGTAGGGATCCAGCGACGGAGGCGCAGCCATCGGCGTGGCCTGCGCCAGATCGGTCAGTCGCGGGCTTGAGCGAGATGACTCCAGATCACTCGGCGCACTGTAATCGATATTCGCTAGATTGCCTCCTTCGACACGGTTGCGCATGGCGGAGACCGCAGCGGGGTCGGGCGGATAGGCGGGAAACTGCTGACGCACCTGCGATTCCGAAGGCGTCCGCTCGGGAACCTCCTTGCTGATCCGCACCACGACTCGCTTGAAGCGCCCCTGAATCGCTTGCGGCACTAGCGCCGTCGCCTCAAAACCCCCTGGGGAGTTCATCATCGCCTGGACCTCTTCCGGGGTCAGGTGAATGACATATTCCAGCTGGCCGTCGGTATTGGCTTGCCGCCACCCTCCGGTTTCCACTTGGCTTGTTTGAGACACTTGGCCTGCCAGTGCCAGGAAGAACCAACCCAGGAGAGTGAACATGAGGAAAAAACCCCGCCACGAGGAGTTTGCAGAACCGTCCTTGACTGCATTCGAGAAAGCAATGTAAGCGATTCCACCAAACGGGGTAAATACAGATCCCCAGCAGCAGTCAGAAAGCTTTTTTGCTAGCAAACCTTCTCAGTCGCTCTGGGTTGGTGGTAGAAGTCGATCGCATCGATGGCTGGGGGACTACCGAGCGTTGTTCGCCCGACACTTGATAGCAGCAAGGTGCTAGCCGCCGGTTGTTCTGAAGCGTTGTATCTGGTACCCGGAAACAACCGAGGAACCCGGCCGCTAGCGCGGTCCGGCTAAATCCAACACGCATCGCCGCCAAAAAGATCTTTCTCTGTGCCTCTGTGCCTCTGTGAGATCCACACGAGAGCGACCGAGCATGCAGTTTCCTAGAGCGGATTCACTGCTGACTTCTATTTGGTCGAACACGAAACCAAGAAAGGCACAGAGAGCGACTCTGTGCCTTTCTGGCTTCATTCCATTTTTCCAACGCGCCACCACCTAGGGTGGCATGCGAGTTCGTCACGAGAAGAGCGAGGTGACGGCTTGAGCTTTGACCAGTTCGCGCGGCTGGTTCAGGTGGTTGTAGACAATCGTCTCGGGATCGATCCCGAAGGCATGATAGATCGTCGCCAGAAGCTGGCCGGGATGGACCGGATCGGAGATCGGTGCGCTGGCCGTCTTGTCGCTCTCCCCATGCACATAGCCGCGACGAATCCCTGCGCCGGCGATGACGCTGGTGTAGCAGTAAGGCCAGTGATCGCGTCCGTCGTCGCTGTTGCCGTTGCCGCTGGTGCTAACGCCGCGCTGCGGCGATCGACCGAACTCGCCGACCGCAACCACCAAGGTATCTTCCAGCAGCCCGCGATCATCGAGATCGGCGATCAAGGTCGAAAGCCCAGCATCCAGCATCGGGCCCGACTGGTTCTTCATCCGCTTGCTGAGGTCGACGTGGTGATCCCACGAATGGTTATCGCTGTTGGCAACCTTCGGCCAGATGACTTCCACGACTCGCGTCCCGGCTTCGACCAATCGTCGCGCCAGCAGGCAGCTTTGCCCAAAGGTATTCCTGCCGTAAGCGTCCCGCAGGGTATCCGATTCCTCGCTGAGGCTGAAGGCGTCGCGAGCCTTACCGGAGACGATCAGCGAGAGAGCCTGATCGAAGTACTGATCGAGCTGATAGTTTTCGACTGCTTCGTTGATCTTAGGCATCTGCTGGTTGATCAAATCCCGCAACTCGGCTCGTCGCTGCAATCGCACCGAAAAGACTTCAGGCCGCAGCTGTAGGTCGCTGACATTGATCCGCTCCATCTTCGACATATCCATGTCATCGCCCGATGGAAACAGGGTGTAGGGATCAAAGGCTTTGCCTAGGAACCCTGCCGTTCCGCCCTTGCCAACCACATTCGATTCCTGAAGGGGACGCGGCAGCATCACGAACGGGAGCATCGGTTCATCGGCCGGGCGAAGCCGGATGATGTTGGAGGCGAAATTCGGGAAGTCCTTGGGCGATGGCGGTTCCAGCTGGCCTGATGGGCTGACCTTGTCGGTGGTGTACCCGGTCATCATCTGATAGATCGCAGCCGTATGATTGAACAGCCCATTGGGGGTGTAGCTCATCGACCGAATCATCGTGAACTTGTCGTTGATCTGCGCTAGTTTGGGGAGATTCTCGGTGTACTGAATGCCGGGGATCTTCGTCGGGATGTTCTGGAAAACGCTTTTCACGTTATCCGGAACATTTTCCTTTGGATCCCAGAGGTCCAGATGGCTGGGGCCACCTTGGAGGTAGACCAGAATCATCCGCTTGGCGCGGCCCCACCCTGGACCGCCGCGATTGGCTTCCAAGGCCGAGGCGGCTTGGAGCCGAAGGAGTGATCCAAGTGACAGGCCGAGCATTCCGGCACCGCCGACTCGCAGGACATCGCGCCGCGTCGGTTGCAGATGACGATCGCACAGATCCCGTCCAGCCGATCCTTGCAAGCACCACATGTGAGGACTCCTAGTGATTAAAGAGGAAAGCCGGACTGTTGATCAATGCCCAGGTCAAATCTTCCGCCACGGTCACCCGCGCCTGCTTGACCTGGATCGCACTCTGTTCGACGTCACTTCGTAGACGGAGCAGGGCCGAATCGTCGCCGATCGGCTGCTGTAGTCGTTCGATTCGCTTGTTGATGGCCACCAAGGGTTCATCTGGAGGCACGGGAGCGGACGCAGCACCGATGGCAGCGTCTTTTTCCCGGATGCCTGGATCAACCTTTCGGAAGTACGCCAGTCCCCCTTCCAACGCCGCTCCGGCTCGGTCTTCCTTCGACAATCGAGCGAGCGCCGAAAGCGTTTCGGGTAGTCCCAGCGGCAGATCTCCCTCGGCCCCTGTGACGCTCAATCGGAACCTTGCCAGGCGATGATCCTTCGCTTCATGCACCTGGTGCAGTTTGAATTCGAGCACCCAATCGGCAGGCAAGTCAAGTGGTTTGTCTAGCTGTAGGACCGCCCAGTGTTCCACCGAACCGGTTTCCGCCACTGCCCAGCCCCCCTGATCGTTGTTCTTCCCGTCGATCAGTGCCCCGGCAGAGAAGCCTGGTTGATCGAAATCGGTCAGTCCTTTGGCAAACTTCAGCGGCGTTCGCTGCTTGGGATCGGAAATCGGTCCCGCGACCACTTCCAGTTCGGTCACAACGAAATTGCCGTTGGGTGGCAACCCAGGACCGCCCCCAGGAATCTCCGGAACCGGCAGGGCTTCCAATCGCACTCCCGTGATGCGTGAAACGCCTGGCTGAGCGGTGACTTGGTAGATCCCCTTCTCTTGCGATCCTTCCGCGCGGATCGATCGATCCGCTTGCGGAATCAGTTTGCCTCCCTGAGTGGTCGAGAGCTGGGTTGCTGCCAGCGGAATCCAGGAAGTCGGCGCCGCCTTGGTGGTCAGATACTGATGGAACGACTCGGAAAGCTGGTCGAGGTACTGCTTCTTGGCTGCTTCGGCCGCAGCGATCCGGTCGGTCCGTTCCTTCTCCAACCGCTCCCTCTCCGGCTTGATCTCTTCGGTGCGGGCAGCAGCTTCCTGCTGAGCGGTTTCCAGATTCTTCAGCCGCTCTTGCTCGCGCTTCGCCTTCTCTTCCACCCACCATGCTTCTTTCTCGGTGAGCGCCTGAACCAATTGCTGATGGTCGCTCTGCACTCGCTCGATCGTCTTCTCCGCGATGGCGATCTCGGCGTCGGTCGCCGGCCGGTTCAGCACCCTCAGGAACAGCTCGGCGATCATCGCCTTGGGATCCTCGGTCGACTGAGCCAGTTGATGGAGATCGTTCTGCGGGGCACCGATCGCCGATCCGATCGTCGGTCCGCTGACTAGCGCCATCACTCCACCCAGCTGCAGGTCGTTGGAGCGTTCGCATTCGCAGGCGCTCTCACGGACGGGACGGCCCAAGTTGTTGAGGAACCCATCGGGCAACTGGGCATCGGCATCGGCTAACGAGGCAGCTCGGGCACCTGCGGCCAGACCTGGGATCTCGGACCTGGTCCCAGTGACGCGATGGACCGCATCGTAGAGGACTTCGGCCGGCAATCGCCGCGCTTTGGCCTTTGAGTAATTGAGCCCATCATCCTTGTTCCAGTCATTCGACTCCAGCGACAACTGATAGGTTCGGCTGTTGCAGATCAGTCGCAGCACATGCTTCACATCGAACTTATGGTCGATGAATTCCTTTTCGAGGTAAGCCAGCAGCTCGGGGTTGCTTGGCGGATTGCCGGCGCGAATATCATCCAACGGCTCGATCAAACCCGTTCCCAGCAAGTAGCCCCAGAGTCGGTTGACGTAGCTGCGAGCGAAATAGGGATTCGTGGGGCTGGTAAGCCAGGTGGCGAACTGCGTTCTTCGAGGAGTCGGCTCCGTCGCCTCCACTGCAACCGGATAGGGGAACTGGGGCGGAGCGACGGCGCTAGTCCGCTGGTGAGTCATCTCCCCGTCTGGCTTGTCGAAGACCTCTTCCCAAAGCGGCTTGGCCCCTTCGACCGCCGTCCCACCAATCGCCTTGTCGCCGCTTTCCGGATCCTTCTTCAGACCCACCTGCGCGAAGTAGGCCGCGGTCTGGTAATACTGGTCCTGCGTCCATTTTTCGAAGGGGTGGTCATGGCATTTGTTGCAGTTGAATCGCACCGCCAGGAAGAGATGCGATGTGTTCTCCAGGATCTCCTCTGGAGTCCGGAGGATCTTGTAGTAGGAAGCAGGCGGGTTTTGGCGGTTGGAGCCGGAGGCAGTGACGATCGATTGGACGAACTTGTCGTAGGGCGTGTTGGCCGCGATCTGACCACGAATCCAGTCTTTGAAACCCTGGGCTCCTTCTTTGCCAAGGAACTTGCTGTTGACCTGCAGGAGATCAGACCACTTATTGGTCCAGTGGTCGACATACTCATCGCTGACCAGCAGCTGTTCGATCAGAACTCGTCTCTTCTCCTGAGTGCTTCGTGGGTCGTAGAGGAACGCGCGGACCTGTTCGGCTGTCGGTGGCAGACCGACCAGATCCAGGTAGACGCGGCGGATGAATTCGGCATCGTTGCAGACATTCGACGGAAGCGTTTTGATCCGCTGCCACTTGGCAGCCACGAACTGGTCGATCGCGTTCCACGCGGGAGGTTCCTGCCAGACGAATCCTTCGCGATTGCCCATCACCGTCAGCGTGGTGGCAGCGTAAGCTCCTTCAAAACGTGCCAGCAGGGGGGCTTCGCCACGGCGGACTGCCTGGACGCGACCGCGACCTGCTAGGATCGCCACTTCCGAATTGCCGCTCTCGAGGAAGGCTTCCTGAGTCACGTCGCGCTGTTTGCCGTCGGCATAGGTCGCGATGACGCGCATCTGGCGAAGATCTCCCTCCAACTGCGCGATCGGGTTGGCCGGTTGCACCTCCAGTTTGACCACGCGCGGCGTATCCAGCTTCAGCGGTGCTCCCTGGCGAATCCATTGCTCGATCACCGAAGCGGCCGGATCTCCCTGCTGGATCAGCGTGCCGCCCGCATGAGGCACCGTCCCCAGTGGCTTGGAGAGCATCAATGATTCGTGAGGCGAAGACAGATTCACTCGGCGAGCGGCCAGGTCATCGGTCAGGGCGCGGACATCGTAAAGCGGGTCGTAACCTCGCAGAGACAGTTTGAAGCCGTTCTTGCCGGCCTGGGCTCCGTGGCAGGTTCCCTGGTTGCATCCCAGTCGCGACAGGACCGGATTGACATCCCGAACAAAGTCGACAGGACTGATCGACGAGGCTTCCACATGCAATGGCACAGTGGCCGCCAAACTACCCACCTTCAGTTCCAGCGCCCCATCGCCATCGCCGATCGGTCGGACAACGCCCAACGGAGAGACGCGAACCAGCGGGTTCTCGGCGGGATAGGTCGCTAGGTGAGTCACATCGATCGACTCGCCCGATGCCGTCTCTCCCAGAACGATCAACTGGGCGGAGTGGTGCCATGCGAGCAGATCAATTTTTTCCGGAAGAACCGAGATTTTGGTCAGCGTCGCTGGATCGATCGAACGGGGAGGAGTCGCGAGAGGAACCAATGGCTCGCCAGGCAGTGCATCCAAGTGCTTTCGGTAGTCGGCAGCAAAGTGATCCTCGGTGGCCGCCTGGGCACCCGATGGCGCCGGGACGACCGAAAAGTCAGCCAGTGGCTTCTGGGAGGCGATCTCCCAAAGACGCAGGTGGCCATCGGTGGCTCCCGCTGCCAAACGTCCCTGGTTGTCGACGGCGATCGCATAGACGGCCGCAGGCACCTCCCACGTTCCGATGGGCTGAGGTTCGGTCGTCACGTATTGATCCAGTTTCGTCTTTTCGGCCGCCGACCGAGCCATAACTCGCTTGGCCTGAATCGCCTTGATTTCTTCCGGCAGTTGACCCTCGATGTCATAGCTCCAAACACGCACCTGACTGCGGCCATCCAGCGTGCTAGCAGCAGCCAAATACTTGGCGTCGGGGCTGATTGCCACCGAGAAGATCCGGCCCGGCATCTCTGGAAGCTTTCGCAGCAAGTTCGCATCATCCCCAATCTGCCGAGCAGTCTGCCGGAAGACGCGGTAGAGCTTGGGGGATCCATCCGATCCGCCCACCAGCACCTCATCCCTGAGAGGATGGCGTGCTAAAGCGCTGATCCCGCCTCGCAATGCGCCCGGGGTGATCGAGGTCACGTTGTCGATGAACCGTTCGGTAGCTACCTCGGTCAATTTCACCGTCATGTCGCGACCAGCAGATATCAGATGCTCGCCAGAGACCGTGAAGACCGTGGCGCGGGGCCAGTCCTCGTGGGCCCCTTGATAGAGCACACGCTGTCCTGTGGCCGCATCGATCGCGCGAACGACATTGTCGGTGGAACCGTAGGCCAGCAGCTTTCCGTCGCCGGACCAACTGAGGCCAAAGGGAGTATCAAAACCTGCCGACTGACTCAGAGTCAGCTGGCCGGCTTGCCAATCCCAAACCTGGATTTCGCCCGACAGCCCCGGGGAACCAGCAGCGACCGCCAAGCGCGTCCCATCGGGAGAAAAGCGGACCGATTCCACGCGTGGGGAGACCCCAACCAATCTTCCCTTCAGCGAACCGTCTGAGACCTGGAAGAGCAGCGCTTCGTAGTAGCCAGCCACCGCCATCCACTGGCCGTCGGGAGAAAAATCGATCGACGGGATCGCTGGAGCCTGACGATAGACCGGCGGATGCTCGGCATCAAAGGGTGCCGGCCGCTCTACCAAATCATTGACGGCACCTTGAGCGATCCAGCGGCGGATCAAATCGATCTGAGCATCGGTCAGCGGGGGTGCGTTCTTGGGCATCTCTGCCTTGCCATCGACCGGCACGATTTCCGCGAGCAGATGGCTTGCCTCGATATTCCCTGCAACAATCGCTGCCTCTCCTGATTCCCCACCCGCCAATAGTTTGGCAAAGTCGGTCATCACCAATCCACCTTGCGCTTTGGCTGGCTGGTGGCAGCCGACACAATGGGCTCGGAAGATCGGCAGCACCTCTTTCTGGTAGCTGACCGTTTCGACCGGCGCGGCTGCGTCCTCCGCATACGAAGCGGTGCCGAACAAGAGCAGGAGCCAAGCGGCTATCGACATGGGCCCAGAAGAACTGAGCAACTGGGAGAAAAGCGAATCGCGAGAATCCGCAGTGCGGGACATCAGCGAGGGAACTGCGAAACAACCAATCATGGCAACGCTCTCAGGAGTGAGAACCGATGGATGCAAATCCTAGGGGCAGAACCCCTGGGGCGAATGGTCGCAGCAAAACCGGAACCGCTTTTCTGAGATGACAGACAGCGAGCCCATGTCCCCAGCGACCGCAAGCCTTGAGGCGGGAAATCCCCTTGCAATAGGCGCAAGGGAATCCTTTTCACCATACCCCAAGGAACCGGCAACGTCAAACTGAAGCAACCTGGAGAAATGCTCCGGTCGGGAAACCAAATCACGATCCGATGAACTTCTCGCCCGCTTTCTTCATCGAATCCTCACCATCGCTTGGCGGGCATCCGTTAAAATCCCGTCATTCTTGGGATTAATTGTCCTTATTCATCGCTTTGCAGGAGGAAGTCGCGTGAATCGTTCTGTTCCCGCTCGGGTGCGTCCGGCATTTACTCTGGTCGAATTGCTGGTAGTGATTGCCATCATTGGGATTCTGGTGGGTTTGCTGCTCCCTGCCGTCCAGGCAGCCCGCGAAGCGGCTCGCCGCATGAGCTGCAGTAATAATGTCAAGCAGATCGGCTTGGCGATGATGAACTACGAGTCCTCCTTCAAGGGGCTGCCCTTCGGTTGGAACACCCACGGAACGCTCTGGAGTGCATTGATCCTGCCATACGTTGAGCAGACGAATTTGCACAACACCCTGCTGTTCCAGGAAAGCGGTCTGGGGAATTGGGATGCTGCCAACAGCCCGAACCGAGCGGCTTGCGAGACGAATCTGAGTGTCTTCAAGTGCCCCAGTATGGCGCTGAAGGACACCTACAACTACAACGGCATCACCCGTCGCGTCCCTGCCAGTTACCGCGGCAACGGGGGCAGCGACATCAGCTCCGATGACACCTCGACTCGTCCTTTGCCAAACACCAAATCGTTCGAGATGGTCGACCTGAACGGATTGTTCTTTGGTTGCAAAAGCGTTCAGTTCGGCGAGATTCCCGATGGGCTTTCCAACACCATCATGATCGGCGAGTCGCTGACCGATCCGGAATTCGTCAAGGACGATCAGGGGATGGACTTTTGGGTGATCGGCAGTCCGCAGATCGACCCATGCAACTGCGCTGGCGGGACGGGTGGCACCGAGTTCACGGAAGCTTCGGGCAGCACGATCGTTCGCATCAACGCCCAGCTTCGCGATCCTGCGATAAGCGGCCAGTTGATGGAAATGTCGTTTGGCAGCTACCACCGTGGCGGTGCGACTTTCGCACTGGGTGATGGTTCCGTTCGGTTCATCGCAGATGGCATCGACATGAACGTCTACCGACCGTTAGGTTCGCGAGACGGCGCCGAAGTGGCGATCTTGGACGAATGATCCTTGGGAGAAAGTGTTCCTCACATTTTTCTTCGAAGGTGGAACCAATTCGGATGGATTGGAAAGGGTGATTGTCAGATGAGTTTTCGAGTTCTGTTCGAGCAATTTCGGTTTGCGTCGATTGCTGGCTTTGGTCTGATGGTCGTCGGTTGTTCTGGCCCTGGCGATGCCGATTACGCCAAGTTGAACTTGGTCGACATTACTGGGACGGTCCTGGTTGATGGAGTTCCTGTGGAAGGGGTTGAAGTTCGTTTTGAGGACAATCCCTTTCAGTACTCTTTCGGTGTCACCGACTCGTCAGGCAACTACAAGATGATGCTCAACAATCGAAAGTCGGGCGTCACCCCTGGAAGCAAGAAGGTGCGGTTCGTTCCCAAGTCGGGTAATTCGGGGGCGGCTACATCCGATGCGGCTTCAGCGATTCCCCAGGAAGGGGACGATGGGGAGGCCCGGGAGACAGCCGAAGGGGAAGTGGTCGAGATCGCCAAGGATGCCGCGGGGCCGGGCAAGGTCCCCGCTTGCTACAACAGCGATCCCAAGATTTCGGTCGAGGTATCCAAGGCGACGACGAAGTTCGACTTTGACCTCAAGAGCGATTGTTCTACCGCGGCTCCCAAGTAAGCGTCCCATCGCTCGCTGGCCTAAGACAGAAACAGACGCTTTGCGATTCTCTCTGGGAGTCGCAAAGCGTTTTTTATTGCTGTGGCGACTGGCAGCTTGAGCGTCTTCGATGGAGCGAAGCGATCGCGGATAGGAGACTCTACCATTTGGTCTGCTTCCGCGCTCGTGCCGCTGCGGTGAAGAATCCGACTTAGGGTCGCGTGATCGTTTCGTGGAGGTTCAGAAGGACTCGGCAGACGCTGGTCCAGGCGGCCAGCTCCGGAATCTGATCCTGTGGCAGGGAGGTACGGCTGGCTCCCACGGCCACCAGCTTGGCGGCTCCTTCTTGATCCTCCTTCCATTGGCCGCGATGCTTGACCAGTAGCTCCGACAGCACCTTGATCTCTGCTTCAGTAGGCCAGCGTCCGACGGCGCGATGAAAACCAATCTCCAGTCGCCGGCGATCCTCGATCGGTTGGCGATCGACCAGCAGTTGTTCGGCCAGGTGCCGTGCGGATTCGACGTAGGAAGGGTCGTTGAGCAGGACAAGGGACTGCAACGGCGTGTTGGAGCGAGGTCGGTCGGCGGTGCACTCCTCACGGCTAGGAGCATCGAAGGCGAGCAGGGAAGGGTGGAGGTACTGCCGTTGCCAGTGGGTATAGAGTCCCCTTCGGTAAAGCGACTCTCCTTGACTGTTCTGCCATTCGCGCGTCGGGAAGTTGAGGTAGGCCCAGTATCCGGGTGGCTGGTAAGGACGAACACTTCGGCCACCGACGAAGCGAACCAGCAGATCGCTGACGGCCAGGGCGTTGTCGCGCACCAGTTCCGCATCCATGCGGTAGCGATTCTGATGAGTCAGCCAACGGTTGGTTGGATCGATTGCGATCTGGCTGTCGGTCGCCGAAGCGCTGCGTTGATAAGCCGCTGAAAGGACGATTTGACGGATCATCTCTTTCATGTTCCAGCCCGAGTCGATCATACGTCCTGCAAGGTAATCGAGCAGTTCGGGGTGGCTGGGAGGATCTCCCTGCGATCCAAAGTCATCGACTCGTCGCGCAATCCCCGTGCCGAAAAAATGTTTCCAAAGTCGATTGACCAGGACGCGTGAGGTCAGAGGATGTTCGGGGGCCACCAGCCAGCGGGCCAGGTCGAGTCGGTTGGCGCGGGAGGGGTTCGACTTCTCCAGACGCACCGACAGCACTTCGGGCACAGCCGGTTCGACCAAGTCACCCGAATCATCCATCCAATTGCCGCGAGCCAGCACGCGAACCATGCGAGGGCTGACGGTGCGCGTGACCAGCGTGACAGGGATCGATTTCTCGTGCGCCTCAAGCTCCTTTTTCCGCGCCGCGATGAGGTCTCGCATCGGCTGGAGGGTAGGCGACTTTTCCTTCCACCACGCCATCAACCTGCCGGTCGCATCCTCGCTCCGCGATTGAGCAGCGGCATCGGCTGCGGCAAGTGTCTCCTGGGGTGCCTGATCGAGATAGAACTTCGGAATCGGCTGGGCCGACCAGGAGACGCGGAATCGACCGAGCGTGTGTTGGGGGTTGTCGAGATTCTGCAGCAGCGTGACACGTAGGCTTCCTGGCTGATCGGGAATCGCTGTTCGGTCCAATGCAAACCACGCATCGTTCCGCTGCCCGGCGCGTTCCATCACCGCCCAGCCCCAGGTGGGGCCTTTGGCATCGTCATCAAAGGCACCGGCGACCGCCCATTTACCATAGGGATTACCCCCGGCGGCACCAGTCTGTTCGTAGCTGGCCAAGCCTTGGACGACTGGTATTTTCTTAGGTTCCCCCTCCCCCTCTGGCACCCAGTGGACGATCAATTCGCTGAGGACAAAATTCCCGTTGCCGGCGCGCCCGGGACCTTTTTGAGGCAACGAATCATCAGGGAGTGTTTCGATGCGTAGCGTCTGAATTTTTTTTGGAAAGCGGTTCCACTGGAGGGTGGTCTGATCGGTGGCTGGAGAGTTGCCGGATGCCAGCAGCGAGTGGTCGGGCTGCAGCGTCAGGGTGGCTCCCTGAGCGGAGGTGGATTGATCGGGAGGGACGATGGTCCAGCTGGGTAGTTCCGCAAGCCACTGGTCCAAACCGGGAAGTGCCTGAGCCCCGGCCGATCGATACTCGGCCTCCGCTTGATCCAGTTGCTGCTTGAGCTGTTGCTGCTTGGCCTCCTGCTGGGGACTAGGCACCGGAATGCTTGGGCCCCAGATTCCGGTGTCGTTCGCGCCGGCATAGAGCCCTTTTTCCTCGATGTCGGCGAAGAAGGCTTCCAGCTGATAGAAGTCGCGAATCGAGAAGGGATCGTATTTGTGGTCGTGGCACTCGCAGCAGCCCAGCGTCAGCCCCATCCACGTACCTCCCAAGTTCCGAACCCGCTCGGCGATGTACTTGGCGAGGTACTCCTTGTCCTGGACGCCTCCCTCGGCGCTCATCATCCCCAGACGGTTGTATCCGGAGGCGATCTGCAAACGCTTCGCTTCGTTGGTGCCTGGGGTTTGCGGTAGGAGATCACCCGCAAGTTGTTCGATGGTGAATTGGTCGAATGGCACGTTGCGGTTGAATGCATCGATCACGTAGTCTCTGTAGGGTGAGACGCTCATCTCCTGATCGCCGTGGTAGCCGACGCTGTCGGCATAACGGACCAGGTCCATCCAGAGCATCGCCATCCGTTCGCCGTAGTGTTCCGAGTTGAGCAGCTCTTCCACCAAGCGCGGGTAGGCATCAGGCGACGCATCGCTGGCGAACTGCTCCACGCGCTGCGGACTGGGAGGGAGACCCAGCAGATCCAGGCTGAGTCGCCGGATGAGGGTGCGTCGGTCGGCGGGAGGCGAAACCTCAAGGGAAAGCTTGGCGATCGGTCCGGCCAGGAAATGATCGATGGCGTTGCTGCCGTCGGGTAGTTGCGTTTTCGGGACGTCAGGCCGCTCGATCGGCTGGAAGGCCCAGTGTCCCTCGTAGGCAGCCCCTTGCTCAATCCAACGCCCAAGCAGCGTTCGCTGTGCGTCGCTGAGTGGTTTTCCGGTGGAATCGGGGGGCATGCGAGTTTGGGGGTCATCGGTGGTGACGCGTTCCCAGAGTCGACTTTCGGAAAGTTCCCCCCCGACGACTGGACCAGGCTCCCCGTCACTGCCCAGCAACCCCGTCTCGGTATCCAGTCGCAGATCGGCTTCGCGCCGGTTGGCATCCGGTCCGTGGCATGCAAAGCAATGGTCGGAGAGGATCGGTCGAATGTCGCGATTGAACTGGAGGACTTCCTCCTGCCCGAAGCAAAGCGTGGTCGCGGTGGTTGCCAGGGAGGCGGCAATCAGGCCAATCGAGCCAACGAATCGAAGCGATCGCATCAGAAAACTCCCGGTTGGGAAGGAGTGGCAAGCGGAGGGGATCCTGGGCAGGAGGCGGGTGGGATGGCGATAGGCCTGATCCCATACGATCCCGGATGGAGGAACCAAAGCTCCATTGTAGAAAACAGTCTCTTCAGGTTCCACCGTCGGCTCGCCTTCCACAGCGGGTTTCAAAGGAATGCGGCGGTGAGCTATCTTGGCCAATGGGGAGCCGGATAGAATGGAGGTGGCTTCCGAATGCAAGGTGTGCCTTACCTGTGGGGTAACCGACAAGATGGACGACGTCGATCGGAAGTGGCAAGGCAGTTTCTTTGGCCCGCGCTGGTCGATCGCTCACCTTCTCTTCTGGACCTTGTCGGTCGCTTTGATGCATCAGGTCCTAAGATTTCTCCCAGGAATGGGATCTGGTGGGGGATCGAGTGCCGAGCAAACGATGCTCGCGCTGGCCTATGGTACCGTCGTTGGAATTGGAGTGCCTGCGATTTTGGTCCCGCATGGCGCGGTGCGATTCTGGGAGCATCCAGCGCGGATCCTATGGGGTTTGAGCGTCGCGATGGTGGTGCTGGACCTTTGTCAGCAGTGCTTGGCGGATGAATGGCGTGTTTACACCGAGGGGATTCCTCCGAGCGAGGCGTGTGCGATGGGCGCGCACTGCACCGCCGCCGTCTGGTCGCTTTATGCCCTCACCCGCAGCAAGATATCTCTAGGATGGAAATTTGGCTTGGCCCTCCTAGTGATCGATCAGTGCGTTCGCTTCTTTCTGCTTGGCTTTTCCGTCCTGTTTTCTCGCGGCGTTCGCGGCATGACCGCCTGGGACCCCATCGTTCTTCAGGTGACTCTGGGAGCTGCGATGAGCCTGATCGTCTGCCTCTACTGGATGGTGATGGCGGGAATCGATTGGTGGACTGGAAAGCATCGCGACTGGCAGTCGGCCACCCTCCTCTGGCTGCTTCCTGCCATCACCCTGGCCCCACTGATCCCGGGGCTCTATGAGCTTTATCGGGGGTGGCGATTGGGGCTTTTTTGATTGGCCCAGAGGAATCACCCCTTGGGGTTCCCGCGAAAAATGCGTGCCCAGGTGGAGCCTGTCGAGTATATTGAGCGTTGGTGAGGGGCTGCTGGCGGGAGGTGAGCGAGCCGGTGGCGGAACCGATTGGATGCTGTTTCTGGGAGCAGGCTGGGGATGGGAAAGGACCGGGGGAAGGGGAATAGTTCCGAGCAATTGCGGGCGGCCGCTCGCGACAAGATTCGGGTTGCGGGACTGCGCAGCACCCCGGCTCGAGTTGCCACGCTGCTGGCGTTGGAGCAATCCGATTCGCCACTGACGCATGCCGAAGTGGCCGATAAGATCCAGGAGTTGGGGGTCGATAAAGCGACGGTGCTACGCAACCTAGTCGATCTGGTCGCCGCCGGCCTAGCTCGCCGCACCGAACTGGGGGACCGGCTTTGGCGATACGAATCAGCCGATCCCGCTCAGCCGCTGGAAGCCCATCCCCATTTCCTCTGCGTCGACTGTGGGTCGGTCACTTGCCTGGGAGATCTGGAACTGACACCCAGCAGTCGCCGTCAGTCGGAGGTGGTCGGCAAGGTGACGGAGATTCTACTGAAAGGCCACTGCCAAAGCTGCAATGAAGTGCAGCCGATTCGGGGTTGATCGTCCGCCTGCCACCCGTGGATGGCGCTGGGCAAGTCGATCGCAGTCCCGATTGCCTGTGGCCGGTAGGGGATCCAGCCGACAGAAGATAGAATGGAGCGGAAGGGAGTCGAACCCTCGACCTCAGCATTGCGAACGCTGCGCTCTCCCAACTGAGCTACCGCCCCGAACTGACTGACTCAGGAAGCCGTTATCCTAACGCCCGGTGGCATAATGTCCAGAGCGGCATCATGACCAGAGCCGGCGAATGGGGGATCTTGAGTCAGAGGCATGTGGGTTTGCAGCAGATGAGGGGGCCAGTCGCCCGCATGGATCCCAGTGATGGAGTGAGCCGGATGCAGCCAGGCGGAGCCAGCAAGCTCTATCTGATCGGATTTCGTGGTGCGGGAAAGACCACCGTCGCCGGTTGCCTTGCGAGGCGGCTGGAATGCGATTGGGTCGATGCCGATCAATGGATAGAGAAATCGGCGGGAGAAACGATCCGAGAGATTTTCCAGCGGTGTGGCGAGCAGGGCTTTCGGGAGTTGGAAGAGCGAGCGGTGGCCACGCTGGCCCAGGGGAACATTCCGATTGTCTCTCTGGGAGGCGGCGCCATCCTGCGGCCTGCCAACCGCCGATGGATCGCCCAGACCGGACTGACCGTCTGGCTTCAGGCGTCCGCCCAGACGATTCGAATGCGTCTGTCGCGCGACTCGCGAAGCAACGCCAATCGTCCGCCGCTGACCAACCTGTCGCAGGACGAAGAGATCATCGCCCTCTTGGAACAACGAACGCCGCTTTACCGGGACGCAGCCGATCTGACCGTGCTGGTGGATGATCGACGATCGGAGGAGATCGCAGACACGATTCTCAGATGGTGGCGTCAGCGCCAAAGAAGCAAACTGGGGATGACGCGGGAGATCACCGATTCGTCTTCCATCGGCATGGACGAGCGAGAGGAGACGTAAGTGACTGGTCTCTGGATGGTGTGGCTGGTGGGATGCTTGACTGCGATGGGGATCAATGAAGCGATTGATCGATTGGCCTACTGGCCTCGTGGAATCGGACGAACGGGCCGATCCCCGGAAGGTTGCCCCAAGCGGGGAGGTTGGGACTGGATGCCGGTGCTGGGTTGGCTCAGGTTGCGCCGCGAGTCTTTGCATCATGGAGGCGGTTTTTGGGTTCGTCCGATGGCGCTGGAGTTTCTGCTACCACTGTTTCTGGTTTGGCTTTATCGATGGGAACTGCAAGGCCAGCTTCTTCCGGCGAATCTGGCGGCCGATTCGATACCGGCAGCGGAGCTTGGATTGACTTGGCAGTTCTGGGTTCACTCCGCACTGATCAGCCTGTTGGTGATCGCCACCTGCATCGATCTGGACGAGCGGATGATACCCGACTCGGTGACAACACCGCTGACGCTGCTGGCTGTTTTTGGCGCCGCCGTGTTTCCCGACTGGAGATTCTGGGTGACTGGGCTGAGTCCTGAGGGTAGCTGGGTGGTGACTCGATTGCACCCGGCCAGCCCCGATCCCTGGAATCTCTGGTGGCAAAGCCCCGCCGGATTTCGAACCATCCTGGTGCTCTATAGCCTTTGGTGCTTTGCCTTGGCAGATCGTCGATGGATTCTGCGACGCGGCTGGAAGAAGGCATGGCGTTACTTCCTTGCAGGATTGGTGCGCCACCCTTCCTGGAAGCTGCTGCTGGGAATCTGGTTGGCTGGGTTGCTGGGGCTTGGCTGGATCTACGCACGCGGCACTCCTCAGGCGTGGTCGGCGGTGGTCAGCAGTGTCTTTGGGATGGCGATGGCGGGAGCTTTGGTCTGGTCGCTCCGGCTGGTTGCTCGACTAGCGATGGGGGTGGAGGCGATTGGGTTTGGCGACGTGACGCTGATGGCGATGGTGGGAGCTGTGCTTGGCTGGCAGCCTGCGTGGCTTGCCTTTTTCCTTGGTCCGATGGCGGCCATTCCCCTGGTGATCCTGGTTTACCTTTGGACCCGCGACCCGGCAACACCGCTTGGTCCCTATCTAGCGCTTGGATCGCTGCTGACCATCGTCGCCTTCCGACCGCTCTACCTGGAATGGGCCTCCGAGCGGCTATTTTTTTTAGGGGACTGGCTGATCTACCTGTTTGTGGGATTCCTGTGCGCCTTTGGTCTGCTGTTGGGACTACTGGGATGGTTCAAAGGGCGATGGGTCCAGTGAGCGGGATGGGAAGCGGGAGCGGAGGATCAGGCTGTGGCTTGCACTTCCTGAGCGATTGCTACAATGGGTCGCTTGCATCAGGCGGTTGGCAGGCGTTGCATTGGCGGGCAGCTCACCGCAGCAACGCCTGAAAGAAGCACCGGAGGAGGATCCACTGGAGCTTCGTTTCTTCAGGACCGTCACCAGGCATAGGATGGCCGATTCAGGGAGGTTTCGAGGGTGCCCAAAGGGACGCAAAGCGCCGGGAATAGACGCATCGAAGGAGCCGAGCAGCATCGACTGTGGGAAGCTAGAGAGCGCATCGCCAATTGGCAGCGATGGGGCCCTTATCTTTCGGAGAGGCAGTGGGGTACGGTCCGTGAGGATTACTCCCACTTCCAGGACGCCTGGTCGTTTTTCACCCACGAGCATGCTAGGTCGCGCGCGTACCGATGGGGCGAAGATGGACTGATGGGGATTTGCGACCGACAGTGTCGCCTCTGCTTTTCCTTCGCCTTCTGGAATGGACGCGACCCGATCCTCAAGGAACGGCTCTTTGGGCTGTCCGGGCCCGAAGGCAACCATGGGGAAGACGTCAAGGAGTGCTACTTCTACCAGGATGCCGTCCCCACGGCATCCTACCTAAAGGGACTCTACCTGTATCCGCTCGCGGAGTATCCCTATGCGGAGCTAGTGGCGGTCAATCGCGGCAAGTCACGTACCGAACCGGAGTGGGAGTTGCTGGACAGCGGCAGTTTGGAACGGGAAGGTCATGTTGCATGCCAGATCGAGTATGCCAAAGAGGGCCCCGACGACCTGCTGATGCGTCTGACCATGACGCATCGCGGAACTCGCCGCGCTGTTTTGACGGTGCTGCCGCAGCTTTGGTTTCGCAACACATGGAGCTGGGGATGCGACCACGAAGGCTGTTCGATGAAGCCGCGCATCGATGCCACCGACCCCAACCGTGTCATGGCTCAACATGAGACACTGGGGGGATACGAGTTTCGGGTCGAACCGATTGGGACGCAGCCCATCGACTGGCTCTGCACCGACAACGAAACCAATCCCCAGTTGCATCCGGCGTATCCGTCGGAGGGCAAGTACTTCAAAGATGCGTTCCATCGCCGGATCATCGACCGTGAGGAAGCCGCCGTCGACGCTCGTCGAATCGGAACCAAGGTAGCCGCATGGCATCAGATCGAACTGGAGCCAGGTGAAAGCTACGTGGTTCGTTGTCGCCTCAGATCCAAAGAACTTCCTTCGATCGACTCATGGTTCGGCGACTCGTTCGAACCGATCATGGAACAGCGGCGGCAGGAAGCCGACCAGTTCTATCGGGAGGTGATTCCCGAACATCTGGTGGGGGAGGTGCGAAACGTCTCGCGACAGGCCTATGCCGGTTTGACTTGGTCCAAACAGTTCTATCACTATTTCGTGCAGGGATGGCTCAATGGCGATGCGGGGTTCCCTGCACTCCCTGGATCACGACTTCAAGGACGCAATGCCGACTGGCAGCACCTGTTCAACCGCGACGTCATCTCGATGCCCGACAAATGGGAGTATCCCTGGTACGCCGCTTGGGATCTGGCGTTCCATATGATCCCGATGGCGAGGATCGATCTGGAGTTTGCGAAGGAACAGCTGATCCTGTTCCTTCGCGAGTGGTACATGCATCCCAACGGCCAGATCCCTGCGTACGAATGGGCCTTTGGCGATGTCAATCCACCAGTCCACGCCTGGGCCTGCTGGAGGGTGTATCAGATGAGCGGGCCTCCGGGGCAGCGCGATCGCGAATTCCTCGCCCGCACCTTCCAGAAACTGCTTTTGAATTTCACTTGGTGGGTCAACCGCAAAGATGTCCGCGGCAAGCATCTGTTCTCGGGTGGCTTTCTGGGGCTGGACAACATCGGAGTCTTCGACCGCAATAAGCCGTTCCCTGGGGGTGGGCACCTGGAGCAGGCCGATGCCACCGGATGGATGGCCTTCTACTGCGGGTGCATGCTGCAGATGGCGCTGGAACTGGCCAAGGGAGACAACGCCTATGGGGATATGGCAAGCAAATTTTTCGAGCACTATGTCAACATTTCTGATGCGGTCAACAGCCTCCACGGCACCGGACTCTGGGACAGCAAGGATGGGTTCTACTACGACCATCTCTACCTGGATGGCATCCCTTACCCCATGCGCATTCGTTCGATGGTCGGCCTGATTCCCCTGTGCACCAGCGTGCTTCTCTATGATGAAACGATCGATGCAATCGGTGGCTTCAAAAAGCGGATGCAATGGTTCCTCAATCACAACAAGAAGGTCACCGAGAAGATGACCTTTCTGCAATCGCGACGGGAAGCCAACGACAAGGTACTCACCCATCGCCTTCTAGCTCTTCCCTCAGAAAAACGCTTCCGAAAGATGCTCGAATATCTGCTCGATGAACGGGAATTCCTATCTCCATACGGCATCCGGTCGCTGTCGGCGGTCCATCAAAAAAATCCATTCGAATTCAACTTTGAGGGACGGGTGGAGAAGGTGGCCTACCTACCGGGTGAAAGCGATTCGCAGATGTTCGGTGGCAACAGCAATTGGCGCGGACCTGTCTGGTTCCCAGTCAATTTCCTGATCGTCGAATCGCTGCGCGACTATCATGCCTTCTATGGCGATTCGTTCCAGATCGAATGCCCTACCGGATCCGGACGCCTGATGAATCTTTTGGAAGTGGCGCAAGAAATCGAACGCCGATTGATTTCTCTTTTCCTACCCGACGATAGCGGCTCCCGCCCCTGCCATGGCCCCTATCAGCGGTTCGCCAAAGATCCACAGTGGCAGGATCTCCTTCTGTTCCATGAGTATTTTCATGGCGACACCGGCAAGGGCTTGGGTGCCAGCCACCAGACAGGCTGGACCTCCCTGGTCGCGACCCTTCTGGAACGAACTGGCCGATGATCGGCGCCGGAAAATCCGCACCCATGAATCGACGCAGTCCAAGCGTTGATCTCGCGAGAACCAGCCATGATTTTCCAGCAACGGATTGGCCATGCCACATGGCGGCGTCGGGCAGCTTCTGCGATGGGTCCTTGTGAATGGGTAGCCCCGATCACTCTAATGGAGCCTCCCATCGAACGGACGGTGGAAAGATCAGCAAAATGGCTCAAACAATCCACCAGAGCGGCGACGGGGCATCGATCGATTCGGTGGCAATTCCAATAGAGAGCAACCTAGCAACGGAGCGATCGCATGGAGATCACGCACCACGGTGGGCGTAGTGGAGTCACTGGGTCTTGCCATCAACTTCGGCTGACGGGAGACCGTTCGGTGCTGATCGATTGCGGGTCCTTTCAAGGGCGCGACGCGATCGGACACGAAGATCCTCGCATCGACTTTCCGCTCAAAGGTATTGAAGCGCTCCTGGTCACCCATGTGCACATCGACCATATTGGGAGAATTCCCTACCTGCTGGCAGCGGGATTTGATCGCCCCATCTATTGCTCACAGCCCACCGCACGCTTGCTTCCGGTCATGCTTGAAGATTCGATTCGACTTGGCATCACCCGCAATCGTGCCGTCATCCGAGACGTTTTGGGAGATATCAAGAAGCTCCTCAAGCCTCTCCCCTACGGAACCTGGGAAAAGATCGGCAACGATCTGACGGTCCGCTACCAACCCGCAGGGCATGTGCTGGGATCTTCGTATGTAGAAATCGAACATGATTCGCAGCGCGTCGTCTTTAGCGGGGATCTGGGTTCGCGTATGACTCCGATTTTGGATGATCCGAAGAGTCCTGAGCGAGCCGACACGCTGGTTCTGGAGAGCACCTACGGGAATCGCAATCATGAGGGTCGGGAAGTGCGTTTGCAGGCGCTGGAAAAGATCCTTTGCCATACCATGCGGAACAAAGGGGTCACGATCATCCCTGCGTTCAGTCTGGGACGAACGCAAGAGTTGCTCTACGAGATGAATCGGATTCTCGAGAATATCGGCTACAAGAATCAATGCTCGATGCTTGGCCAGATTCCGATTCTGGTCGATTCCCCTTTGGCCAGACGGCTGACCGAGATCTACACCGACATGACCGAATTCTGGGATGCCGAGGCGAAGGAGGTGCTTTCGATCGATGACCAGCCACTGGTCTTCCAGAACCTGATCGAATTGGATGGGCACCGAGAGCACCAGAAGATGATCCAGCGGCTGCAAAGTCGCAATCAGCCGGCGATTGTGATCGCCGGCAGCGGCATGTGCGTTGGCGGACGAGTCGTCAACTATCTGAAGCAGTTTTTGGGACGGGAGTCGACCGATGTGGTCTTCATCGGCTACCAAGCCGAAGGGACGCCAGGCCGGGTCATCCAGAGCGGTCGATCGACCGTCCGGCTCGATGGACGCTATTACCCCATCCGAGCCAAAGTCCACACACTGACCGGCTACTCGGCTCATGCGGATCAGTCGGACCTGCTGAAGTTCGTGCAGGGAATCCCCGAAAAGCCGAAGGAGATTCGGCTGGTGCACGGCGAGGCTCTGGCACAGGCGGGGCTTCGGGAAAAACTGGAAGGGCTGAGCTACCGGGTTACCTGATCGGCCTTGGAACGTCCCCGGCTGCCTCGGGATTCATCCTCTCCGCCAGATGCAATCGAGCTTCCTCAGCCCAGGGGCTTTCGGGGGCCAGTTCAATGAAACGCTGCCAGTGAGCCATCGCTTCCTCTTTCTGGTCGTTGTCATGGAGGGTGCGTGCCAAATGGTAGTGGACGTCGGCGTAGGCTTCATGATGCGAAAGAGCCCCATGGAACGCCGCGATCGCCAGATCCACACGCCCCGTTTCCAGCAGCACGCAGCCTAGATTGGCCCTCGCCTCGACGAAATCCTCGTCGCACTCGATGGCGGCGTAGTACCGCTCCCGCGCAGCCGTCGCGTCGCCGGTGCGGTAGAGCAGTTCGGCAAGCTGAAAATGGATCTCAGCGCTCGGTCCATGGCTCGACAAATGCACGCGATACCACTCGATCGCTCCTTCAAAGTCTCCCTGATCTTCTTGTTGCTGCGCCTGCTCGATGATCTGCTCGCTGGTCCATAGAACTTCCTGACGATTCGCCTGATCGTCCCGACGCAAGCCTGGAGTGGCGACGATCCGATGAGATGGTGCGTCTGAGTCGTTGTCGGGCTCGTCGATCGCATCGAAATCGATGCGCATCTGACCGGCTGGCTCCAGCAGTCCTTCGTCTTTCCTCAACAGAACCTGACGTCCCTCAACCAAGATCTCCAACTGGGACAAAGAACGTGAGAGATTCGGGAAGTGGCGAGCGAATTGATCCAACTGCTTGCGAAGATCCGAAGGCTTGGTGCCAGTGGCGATCCAATGAGCCACCTGGCGCGCGGATTGAACCTGCTGGAAATCGAAGTATGGAAGCCGATGCACCACTTGAACCGGCTGAATCAATCCCATCCTCTGCCAACGGCGGATGTTGCGTACCGGAACCTTCAGCAGATCAGCCAGCATCGCTGGCGTGAACAGACGCCGACAGTCGGGCGCGACCTCCATGCAGCCAAGCCGCCTCCACAACTCCGTCTCCTCGATGCACTCCACAGAATCCGATGCCATCGCCACACTCCAGGGCGCCGCCGGATCGGAGTCTGGGAAAGTCCCTGGCAACTCATCGGCCCCGATGATCACTAAGTCAATCTCGGCAGTGGGCCGCTCCACCGGATGGCCGCCATGAAGCCGCACCAGCTGATGCGCCTCCTTGCGAGTCAGCCCGCCCAAACGCCCCACAAAGGCGACGCGCATCCCCTGTAGCAGCCCCCCAGATTGCATCGCACTAGATCCATCACCCAACATGGCCGATTGCTCTCGATTCCTTCGTCGACCAACCCATGCACACCATTGACCCTCCCCAATGTACCAAGCGGCGATTGGATTGCTGAATCCTGCAACTCCTTTCGCATTTCTGGCGAGAGATTCTCTGGTTTGACCTTGACCAACCCTGGGGACAAGTCAGTGGAATACCTGTTGCCAACCACCAGCCTGTCCACTCGAAGCCCCCTGACGATCGGATCCGTCGGGGGCGCATGGGTGGGCGGCGCTGGCCGTCCAAATTGCTAGTCCACCATCTGGCGATGGTGGCTACCGCAAGCGCAATCGGTGGAGGGTTCTTTTTCACCGCACCACGTCTCGAAAGGGGAAGCATAGGCATTCCGCGAAGTTTGGCTCAAGAAGCCACTTCCCCATGCCGATGGCAAACGCATGGGAAGATTTTCCGATTGGGTCAAATGGCGAGAATGACGCATGGCAGGCGATCGAGTGGCGAACGGGCTTGGGTCGCTGCCTCGCAGCATGGCAGGGCTTCTTGCGATCCTCCTTGCCTCTCCATGGGGGGTGGCCCAGCAACCACCCAATCCCGCTGGGACGGTGCCGATCGAAGCTTTGAGAAGCACTCAGGCAGGGACCGTGCTTGGTGAAACGGTGCTTCAAACGGGTCGCGATCCTGCCACGGGTGAGGCGTTCGAGAAGGTGTTGGTGCAGCAGGTGGTGGTTCGCCCCAGGGCCAAGTCGGATATCGCACTGACCGCGCAGCCTCTTCCCGATAGCCGGGAGGCTTGGTCGCAGGCTTATGCCCAGTGGCTCTCGGCGCAGCGCACGCGCCCGACCACCACTCGGTTTGCCCCCTATCCGTATGCCGCCACAACCAGCCAATCGCCTTACGCTGCAGCGTCCGCTTACGGACCTGGCAGCATCCCTGCCCAGCCGTCGCGACTAGCGAATGCATCGACCAGTAGCTCGGCCGCGGCACCGACTTGGGGTCTGAGCCCAGTCGCTGGAGATCCCTACAGCACGATGGCGGTCGTTCCCATGATCCCGCCGACCTCTCCCCCCGTCCTGCCACCCTATCAGCTACCCGCCGGCATGGTCCCCACGTCGACAGGAAATATTGCCTACGGACCACTGCCACCCTCTTCCAGTTCCTACTCCGGTGCCGACAGCCGAATTGGCGTCGCCATGCGTCCCAGTACCTACCCCATACCGCCGCAGCCAACCTCCCTGGCGGCTCCCCCGGCGCGAGATCCTTACCAGAGCGGCCAGTCGGCGACGGTGTTTCGCTAGACGACGGTAGACCAAGGGCAGAATGGCGGGGGAAATCGAAGTCCTGCACCTTCTCGCGGGCAGCGCCCCATTAAAAAAAATCGGATTTCTGCTGTCCGACGCGAATTATCCCGCATTTTCGTGATCCGATATCGATAAAACGATGCTTTCGCCGGTAGTCTCTGCGAAAATGCGGCGCAGCACGCAATTCCGCACCGTTCCAGTCGTCCCGACTTCGTAGCTCGAGGATCCTGCCATGCAATGGCGAGTCGCTTTCGTCGATTGCTCCCACTTCCATGTCGGCGACCTGATGCAGATGGTCCTTGCTCATCCCCGCGCCTCCTTGGAGGGGATCCACGATCCGGCACGCGGGCGAGCCACCCAGGTCATGGCGGATCTTGGGATCCCTGAATCGCTTTACGACCCATCTTTGGAGAACTTGCTGGATCGATGCCAGCCCCATCTGGTGGTCTGTTGCGGAGCGGCTGCCGATCACGCTGGGTGGGTGGAAAGAATCGCAAGGCCTGGCCAGTGGATTTTGGTCGAAAAGCCAATGGCCGCGTCGCTGGAAGATGCAGAGCGGATGGTGGTGGCTGCGCGGCAAGCCGGAGCGCATCTGGTCGTCAATTGGCCGCTGGCCTGGGATGCCGCTCACCGCACCGCCTATCGAGTCGCCGTTCGCGAGCGGCGGATCGGGGAGATTCAATCGGTTCATTACTTCGGTGGCAATCGCGGACCTCTGTGGCACACGTATGGGAAAGCCGAGCGAACGCAGCAGCAGGTCGATCAGGAAAAGCCAAGTAGCTGGTTCTACCAACGTTCCAGCGGCGGTGGATCGCTGCTGGACTACCTGGGTTATGGAACCACTCTAGGGACCTGGTTTCTGGAAGGCCGGCTCCCCATCGACCTGACCAGCGTGACGGATCGACCTGCAGACCTGGAGGTCGACGAGCATTCGATTACGATCTGTCGATATCCTTTTGGTCTCTCGCGCATGGAAACCCGCTGGGGCACGTTCACCGACCCCTGGAATCATCCGACTCAGCCACCCTGCGGATTCCTTCTGGTGGGATCCGAAGGAACACTCCGCAGCGATGACTATGCGATGCATCTAGTGCTCCAGGATGCAGTCCATTCTGAAGGCATGCGCCTGGGAGTCGATACGCTGACCGAGGTCGACTCCAATCCCATTGCATACCTTTTGGACTGTTTCGAAAGGAACGTGCCGGCGACCGGTCCGCTCAGTGAAGAAATCTCCTGGAGCGGCCAGAGAATGGTCGAAACAGCCTTTCAGTCAGCCCAGCGTGGGACCACGCTACCATTGCTAGGCAGCGAAGCGACCTCGAGGCTCTTCCCACAGTCGATCGATCGTTAATCGGCCATACCGTTGATCGCATCGATCAGGCAACGCAATCCTCCTGCCTGACGGCGATCCAGCCGCATCGCCAAACGAGGCAACTCCGCCAATTCCGGCTCATTGGCCTCCTGCCGGAACGCGGATCTCTGTTCGATCTCCCCTTCCAGAAGCAAATGAGCAAACTGCCGATTGAGTCGAACGAGTTGGGAGGCGGAAATCGGCCTTTGGATCCGAAGCACCAACCGCGATCCAACATACCGCATGCTGTGGTAATTCCTGTAGAAACGGAGGATCTCATCCACCGCATCGTCCGCACGATCGACGATGCGGAACAGATTTCGATCTTGCAGACCCACCCACCCGGTCGCTTCCAACTGCTCTCGATAAAACTCCTCAAAATGGCGCCAGAACCTTCCCGCAGGAGCATCCAGAAGGACCAGAGGAATCATCGTTTGCTTACCCGTCTGCAGCAGCGTCAGCACTTCTAGCATCTCATCGAGAGTGCCAAAACCACCGGGGCAGGCGACCGCAGCACTGCATTCTTTGACGAGCATCAATTTGCGGGTAAAGAAGTACTTGAATTCGATCAGCTTTGGATCGCCATCGATGTAGCGATTGGGGCGTGCTTCGAATGGAAGCTGAATGTTCAGCCCCATCGACATGTCGCGGCCAGCGCCCCGGTTGCCAGCCTCCATGATTCCGCCACCCGATCCGGTGACGACCATCCAGTCGTGCCCCGCCATCATCGATGCAAACGACTGGGCCTGTTGGTACGCCGGGTGCGTCGCTGGGGTCCTCGCCGAACCGAAGAGCGTCACTTTGCGGCGCCGTCGATAGGGGCTAAAAATGCGAAATGCATCATGCAGCTCCGAAGTGGCTCGGTGGAGAATCTTCAGGTCGCCCCGATCGATCGACTCCCGCTCCAACTCATCTGCCAGCTTTCGCATCGCGGCGATCCAGTCGCGCGAGGCATCGTCGGATGACGATTCATCGGCCGGTTGCGGGCGCTGCTTCTCATCCTCTCCCAACGCCTCCGGAAGCAATGGCTCGGAAGACGATTCCGACGATCCGCTCATCAAGCCGCTCCGATTTCCTCTGCCCCTCACCTCGCTGGCTGTTCTCCAGGCTGGCAGTCCTCCAGCCGTGCCGGCCTCCGATGTCGATCAGCGGGTCCCGGAAGCCGCTACCAGCACGTCGATGAGATCGCGAGGCACCTGAAGGAGGTCATCCGCGAAATCACCGAGAAAGGCTCGCTGCGGGTCGCTCGCACATTGAACCAGCCGCTGAAAGTCTCGAAACGTGATCGGGACGCGATCCGGCAATGCGACTCCCGCGCTCGTTGTCCCTCCAGCCGAAAAAGAACCAGGCATCTTCGATCCGCTTTGCAATCGATATTCCATCGCTGGAGGGCTCCGTCATTTGCAGGTAGTTGAGTGAGCGACTTGTGGGGAGCAGGGAATCAGCCGGAGATCTCGCAATCGACTCCGATCGCGTCTCCTCCAGAGCCTCATTCCAGCTCACCCTTTTATCCCTTAGGCAGCTTCAGCATCGACTAGGCGGCAACCCGAGCATCAGGGATTCCACCAAACTTTTCCGGTTCCACAAGATAGGAAGAATAGGAAGCTTGTATGGAAGGAGCTTGCGATCTGCTTGACAAGGGGGGTTGGTTGCCCTAGATTCCGGAATCCTGCAGGTTTTTCTATCTATCTCTCGCCTCGCTCCTCTGCGCGCCACATGGATGTTGGCTCGGCTTACGGGGCTCATGGGTTTCGTCTATTTATGATCGATCTGAAAGCGATTGCGCGGTCGCTTCGCGCATCGGAAGAATCCCTGCGGCGTCCGCTGGAGTTGTTGCGACAAGGGTATTCTCCCGCGTTCCTTGCAACCTATCGGTCCGACGAAATCGGGCAACTCGACTACCAGACGCTGCGCCGACTCCGAAGCGCCCTTCGCTATCAGGAGCGATTGGAATCGCATCGGGAGATGGTAGCAGAGCAACTGCGGCGCGACGAGCTTTGGAATGACGCCTTTGCACCGCTGCTGATTCAGGCGCGGTCGGTTGCCGAAATCGATTTGCTGACCCGTGGCATTCGCTCCCGGAAAGGAGCACGTGCCCTAGCGGAAAAGCAGCCTGAGGTTCCAAAAATCGGCCAGGCGCTGCTGGCTCTTCAAGGCGCAGGTCCCCTGGACGTCGAACAGTGGGTCGGCCAGCAGGCAGGAGTAGGTCAAGAGGACGCCAGAGCGCTGACAACGCAGGTGCGGCGCTGGATCCAACTACTCCTCCACGAAGACCCTGTTCTGATGGACCGGATCGCGTCAGCGCTCCGTCGACGTTCACAGGTCGCGGTCGAAATCCTCCCCGACAACCACGAACAGGCGAATGAGAGTGGCGCGGTAGAAACGCCTAGCGACTCCCCGGAGCCATCCGTCAATGGCCAGACTCTACCCGAAGTGACCGGATGCGGCTTTGGACGACTGATCCAAGACCAACCAGGTCCGCACGACACGGAGAATCTGCCAGGCTTGGATGGGACAGCATCGGTCTCGCAACCACAACCGGTTGCCTCGGCGGAGTCGTCGCTTCCCACCCAGCCACCTTCGACCGAACCTACTGGCTCGGACAACGGCTTGCCCGAGCCACCGGAAGCGACTGCCAGTGACGAACAGGCGAGTTCGGGACCGGTGGATCCGACGACGGAACGATCGGACTCAATCGATGAGAATGTCCGCTTCGGTGCGGCGAAGTCTGGCCCCTTGCGCGGTGGCAAGAAGTCGAATGCCAAGAGCAAGACACCGGCTCCACGCAGCGCCGCCAAACTGTCACCTCGGCAAAAGCGACGTCGCTGGCTTCGTGGCATCCTCGACAGCTACTCCAAGCTCCGAGGTCCGCTCGACCGACTGACCCCCTACCAGATTGTCATGCTGGGACGCGGCACTCGCTCCCAACTGACTCGACTGGTCTGGCAGTACGACAATCCTCCCTTGATTCAGGCGGCCAGGGAGCTTCTGGCTTCGGCCAAACATCCCGCCGGTCCCTGGTTGGATGATCTGGTGGTCGAAGCGATGAACAAGCAGATCCTTCCCAAGCTGGAACAGGATCTGTTTGCGGAGTTCGAGGAGAAAGCGCAGCATGCTTTGGTTGAGCGAGCGGTGGAATCGTTACAGAGCTCGCTGCAACAGCGACCGGTAACGGGGCGCACCATTTTGGCGATCGATTCGGTTGGCCCCAAGTCGGCGCCAATCGCCGTGATCGATCCCCAAGGGAACGTATTGCACACCGACGAGCTACCAGCCAGCAGCAGTCGCAAGGATCTGGTCGCAACCAATGTCGTCCTGCTGGGCGAGATCATCCACCGCTACAAAGTCTCTCTGGTCGCCCTTTCAAATGGTCCGGCTCGGCGATTCCTGATTCACACGATCAAGCAACTGTTGGAGCAGTCGGGCGGGAATGTGACCTGGACCATGGTGGACCGCGCGGGTGCCGATGCGTACTGCGCAACACGGGAGTGCTTGGCGGAACTACCGACTCAATCTCGCCGCCATCGCGCGGCCGTCTGGCTAGCGAGGAAACTCCAGGATCCATTAGCTGAATTGCTCAAGGTCGATGCGGCTCGACTTCGCCTGGGAAGTTTTCAGCGGGAAGTTCCCGACACCCTCCTGGAACAGGAACTGGAGGAATCGGTCCGCGACACCATCGCCAAGCGAGGTGTTGATTATTGGTCGGCCTCCAAGGAACTGCTTCAGACCCTGCCTGGTATCACGCCGGAAATCGCCGAAGCCCTGGTCGACTTCCGGCAGGAACAGCCCGAGGCGACTCGTCAGCAGGTCGCCGACCGGATGAAGGAGAAATTTGGCGACACCACCTTCCGGCAGTCGTTAGGATTCCTCCGAGTCTTCGGGAGCAGTGAGCCGCTTGATGGCACTTCCGTCCATCCCGAGGATTACCGATTGGCTCAGCGCCTGATCGCTCAAAACCTCTTCCCAGCACCTTCGCCTAACCCCGAGGGGTGGACCAAGCCGACCCTGGTTGCGGCACCGGCAACCGTCGTGGACGCTACCGATGCGTCGATGGAAGCAGGCACCGCCACGGAGAGCGTCGAGCCTTCGGAGGGGTTTGGGGAAATCAGTTCCGAGGATGCCTCCGAAGCTCCAACCGATACCGCCAGAGCAGAAGCGTTGACGGAAAGCCCTTCCGAATTGCCAGGGGAGACGGAACCCGAGGAGCCGGCGGTGACTGCCGAGGAGATGGCGGAAGCAGCGGCCGCATTGGCGGAAATCGATTCGTCGGATGATCCAAGTGAGGCGGAGGCAACCGCCTCCGCAGGCGAGTCGGCAGCCGATTCAACGCAAGCTGCGTCCCAAGAGCCATCATCGGCTCCGATTCCACAGGTCCGAATGATTCGCTGCCACGTCGATGCACCTGTCGCCGACTCGGCGTTGGCGATCGATGTCGAGAAGTTGGCTCGCAGTTGGCAGGTCGGGCGGGGGCGACTGCGCTACGTCGCTCGGGCCCTTCAACAGCCACATCGAGATCTTCGCGACAACCAGCCAGGAACACCTTTGTTGGACGGCGTTCCGACGCTGGAAAATCTCCAACCCGGCATGTCGGCTTGGGCCGTTGTGATTGGAGTGGCCGATTTCGGAGCCTTCGTTGATCTAGGTCCCGACTGCAGCGGTTTGATTCACATCAGTCGCCTTTCGTCTGATTTCATCAAGGACCCCAATCAGGTAGTCCAGGTCGGAGACTTGATTCAGGTCTGGGTGCTGAATGTCGACTCCAAGCGACGCCGTGTGGTGCTCTCAGCGATCTCGCCTCAATCGCTGGAGGCGAAAGAGAAGCAGGCAGCGGCGATGGCGGCCGAACGGATGCAGCCCCGACGCGATGGGCGCGACAACCGGGACGGACGAGACCGCAATGCCAAACCAGGGGCTCCGCGTTCCCAGGGGAGCGGCCCACCTCGAGGTCGGTCCGATCGCGGTGGCCCCGGAGGTCGCTCGTCGTCCGGCCCCGATCGTGCTGGTGCTGGTGGCGGTGGTGGCGGCCGCGGTGGCAATGGCCGTTTTCAGCAGGGACGCAAGCCGCAGCGGGCGGAGAACCATGAGTCGTCCAATACGGCACCGGCCACCAAGCCCAGCCCGAAAGTAGAAAGGCCCAAGCCCTCGGCACCGATCAGCGATGCGATGCAAAAGGGGAAGGAGCCACTGAGATCCTTTTCCGATTTGATGCAGTTTTACCAAGGCAAACGCGAAGAGCCATCGGCTACGGGAGCTCCTCCCAACCAGGAGCCATCCCCTTCGGCGGCTCCCAATCCGGCGGAATCGGCTGAGGGGTCGGATGTCTGATTTCGAGGAACGGCTCCGGCAGGCGATCGAGCGGGGAAATCAGAAGGGGAAAGAGGCGGGGCGCGACGAAGCCCTTCGCCGGGAAGAACTGGATCGTCTGCGGCGACTCCACACGCAGTACCGCCTGGAGTTATCCGAGCAGATCGAGAAGGTTGTCCGCTCGCTGGCCGATTATGTCCCTGGGTTTCGCTACGAAACCGTCTTCGGGGAAGGAGGCTGGGGGGCCGCCTGTTTCCGAGACAACCTGCGGATGCAGGCGGGCGTGCGACGGACAGAGTACAGCCGCCTGGAGATCGCCGTCCGGCCGTTTCACGACCTAGCAGTGCTCGATCTGCACGCCAAAGGAACGATCGCCAACCGCGAGGTGTTGGTCCGAACCTTCTTCCAGCCGATCACCGAAGCCTCTTTGGATCCATTCCGGAAAGCGATCGACAGCTGGGCACTGCAATACGCCGAACTTCTTTCGACGCATGGGGGGTGAGCAGAAGTCGGTCGCAGGCTAGCGACTCGATAGATGGCCCCCAGACCCCTTCCTGACTCAAAGATCGACGGAGCAGCATTGGGGACTGCTTTGCTGCTCTCGGCACCGGAAAACTTCCGTAGCGCAAGACGCCCTGATTTGACGCTCCTTTCTCCCGGGTCTCTCTGACCTTTCCGCCAAGACGACAACCTTCGCCTTGCGATCCGAATGCCTCTTTTCGCGACAGAGATCTTTGGGTATGCGCGATTCGGAATCGGCCGCTCTGCAGGCGAGCGACTGAAACGCTTCCAGGGAGTTTGGGCGAAAAAGCTATTGCCTTTTGCGCTAGAGATGCCTTACCATAGACGACGTTCATGCATAACGTATGCATCAACGTACATAGGGCAGGGTTTGTTGGGCATCGATTTCAGGAGGATCCGTGATGCAGATTGGGATTCGTTCGATCTTGGCATTGGGGGTATGTCTATTGGCATTCTCTCCAGCCCGAGCGGCGACGATGGTCGCTATTGGAGGCCATCTGGACATTGGGGTGGCGTATGAACCCGGGGGATTACACCTGCATATGCATGCGGAAGACCCACTGGATGCTTTTGGAGGCGGGACCATTGCGCCAGGGGAATTCGATTCCGATGCGTTCTACATCGGCGTGCCCGGACCATCGTTCCCGCGTCCCGCTGGGGCTCAGTGGGCATTCCTCAGCGCCACTTCAGGAGATCCTATCTTCTACCTGCCGGAAAATAGCGATCCGGCAAAGCCATTCCTCGGTTTTGCTACAGAGGAACTCGATCCACTGGATGGCTGGACCAGCATGCAGTGGGAACTGGTGGGAGCGACCAACTCCCTGGGGGGAGCATCCCACGTCTCCATTTGGAGCTCGGATCCCTTCGGTAGCCCCGTCCTCCGCGCCTCGACGCTGGATCCCGCTGCCGACACCTGGGCTGGTTCGATTGGGTCGCACGTTCACTACAACGTCGGATTCAATCAGGAAGGACTCTATGAAGTGGTTCTTCGAGCGACGTTGACCAACAACGGTAGTGGTTCCATCGCCGCAGGAACGTATACCGAAGACGCGACATTCCTCTTCGCCGTCGGTGACTCCAGCATCGCATCGGTGCCCGAACCGGGGACGCTGGTTGCGGTTGGGTCGTTGATGGCCACCATGGGCTGGCGCCGCCGCCGAGCCCGCATGGGGTGATCGGCCAATGGTTCGGTTGCTTTCTTGTGGATCTTCAGCGGCCCTGGATCTTGAAGACCAGGGCCGCCTCGACCGACAGCTTATGCATCCTGAGGCAACATTCTGATAGGTATCGACCAACACCGAGATAGCGACGATGATCCAACTCGATTCCACCAATAGGCTTCCTGTCACACTGCTTTCGGGGTTCCTGGGAGCCGGCAAAACAACTTTATTGCAGCAACTGCTGACCCAGTCCCATGGGCTGCGGCTGGCGATCATCGTCAACGACATGAGCGAATTGAATATCGATGCGGCGCTGATCCGCAGCGATTTGCCTTCGGTCCATCGGACCACGGAAACGCTGGTGGAGATGAGCAATGGATGCATCTGCTGCACCCTGCGAGAGGATCTACTCCTGGAAGTAGCCAACTTGGCCCGATCGGGTCGCTTTGACTACCTAGTGATCGAATCCTCTGGGATTTCCGAACCGATGCCGGTGGCAGAGACCTTTACGTTTGAGGACCAGTCAGGGCAGACCCTCGGTCAGATCGCGTTCCTAGATACTCTCGTGACGGTAGTCGATGCGAAGAACTTCCTGCGCGACTTTGGATCCGAGGATACCGTGGTCGACCGCCAGGCAGCGGTGAACGACGAGGACCAGCGTACCATCGTCGATTTGATGATCGAACAGATTGAGTTCGCCAACGTTCTCCTGCTGAACAAGATCGACCAAGTGTCACCAGAAGAAAGAAAAACGCTCCGTGCGATTCTCAGTTCCCTGAATCCCGCAGCCCGCATCCTCGAAGCCAGCTTTGGCAAGATCGACTACTCCGAGGTGTTAGGAACCGGGCTTTATCGCGAAGAGTCAGCGTCAGCGCATCCGGGGTGGCTGGAAGCACCTCGCCATTCCGGTGCCTCCGAGGCGGATGAGTACTCCGTCCGGTCCTTTGTGTATCGCGCCCAGCGACCTTTTCATCCAGATCGACTGACCAGGGCGCTGGACGAAGAGGAATCGCTTTTCGATGGTGTCCTGCGCAGCAAAGGCTTCTGCTGGATTGCCTCGCGACATGATGAGGCCTTTGAGTGGGGGCAGGCGGGCGTTTCCCTGCGTCTGCTTCCGGCGGGACTCTGGTGGGCTTCAGCCCCCACCGAATATTGGCCGGAAGATCAGGCCACCTGCGAAAGGATCCGATCGATGTTCCAAGGAGAGTACGGTGATCGCCGACAGGAACTGGTCTTTATCGGAATCGATATGGATGAGTCAGCAATTCGCTCCCATCTGGACCATTGCCTGCTCACCCCACAGGAGATGCACGAGGGACCAAGTGCTTGGAGCACCTGGGAGGACGGATTCGGCGACCAAGAGGAGCAAGCGACAGAACCATGGGAGGAGCGGGAAGCGGCTGGCGACTGATTGGCTTTTTGCAGAAGCATCGCCAGTCCACGGAGGCATGCTGGCGTGGACCGGTTTCACGTCACTGGGCTCCCTTACGCTCGCTGGATCTCCAGCAACCGATTCGCTCCACCATCCTTAGCGCACCTAACGATGCCAGCATCGCAACGGCAGGGATGGCGGGGGCTCGCATCCGCATGTTGCTCCAGTAGACAGCGTGAACGGCCGAAAGAGCCAGGATGGTGGCGAGAGCTGGCCACCAGGCGATCCAGTAGGACAACCCGTCCTTCTCTGATGAGATCCAGTTCCTTGTCCCGACCAGCGATGCTAGCCCCACCAGTCCCAGCAGTGTCTGAGCGGCGTAGATGACACCGATAAGGATTCGTGACTTGATGCTGCTGGCATCGACTTGCGGCCACCATGCCCACAGCCATCCCAGTCGCGCGAAGCAGCTTTTGGCAAAGACTCCAGGCTGCTCCATGATGGTCTGCTTGGCCAATTGGTTGGCGTAGCGATCCATCTGCGGCTCGGTGGCCCGCGACTCCTTCTGAAATGCCTCTCGCTGCTGTTGCCATCGCCGATGAAACGGCTCGGGATCCCAGCATCGCGAATAGCTTCCTGCGCGGAAGTGTTCGTAAAGCGATGGATTGTTGGCCAGGTAAAGGGTGAAACCACCATGAGTGGTCATGACGATCGGACGCCCAAGCTGCTGGTGATTTCGGATCGCCCAAGGAGCTGCCAGCATTAGCAGTCCCACTGTCATAGCGACCAGCTGCGATCGATAGACAGCGCGACAGGCGTGCGTTTTCGCCCCAAGTCCCATGGCCAGCAGGACGGCCAGCATCCCCAGCACCGCTGGCCACGCGGTGGGGCGGCAGAGCACCGCTAGGCCGGCGATCAAGCCCGCGACCAAGGCCCACGCGATACCGCTGCCTTTCGGCCACACCTGCTTGCCGCCATCGGCCTTTCGCGATGGCTCCAGCATCCTCAGCCAGCTCCACCATCCCAGCAGCCCAAGGAATGTCGCCAGCGTTTCGGTCATCACCAGCCGCGACTGATTCAAGAGGATCGGGTCGCATGCCACCAGCAAGGTGGCAAGCCCAGCAAAAAACCTTTGGGATGTTTCACTGGACCTGGGCATTGAGATGCCCGCCAGTCTCCCCGCCACGATCGCCGTGAGCAAACAGGTCGCAAGGCCTAAGAGCAAATGCAGCGATCCGATCGCCAATGGGGCCCTTGCATCGTCTTCGATTGACCCGCCCAGCAGGTGCAGCAGCCAAGGATAGAGGGGAGGCCGGTAGGCGCTGGGCTGGATGGCCCCGGAGGCATCGGGCAGTCCAAAGGTGCCCCAGCGTGCCCACGAGGCTGCGTAGGCTCGATAAGCATCGGGATCGGCTGTCAGCCCCTGGGCGCCAACGAAGAGGACAGCACTTCGAACCAGCAGTACCATCAGTACCACGCCGGCCCAGAATCTGGCGTCCGAACTCTTCACGGCTGGGATTCCTCGGAAAAACTTGCGGAGGAATCCGCCGCTGAACCCGCTCCCTTGCTGTTAGCTCCAGGCACAAACCACCTGCGCAGCTTTCCCGCTAGAGGTTCCCATCCGTCGGCAGCCCGCTCGAAATCCACCTCCATCCACCGCAGGGAAGCGACCGGCGAGGAAGACGCTGGAGTCTCCCCAGAGGGCCAGATGGGGAACTGGGAACCGAGCGCCATCGTCAGCCTTTTTTCTGTTTCCTGATCGATCAATCCATCGGCCAGCCACTGGGCAGCGATCGGGTGCGGCGCATTTTTCAGGATCGCGACCGTCCCAGGAATGAACAACGTGCCGATCGCCTCCCGATCGTCCGAGCCGGTTGGCTGGTCGGGAAAGATGATCTCCACCGGAGCACCTTGCTCTTTGGCCACCTGAGCGTCATCGGTATCGGTCAGACCGAAAGCGACCTGTCCGGAGGCAACTGCATCGGCCACCTGCTTGTTGCCTGATAGCACCAAGGCATTGGCAGCGACCTTCTGAAGAAAGGAATCGGCCTGATCTCCCATGCGACTGGCCAGCACGGCAAAGTGGGTTGCCGTGGTGCCAAACATCGGAAAGGCGACCGCGCATTTCCCTTTCCACTTGGGGTCGGCAAGGTCCGACACGCGACTTGGTCGCTCCTTGCCCTCAGGAATCGACTTGGTATGGACCAGCAATACCCTGGCCCGGGGAGCAAAACCGATCCAACTGCCGTCGCTAGCAAGGTACCCCGGCTTCCAACCAGCGGGAATCTTCCATCGACGGGCCTGCAACATGCCAGCTCGCTGCAGCCGAATCGTATGCAGAATCTCGCCATTCCAAAAAAGATCGCAACGTGGATTCTTCTGCTCCTCCATCAGCCGAGTCACCAGCCCCAGCGTCTTGGAAGCTTCGACATCGAATTGCCTTGTGATCGTGATCTCAGGCCGACGCCGCTCGAAGGCATCCAGCAGTGGAGCTGCATATTGGCGATCGACCGAAGTGTAAAGCACCACCTCCTTCTCTGGCTGTGGGACGCAACCGGTTCCCATGCAGCCGATCCCCAGCCAAAGCCACATCCAGGACCAACGGGAACCTAGCCGAATCCCCCACCATCCGCGCGATCGATCCATCGAACCCAACTCCAGGAAATCTGCCGGCTGCCTTTGATCCCATCGGCCCTGACTTCAGGCCCCCTTTGGCTGATCATAATCGAGCGCCGTGGGACTGACAGCCTAGGGATGCGCGATCACCCACCATCTGGCGATGGATGGTGACGGTCATTTTTTACCATTCAGGCCAACGTCAGGTAGCCAACAACGATTGGATCCACCGCACTTGTCGTACTCGTACTCCTACTAAGGCCTGACCGCCGGAGGCGGACGGCCGGTACTCGTACTCGACAGCCCGATACAAGACGAACTGCACACCGCGAAGCACGAGAATGAGCACGAGCACGAGCACGAGCACGAGCACGAGCACGAGCACGAGTAGGAGTAGGAGTAGGAGTAGGAGTAGGAGTAGGAGTAGGAGTAGGAGCACGAGTAGGAGCACGAGTAGGAGCACGAGTAGGAGCACGAGTAGGAGCACGAGTAGGAGCACGAGTAGGAGCACGAGGTAGGAGCACGAGGTAGGAGGCAACAGCTAAGCAAGGTACGATAGTCGTTTCGCGCGGGATCGATTGTCAGAAGTCCGATGGCGTCAGGCCAACGTGGGGGGATAGGATGAACCAATGGTTGGATCGAGTCCTTGGTCTGGCCGCCAATGGGTGGGTGGCCCCGTCGATGAGGAGAAGGATCGCATGGTTTGTCGCGATCATCTGCCATGCCATTCCCCTGCCGGCGCAGCAGGTTCCCCCCGGCATCGCAGACCTTCCGGGAGAGGTGATTCCGCTCGATGTGGAAACGAAGCCCGCTTTCCTGGCGCTCCCCAAGCCAGAACTCCGCATGAAGCCACAGCCCTGGGTGATGTATGCACCCACACTGGCTCCCTATCCCGATGTGCATGAGCGATGGATGCATGAGCGATTCCTTGCGGCAGGAATTGCGGTGGCGGGGATCGATGTGGGGGAAGCCTATGGCAGTCCCCAGGGAACGCAGGGTCTGGACCAGCTGCATCGGTACCTGACCACGACCTACCACCTCGCCCATCGCCCATGCCTGCTGGCCAGAAGTCGTGGGGGCCTTTGGATGCTGGCATGGGCAGCGGAACATCCCGATCGAGTCGCTGGTCTGGCAGGGATCTATCCAGTCTTTGATCTGCGCGCTTACCCTGGATTGGACCGTGCCGCGGGAGCTTACGGGCTTTCACCTAACTCCCTGGCAGATCAACTCGATCGATTCAACCCCATCGCCAAAGCTCAGGCGCTGCTGGATGCATCGATACCGGTTCACCTGATCCATGGGGATGTCGATCAAGTGGTCCCACTGGAAAGCAATTCACTGGCCTTGGCCAAACGCTATCGGGAGGCAGGTAAGGGGGAGCTACTCCACTTGGAAGTTGCTTCAGGGCAGGGACACAACATGTGGGAAGGTTTTTTCCGAAGCCAACCGTTAGTGGATTTTGTGATTGCACGCGCCAAGGAAGCATCCCACTGATCGATTCGTGCGGAAGGGCAGCAGGCGCCTTCATCTTGCGATCACTCCCAGTCTTCCGCCTGCCGGCGTCCCATTTCCACCATGCGCAAATACTGATCGTCGCAGAACTGATCGGTCATCCCCGCCAAGTAGGCACCAACCGCCCAGGTCACCGAATGCTCCTGAGCGAGTTTCTGGAAACGCACCGGAAGGCGTTCGGGAGCCTTCTCCAGAAGCAGGAACAGCTGCCTCAGCCGATCCGTCGCTCGGTTGCGCATCGCGATCAGCTTGGGGTGGCGATACACTTGTTCGAACAAAAATCGTTCCAACAACTTTTTCTCCGCTTCGATTTCCGGAGATAACTCCAGACGCAGATTCCTGTCCATCGCCTCCTGAGCCGACGAGACCGATTCCAGTCGTGGCCGGTTGTGCTGAAGGAAATCGGCGACCTGAAGATCGATCAGGGAATGGACCAAAAAACGCCGCCGATCGGGTTCCCGTTGAGGCGGCCTGAGCCCACGATCCAAGGCTCGCTGTACCAGCCTCTGGGTCGCCAAAGCCGACTCGTCCAGCAAACCCAGCTTCCAGGCATCGTCGACGTCGTGGGCGTCGTAGGTCATGCTGTCTGCCGCATCGACCACTTGCGTCTCCAGTAGCGGCGCCTGTGGCGATTGCTTGTCGGCCCGATGCGTCTGGCCGTCAAGCGTCTCCAGGGAAAGATTCAGACCAGGAAAGTCGGGATACCGACGCTCTAGTTGCTGCACCAGCGCCAAAGCAAAGGCATTGTGGCTGAATCCCCCTACCTCCCGCATCTGCTCGTCTAGCACGTCCTCGCCACAGTGACCAAAAGGGGGATGACCGATGTCGTGCAAAAGCGCCATCGCTTCGATCAGATCCTCGTTCAGCCTCAGGCTGCGTCCCAGGGTGCGGGCGATCGAGGCGACTTCCTGGGTGTGCGTCAGCCGCGTGCGATGGTACAGCCCCATGTCCCCCGTAAAGACCTGCATCTTGCCGCTCAGTCGGCGGAATGCTGACGAATGCAAAATGCGATCGCGGTCTCGTGTGAAGGGACCACGGTACGGATGAAGCGGTTCGGGGTGAACGCGGCCTCGGCTCGCCAAACTGGAAAAGCCATAAGCAGCCAGCAGCTTCGACTCCCGCTCGGCCCACTCCCAGCGATCATCGCTCATCGATTGAGTTTCCCAAAGTGCATCGGTCCTTCCATTCGGTGGGGATCCAGCCGAGCGGCACATTGTCTCTAGGATTGGCTAAGAGCAATCAACCGTTCGTATGATTCTGCCTCTTGGATCGACGGAGGGAAAGATCGGTTCCCGGAACTCGCTCCCGAGAAATTCACTCCTAGGACCGCGCAAGGACCGCCGTCCCAAATGGCTCCTGCAGCGGCTCCAAGAAAACCCACCGATCCTGGGGCGATCGATCACGGTCCTGTCAGCTCGGAAAAGCTCCCCTCCAGCAGCATGCCCTCTAGCAGGGCTTCCGACTGGCGAAGTTCCCGAAGGGTATCGAGGAAATTCAGGTTGGTCTGGACGTACGTGCGCTGGGCAGTCAGGTAGTTGACATACCCTTGCTCCCCTGCCGCATACGCGCGACGACTCAGCTCCAACGCCTCACTGGCCGCTGGCAGGATCTGTTCCTGGTAGCGTTGGTACTGCACCAAGCTGTTCCGATAGCGTTCCATGACCGGCGCCAGCCGCACGGTGAGCTGTTGTTCCAGCCTGGCCAGTGCGTGCTGCGCTGCCTGCAGTTGATGATACGCCTCACGAATCGCGCCCTGATTGCGATTCCACACCGGTAGCGGCAAGGAGACTGCGACGCCTCCATCCGACCTTCCGCCGATGCCGTTGTCCCGGTAGTTGACCAGTCCATTGACCGTCACATTGGGACGAGGCATCACCTGCTCGCGGGCCAGCGTCCGCTGGGCTCGATCGATCTCCGCGACCGCGACAGCGATCTCTGGACTGGCGGTGCGAAGTTGTGCCAACAAGGTTTCGAAGACGAATTCCTGCGGCGCGGCTTCCAGCGTCCCATCGACCGCCTCCGGAAACTGGGGATCCAGTCCTGTGAGCGTGGCCAACAACTGCCAAGCAGCTTGAGCCCGATTCGTCGCTGTCTCTTTGGCGATCAACGCCTGCTGCGCCTCGATCGACGCTTGCAGCAAATCGGCCTTCCCCACCTCCTTCGCCTCCACCAACTGCCGCGCTGCCGACTCGCCCTGCTGGCTGATCCGCACCAAGTCAGCAGCCACCTGCTCGCGACGCCTTGCGACCAAAAGATCGTAATAGGCGATGCGCACATCGGTCGCCACCCTCTGCCGAATGGCAGAGAGCTGCTGCCTAGCCTTGGCCATCTCCGCCGCCACGACTTCCCGCTGGCTTCGCAACTTGATCGGACGCACCACCTCCTGCCCTACCGCGATCCCATCCTGCTCCGCCAACCCCCTCGATCCCAACTGCTGTCCCTCATACCCGACGATCGGATTGGGCTGGATCCCGACTTGCCAGTACCGTCCAGAAAGCGCCTGAACATTGGCCTGCTGCTGAAGCAACGCGGGATGCCGCTGCATCGCCTGCTCGGTCAGCGACGGCAACGTCCAGATCGATCGAACCTCCACCCCTTCCGACGGTGCGGCAACCATCGATTCCACAAGCGGCAGTTCTTGTGCCAACCTTTCCTGGGCCCATGCCATCGGGCAAGCGGCCGCAGCGACTATCCAGCCCATCGCCATTGCGGCTCGACCCGGCGAGGACAGCCATCGACGCTGGCAATAGGCCTCCAAGCGACGGAAACCTTCGCGACGAGGATCCGGCCTTCCCACGCTAAGGCGTTTTCGCTGATCCATGCTGATTTCCACCCCAGTTAGTCGATCCATCGCGACGCTTCGGCCGCAAACCATCCCGAGTCCCCGCATCTCGAATCCGTCTGTCATGGATCGAACCTCATGGGCCTTCGAGGCCATCCAATTCGTTTCCACCGCCAGAGACATCCCAGTTTGGCAATGCCAGCGTTTCGGTCGTTCCGCGATCTAGACGGCATCGCGATCCTTGGAATTCTCTTGAGGCTTGGCCCATCCATCCGGTTGGATTGGACAGGTCCATACGATAGTAGGATTCGGAATCCAAAGGGAAGGAAGGGAGAATTGCCTTGGCCAAAGTTCAGGGAAACGACAAACCGGTAGCGCTGGTGACCGGAAGTGTGGCGCCGCGCGTGGGACGGGTGGTGGCGGAGCATTTGGCGCGACGAGGCTACCGCCTGGCTCTCCATTCGCATCGCCCAATTCCAGAGTCTCAAAGGCAATGGCACCAACCGGCGATGGAGTCGGATGAACTGCTGTGGCTTTCGGGACCGGTGGAATCGGAGCAGGACGTGGAGGCGTGGGTCGGATCGATTGGGGATCATTTTGGACGCATCGACGCGGTGGTCACATGCGCGGCGATCTGGGATGCTGCCCCCCTGGTGGAAACGTCAGTCGAACTGATGCGACGGCAGTGGGAAGTCAATGTTCTTGGAAGTTTCCTCATCGCAAAACATTTCGGCCTAGCGATGACTCGGCAAGAACAAGGGGGCAGCCTGGTGCTGGTTGGCGAATGGGCATGCGATCGCCCCTACAGCGACCACATCGCCTATCTGACCAGCAAAGGAGCGATCCCTACACTGACGCGCACCCTGGCCATTGAATTGGCCGAGCGAAATCCGAGGGTGCGAGTCAACGCGATCCTGCCAGGCCCGATCTTGATGCAGCCGGGGGTCAGCCCCGAAGTAACTCGGGCTCTGGTCGAACAGTCCCTGGTCCAGCGGGAAGGGACTCCCGACGATTTCGCTCAGGCAGCCTGCTTCTTGATCGAACAATCGTTCACAACCGGCCATTGCCTGGCGCTCGAAGGTGGTCGACTCATTCGTTCCGGCCCTGTCAGCGATGGCCTAGCGCACCCCGTTCATCGCCATGGCAGCTTGTCCTGACTTCAACATGGCCTGAAGCCTCCAAGAGCCACGAGAACACGGTATCTCCCATCCTTCCTTTCCCGGTTCAAGGTGTTTAGCCGGGTTGCTCTGTCTGGTCCAGCACCCGGAAGCAACCCCTTTTCGATCCCGTTTCGAGAGAGCTTTGGCGGCCGAAGCACCTCTACCCTACAATGACAGTGTGGGTGGCTTTCCTGAAGCCAAGTGATCCAAGGTTCCTTTCTCCCTCTTGCTGCAAGGAGCGATCGATATGGCAATCCTTCGCTGTTTTTTGTTTCCTGCAAAGACTCACCTCTGGGCCCTCGTCAGCCTCCTCTCCCTTGCCGTCGGTCTGCCAGATCGACCTCTGGTCGCTCAGGAATCGACTCAGGAGGCTCCCGTCGATGGGCTGGGTGAAGAGGTGCTGCCGGAGGAGGTTCGGTACCAGCGACTGACGAAGATGCTGACCAACGTCAAGCTGGTTGGCCACTTCACGATCGACGGCAAGCCACTGAAAGATCTTCAGGAGGAAGCCTATGAAATCAAGAGCGCCAAGAAGCTACCCGATGGCGATCTTTGGATGCTGATCTGCCGCATTCAGTATGGAGGGAAGGATGTGTCGCTACCGCTGGCGCTGCCGATCCAGTGGAGTGGCAATACGCCGGTTATCTCTTTGGAAAAATTCACGATCCCTGGGATGGGAACTTTCTCCGCGCGCGTGGTGCTGCATGACGGCAAGTATGCTGGGACATGGTCGCACGATGCCGTAGGCGGCCATCTTTTTGGAAGGATCGAACCGCTTTAGCATTTGGCAATCCGGTTCTTCGACCTGGGATTGGCAAAGCGCAACAGCTCTTCTGATATTCTTTTGGTTTTCCCCAGAAACTCTCGGCATTGGCGCGCGAACTGGGTCGTTTGGCCTGCATCGACGCCGGGGTGCAGCGCCGCAAAATGCCAGCTTCGAGAAGGTCCGCCTGATGAAGAACATGGGGATGCGATGGTGACTACGAAAGCGGACCGCTCCACGCCGTCGCGAAGGATCAGTCGCATGGTGTGGGTCGCGGCTCTTGGCATCGCGATGCTGTGGATTGTCGTCGTGGCCGGTCTTTCCACCCGTCATCATCTGGTTCTACTCTACAACACGCTTTCGTTCGTACCGCGATGGCAGGAGGCGCTTTCCGCCCCGGCAACGCTGTTTCTTTTTCCTTCGCTGATGGCGATCCTCTGGCTGGTGTTGATCAGTCAGTCCAGCAACACCGGAAGGATTGCCCGATCGATCTCGGCGCTGGCGATCGCCGCGGCTCCCAGCGGCCTTCTGGCCGTTGCGTCGATGATGAGCCTGGAGGTGACGACGGTTGGCAGTTATCTGGAACTCTTCTGGATCGCATGCTGGACCACGCTGGCTTTCGGCGCCGTTTCCGGGGAGATCTCCGACCGACTGGAGAGGGCTCCCAAGTGGATCGCAGGAGGTGCGATCGCCGCTGCATCGATCGTTCAAGGAGGTTGGTTCTGGCATCAATCGCACCAGGCGGCGATCGATCATCGGCTGGGCTACAACGATTTTGGTCATTTCGCGCAGCGCGTCATCCACACCGCCAGTGGCCGGGGTTGGTTGATGGAATCTCCGACGTTGCCTCCGTTCTGGGACCATTTCAATCCAGGGCTTTTGCTTCTGGTTCCACTTTGGAGGGCATGGCCTTCGGTCGATCTTTTCTTCGCGCTCCAAGGTTTCTGTCTAGCCGCCGGTGGATGGCTGGTCTATCTAGCCTCACGCGCTGCAGGGCTGTCGGTTTGGCCGTCACTGCTGTGGGGTACCAGTTGGCTGCTGCATCCCAGTGTGTCGCAGATGAATCTGGCGTACACCTACGGTTGGCATCCAGTGACCTTAGCGATCCCGCTGCTGCTGGCCGCATGGTGGCTGGTGGAACGCCGCAAGGCAGGATGGGCCTTGGCCGTCGCCTTGCTGGCCGCCTCGATGGAGGAAACGGTCGTCGTCGCCATCGCCGTCTGGACGGCAGGGCAGGCGCTGGCCACTTGGTGGACCGCCTCGCGATCGCAACAGGACGACTCGGGATCATCACACCTGCGATGGCAAACCTGGGCAGCGGTCTCTTTCAGCTCGGTGGTTGCCTTTCTAGCGATCTACCGTTGGAGCGGGATGGCCGAGTTTCAGACCGCTAGGTTTGCGGCACTCGGCGATACCCCTTGGCAGATCGTTCTTTCGCCGCTGCTGAAGCCCCAGGCCTTTTGGGGCCAGCTTCTGCACTGGCGCAGCCTCTGCTTCCTGCTGGCCTTGATGCTTCCCTGGTTGCCCTGGGGGGGCTGGAAGGGAATCCAACACTGGGGACCAGCGATGATTCCGCTAGGAGTCCTTCTTGTATGGGACCATGTTCCTGCCAAAAGTCTGGGATTCCAGTACCCCAGCACCCTGCTGCCGATGCTGATTGCAGCAGCGGTCACCACCAACGCGCGACCGTCATCCTCCCTCCGCCCCTGGAACGCCGCGCTCTGCGGCGTCGCATGCGCAGCTGTCCTTAGTCTCTTTTTGGGCCAGCTTCCCTGGAGTTCTCCCACGCTGACCGATGTCGAAGCGCGCAGCTATCCATCCGATAGCGGGCTTCGCCGAGCGACGCAGCCCGACGGCCAGTGGATCGCCAATTGGCAGTCGCGACTGCGTCAGGCCAATCAGCCTGTCCTTGCCACCGGAAGACTGGCAGCTGGGTTGGTTGGCGTTCCCGAACTGGAAACGGTGGGGCAGTATCGGGAACGCCGCAAGAAGCTCGACCAAATAGCCACTCCCTTACCGACCTCCCTGCTGCTCTACCAAACCCTGCTGCTCGACCTCCAGGAATCCTTCCAGCAGTCGCCTCAGCAGACCCAGGAGCTCCTTCAGGAAGCGCTCGCTGCCGGATTCACTCTGATCGAGCAGAAGTACGAGGTTGCGGTACTGAAGCGTCCTTAAGGTATCCCTAAGGCATGGAAGCGACATGTGGATTCCAAAGCTCTATTGGGTGTTTCATCCTCTCCGTGAAGCACGGTAGTCCATTCTGAGATCCAGCGTTTTTGTGGGGGACGACATCGCCACGCCGCGCGATTTGCCCGCGAACAGATCATGACCAATCGCAAACTGGCGTCCACGCAATGGCGTCCACGCGATGGCGTCAACGCTGCGATCGTTTGGGGTTGGTATTTTCCAGAGCGAACAGGCGGTGGTAGAGTCCCATGTAAAGCGGCAGAAGGTAGACGGTGCCGCTGCCCAGCTGTTGGCCACCCCCTCCCTGATCGAATCGCCAGGGGTCGGTGTTCCAGTGAGCGAAACTCCGCTCGTCCACCGGCAATACCTTTCCATCGATTCGATAACCTCGCTCCCCTGCGTTGGGTCGATCCCAGTCGATTGACTGCTGGGGTGGCAATCGGACCAGATCGAGTCGATGGCTGTTGGTGTGGCGCCAGTCGCATCGGTCCAGCGGAAAACGGATCAGTGTGTCGATCGCATCTTCGCGCCAATCCCCCCAGGGCATCAGCCGACTGGAGGGTCCTTCTTCAGCAAACTCCCTGGCAACCGCCGCATAAGCAAAGTGAAACAGCGGATTCCTCTCCGGCTGCTCCAGCATCCAATACTGATGGAAGGCCGTCAGGTAGGCGGTGCGCAGGGGAGGTTCTTTGGTGTACTTGATCAAGGAATAGAAGCTCATAAAGGCCATTTCATCATCCGACTGATTCCCCGATCCAATTCCGCGCTGCACCTTGGGGACCATGGCATTGATCGCATACGCATGCTGGCTGCGAAGCTTCTCTGCGACTTGGTGATACCGATCGTCCTGGAGCACGTGAGCGGCAACCGCTAGGTACGAAAGCATGCTGGCCGAATTCAGTCCCCGCTCGACCATCCAGGTGAAATCCTGATTGAGCGACGTGGGGTTGAAGTTGGCCCACCGCGTCGGCTTGCCGTCGTGGTCAACTAACGTGAAATGGTGTTCGATCAAATGATCCGTGAGCGCACGCACCACCGACTGCACCTTCTCCTTTCGGTCAGGTGTCTCAGCGACCAGATCGTAATAGAGCCCGTAGAAGAAGTAGTGGCCATCGAGCTCGTCCGAACTGGTATCTCCTTTCCAGTACCACTTGCCATCGGCCGACCGAGGCCAGCGCGGCTGAAGAGATTTCCAGAGCGGGTCGTTCTGCTGCACCTGTCGATCGCGCTGATCCTGCCCTTCATTGGGATCGCGGCCTCCGAAGGGAAGGACGGTGCGCGCCACATAACCTGCAGGGGGTGCCGGCTGACCGCCCTGCGCGACCTTCTGGAGAAACTCCAGGGCCCGCATCACGCGATCGGCTCGCTGGCGATGATCGTCTCGTCCACTCCAGCCATAAGCAAAGCACTGCGAAGCGCCATACATCGCAGTCCAAAGTCCATCGTTATCGTCGTCGCCAACCTCCACCTGTCTGCGATCTCCCGGCTTGGTCAGATGAGCCGTCGCGACATAGCCGAACTCGGTCCGCTGGATCAGTCGATCGATTTCGTCCTGGTAATGATCGGCCTTATCGATCAGACCCATCGGTTGCATGGCGATCGACCCCAGTCCCTGGTCGGTCGCCAGATAGACCGTCCCATCCTCATCGATCACGATCTGCTCGACTCGGTCTCCTGGTATCCAACGAAGTCCCTGACGGTAGGCAAAAGTTTTCTGGTCAGCGACGATCGCCCCGCGCGTGGTTCCAAACCAGACACGTCCATCGGGTGCTGCCGCAGCACAAAGGAATTCGTTCCAGGGAACTCCGTGGCGGCCTGATGCGAAAGTCCACTGGCCATCCTTCCGATGCGCGATGCCAGCCCGCGACCCGATCCAAAGATTTCCTGAGCGGTCGTAGGCGATCGCTCCTAGCTGTCGCCTTGCCCAATCAAGCCCCTGGTCGTCGATCGCCTCCACCACCTCCCAAGGCTCTCCCTCCTTCTGCCGCTCCTCCAGCCCCAGCATGGGATCGACCCTCGCGGCTCGACCATTCCCATGAAGGTCGACCGCGATCGCATTGGAATTGGCTGCCGATGGCGATGGATTCTCTGTACGAGTCCACTTTCCGTCGCTACGAGTCCAATGCCCCGCTTGGCCGCGCGCATGAAGAACTCCCTGGGGATCCAGCCACAGAGATCCTGATTCCATCGCCCCCACCTTGGGATGATCCGCTTCGAGATGGTGTGGAACTTCCTGGAGGAAAACTCCCACCGAATGCGATCGCGCAGGGGATGGAGTCCCGACATCTGGGGGCTTAGCCCGCGAAGCTGTTAGTGAAACGACAAAGCCAATCAGTACCCAGATCCAACTCGACAGCAAGGCAGGCAGACCATGGCGTGGGGGATTCATCAACATTGGCAGACCTTGTTGGCTTGTGAGTGGAAAAGAAAGAGTCAATGGACGCGATGGTCAGCCCACGGGACGGTCAGCCCACCGGAGGCGATCTGGAAGTGCTAACGAAAGGAATCCGGCAGCTTAAGGATCAGGCCGAGGGTAGGCAGACCAGCGACACGCCGGTTCGATACGAGGTGACACAGGCAGGGCGACCAGATCGGAATCCCACCGCCATACCAGCAGATCGCCCCAAGCCGTTCCGGCGGCGACCGATCGATCGTCGAGGAAGCAGGCACTGGTCAATCGCGTCCCCTCGGGCGCTTCCAGGACCGCCAACTCTTCGAAGATCGAACGCCTCTTCTTCTTCGCTTTCCCTTGATCGTCTTTTCCATCGTCTTCTTCCCGCGTCCCCATCCGCATCAATCGCAGTCGACTGGCTTCGGTCACCAGCAGGAGATCCTTGTTGCTGGCTAGTCGCATCAGATGGCGATGCATTCCATCGCGCCTGGCATCGATCGACTCCCCATGGTCGGCGGGCCAGCAGCGAAGCACCCCAGCATCGTCGTAGGTGCACGGTCGCTTGCCCAGAAACGCTCCCCCTCCCACGGCTCGGTCATGCCGATCGTACGCGGCGATCCACTCCTTCTCTTGCCGATCCCACGATTTGGCAGTGCGATCGCGCGAGGTGCAGAGCAGCCTTTTGCCATCCTGTGACCAGGTGACCGAAAGGATCGCATCGGCATGCGGTGTGGCATCCAGCACCAGACTGGCATCCTCACATCGACGCACCTCCAAGCGACCATCGCGGTGGGCGATCGCCACTTCCTTGCCTTCGGGTGCCAGGGCGATATCGGAGGGAACATCGGCAGCCAGCGCCAAGCGGCGCGGTGGCGTTCTTTGGTCTGGATCGATTCGAAATACAAAACCTCGCTCGCCAGGTGTACCACAGGCTACAAATACCGCTCCCGTCGCTGGGTCGACTGCGATCGCCGAAGTCTGCTGCCCCAGTTTGCCGATGCGCTGAACCACCCTGCCATCCTTCGGGTCGATCGCCAGAACTTCGTGGTACCCTGCCACCCAGACTTGATTCCGGCCGGCATCGGATGCGATCGCAGCGATTGGCAAGGGCTGAACGTAAACGTTGGGTGGTTCTGCCAGGTAAGGGGTATCGGGAGAGAGCTTCCATAGCGGCGTCGAAGCATCGATCTCCCAAGGAGTTCCCGCAACGATCCACTGGCGCAACAGATCGATTTCCTCTGGACTGCATCGATCGCCTTCAGGCGGCATCTGCAGATCGGGGTCGGTGCTGGTCAATCGTTGAAGGATGAGACTTTCATCGACCGGCTGTCGCTGGACAATCGGCCCCAGGCCGCCGCGTGATCCGATCAGACCGCCGATCGATTCGAGGTTCAATTCCCCTTCTGCCTTCCTGGCGTGGTGGCAGCTGACGCACCGCCGCACCAACAATTGGGCAACCTGCGATGTCGGAGTCTTTGGGTCTTGTCGATCCTGGGACTGCAATGGCGAAGCCGGGAATACAAACCCAAGGACGACCATCAGTATCAGGATCCAGTGGGTCATGGAAAATTCCGTCGGGGTGGTGCAGCGGAATGGTCGTAGTCAAAAACATCTTCGGCAGCGCGGTGCAGCGTTCATGCCAACAGCTCTTTCACCACATTGCCGTGGATGTCGGTCAAGCGAAAGTCGCGGCCTGCCCAGCGGTAGGTCAGTTTTTCATGATCGAATCCCATCAGGTGCAGCATCGTGGCATGCAGGTCGTGCACGTGGACGCGTTGGTCGACCGCCTTGAATCCAAATTCGTCGGTCGCTCCGTAAGCCTGTCCCCCTTTCACGCCGCCTCCTGCCATCCAAACGGTGAAGCCCCAGTGATTGTGGTCGCGGCCGGTCATGGTGCCCTGGTTGGCCCCTTCCTTGGGGAGTTCGACGGTGGGAGTTCTTCCAAACTCTCCACCCCACAGCACCAGTGTTTCCTCAAAAAGCCCTAGGCTCTTTAGGTCGCTCAGCAACGCAGCGATTGGCTGATCGGTCTCGCGGGCCAGTTGGCGATGGCCTTCCTCGATCTTGTCGTGATGGTCCCAAGGTTGTCCGGCGCCATGCCAGACCTGCACGCAGCGCACGCCGCGTTCGATCAGGCGGCGCGCGATCAGTAGCTGCCTGGCCTGCACCGTCGAACCGTAGCGATCGAGCACATGCTGAGGTTCGCGGGAAACATCGAACGCGTCGGCCGCTTCGCTTTGCATTCGGTAAGCCAGTTCCAGCGATTCGATGCGCGCCTCCAGCATTCCATCGGCCGGTCGCGTCTGTTGATGCTTTGCATTCCAGGCCTGCACCAGATCCAGCAGTCGCCGCTGACGATCGGGCGACATCGATCGATTGACCGAATCCTCGATCAGCTTGTCGACCGACTGGTGCTTGGTATCGACGTAGGTTCCCTGAAAAATGCCGGGCAGAAAACCAGCCTGCCAATTCTGGGACTCCTGAATCGGATAGCCTCCCGGACACATGGCGATGAAGGCCGGAAGGTTTTCGTTCTCGGTCCCCAGGCCATAGGTCATCCAGGAACCGAAACTGGGCCGAACCAATCGTGCCTCACCCGTATTCATCAGCAGCAGGGAAGGCTCATGATTGGGGACGTCCGCATGCATCGAACGGACGACGCAAAGATCATCCGCATGCATCGCCGTCTTCTCGAACAGTTCGCTGATCTCCAGCCCACTCTGTCCATAGCGTCGGAAGCGAAAGGGGCTTGGGTAAAGCGATCCCGTGGGCCGTTCGGTGCGCGGTGTTTCACCCGGCATCGGCTGGCCAGCGTACTTCAGAATCGATGGCTTGGGGTCGAACGTATCGACGTGGGAGGGACCGCCATTGCAAAAGATGTGGATCAAATGCTTGGCGCGCGCCGGAAAGTGTGGCGTCTTGGGTGCCATCGGGGAGGCTCGCTGGGCACCGGCCTGAAGGCTGTCGGCCAGCAGTCCGGGCAATGCCAGTGCCCCCACCCCCAACCCACAGCGACTCAACCAGCCCCTGCGATCGACCAGTTGTCTTTCCGATTCCAATCGATTCATCAGCAGATTCCCTTGATCGTATGCTCTCGAGCCCTGGTGCCCAGGATGCTGGGCATCGCCCCAGCGATTAATCGATAAAGCTGAATTCGTTGGTGGCCAGCAGCGCCTGGACCAGCAGTCCCCATCGCTTGGCATCGGTGCCCCCGGGGATCGCCAGAAACTCCCTAGCCTGCTCCACTTCTTCGACACTGGCCGGTCGGCGGAGCACCGATCGGAAGACTTCCTGGATCGGCAGGTCACCCGCCTGCGGCGCGACTTCCCCCTGCGCCAAAACCGTCTCCAGTGGCCATCGCGCCGCCAGGCGTTCTCCCATCGACTTGGTCAACTGAATCACCATGGCGCTATTGAGGACAAAAAGCCCTTGCTGCGGGACGGTGGTCGCTGCGCGCTGCGGGACATGCGTGTCCGGATTGGCGAAGTCAAAGGTGCGGAAGAGCCCGGGCAGATTCTGTCGGTCGATCGATGCATAGAGTGTGCGGCGATTCGAAAAAGGCTCGCTGTGGATCGTCTGGCTGGGGCCACCGACCGTACGATCCAGTTCCTGGCAGGCATCCAGCATCGAGTCGCGCAGCGATTCAAAATCAAGCCGCTTGCGGTTGGCGCGCCAGATCGCACGGTTCTCCGGGTCGACCCCCGCCGCCTCCTCCCGCCAGTCGCTCGACTGCCGGTAGGCCGCCGAACTGACAATCGTGCGGACCAACCACTGGATCGAATCCTCATGCCGATGCAGTTCCACCGCTAGGCGATCGAGCAATGGTTGCTGGATCGGAGGTTCGCACCGCAGTCCAAAGTCGCTGGGAGTGTCGACCAAAGGACTGCCCATCAACCAGCCCCAGACCCGGTTGACCAGGACTCGACGGGTCAGCGGATTGGCCGGGTCGGCGATCGCCTCCGCCAGATCGATGCGGCCACTCCCTTGGTCCAGAGGACGAGGCTCCCCTCGGGAAAGCACGGCGATGAAACGTCGCTGGATCATCTCCCCATGCTGCCCTTGCTGCCCGCGCAGAAAGATGTAGCTGGGCCTCTGCTCGGCGCGATCCACCAGTCGCATCGGCGATGGATCGCCGCCTGGTTCCTCGCTGTTGGTAAAAACCCCATGCAGGGAGTAATACTCCGCCATCGAAACCGGATCGAATTTGTGGTCATGGCAGCGGGCGCATCCGACGGTGGTCGCCAGCAATCCACGCGTGACCACATCGATTCGATCGTCGGCGATATCGTTGGGATTGTTCAAAAAGCGGCGTCCCAGAGTCAGCATCCCCATCGCATCCAGATGCCCCATCTGGTTCTGTGGATCCAGCCGATCAGCCGCCAATTGATACCGAACGAACTGGTCGTAAGGAAGATCCTGCCGAAACGATCGAATCAGCCAGTCACGGTAACGAAAGGCATGAGGGTAGGCGCGGTCTTCGGTGAAGACATAGCCCTTGGTGTCGGCGTAGCGCACCACGTCCATCCAACGCCGCGCCATCCGCTCACCGAACTGAGGCGACTGAAGATAGCGATCCACCAACCGCAAATAGGCATCCTCACTCGAGTCTGCCAAAAACGCTTCCAGTTCCTCAGAAGCTGGCGGAAGCCCAAGCAGATCGAATGAAAGTCTGCGGATGAGAATGGCTGGGGCAGCCGGGGGATTGGGAGTCAATCCGCGCGACTGCAGTAGCGCCAGCCAATCTCCATCAATCGGTTGCTCCATCGAACTTCCCGCATCGCCAGAAGCCGTTGCAGGCTTAGCGACAGGGGGCTGATAGGCCCAATGCTCTTTGGCGCGATCGGCCTTGGTCTTCGGCCGCGCGGCATACGCTTCGGCGCTCTCCTCGCGTGGATCGGGCATCCCCAATTCCACCCACCTAGCGATCGCGGCAATCGCCTCCTCCGGCAGCTTGCCATCGGGAGGCATCTGGAGCGCCGGATCCCCATACTGCACCGCTCGCAGCAATCGACTCTCCGCCGGACTTCCTCCCTTCAGCGTCCCATGCACCCCGCCTCGCTCCATCGCCTGGCGACTATCCAGCAGCAGTCCACCCTCCGCCGTTCCAGATTCGATCGAATGACATTCATAGCACCGTTCGACCAGAATCGGACGGATCGATGACTCAAAAAAGTCTTCCCCAGCTCGATCGACTTCCTTCGAAGTGGCGAGAACCTCCTGTGCCAAAAGGGGAACTTGCATCAAAATGCCGACCCACCCGAAGACCATCGCGATCCAAAGGCTCTGGCCGGTATTGGTTCGTTGCGTTGCGAAGCTAACCATGGAGGGAGCGGTTTCCGATATCGATGGGTTGGGATCTTGGTAGGCAACCCGCAAAAGTGGCCCAAACTTCTCGGCAAATACCAAATCGGCTTGGAGCCCCCAGTGCTTGGAGCCCCCAGACGGCTCGGGCGGGAAAGCGGGGATCGATTTCGAGGTGGGAGTCCAGCCGAACCGAAAGCGTCCCGCCGGACTCTCTCTATAATCGCACGAAGACTACTTCCGAACAACTCCCGCCGTTTCCAGCCGGAAAGGGTCGGAAAACCGATCGGCCATCCGTTTGACACGAAAAGGGGCATCGCGCACCCTCCGATCCACCCGGCCAACCGAATGCGGCCCCGATCAGTTCCAGTTTCGTAGTCGACTGCGATTCCACTTCATTCCTTCTTCCTTTTTCGCATTCCGATTTTTCCACTATGGCAAAACTTTATTTCTATTATTCGTCGATGAATGCCGGCAAGTCGACGATGCTCCTGCAGTCCAGCTACAACTACCAAGAGCGGGGTATGGAAACGATGATCCTCGTTCCCGACCTCGATCGACGTTTTGGAGAGGGAATCGTTGGGTCGCGAATCGGACTGAAGGCCAAGGCCCATGTCTTTCAGCCTCTGGACGATCTGCAGGGGATCGTGCGAAAGCATTTGGCGCAGCAACCGGTCGATTGCGTCCTGGTCGATGAAGCGCAATTCCTGACGCGTCAGCAGGTGCGGCAGCTGAGCGACTTGTGCGACTTTGAGGGGATCCCGGTGCTGGCCTATGGCCTGCGGACCGACTTCCAAGGGGAGCTCTTCGAGGGGAGTCGCTATCTCCTGGCATGGGCCGATGCCATGATCGAAGTCAAAACCATCTGCCACTGCGGTCGCAAGGCGACGTTTGTTCTGCGCGTCGATGCGGACGGGATCGCTGTACGAGATGGCCAGCAGGTGGAGATCGGCGGCAATGACCGCTATGTCTCTGTCTGTCGCCGACATTTCAAGGAAGGCAAGCCCCACGGATCCCGCAGCGACGCCTCCTGAATAACGCGACGCCTCCTGAATGACTCTGCGCAACTCCAGTCGTCTCGGCTTCATGGCGATCAGCCGAAGGGAATCGATCAGAGCATCGGAACAGGAAGCAAGAAGGCGTGTTGCAGAAAGAGCACTAGTCCTCCTTCCCACGAGGCAAGGGTCGCTAGATAGAGGAAGCCCAGGTAGAGCAGACCGCTGGCTAGCGGCAACAGTTTCGCGCTCCACCGCAGCCACCAAGCGGCTTTTGTTGAGCGCTGATGAGCCCGCCGCATCGCCCACCCGGCGACCAGCCTGGAAGGAATCGCCAGCACGATGAAAAATAGACAGAGCATCCACATCAACTCGCGTGGCGGGCTCTCGATGCGCAGCAGGTAGAGCGGAATGGCCAGCAAGAGGGTCAGCGTCGTCGCTAGGCCAAAGCTCCACGGGGCATGGCTCGCCAGTTGCCGGATCGCCCCTCGATCCCGAAGGCTACGCCATCGACCGCTTTCGGCTAGCGCGACCTGCAGGAAGGGGAGCACCATCAAGGTCCGCAGCATCCAAAGCGACCCGACCAGCCCGATCAACCCCAAGAGTGGTTGGTCGTTGGCGTTCATCCCGATCACCATCAACAAACCGGGAAAAATGAGGCTGGCAAGGCCACCCAAAGCAGCGCGGGCACCAAGCCACCAAAGATGTGGAAAATTCAGCAGCCTCAGTCCGTCCCACCAGCGCGACTCCGCCTCACGCCAGAGCTTCGGTCGCCAGACCTCCCGGACAAATCGGAGTGGAGCGGGCCAGAGAAAATCGCGCAGCCTGCCTCCCCGGAGCAACGCCCACACCACCCAGACCAGCCACGCCACCCCGATCCACCGTGCAGCGGTTTCCCAGCGGCCGACAATCGCATCCTGGGGAGCGATGAGGGCCAACGATCGAGCATAATCCCGCACCCAAAGCACCGGTAGAAAACTGATCACCACGGCCGCTGAACCGATCAGGATGCGCCTCGCCAGGGCTCGGCCAGGCAGACACTGGCTTGCAGGCTGCCCGCCGGCGACTCGCTTGGCGATTTCCAAGAGATACCCAAGCGATGCGAATTGAAATAGAGGAATGGCCGCGACCACCGATAGAAGCACCACCAACGCAGCGAAATCGAAAGCACGCCCAGGCAGCCGAATCAGCCAGCCCAGCCAGGCGCGGGGATCGTACCAACGACGGCCGGTCTCAGGAGTCCGGGCAGTTGGCAACTCCGCTGGATCATCGAACGTTTGCATGGACCGAGTGCAAAAAAAAGAAGTCACAGTGTCACATCACACCAATCGAGCACTTCGGTTCCATGCTTTGTTCGTCCGTGTTCTCGTAATCGTACTCAGCATCGCGGGACTCGCACTCGACCGATCCCTCCCCCAGCGCCTGGGGGAACCCAGCACGCACTGAAAATCCTTTTGCAGAAGAGCTTCGTTTGAGCATACCATGGGTTGGAAAGCTTTTTGTTATTTTTGCATTTCGTCACGCCGTAGCCTGCCGATGGTGAAAAAGATCCACACTTGGCGGGATTTCGACAGGGAGAAAACAGAATCGTGCAGGATCCATCCTTCGCGCCAGTCAAAACACCGCTTCGCAGGCGACTGTTTCGGCTTGCGCTGGGAGTGACTCTTGCCCTGCTGCTGATTGGGATGCTGCAACCGGTTCAGCCGGTCCGCGATCAGTTGAAGGCGGCCGCATCGGGAACGATCTCGCCCGCTTCCAAGACTTTAAAGTCTCCCATGGCGTTCGCCATCGATCATTCGATCGACCAAGCGATCCAGGCTCAGGGGCTCCAACTCTGTCCACCGGCGGACGCCTGGACCATCTGCCGTCGGCTGAATCTGGCACTGGTCGGATCTGGACTGTCGCTGGAGGAGATGCGATGGCTGGAAGCGTATCGGGGGGAGGATCTGGTCGGCGCATGGACCGAAAGGCTGTTGGCTGATCCTCGCTGTAGCGATTACTTGGCTGAGCGGCTGGCGAGAGCCTATGTTGGCACGGCGAAAGGTCCCTTCATCCTTTACCGTCGCCGAAAATTTGTCCTCTGGCTGGCGCAGCGACTGCGAGAAGAGGCTCCTTACGATCAGTTGGTCCGGCAGTTGATTGCTTCGGAAGGGCTGTGGACCGATCAGCCGCAGGTCAATTTCTTGACAGCGACGATGGATGAAGCGGACAACGGGCGAGCCGATCCGAATCGACTGGCGGGCCGAACCTCGCGCGCCTTTCTCGGTATGCGCCTAGACTGCCTGCAATGCCACGACGATTTTCTCGGGAACTCGTTCCTCGGCGACTCTGGATCGCCTCAGCCGGGAACCCAGCAGCACTTTCACGGACTGGCGGCGTTCTTTGCAGGAGCTCGCGTTGCATCGAATCCCTTCTCGGGACTTCGCGATGATCAGGCGGAGCATCGTTACCAGCGGCCGGGCGAGGCGGATCCGGTGGCGATTGCGATGCAGGTCCCTTATGGGGCATCCTGGCTTCCTGAAGAAGGAAAACCACGGATTCGACTTGCTGCTTGGGTCACCCATCCTGAGAACCGCATGTTCGCGCGCTCCGCTGTCAACCGCTTCTGGGCGATTCTCTTCGGCAAACCCTGGATCGAACCGGTCGACGATCTGCCACTGCATGGACCCTACCCAGACGCCTTCGAACAGTTGGTCGATCGCTTCATCCAGAGCGGTTATTCCTGGAAGTATCTGGTGCGACTGATCAGCTCCCTGGATGCTTTCCGACGCGACAGTCGCAGTGAAGGTGGACAAGTCCAGGAAGAGCACGAGCGGTGGCTGGCCGCCTTTCCACTGACACCTCTTCGGCCCGAACAGATCGCTCAGTCGATCCATCAAGCAGCTCGTGTATCGACGATCGACCAAGACAGCTCCATCCTGTGGAGGTTGGAGCAGTTTTTTGTGGTCAATGATTTTCTGAAAGAGTATGGCGATCTTGGGGAATTGGAACTGGAGGGGATGTCGGAGACGATCCCTCAGCGACTGATGGTGATGAATGGCGATTTGGTCGATGAGCGGGTGCGAGGTAATCCGGTGGTCAACGCCACCAGCCGCATGGCCCTGGCACCGACGCCGCAGGCGCTGGAATCGCTGTATCTGGCAGCGCTCAATCGCAAACCCACCCAAAGTGAGATCGATTATTTCACCCCTTGGTTCCAGTCGGGCACGCCGATTGAAGCGACCGGGGATGTCCTGTGGTCCTTGGTCAACAGCACCGAGTTTTTGTGGAACCACTGATCGATTGATGGGAAGTTCTTCCGAGCGATCGAATGGTCCGATGGAGCTGGCAGGATGAATCGAAAAGAGAGCGCGGTCGATCCAGCAAGCCTAGGGTGTGCTGGCTACCAACAGTTTCGGTCGCGCCGTCACTGGATGGCCCAATCGGCATCTGCCTTCTCGCTTGCTTCCAGTGGCGCATGGTCTCCTCTGGTCCAGCGCCTGGCCGCTGAGTCACCACACCCCAATCGCTCTGCCCCTGCCACCAACATCATCCTGCTTTGGATGCAGGGTGGTCCCAGCCAAATGGAAACGTTCGATCCCCATCCGGAAGGAGACGGTGGCGAACACGTGGGAACGATCGAGACAGAGATTCCCGACATCGCTATCAGCTCGTGGTTGCCCGAGTCGGCCAGGCAAATAGGACTGGGAACCCTGATCCGCTCCATGGTCAGCAAGGAGGGCGATCACGAGCGAGCGACCTACAACATGCGCACGGGATGGCGACCGGATCCCACGGTGGTTCATCCATCGATCGGCAGTTTGGTCTGCCACCTCCTTGGCAGCAGCACCACCATCCCGGCACACGTCTCGATCCTGCCTGGCGAATGGCCTTCGCGAGGAGGTGCTTTAGGAGCGGCGCTGGATGCCTTTCAGATTGGAGATCCCCGCAATCCCCTTCCCAACCTGCGCGCTCCGACGGGCGAGGCGCGACAGCAGCGCCGATTGGCAGCGCTTTCCGACCTTCTCGAACCGCAGTTTGAAAAGGGCCGTCTGGCCGATCTGGATCGCATGCGCACCCAGCATCGCAGCAGCATGGAGCGAGCTCAGGAGATGATGCAGAGCGACCAGTTGGCGGCGTTTGAACTGGCCAAGGAGCCAGCGGAGATCGTAGCGCAGTTTGGCGATCATGCTTTCGGTCGCGGCTGTCTTGCCGCCGTGCGATTGGTGGAAGCCGGAGTGCGATGCGTGGAGGTCGAACTTTCTGGTTGGGACAGCCACATCAACAACATGGAGTTGCAGAAGGGGCAGTGCCAGATTCTCGATCGCGCCCTGGCGGCTACTTTGCAGGAGCTAGTGCGGCGAGGACTGCTGGAGCACACCCTTCTGGTATGTTCTGGAGAATTCGGCCGAACGCCCAATCTGAACCCTGCCGGGGGACGCGATCACTGGCCGGTTGGATTCAGCAGTTTCGTGGCTGGTGCCGGCATCGCCGCAAGGCATGCGATCGGAGCCACCTCCGCCAAGCCGAGGATGGAGCCGGAGAGGAGGCTGGAAAATGTCGATCGCCCCGTCACGGTGGAAGATCTCCATGCCACCCTGCTGACCTGCTTTGGCATCGATGCCAAAGAGGAATGGAAGACTCCAGTCGGTCGACCTTTGGCTTGGAGCCAGGGGAGGGTGGTGGAGTCGATGCTGGACCGCAGCCGCTTCTGAAACGGCACCTGGAAGTTCCAGAAAAAAGCCCTCGCCCGGCGACCCGTGCGTGGGGTTCTGGTCGCCGAGCGAAGGCGGGCTATGGCGAAGCCCGTATCAGAAAAAGCAGCTGTTTGGCTCAATTCGCCGAATCGTCTCCCGCATCCTGCAACATCGATAGATCGACCCCATCGACGTAACTTGCCAACGAACGGGCTCGCGCCGGGTTCTGCAGTTTCCGCACCGCCTTGCTTTCGATCTGCCGCACGCGTTCGCGCGTCACCGAGAAGATTTTTCCAACCTCTTCCAAGGTGTAGGCGTAACCATCCGCAAGCCCGTAGCGGAGCTTCAGGATCTCCCTTTCGCGGTGGTTGAGCGTCTGCATCGCATGCTGGATCTGGACCTTCAGCGACTCCTGATTCGCCTCATAGAGAGGATCGTCATCACGGTAGTCCTCCAGGAATTCACCGAAGTAGCTATCGTCGTGCTCGCCGACCGGCTGATCGAGTGAAAGGGGCTGACGAGCCATTTTGAGAATGGTTCGCGTGTCATCGATCGACATCTTGGCGCGCTGAGCCGTTTCTTCCAGCGAGGGTTCTCTGCCCAGCTCCTGCACCAGATCGCGCGTCACCTGCCGAACACGGCTCATCGTATCGATCATGTGGACTGGAACGCGGATCGTGCGACTCTGGTCGGCGATCGCTCGCGTGATCGCCTGTCGGATCCACCACGTGGCATAGGTTGAGAATTTGAAGCCCCTGACGTGCTCGAATTTGTCCACCGCCCGCATCAGTCCCGTGTTTCCTTCCTGGATCAGATCGAGGAAGCTGAGCCCTCGATTGCGGTACTTTTTGGCGATCGAGACGACGAGGCGCAAATTGCCTGCGGAAAGATCGCGCTTGGCATGCTCAAACTGCTTTCGATACTCGATCACCTTCATCACCCGGCGGTGCAGGGTCTTTGGACTTTCAAAAGTGATCCTCATCAGATGATTCAGCTCGCCTCGCATCTGACGGACTTGTTCGCTGGAACGCTTCCCCTGGGCTCGAGCGTGATCGATTCGCTCCTTCAGCAACTGCATCCGCTGGCTGATGGTCATCAGCTTGTCAAACAGCGGTTCGATCCGATTGGTGCGAAGATTCATCTCCTCCACTAGGCGGCATGCCTTGCTGCGGCGCCGCACCAGATCACGCCACGCCAGCTTCCGCTCCTTCTTGGGTTGGCGTCGATCAATCGCTCGCAGAAAATCCCGATGGTTTCGCACCAGCAAAGCGCGAAGTGTCTTGATGTTGGGTCCAATCCGCCGCATCGTCGCCTTCTTCTCCGCGGCATTGGTGACGCTGACTTCGATCGTCCGGTCCAGACGCAACTTGCCGTCCCGAACTTGCTCCAGAAGCTTCGTCGCCCCCTGAAGAATGAAGTCGGTCGACAGCATCCAGTAGCGATATCGGAAACGAGCTCGATCGATCTTCTTGGCCGAATCGAGTTCCTGCTGGCGATTGAGCAGAGGGATTTGGCCCATCTGCATCAGATAGGTACGAACCGGATCATCCGTCCCTTCGAGTTCTTCCTCCTCAAAAATCGCTTCTTCTTCCTCTTCACTCCATAGCGACTCTTCGGCCGCTTCCTCTTCTTCTTCCTCTTCGTAGCGCACGGGGCGTCGGCGCCCCAGCGTGCCCTCTCGATTTTCCCCTTCCAGTTCCAGATCAAACGGCGTCTCTTCCAGATCCATGTCCATGGCACAGCCGTTGGTTATGCGTCGAGATGCCTTCATCAAAACGATCTTTCTGCGAAGGGTCTGGGGCGGGGAATCAACGAAAGACCGCCGTAGCGGCTTTCATTGCCATGCAAGAGGTTGCAGAAAATGTGCCGCTTGAGGAATTTGTGAGGCGCAGGAAAGATTTCCAGCCGGCCGAGATGCCCAAAGCGACCGACCGTGACGGTTGAATTGATTGGGGTGCCGCACCACTTCACGAAAGCATCGCGGGTTGGGCCAGCAGGCACCTTCCGGTGGTCGACTCCTTCACCCAGGTCGATCGATGCCTGTCGCCTTTTCGCGGCGCCGCGCCGCTGACGTGTTGCGCAAGAGCGACACTCACCGGCGACTTCCACCTGTGTCAGGCTCGATAGAGCAGCCCAGCAGCTCGTCAGTCGGTCAGCAGATCGTCAGCCGGTCGGTGGCGAAGGAGCGGGATACTTCCTTCGGTTCCGCTCCATCTTCGACTCCAGGGCCGCAGCCAAATCGACCTCCAGAACCGTCGCCAGCGACAGCAGGTATGCCAGCACATCGGCCATTTCCTGAGCGATAGGGCTATCGAGGGCCTGCCCGCGAAGCGCCTGAGATTCTTCGGCACTCAACCACTGAAAATGCTCCATCAGCTCGGCGGTCTCAATCGCGATCGAGGAAGCGAGGTTTTTGGGGGTATGGAATCGCTCCCAATCACGTTCCCGAACGAACTGAGCCACTAGGTTGCGAAGCTGAAGAATCGTCGTCTCCCGTTCGTCCATTGCTTGTCCTTTCAATCGTTTCGCCCCATTCTGCGGCGGTGAGTCGTGAAACGCCATAGGCACTAGTGCGCGTTAATTGGATCCACCACAGCCCTGCTGGTGACGGCAACCCCAGCCACTTTCCCATTCTTGACAAATCGGGACAATAAAGGGCTGTACCCGAGTGCCAAAAGAAGTTCGAAGCCCCCCGCTGGGTAGTTCCCGGGTTTGGGCCCAGTGCACCGGGATGAATTCAACGGATTTCCCTATCAAGGAGTCTCTCATGGCTGTTTTGGTTCAAAAGCCCGCTCCCGACTTCAAGGCCCAGGCGGTGATGCCGGATGGAACCTTCAAGGAATTGTCTTTGGGGCAGTACCGTGGCAAGTACGTCCTCCTCTTCTTCTATCCGCTCGATTTCACCTTCGTCTGCCCCACCGAAATCATCGCTTTCTCCGACCGGGAATCGGAATTCCAGGCGCTCCACACGCAGATCATCGGTGTCAGCGTCGACAGCCACTATTCTCACCTAGCGTGGCGGAACACGCCGCGAACCGAGGGTGGTATCGGCCATGTCACGTACCCGTTGGTGGCGGACCTCAGCAAGCAAATTGCGCGGGATTACGATTGCTTGGTGGGTGAGGCGGTGGCGCTGCGAGGTCTCTTCCTGATCGACAAGGATGGCGTCGTTCGTCATCAGGTGATCAACGATTTGCCTCTGGGGCGAAGTGTTGATGAAGCGCTCCGCATGGTTCAGGCGCTGCAGTACTTCGAAAAGAATGGCGAAGTCTGCCCAGCCGACTGGAAGCAGGGCAAAAACACGATCAAGCCGACCGTGTCAGGCAGCAAGGAATTCTTCAACAAAGAATACAAGTCCTAAGCACTGGGACTTAGCCCATCGATCGACATTCGGCGGCAACCGCCCCTTCGCCGGGAATCTGCTCTTCGCCTCTTCTTCGGAAGAGGCTTTTTTTTGGGCCACCTAGGATTTTTGTGGGTGTTGATCCAAGACAGTCGCAGCAACTTGTCACCCTCCAACAGGGAGCCTGAGATCCATCCCGATCTGGCCGTTGAACCTTGTAACCGTCGTTCTTGCCCACAGAACTCCATCCCTCCTACTGCTGTCGGCCACACGGATGCGATGCTCTCACGGAGGCATGGGGGACCCGGAGAATGGCGAGTCATCATTTTCTCTGGCCCGTGATAGCGCCTTGGGGTTCGGATGCGCCTTCGGTTAGCCGGACTGCGCTGGCGGCCGGGTTCTTCGCGGAGTTGTTGGTACTAAGTGGAAAGCCCAGAAGAACCGGCGGCTAGCGCCTCGCCGCTAAGGTTCTCCGCAGTGAATCACTCACGCGCGACGCATGGGATGGAAAGATGACGCTCTCACGGAGGCACGGGGGACACGGAGAATGATGAGTCATCATTTTCTCTGGCCCGCGATAGCGCCTTGGGGTTCGGATGCGCCTTCGGTTAGCCGGACTGCGCTGGCGGCCGGGTTCTTCGCGGAGTTGTTGGTACTAAGTGGAAAGCCCAGAAGAACCGGCGGCTAGCGCCTCGCCGCTAAGGTTCTCCGCAGTGAATCACTCACGCGCGACGCATGGGATGGAAAGATGACGCTTGGCAGCTTCTCATAGCTTCCGATCAAGCATCCGGACGCTTGCGATACTTGGCGATGACTCCCCGCAACTCCCCGACCGTAATCGTGCCGCGCCACGCCTCCCGGACAATCCCCTCGGGATCGATCACAAAGGTCGAAGGATAGGCAAACCCACCGCTGCCCAGGCGATTGGCTAGCTGGACGCGAGTGAATGCCGTCGCATCGCAGTAGATGGGAAATCGATTGCCGATCTGGCTCTCCTGGAAAAATTGCTCGGTCGCCGAACGCAGTTCCTTCAAATCCTTTTCGATACCGGGCGAGCAGGAAACGTTGAGAAACAAAATGTCCGAGTCCTCGAGGTACTCTTCCATGCAGCGACTGACTTCGGGATACTCCATGCGGCATGGGGGACACCAGGTTCCCCAGAAATGCAGGATCACCAGTTTCCCTTGCAGCGATGCTGGATCTAGCCTGCTTCCTTCGGAGACAGGCCCGTTTGCAATCAGAGCCTGGAGGTCATAATCCTGAAAATGGCTCCCCAGGATCGTCGCTCGATCCCGCCCCAGCCAGACCAGAAAAAGAACACCAAACAGCATTGGGATCGCAAAACCCAGCAGGGGGCCCAGCGACAGCAGTTTTCGCGATCCACTCGGTTCCCGCCAACCGTCGGGAGAAGGCTCTTGTGGCTGCTTCGCAATTCCTGTTGCAGTCGTTTCGCCGGTTTCCACGATTGTCTCTACCTGTTACTGCCTGCCAAGAAAGATGCGACCATCATGAGCCACTCACCCGATTCATCCTATCCGCATTCGAGCTGTTGGGAAGTCGAGCAGAAGTATGCGGTCGATGGGACGGAGCGGTGGATGGAGCGACTGAGGGGACTGGATGCGACGGAGCTAGCGGTGCAAAGGCAGGTCGATACCTACTGGCGCCATCCGTGCCGCGACTTCCGGGCGACGGACGAGGCGTTTCGCATTCGCCAGATCGATCAAGCTGCCGTCGTCACCTACAAAGGGGCTCGGTTGCCAGGAGGGATGAAGACCCGGCCTGAGGTGGAACTGCCGCTGGCGCCGGGCACGGTCGAGGGATGGCAGACGATTCTGCAGTCCCTTGGCTTTGAGGTTGCCAGACAAGTCAGCAAAACACGAAGAACATGGCAGGTGATGCACCACAGGCAGACCTTCACGCTGGCGCGGGACCAGGTCGACCAGTTGGGTTGCTTTGTGGAGATCGAACTGCTGGTCCACTCCCTGGATGATCGCCCGCTGGCCGAACAGCAGATCGCTTCCCTAGCCACTTGGCTGGGTCTAGATCAACCGGTCACACGCAGCTACCTGGGGATGCTGCTGGATCGCGATGCCCAAGCGGGTCGTTAACCCAACAGGCCCAGTGCGACCGCCCGCTCAGCCCTCCGGCGATTGCAGAAGATCGTTTGGGTTTTTGTCGGCAGGCCGATGCTGGAGATAGGCGACGACCACTCCAGCCACCGCCCCCAGAAGATGCCCTTCCCAGGAGACGTGCGACCGAAGGGAGGGGATCATTCCAAAGAGCAGGGTGCCACCGTAGAGAAACAGCACCAGCAGGCTGACGGCCATCAGCAGAAGCTTGCGTTCCAGAAACCCCGAGACAATCAGGTAGGAGATCAGCCCGTAGACCAGAAGACTGGCGCCGATATGAGTCGAGGGGCGTCCAAAAAGCCATAGGAGAACTCCCCCCAGCAATGCGATGGCGACCGCCGTCACTTCGCCATGAGAACGAGACCCGGCCAAGAGCACCAGCAACACCGCCAGCGGGATCGTGTTGCTGATCAGATGCAAGATTCCTTCGTGCAGGAATGGGGAAAGCAGAATCCCAGGTAGTCCACCGATCGTCCTTGGGGTAATGCCCCAGTTGTTGAAGCTGCCTGGCAGCAGCAAGTCGGCTAGCCAGACACCCCAAAGGCAGGCGATGAACCCGAGGATGACAGAGATTTCTTTTTTCAGGGGAGTGTTCGACATGGTCACCTGCGTCGGTGTTAGATCTCAGAGCGGTTCCATCGATCCATGGGGGATCACCGCGACCGATCGGGCCATCCCGAGCGTTGGCTCGTGATGACGTTCTGAGTGTATCAACGCCAGCACCCTGTGGGGACCAATCTTGCGAGAAATCGTCTCCCCCAGGGCTCTTCCCAACCCAGCCAACCGCCCGATTGGTGCCAATCCCCTTCGCTTTCTGGTTCGATCGATTCCTTGGCATCGGACCATTTTTCGCGGGGGTGCGACGGCTGCGGCCATCGATGCGTTGGTTAGAATTGCGTGAGGGATCTTTCAACGTGCTTCGTGATCCGGAGACGAATCGGGAGACGCGAACGGAGATGGGATCCCCCGATCCAAAAATGTCCACGACTTCATCATCGATGGGGATGGTGACCTAACGTTCCATGACGGTACGACGAACGAATCTGGCAGAGAAGCGATGAAGCAGAATTTGCGCAGTGTCTGCGCGCTCGATTGCCCAGACACTTGCTCGCTGAAGATCACCGTCGAACAGGGGAGGGTGGTTGATCTCCAGGGGGATCCCGAGCATCCCATGACGCGAGGCTTCGCCTGCGTCAAGACGGCTCGCTATCCGGAGCGTCAGGAGCATCCCGACCGCTTGCTGGTTCCGATGCGGAGATCGGGGCGCAAGGGAGAGGGGCGTTTCGTTCCCTCCACCTGGGAGGAAGCGCTCGATGCGATCGCCGATCGGACTGGGCAGATCCTCGATCGCCATGGTGGCCAGTCGATTCTTCCCTATCATTATGCTGGCACGATGGGGTTGCTGGAAGGATCCTATCCTCTTGTCTTTTTTCGCGGGATCGGTGCCCTGGAGCTCGATCAGACGATCTGTGCATCGACGGGTGGGGCCGCCTGGGAAGCCAATTATGGCCCGGCCAAGGTCGGTCCTCCGCCGGAGGATCTGGTGGAGGCTAGGTGCATCATCTTGTGGGGGATTCATCTGCTTCGCAGCAACTCCCATCTGGCGCCGATCCTCAAAGAAGCGCGCCGACGCGGGGCTCGAATCCTCCACATCGACCCCTATCGGAACGAAACCAGTCGCTTTGCCGATGAGCATTGGTCGGTGCGGGTAGGAACCGATGCCGCCCTGGCGCTCGGGTGGGCTAATGCCCTGATCGAACAAGGTCTGGTCGACCAAGCCTACATCGATCGCTTCGCTGAAGGCTGGGAGGAATTCCGCGAAGCCTGCCGCGCCTGGCCGCTGGAACGAACCGCTCGCTACTGCAATGTCCCGATCGATTCGCTTCAGCGCTGGATCGAACTCTATGGGAATTCCGACTGCAGCTTCATCAAAGTCGGCTATGGCATGACTCGCAACGAAGGAGGGGGCAACGCGCTGCGAGCGATCACCCTGCTGCCGGCGATCACCGGCGCCTGGAAGAAGCGGGGAGGTGGTGCCGTGCTATCGACCAGTGGCGCCTTCATGCTCCATCGCCACCAAGCGACTGGCCTCCATTTGCGTCGCCCTCAAGTGCGGCACGTCAACATGAATTGCTTGGCCAGTGAATTGCTGGCCGATCCGGTGACCATCCATGGCCTGTTCGTCTTCAACAGCAACCCCGCCGCTGTCGCGCCCGATTCCTCCCGTGTCCGCCAGGGACTGGCACGCGAGGATCTCTTCACGGTGGTGCTTGAGCATTTTCAAACCGATTCGGCCGACTACGCCGACTGGCTGCTGCCAGCGACGACATTCCTCGAGCATCCAGACCTCTACACGTCGTATGGGCACTACCATCTACAATGGGCTGATCCGGTCGTCCCAGCTCGTGGCCAAGCCCGCCCCAACAGTTGGTTCTTTCAGCAGTTGGCGCAGCGTCTTGGGCTGACCGATCCCGTCCATTCCTGGACTCCCCGACAGATCGCCGAAAGTTTTCTCGCCAGCGATCACCCGTTTCTCGAGGGGATCACTTTGGAGCGGCTGCAGCGGGAGGGAAGCGTCCGGCTAAATCTGCCCGATCCGTATCTGCCCTACGCCGAGGGAAGCCACTACCTCGACCGAAAGATCCGCTTCGCTCCGCCACCGAAGCAGTTGGATTTCGAGGTTCAGCCGGATGCCACCTACCCGCTGCGTTTGATTTCGCCTCCGGGGGACTTCCTGGTCAATACGACGATGGGCAACGTCGAAAGCATTCTTCGGATGGCTGGCGGCCAACCGCGCGTCCTGCTCCATCCCGACGACGCCCGGCCGCTGGGGGTGGAGCATCAGCAGATGGTCGAGATTCGATCGCCGCATGGAAGCATTCTTCGGCAGGCGCTGGTGCAGCCAGAAGGTCAGCCTGGAACCTTGATCGCGCTGGGGCAGTGGTGGCCGAAACTGGCACCGGATCGAAAGAGCCTCAATGATCTGACCAGTGAGCGGCTGACGGACCTGGGGGGAGGCAGCACCTTCGGAAATCCCGTCGTTTCGGTCCGGCCCGCGACAGACGCTATGATGAAGCGTTTGCAGATGGTGGCCGGGAGCCGTTTGGGTGCCCAGCAGTCTCCAGGTACTGGCGACTGATCTGGGCTGCGCTCTCCTAGAAGCCGATCGTTTCTTTTGTCTTTCATGAAGGAAGCCAATCGATGGTTCGAAGATACCTTCATCCCCTTCAGGCCAGCGCGATGCCGGCCATCGCATCGGCGGTGATCGGCTGGATCCTCGCCGAAGGATCGCCGGCTCAACAGCCCTCCCTACCCGAATCCCTCCCAACCCGTTCCACCCCTCGATGGATCACCACGGTGCGCGATAACCCATTCCTTAAGCCCAGTGCTCTTCCTTTGGAAACCCCCGATTTCGCCAATGTTCTCCCCGAAGATTATCTGCCGGCCTTCGAGGCGGGGATGGCAGAGCAGTTGGAGCAGATGGAGGCGATCGCGAATGATCCGGCGGAGCCGACGATGGACAACACGCTGGTGGCGATGGAGAAATCGGGGGCGATCCTCAAGCGCGTCGCCGCCGTCTTTTTCAATCTCACCTCTTCGAACACCGATCCCAAACTGCAGGAGATCGAGCAACAGATCGCGCCACGTCTGGCAGCTCATTCCGACAACATTTTGCTCGATCGCAAACTTTTTGATCGGGTCCGCAGGCTGTGGGAAGCCCGCGAGGAGCTCGATCTAGCCGAAGAACCCGCCCGGCTGCTGAAGGAGCAGTACGAAGCATTTGTGCGCGCTGGAGCACCGCTGGATGAAGCGGCCCAGAAGAAGATCCGCGCGATCAACGAGGAGCTCTCGTCGCTGGCCACGGAGTTTCAGAACAAACTGCTGGCACTGACCAAAGAACGTTCGGTGGTTGTCGACAGCCTGGACCAACTGCAGGGGCTTGGGGAAGGGGAGATCGCTGCCGCCAAAGCCGCTGCCCAAGAACGGGGGCTCAGCGACAAGTACCTGCTGGCGATCACCAACACCACCCGGCAACCGGTCTTGATCTCGCTGAAGAATCGAGCCTTGCGGCAGCGCGTTTGGGAAGCCTCTGCCCGACGCGGGATGGGAGAACAGGGAGGGATCGATACTCAGCCACTGGTGCTCAAGATGGCCGCTCTTCGGGCACAGCGAGCCCAACTGCTTGGCTATCCCAGCCATGCCGCCTACGCGCTGGAAAATCAGATGGCCAAGAAGCCGGACGCTGCCTTTCAGATGCTCCGCGATCTAGTGCCTCAGGTGGTTGCCAAAGCAAAGCAGGAGGCTTCTGAGATCGAAGCGGTGATGCGAGAGGAAGGGGCCGACCATCCCCTGATGCCCTGGGACTGGGAGCACTACGCAGAAAAAGTCCGACAGAAGAAGTACCAGGTCGACGACAACCAACTGAAAGCCTACTTCGAGCTAGATCGCGTGCTCATCGATGGCGTCTTTTCGACGATGCAGCGACTGTATGGCGTCACCTTCCGGGAGCGCAAGGACCTTCCGGTCTACCACCCGACAGTGCGCGTCTTCGATGTGCTCGATGCCGACGGCCATCCGATCGGACTGTTCTATGCCGACTACCTGCAGCGTGATTCCAAGCGAGGCGGTGCCTGGATGGATTCGTTTGTCCCCCAGTCCCGACTGCTCGACCAAAAACCAGTCGTCGTCAACGTGATGAATATCCCACGACCGGCACCAGGTCAGCCGACTCTTCTAAGCCTGGATCATGTGACCACGATGTTTCATGAGCTGGGACATGGCGTACATGGACTCTTCTCTCAAGTCGAGTACCCCACCTTGTCTGGGACCAGCGTGCCGAGAGACTATGTCGAATTTCCTTCGACCTTCCACGAGGACTGGGCCATCGACCCCACGGTGCTGCAGCGCTATGCGAAGCACTATCAGACCGGGGAGCCGATTCCTGGGGAACTGCTGGACAAGGCGATCCAGGCCAATCAGTTCAACAAGGGGTTTGATACGCTAGAGTATCTGTCGGCAGCGCTTCTGGATCTCGCCTGGCACTCGCTGGCTCCCGACCAGATTCCCACCGATGTCGAAGCGTTTGAAAAGAAGGTGCTGGCGGAGTACGGAGTCGACTTCGCACCGGTGCCACCGCGCTACCGAAGTCCCTACTTCGCGCATGTCTGGTCCGGTGGTTATTCAGCCGGCTACTACGCCTATCTCTGGAGTGAAGTGCTGGCCGCGGATGCCTTCGCCTACATGGGACAGCGCGGCGGGCTGACTCGCGAAAATGGCGACGCATTCCGGCGGATGATCCTGTCGCGCGGTGGGTCGCGAGAGGTGATGGATCAGTACATCGACTTCCGCAACCAAAAGCCAACCGTCGATGCCCTGCTGATCCGACGCGGCTTGAAGGAAAAGCCCAGCCGCTAAGTGAGGGAATCTCTACGGCTTTGTTTCAATCCCTATAGGAAACCCGCCCCGATGATGTCCAGGACTGCGATGCAGCTTTGGTCGGGATCGATCCCTCTGGCGATCGTCCTGTTCAGCTTTCTCGACACCAGCGTCTGGTCTCAGCGGCCTCCCAACGTGGTGCTGATCCTGGCCGACGACCTGGGAGTTGGGGAGCTAGGGTGTTACGGGCAGGAGATCATCCGCACTCCGAGGATCGATCAGCTAGCGCGCGAAGGATTGCAGATGATGCAGTTCTATGCGGGGCACAATGTCTGCGCCCCCAGCCGCTGCGCACTGATGACCGGATACTCGTCAGGCCATGGTGCGATCCGTGACAATCGCAACCCCATCCCCGAGAAAGTCGCAGATCTCCGGGACCAGTTCGGTTGGGAATTTCCGGGGCAGATCCCGATCCCCGATGCCACCTTCACCCTGGCGGAATTCCTGAAGGAGCGGGGGTATGCCACCGCAGCCTTCGGCAAATGGGGGCTGGGGCATGTTGGAACCAGCGGCGATCCGAGGAATCAGGGATTCGATCTTTTTTATGGCTACTACTGCCAGGTCCATGCGCACAACCATTTCCCGAAGTTCCTCTGGCGCAATCGCGACAAGGAGCCACTGGAAGGAAATCGAGCGGAAGCAACCGGGAAGGTCTACTCACAAGATCGCTTCATCCAGGAGGCGATGGAGTTCATCAAGCAGCATCGGGAGGAGCCTTTCTTCGTCTATCTGCCGCTGACCGTGCCCCATCTATCGATCCAGGTTCCAGAGGAGGAGCTGGAGGAGTATGCGGATCTGCAGGAGGCACCGTACGAGCACAAGGGGTATCTCCAACACCCCAGGCCCAGGGCAGGGTATGCCGGCATGGTCAGCCGGATGGATCGCGGCATCGGAATGATCGTCGACCTGCTGGAAGAAATGAAGCTCTCGGAAAACACCTTGATCCTGTTCACCAGCGACAATGGACCGACCTACGATCGACTGGGAGGAGCCGATTCCGACTTCTTCAACTCGGCCGCCGGGCTTCGCGGGCGCAAAGGGAGCATGTACGAGGGAGGGATCCGCGCTCCCTGCATCGTGCGTTGGAAAGGGGTGATCCCCGAAGGCAGGCAGTCCGACTTCATCGGTGCATCGTGGGATCTCTTTCCGACGATCGCCGAAGCGATTGGCCAGCCGATCCAACTTCCCATCGATGGACAAAGCTTCTGGAAAGAGTGCCTTGGCAACCGCGCCGGCACGCCACAACGGACGCTGTACTGGGAGTCGACCGGATACGGCGGCCAGCAGGCACTGCGCCAGGGGCGATGGAAGGCGGTGCGTACCCAATTGCATCCGTTGCATCGCAAAGGCGAAGTCGCACCGATCGAACTCTACGATCTTCAGGAGGATCCGAACGAGCTGCACGATGTGGCCAGCGAGCATCCCGAGGTGGTTGAACCGATGCGCCGGCTGTTGGCTGACTCCCGCTGCATCAGCGTTTCGTTTCCCTTCCCAGCACTCGATGCGCCGCAAAATGCACCGCCTTCCCAGCTGATGGTCGGCGCCGGCAAGGATCGCTCGGCCAACCGCCTGGATCAGTATCAGTCGATCGAGCCTTTTTCGATCGCCATCGATTCGCGCGGAGTGCAATATGTAGCCGAGATGACGCAGCATCGCGTCGTAGCGATCGACCCACTAGGAAGTGTCCGCGTGGTCGTCGGCACCGGAGAGAAAGGATTCTCGGGTGATGGCGGCCCCGGCGAAAACGCTACGCTTAATGGACCCCACCATATCCTACTGGATGCCCAGGAGCGGCTGCTGATCGCCGACACGTTCAACGGAGCCGTTCGGCGCTGGGATCCGAAGACAGGGAGGATCGAAACGATTGCTGGAACCGGTAAGCCAGGGGATGGTGGCGATGAAGGAATAGCCAATCAGACGGCGATGGCAGGAGCCTATTCTCTGGCCCTGACGCCCGACAGGAAATCGCTCTGGGTGGTCGATCTGGAGAATCGCAAGGTGCGATCGATCGATCTGACCAGCGGCAATCTGAAGACGGTGGCCGGGAACGGTCAGAAAGGGATACCGGTCGATGGACAGCCAGCGATCGAACAGCCGCTGGTCGATCCCCGAGCCATCGCGATCGGCGCCGATGGGATTGCGTATCTGATCGAACGCGGTGGCCATGCCGTGCGGCGGATCGATCGCGAAGGAAGGATCACCACGGTGGCAGGAAGCGGAAAACAAGGATTTTCCGGAGATGGTGTAGATCCGCTGGCCGCAACCTTCAATGGTCCCAAACACGCCGAAGTCGACGCACAGAATCGACTGCTGGTAGTCGATACCGAAAACCATGCCGTGCGCCGTATCGATTGGAAAGAGAATCGGATCGAGACCGTAGCAGGAACAGGTCGCAAAGGTGCCCAGGGGATCGGCGGTCCAGCCAACCAGTTGGAACTGAACCGACCCCATGGAGTCTGGGTCGATCCCAGTGGATGGCTGTGGATCAGCGACAGCTCCAACAACCGCGTCGTGCGGGTGCGTCCATGAGCCATTCGAAGGGGAGCCATCCAACGCGACGGCTGATGCTGATGCGGCACGCCAAGAGCGATTGGAATGACCCTTCGCTCTCAGACTTCCAGCGGCCACTGAACCGGCGCGGACAACAAGCCATTCCCGTCATGGCCAAGTGGCTAGAGCAGCAAGGGGAGAAGGTCGATGCGATCCTGGCCAGCGAAGCGACCCGCGCTAGACAAACTGTCGAAGGGATGATCGAAAATCTTGACTGGAGGGGTGCGGTATTTTGGCGCCAGGAACTTTACTTGGCACCACCCGCGACACTGATCGCAGAGATCATCCAGATCCCTAACTCTGTCCAATCCCTTCTCCTGGTTGCCCATAACCCCGGATTGGAACAAATGGTGGCCCATTGGAGTGGGAATTGGCAGCCCTTCCCGACAGCCGCCATCGCCATCTTCGAATTTCAGGGGGAATCATGGGAGGAGGCGATCGGTAGAATGCCGCTGTGCGTGGCGATCGGCAAACCAAAAGAACTGTAGATGACTCGGGCGCAACCATGCGAACCTTCTTCGGCACCAGACGATGGACTACTTGGCAAGGCACTCCGCATGGTCGATCCAACTCGTGGAATGCGACTTTAGGAATCGAATCACTCGAATCGCGAAGGCTTCTGACAGCGGAGGGAAGCCCCTGGCCAATCGATCAATCGCTCGATGTTTCCGCCCTGATCGGCACCCCCTCGGCGATTGCCAAATGGGGCGATGGAACCCAAAGCAGCCTTTCGATCGCTTCTCAGCCTGCATCCGGCTCGATTCGAATACGCTTCGATTACAGCTACGATACCGGCAACTTTTTCAATACCCAGCTCAAGAAAGATCTCCTGCAGTTGGCCGCGGACCTCCTGGTCACTCGCTTTTCCGATTCGCTTTCCGCCATCACTCCCTCAGGATCCAACTCCTGGACTCTTTCGTTCACCCATCCGGCGACGGGCAATCTGCAGTCGATCACCAACGCATCGATCGCTGCCAATGAACTGCTGGTCTTTGTCGGTTCCCGCGACCTGCCGGCGCCTGGGATCGCCGAAGGAGGGTTTGGTGGCTACGCAGGTTCAGGGAGCCCCTCGTGGCTGCAGACGATTCAGGCTCGTGGCCAAAGCGGTGCTCTGGCCAGTCCGCCGACCGATTTCGGTCCCTGGGGGGGTAACTTGACCTTTGACCCAACCGTCCCATGGCACTTTGGCACAACCACCGAGGGGCTCGAAACAACCGAAAACGACTTCCTCTCGGTCGCCGCTCACGAGATCGCTCATCTCTTGGGATTTGGTGTCGCCAGCAGCTGGCAAACCTATGTTTCAGGGTCGACGTTCATCGGGCCGCAGTCGATCTTGGCTCATGACGCAGGTGGTGCGATCCCGTTGGCCGCCAGCGGGGCTCACTGGGTCAACGGAACCACCGATGCCGGGAAAGAGACATTGATGGACCCAAGCCTGACCAAGGGTACGCGGAAGTTGCCGACGCGGCTGGACCTCGCCGGACTGGATGATCTGGGCTGGCAGGTGATCGAACCAACCGTGCGCGTTCAGGGGACGCACATCTATGGCGACAACGGGACGTTTCCGGTGGAGATTGAACTGACAGGCAGTCGCATTGGACTGGAGAAAGGCAATGCATCCGCGGCGATCACCAATGCTCCACCTGTTTTCTCTGCCCGCAGCCCGCTCAGTGGGACAGCGCAGGTACCACTGAATGTGGTGAATTTCGGATCATTCACCGATGCGGGGTTCGGTATCGCATCGCTGCAGCCTCCACGGACCGAGACGTTCGGGTACCGGATCGACTGGGGTGATGGTTCCTCGATCGATCAAGGAGATGCAACGATCGATCGTCTGGGGAGCGCCGGGGTGCTGACGGCTGGTTCCTTCGACGGCAACCACACCTACCTCAATCCTGGCAGCTACACGATGACTCTGACCGTCACCGATGACGACGGAGGCACAGCCACGCAGACGGTTCCAGTAGAAATCAGCGGTGTCCCCAAACTGATCCTTCGGCTGACGCCGACCTCGATCTCCGAGAATGCCGGCAATGGAGCCGTTCAGTTGACGATTGAGCGATCGGGGTTCCCGGTGGCGCAAAGCCTCACCGTGCAACTTTCCTCCAGCGATACCAGCGAACTGGTTGTCCCTGCGACCGTCATCATCCCAGCCAACCAGACTCAGGTGGTCGTGCCGCTGGATGTGATCGACGACACCTTGCTGGATGGAACCCAGTCGGTCATCGTCTCCGCCCAAGCAGGCAGTGTCATCGCACCCACTGTGACGCTGCAGGTGATCGATCATGAAACGCTTTCGGTGACCATCGCACCCTCAAGCATCCGCGAGAATGCGGGACCAGGAGCGGCGCTAGTGACCGTGACCCGATCGAATACCGATCGAACCCAAGCGTTGATGGTGACACTCAGCAGTAGCGACATCAGCGAAGCAGCGGTGCCGACGACCTTGATCCTCCCAGCCTTCGCCGCGTCCGCTTCCACGCTGGTGGATGCTGTCGACGATGATCTGCTGGATGGAACACAGAACGTGTTGCTACAGGCAGACGCATCCGGCTACGTTTCAGGTGGGGCGTCGCTGGCGGTGGAGGACTTCGAAGCGATCCGCCTGGAAATCACCCCCGGCAATTACTCCGAAGCTCCAGGTGCCAATCAGGGTTCGATCACTCTGAGCGTTCCATTCCTGGTGCCATCAGGCGGGATGGTGATCCAACTGTCCACCTCCCCCGCAACGCAGATTCAGCTCCCCGGCCAAGTCACCATTCCTGCAGGAAGTCGGTCGGTGCTTTTCCCATTCCAGATCGTCCAAGACTACGTTGTCGAAGGCACTCAATCGGTTCGCATCCAGGCGCAGGCCACTGGATTGCAGTCGGCTGCCGTCGATCTGGTCTTCGCTGACGATGACCTTCCGATCTGGCAGAATCCACTCCTGCCGACCGATATCGACGGCGACGGCCGTGTCACCCCACGCGATGCCCTCCTGGTGATCAATCAGTTGAACCTGCGCGGCCAGGGCCCTTTGGTTCCAGGAGTCGACCCGATGGCGCCTCCCTACCTGGATGCCAGTGGCAATGGCCTGCTAGAGCCGCTCGATGCCCTCCTCGTGATCAATTACTTGAACCTTCAGGGATAGCCAGCTCTTGGCGAACCCCCGGTCGTGGCCGGATGGAACCGACGCGATCCAAAAATGAAGGGAAACCCCTTATCTTTCCGATCGCCACGCGGCATCACGAGGAAGCCCTGTTAGACTGCCAGTCGTCAGAACACCCCGATCCAAACTGCCAACCACACCCCCCGAAATAGAGATGTAACAAGAAATTCTCTTGCGACTGGTGTAGAATTGTGGCATCAATTGCGGGTGACCTACTACGCAAGCCAAGTCATCGGGGCGATTTTTGTCCCGTTGAGTTGAGTTGCGGACATGGTCCCGTGCCGATCCGAATCGAGCACCGCAGTTGCCTGCCTGATTCCCACCCACCTCGACGACGGGAACGACGCAATGCTTTCGATCTTCGGGCAAAACAGTCGCCTTTGTGGCGGTCTATCACGCCGACAGTTTTTGACGATTGGCGGGCTGTCGTTCGGTGCTGGTGGTTTTGGACTGGCGGATCTTCTACGTGCTGAGGCCACTAGCGGGAAAAGCACCCACAAGGGGCTGATCAATATTTTCCTTGGTGGTGGTCCACCCCACCAGGACATGTGGGAGATCAAGACCGAAGCGCCCAGTGAGATTCGTGGTGAGTTTCGACCCATCGCCACCAATGTCCCGGGGATTCAGATCTGCGAAGTCTTTCCAGAGTTAGCCAAACGGATGGACAAGTCGGTGGTGATCCGTTCGGTGGTCGGTTGCAAGGATCGCCATGAGGCGTATCAGTGCATGACTGGATGGTTTCCCGATGACCTGCGGGCAGTGGGGGGCAGGCCTTCGATCGGATCGGCGGTTTCCCGACTCTATGGGCCGACCGATCCATCGGTGCCACCTTATGTGGGACTGGCCAATCGAACTCAGCATGTCCCCTGGTCGGATCCTGGAAATCCGGGATTCCTGGGTGCGGCGTTTACCCCATTCAAACCGGATGGTCCTGGAATGGAGAACATGAAGCTCCAAGGGATCGGCTTGGACCGGCTTCAGGACCGCAAGGCTTTACTTGGCCAGCTAGACAATCTTCGACGGGAGATCGACCAATCCGGCTCGATGACTGGGATGGATGCATTCAGTCAGCGGGCGCTGGATGTATTGACCAGCAGCCGCCTGCTGGACGCACTCGACCTCTCCAAAGAGGACCCGAAGGTAGTCGCCCGCTACGGGGATGGCAAACCATACCAATACCAGTACGACGGAGCCCCCACCTGCAATGACCACTTGCTTCTGGCCCGTCGGCTGATCGAAGCTGGGGTGCGTGTGGTGAGCCTCAGCTACGGTCGATGGGACAGTCATGGAGACAATTTCAAGCTGGTGCGCGACCACGGATCGAAGCTCGATCAGTGCCTGAGCGCCTTGATGGATGATCTCGAACAGCGGGGCATGCTGCAGGATGTCAGTGTGGTGGTGTGGGGTGAATTTGGACGCACGCCGAAGATCAACAACGGCGCAGGTCGCGACCACTGGGCTCAGGTCAGCTGCGCCTGGATGGCGGGTGGTGGAATCCGCGCCGGTCAGGCCATCGGGGCTACCAACCGCCTTGGAGAATACGCCACCGAACGACCGGTGCACATGCAAGAAATCATCGCGACGCTGTATCACAACCTAGGAGTCGATGTTTCGTCGACCACCTTGGCCGATCCAACCGGCCGTCCCCAGTTCCTCGTAGATCATGGTCCCATCCAGGAATTGATCTGATCGGCAGGCACTGTTCGGACGGAAAGTCCCTTTCACCTAACCAGCCAGCTCCCTCCCATCCCTTTGGCCTGCCTTCCATGCTTTCAACCGAACGCCGACCAAGGCCGTTTGGACTAGAATCGAAGGGAATCGTCCGGCTGGGGAACTGATCTCCCCTTCCGGTCCCGCAAACTGCTTGATCCCGTCCCACTCGCGAGTGTTGCCCCATGCGTCTTCGAATTCGACGATCTGAAGCGTTCGCCGGGTCCAGCAACCACGAACCCCTTATGGCGATTGCCAGACTGCTGATATGCCTCGCCTGGACAGGTTCGATCGGATCGATTGCAGCGGTATCGGCTGACGATTCGGTCGCGACTTGTCTGTCGCAGGAGGGGGAGATTGCGGAAGGGACCAGCTTTCGCTTTCTGGAGCGGCAGCTGGAGGGTAAGCCGGTGGGCAACCAGCTTCGCGGTCGCGACAGCCGTTGGCAACTGCAGGTGGTCGGTCAGTTGCCATCGGGCAAGTCGTTTGACGCGACCCATCGCTTGACCTATCAGGTGCAGCCTCCCACGGTGGCTCGCGTCGATGCCATCGGCGTCATCGAGCCGCTATCCAACGGAACAGCGACCGTCGAGGCCCTTTGGAAGGGTTCGGTTGTTGCCAGCGCGTCGCTGGAGGTTGTTGGTTTTGATTCTTTGCAGCCGGTCGATTTCGGCCAGCAGGTAGTTCCGCTATTCACCAAGTTCGGGTGCAACGGAGGAGGCTGCCACGGCAAGCTGTCAGGGCAGAATGGCTTCAAGCTTTCGCTGCTGGGCTTTGACTCTGGGGAAGATTACGAGCATCTGGTGAAGGAAGGACGAGGCCGTCGCCTGTTTCCTTCAGCGCCCGACCGGAGTCTTTTGTTGATGAAGGCAGTCAACGCTTCACCCCATGGTGGTGGACAGCGGATGGAGGTCGATTCGCACGAGTATCGATTGATGCGTCGCTGGATCGAACAGGCGATGCCGCGTGGGTCGGCCAACCCGCCCCAGCTGGTTGCGATTGAAGTCTATCCCAACGCTCTGAAGATGCTTCGCAAAGGCTCCCAGCAGCTTTCGGTCCTGGCTCGCTACTCCGATGGACTGATCGAAGACATCACGCAAACCGCGCAGTACGATTCGAACAATCTCGACATGGCCGAGGTCGATCCCAAGGGACGCGTGCGAACGCATGAACTGGCAGGCGATGTCGCCATCATGGCCAGGTACCAGGGGAAAGTGGGCGTCTTTCGCGCCAGCATCCCGCTGTCCGATCAGCCCCCCAGCTATCCCGAAGCGACCAATCCGATCGACTTGGCGGTCTTTGCCAAACTCAAATCGCTCGGGATTCCCGCTGCAGCACCCTGCGATGACAGCACCTTCCTCCGCCGTGTCACGCTGGATATCGCAGGCCGCCTTCCGACCGTTGCAGAGACCCAGTCGTTCCTGTCCGATAGCGATCCACAGAAGCGATCCCGCTGGATCGATCAGCTGCTGACCAGTAGCGATTACGCCGACTACTTTGCGTCCAAATGGAGCGCCATCCTGCGGAATCGCCGAGCCGGTGTCGAAACGCAGTACGGCTCTTACGCCTTCCACGAGTGGATCCGACAGTCGCTTTACGAAAACACCCCGTACGATCGCTGGGTGCGCCAGTTGATGACCGCCTCCGGTGCCGTTGAAGCCAATCCGGCGGTGGTGTGGTGGCGCGAGGTGAACAATACCGAGTCGCGGGTGGAAGATGCGGCGCAGCTGTTTTTGGGTCAGCGAATCCAGTGCGCGCGATGCCACCATCATCCTTTTGAGAAGTGGAGTCAGGACGACTACTACCAGCTGTCCGCTTTCTTCTCGACGGTCGAACGCAAGGAAGGTCGGTTGCCGCAGGAGCCGATGTTTGTGTCGCGCGTCGGCAAGGCAGAGGCAAGGCATCCGAAGACGGGCAAGCCATTGAACGCCGCCGGCTTGGAAGCCAACGCGATCGACCTGGATCCGACGATCGATCCACGCACCGCACTAGCCGACTGGATGGTGGCCCCCAGCAACCCCTTCTTCGCCAAATCGCTCGCCAACCGCTATTGGAAGCACTTCTTCGGGCGCGGCCTGGTCGATCCCGAGGATGACATGCGGGCCACCAACCCACCGACCAACCCGGAATTGCTCGATGCGCTCGCCCAGGGCCTCGTCGACTCGGGCTACGATCTGAAGCAGTTGGTTCGGTCGATCTGCAATTCGCAGGTCTATCAGTTCTCGGCTCAGGCCGAAGGCGAGGTGCTGAAGGACACCACCAGTCATGCTCGGTTCTATCCGCGGCGGATGACGGCCGAAGTGCTGCTAGATGCCATCGATGTGGTCTGCCAGACCAAGACAGGATTCGATGGCATGCCGGCTGGAACACGCGCAGTCAGCTTGCCGGACACCCAGTTCAACTCCTATTTCCTGACCGTTTTTGGCCGGCCCGAATCGTCGACCGCCTGCGAATGCGAACGAGCCCAGGGGGCCAATCTGGCGCAAAGCCTCCATCTGCTCAATTCGAAAGACATCCAGGCAAAACTCTCGGCAGATCAGGGACTGGCTGCGGTGATGGCGTCCGATACCACCCATGGCAACGATCAGAAAATCAATGAACTTTACCTTCGAGCATTCTCCAGGCAGCCCAATCCGCAGGAAATCAAGACCGCTCTCGACTATCTTGAAAAGAAGAAGGATCAACCCCGAGAGGCGATGGAAGACCTCATCTGGGCAATCCTCAACAGCAAGGAGTTCCTCTTCAATCATTGAGGAGGCTCCTCCCACCGAACCTACCTCGCCGATTGAGTTGCCATGAGCCTGCGTGCTTTATCGTTTGCGCTGGCCCTGCTACTGGCTCGTCCAGTTGCTGGCCAGCTTCCGGTCATCGAACTACGTTCTCTGGTCCCCATGGTGGTGCAGTCTGGAGCGACGATCCCGATGCGAGCCGACGCGGCGTCGGGGGAAGAGATCGATCGTCTCGTGTTCTCTCAAGCGGGCATCCAGGCGACGCTAGTGACCAGCGACCCGCGTCCTCTGACCGATCAGCGTGTTGCTCAGCATGGCCAGTTCCAGGTTGCTTTTCCCGCCGAACTGCCGATGGGCTTGGTGGAGGCCCGCGCCGTTGGCCGTTTCGGCATCTCCAATCCCCGGCCTCTGTTGGTCACGCCCCTGCCCGTTCAGGAAGCGCCTGCCGATCGAGGCACCCTCGAGGCTCCAGTGGAACTGCCTCCCAACGTTTGGTGGCACACTCAGGCCGGTGGCGCTCAGAAGTCCTATCTCAAACTGATCGCTCCCGCAGGACAGCTCTGCTCCCTCTCGATTTTCGCTCCCCCCAATCACACGCGCGCCATTCCTGCCGTGGTCATTCGCGATGCGGCAGGAAGAGAGATTCTGCGAAGCCGAGTGCTGGGAGGGGCTCCCTGGAGCTGGTCGCAGACGCCCGATTCGGACACGCAGTACATCGTCGAGCTTCGTGATTTTCTCTATCGCGGCGGGGAGGAGATGCGGTACTGCATCCTGCATGGGCAGGGACAGTTGCCGTGGCAGTCGCTGGAACCCCTTCCTGAATCTTTGGCAGCTTTCTCCCCCTCCAGCCTCGGTTATGCTCGCTGGTTCGATCCTGCGATCCCCGTGACCGCACTGGCCGAGACCCCAGAATCCAAACCGCTTTCGGTGGCGGTCCCGGCGCTGGTAGAGGGAGCGATCGAAGCCGACTTCGATCGCGATGCGATTGAGTTTCCGGTTGCCGCCAATCGCCCCGTGGTCATCGAAGTTCTCTCCGATCGCATGGCGCAGTGGACCGATCTCCGGCTGGTGCTCGACAAGGTCGACCGATCGCCAGAGGGAGTCGAGAAGCTGGAGAGGATCGCCGTGATCGATGACCTGGGAGCGGTGGGGGCCCCGGCGATGTCGCTTGGCACTCGCGATCCGGCCCATCTTTTGAACCTGCCGGCCGATAGCACGGTCCGAGCGACCTGGATGGATCTTCAGACCGGCCGGCGCGTTCCAAGATCGGCCTATCGATGCCTGATTCGAGAAGCCAAACCCGATCTGGAAGCGATCGCATACTGGCCATTTCCTACCAACAATGCCGCGACCGGAAGACCTGCGGGTGTCCATCTGCTTCGCGGAGGCAACCAGTCGCTGCGCGTGGTGGTGCGAAGGCTGGATGGATGGAACGGCCCGGTGCGGCTGAAGATCGATCCGCTACCACCTGGAATTCAATCCCCGGAAATTGTTCTTTCACCGGAACAAAATGAAGGGGAGCTGGTCCTCAGCGCCGCAGAGGATGCACCCGCCTTCCTTGGGCCGGTGCAGGTCGTTGCATCGGCGAGGATTGGAGAGGCCGACGTCGTCAAGCAGTCCGCCTACGGCACACTCGCACAACCAGCAACCGGAGATCGTGGTGCCATCCAATCGAGGCAGTGTGACAGCCTGTGGCTGGCCGTCAGCGATCGCGACCTCCATCCTTTGCAGGTGCGCGCTGGAGCCGATCCGGTCCCGGAGATTGTGCAAGGTGCCAAATGGGCGATCCCCATCCAGGTCGCTAGACGCCCAGGCGGGGACCAGAACTGCGTGCTTCGACCGCAAAATCTACCCCCCAAGGCAGGGCTGGGCGAACTGACCATCGAAGCCGCCAAGGCGGATGCGGCTCCCGAAATCCAGATCGCCGCCGATACGCCGCCCGGGGACTATACCTTCTGGTTCCAGGTCGAATCGAAAGTGAAGATGAAGACCAATCCTCAGGCGTTGGAGCGAGAGCGAGCCGCGAGGATGCACTGGCAAGCGATCGTTGACGACCCCAATCGCGCGGGGGATCACGAAGCGGCCAAAAAGGAGCTGGCGGCATGCGACCAGCGCATCGAACAGCTCAAACCGCACGAGAGCGACCGCGAATTCACTGTTTTCTTTCCTTCGACTCCTGTGCGAATCAAGGTGATCGCTCCACCCCCCGCTTCGTGATCAAGCGAATCGGAACTCAACGAATCTCCAATGGCTGGTAGTGAAACGATGAGCAACATTTCGATCGAGAAACGTCCTATGAATTGCAATCATCGGTTGTTCTTTGGCACGCTGACCGGATGGCTTGCCTGCTCCTTGATGTGCGTCGCGGCAGCGGCTGCGCAGGGAGCCGAGCCGGTGGATTTCACCAAACAGATCTTGCCGCTGCTTCGCAAACACTGTGTCGCATGCCACAACACCAAGACCGCCGAAGGTGGATTGATCTTGGAAAACCATGAGGCATTGATGCGCGGTGGCGACAGTGGCGCCACGATCAGCACCGATGCGGCGACCACCAGCTTGCTGGTCGATCGGATCACCGGGGCGATCGAGCCGATCATGCCGCCCGAAGGGAATTCGGTTGGCGCCAAGCCATGGACAGCCGACGAGGTGCAGCTTCTTAAGCAGTGGATCGCCGAGGGTGCCCATCCTGGAAGCGGTGAGGCAAGCGCGTCGTGGAATTGGCAGCCGCTACCCGGACAATTGCAGCCGATCTACGCAGCAGCGGCGACTGCCGATGGGCAATATGCAGCGGTAGGCCGTGGCAATCGCCTGACGATCTATCGCTGGCCTGCGATCCATGGAGCCGAAGGGGCTCAGGCATTGATCGATCCGGCAGTCAAACAGCAACTCGGAGATCAGGCTCCCGATGCATCGCACCTCGATCTGATCCAGTCGATCGCCTTCAGCCCAGATGGTCAGTGGCTGGCATCCGGAGGATTCCGAGAAGTCAAACTTTGGAAGCGCAAGGTAGAACCTTTGGCAACCTCTCCCTGGCGCATCGAAGGCGCCGCCACGCTAGCCGCCACACCCGATGGCAGCCGCATCGCACTGGCGCTGGCCGATCACAGCGTGGTGCTTGGCAAAGGGGAAACCCGACTGGCCCTTCTTGCCGCTCGATCGGCAGCGGTCCAGCATTTGGCGATCTCCCCCTCCGGACAGCGACTGCTGATCGGCTTGGCCGATGGTCGATGGGAGTGGTGGAATCTGGATGGAATCCCCGACGATGGTAGCGCCGCCGCTCAGCCCCTGAGCGACGAACGCCGCTTGGGAGAGAAAGCCGATGGTGGCTCGATGAAGCAGATGATCCTGCTGGACAACGATCGACTGGCGACTTTGGACGAAGCGAACGCGGTTGGGCTATGGGAGATCGCACCCCCTGCCGATCCCGCACCCCCTGCCGATCCCAATGCGCCCGCGCCTGGGGCTCGCAGCATCATCGCCACGGCGATCGCTGCGCCGCTGGCACCGGCCAATGCGATCGCTAGGCTGGAGTCCCCAGCAGCAGCGCCCTATCCCTCACCCCGCATCGCCTTGGCGGCTGAAGATGGTTCGGTGCGGATCGCGGAACTGCCGACAGGCAACGTGCTGGCCACTCTGGCCCACGGGGCTCCCGTTCGATCCGTTGCTTCCTCTCCCGATGGCCAGTTGATCGCCACCGCGGCCACCGATGCCAGCATCAAATTCTGGAAAGTGGCCGATGGACAGATGGCCTCGGAAGTGCGCGGCACGCAGAATTCGCAGCGCCTGCTTCGCCAAACCCAGCGACAGCTGGCGCGACAGAACGGGCGCATCGAACGCCTGGCTGCTCGCATCCCCGAAATGGAAAAAGGAGTCGCCGCCGAAACGGAGGCTCGCACCAAGCAGCAGGCAGTGCGCGATAAAGCGGCCGAGATGGTCGCTGCAAAGGTCAAGGAGATGGAGACCGCGACCGCCGCCATGACCGCCGCCCAGCAGGCCGTCGAGCAGGCGATGAAGGACCTGGAAGCCAAGAAACAGGAGGTCGCCAAGGCGGAAACTGCGAAGAAGCAGGCAGAGACGGAACTGGCCACTCAGGATCAGACTCTCAAGGCCGCCGACGAGGCGATTGAGCGAGCCAAGCAGGCGATTCCGACCCAGCAGATGCTGATTGAGAAAGAAAAACAAATCCTGGCTCAGCATCAGCAGGCAGTCGACCAGGCAACCGCCGCCGGAACCCAGATCGCGCCGATTCGTCAGGTCACCTTCTCGGCTGATGGCCGTTCGGCCATCGCCCTGCACGACGACCAGACGTTGCAGGTGATCCGTGTCGATCGCGCTAAACCCGAAGCTCTCCTCGCTCAGGCACCCGCCGAAATCCGCCGACTGGTCTGCAGCCAGTCTGGACAATTGCTAGCGGCTCATCCCGGCGGAACTACCCTTTGGGATTTGCGCCTGCCATGGGAACTGGTCCGAAGCGTCGGCAATCACCAGCAGTCTCCCATCAGCGATCGCGTCACAGCGCTCGACTTTCATCCCAACGGCCAGCTGCTGGCGGTGGGATCAGGCCCGGCAAGCCGCGTTGGGCAGATTGCCATCCTTTCGCTAGCCGATGGCTCAGTCGTCAAGGACATGCCCGAAGTCCACAGCGACAGCGTCGTCTCCCTTCGCTTCTCTCCCGATGGAACGCTGCTGGCCAGTGGTGGCGCCGACAAGATCATCCGCCTTTTTGACACCGCCTCATGGCAGTTCCTGAGGACGATGGAAGGGCACACCCACCATGTGTTGGGATTGGCTTGGCAGGACGACGGGCAAACGCTAGCTTCCGCGAGTGCCGACAACACCATCAAGATCTGGGACTCCTCCAGCGGCCAACAGCTGCGCACCATCGGAGGCTTTGGCAAGGAGGTAACCGCTTTGGGGTACCTCGGACAGACCCAGCAACTCTACAGCGCCTCAGCAGACCAGCAGGCGCGTCTGCACGAAGGGAGCAATGGGCAGGGAATTCGGTCCTTTGGGGGAGCCGCTGATGCTCTTTACGCTGCGGCAGTGGCGGAGGATGGGCCATGGATCCTGGCAGGCGGTCAGGATGGAAAACTCTGGATTTGGCAACTCGACAATGGCCAAGCATTGCAGCAGATCCAGTGAACAGGTCTGCCGGACCTGATCGAATCCCTAATTTTTTGGTCCAACTCTTCCTCTGGGTGTGAACGCGCTCCCGGGGAGGATCGTCCAAGCCATGGGTCTGGATCCAAGACTCTGGCTTTCATTTTCCCCTTAGCTCCGCCTAATGGGCGAAATTGACCCAAGGGGATCCGACCGCTATTCTGAAACGGGGTTTTCGTTCGCACCTCGCTTGGCCCGACGGGGTGTGTATTCATCAAGGGTCACACTGGAGGCAAGGATCATGAAACGAGGGAAGCGGGGTGCATTTACCCTGGTGGAGCTGTTGGTGGTGATCGCCATCATCGGAGTCCTGGTCGGTTTGCTTTTGCCGGCGGTCCAGGCGGCTCGCGAAGCGGCTCGACGCATGCAATGCTCGAACAATCTCAAGCAGATTGGTTTGGCGTTCATGAATTACGAATCGACGTACAAGACGTTCCCGGCTGCCTACTACATCGGGATGGCGACGGCTAGTACCTACAACATCCAGCCTTTGGGTCCAGCGCTGTTGCCATTTCTGGAGCAGACCAACTTGGCCAATGGCTACGATTCGCGCGTGACACCTGCAGACCAGTTTGGACCGATCGGTCAGGCCAACGTCGCGATCATCTCGACCCCGTTGGCGATGTTCACCTGTCCGTCGGCACCTGGTTCGGCCACCGAACGGATTTATACCGGTGTCATCCCTGCCGGGACGCTTCCTGGTCTTCCGAATCTCACCTACAAAGCAGCACCTTCGGACTACTGCGTTACCACCGGCGTGCTCGGATTTTACGCCAACCTAGCCTATGCCAACCAAGGTGGCGCCGGTGGAGATCGCCACGGTGCCCTTCGTGTAGCCACCTTCCAGGGTCCGGAGCGCAACCGAATTGCCGATATCCTCGACGGCACCACCAACACCTTCCTGATGGGTGAACGGACCGGCGGAAATACTTTCTACTCGGGGATTCGGAAGATTCCTGGAATCCCGGCTCCCTTCAATGGGCTCAATGGCGGTGGCTGGGGCGACCCGCTCAACGGCGAGCATTGGCTGGGGGGTTCGGTACGCAATCCTTCGTTCCCTGCCGCTCAGGGGCCATGCGCCATCAATTGCACGAACATCCGTGGAGCTGGATTCCACTCGCTGCACGGCGGGGGAAGTCAGTTTGTGATGTGCGATGGTTCGGTGCAGTTCGTCGGGTCGGGAGTCGATCCCTTCTCGATGGCAGCCCGCATCACTCGCCAGAAGGCGGAAGTGGCTCCCACCGACGATCTGTGATCGCCTGATCGATCGCAGGTATTGGCAGAAGGCTCAGGGAACTTGCCGATTGCAAGTTCCCTTTTTCATTTGCGGTTGGCACTGGATCTATCCGCAACGAAGTAGCGATCGACCGATACAATAAAAGAATGCAGGGGATGCTCAGGATTCCCCTTTCCTACGACCAACGCCAAAGCCCAACGGGAGGAATTCATGATGCAATTACGATCGTCGTTGATCGCCCTCAGCGCGATTCTGCTGACTTCGGTAGTCGGTTGTGGACCTGCCAAATTCTCCGGCGAGAAGGATGCTCGTCCTGTCAAAGGCATTGTCAAGGTGGATGGCCAACCGGCCAACGCCCTGCAAGTCACAATGCACCCGCTCAACCCTGATCCCAGCAATCCAACGATCTCCACCGCGTTGTGTGGAGCCGATGGTGCTTTTGCTGTGTCGACCTATGAGTCGGGGGATGGGGCGCCCGATGGAGAGTACGTGCTGACGTTTCTTTGGGGATCGATCAACCCGATGACGATGGCCTATGGCGATCCCGACAAGCTCAATGGACGCTACACCGATCCAAAGAAATCGACTCAGAAAGTAACGATCGCTGGCAAGCCTGTCGATTTGGGTACGATCGAACTGAGTTCCAAGTAAGCACTTCTCCCGAATGACATGAGAACCGGGGAACAGGGGAATCGGATGGATCGGCGCCAAGCATGTTCGACGATGGTTGGGGCGGCCGGAGCGTTGCTGGCAGGGAATTCCTGGTCGCAGCTTCTCGGCCAGGATCAGGTTCCCTTCGCATCGAGCGCTCTTCGCGATTACGTCGCCGCCGATGACGCCAGCTACCACTCGATCTGCAAGCAATCGGGAAAAATCGACTCCGTATCGTGGTCGCGACTGCACGTTGTCTCGCAGACGTGGCGTGCCGTCCCTTGGCGGCATGTGGTCTGGATCTTTCTCCCCGATGGCTCGACCGGACCAGCCTCCCAGCGTGCCATGCTGCATATCAGTGGAGGGGTTTGGGAACCGGAGTGGCCTGAAGAGGGTCCAGCCGATCTGGCACCTGGACCTTCCGCAGCGCGCTGGATCAACTTGGCTAAGGCGACGGGCAGCCCCGTGGTGGTCGCCGAACAAATTCCTTTCCAGCCGATGTTCGACGGCTTGGTGGAAGACCAGATCATCTCGATGACCTTCCTTCAGTTTGTCAAAACTGGGGATCGATCTTGGCCTCTTCTGTTTCCGATGGTCAAGGCAGCGGTGCGGGCGATGGATGCCGCGCAAGCGCACTGCCAGCAGCAACACCACTCGAAGCTCGATCATTTCACCGCCTTCGGAAGTTCGAAACGCGGATGGACGACGTGGCTGGTGGGAGCTGTCGATCGACGCATCGATGCGATGGCACCGACGGTGATCGATGTGCTCAACATGGAAGCGCAGATGGTCCATCAGAAGAAGACCTGGGGAAAGTACTCCGAGCAGATTGCCGACTACAGCGACAAAGGGCTTCCCGATCTGGTCGCCACACCCAAGGGGAAAGAACTGGTGCAGATGGTCGACCCGTTTGCATTCCGCCATGCGATCTCGCAGCCCAAGCTGCTGATTTTTGGAACCAACGATCGGTACTGGCCGGTCGATGCCTGCTCCCTTTATTGGGACCAGTTGGTCGGCGACAAATACCTGCTCTACACGCCAAATCAGGGCCATGGGATCCGCGATCTGCAGCGCATCGATGGCAGCCTTGCGGCGCTGCACCGAAGCCGTTGTGGCGGCCCGCCATTGCCGACACTTCAGTGGCAATTCGAGGACTCGCAGACCCGTTCGATCGGGCTGTCGATGCATTGCGAACCTGCGCCCAAAAAGCTTCAGGCATGGGTCGCCCGATCGGAAACCCGCGACTTTCGCGACGCGAAGTGGGAAGCGATGCCAGTGGCAGCAAGCGATGGGAAGGTGGGGCGATTCCAGATCGACCGCGAGAACAGCTTCGTCGCCGTCTTCGGCGAATACATTTTCGATCAGGACCCCATCGATGCCTATTTCTCGACCAACCTGCAGATCTATGAACCATTTCGCCCATGACGCCAGTTGGTGATTCCCGACAGATACAGCAAGGCTTCCCGGAGCGACTGCAGGTTTAGCAAACGATTCTTTTTCTTGCTCTTGGACCAGATCTTGGGAGACGCCCATCGATGGCACACGAAGTCACTTTGATCCTCGGCGATGGAACCGGACCCGAACTGGCGGAAGCCGCTCGTTTCTGCATCGATGCGACGGGAGTCAAGATCCACTGGGACGTTCAAGAAGCAGGAGTCGACGTGATGGCGCGTCTGGGCACCCCCATCCCGGACAGCACGCTGGCCAGTATCCGCCGGACCCGCTGCGCGCTGAAAGCGCCGATCACCACACCCGTCGGAACAGGCTTTCGCAGCATCAACGTCTACCTCCGACAGGAACTGGGGCTTTACGCTTGCATCCGCCCCTGCAAGCTCTATCCGGGCGTGCGGTCCTTCTTCAAGGATGTCGGTGTCGATCTGGTGATCGTCCGGGAGAATACCGAAGACCTCTATGCAGGAGTGGAATTCGAAGCGGGCAAGCCGGAGACCAGCGCCCTGATCGATCACATCAACAGCCTTCCCAGCGATAAGAAGATCAAGACCAAGAGGAATGAAACCGGTATTTCGATCAAGCCGATCAGCGTTACCGGAACGCAGAATATCGTCCGCTGCGCCTTCGATTACGCTCGAAAATACCGCCGACGCAAGGTGACTGCCGTCCATAAAGCCAACATCATGAAGTTCAGTGATGGGCTTTTTCTGAAAACCGCTGCCGACTTAGCCAAAGACTATCCAGAGATTGAGTTTGAGGAACGGATCGTCGACAACATGTGCATGCAACTGACGCAGAAACCAGAGCTGTATGATGTTTTGGTGCTGCCGAATCTGTATGGCGATATCGTCAGCGATCTAGGGGCGGGACTGATCGGCGGACTGGGGATGGCACCGGGAGCCAACATCGGTCCTGGAGGCGCTGTGTTCGAGGCGACCCACGGCAGCGCCCCGAAGTACAAGGGACTCAACAAAGTCAACCCAACCGCCCTGATCCTTTCGGGGATGTTGATGCTGGAGCATCTGGGAGAGACCGATGCCGCGAGGCGACTGGAACATGCCGTCGCCTCCGTCATCGCCGAAGGTCAAGCCGTCACCTATGATCTCAAGGCCGATCGCAACGATCCGACTGCCGTAGGCACCCGAGAAATGGCAAAGGCCATCTGCGATCGACTTTGACCAGCCAACCGCCCCGCTCAAGAATTACCAGGCCCTGTCCATGGATGGGCCAGGAACCGGCAAGATGCATCGATTGCTGAAAATCCTTCGAGGAGAAACAAACGGCCTGCTAGCCAGCCTGCTGCGCGGCTTGATGTGGCTTGCCAGTTTTCCCTATGCCTTGGCCATGCGCCTGCGAAACCTCGCCTACGACCGTGGCTGGAAGAACTCCTGGAAGGCACCCTGTCCTGTGATCTCCGTCGGCAACCTCACCGCCGGTGGCACAGGAAAGACCCCCACGGTCGCGATGCTTGCTCACTGGTTTCGCGATCAGGGCATCCGCGTTGCCATCGTCAGCCGAGGGTATCGGGCCGGGGAGGATGGAAGGAACGACGAGGCGCGGGAATGGGAAAATCGTTTGCCGGACGTGCCGCACGTCCAGCATGCCGACCGGCGCGTAGGGATCCGCATCTGCCGTGAAGAACTCGATTGCCAGTTGATCCTTCTGGACGATGCCTTCCAGCACCGCCAAGTCGCACGCGATCTGGAAATCGTCCTCATCGATTCGCTCGATCCCTTCGGAGGCGGTTATCTTCTTCCACGCGGCTTGTTGCGGGAAGGTCTTCGATCGCTGCGGCGAGCCGATGTGATTGTGGCAACTCGCACCGATCTGGTCTCGGCCAGCCGACTGGCGGAAATCCGAACGACGATCCTCCGCTGGGCACCCAAAGCCGCTTGGGTGGAAAGCGCCCATGCACCCATCGGCATCCGCAATGCCTCCGGTCAGACACTCCCTCTCCACCATCTGGATCACCAGCGCTGGCTCCCCTTCTGCGGCCTAGGCAACCCAGAAGGGTTCCTCCAAACATTGAAACAACTGCCGATAGGATTGGCAGAGCCGAGGTGGTTTGCCGATCACCACCACTATACCGCTGACGACCTGCAGTCGCTGATCCATCAGGCAAAGCCGAAGGACCCCAATCAGCCGCCAGTCGATGGTTTTCTCTGCACCGGAAAAGATCTCCCTAAGATCGGCGTCGACTCCCTGGGGGGCCTTCCCCTCTGGGCGGTTGAGATTGAACTGGCGGTCCGCAGTGGTTGGGAAGGACTAGAGGATCGCCTTCAACCTTTAGCGAAAGCCGCCCTGGAAATCGATCCGCAGGATCCTCCAGCGCTGGAAGACGACTGATCGGCCGCCTGGACCGATTCAACTTGCCGGACTGGCGGTTTTGTCCTAGCCTGAAAGGGAGGAAGAGCCGCGATCGCTAGCCTATCCAGTCCTCCTTGCCTCCCCTCGCCCGCACCTCAGGAGCCCTATATGCCTCGCGATGTTTTCGGCCGCTGCCCCAGGACGGCCTCGATCGCCATGGCCATTGTGTTTGCCATCGCTTCCCTGGCCACCAGCCTTTCCCAGGTCGCTTCCCGCCTACTGGCTGAGCCGCCACCTGCCAAGGAGGCACCTGCCAAGGAGGCACCTGCCAAGGAGGCACCTGCCAAGGAGGCACCTGCCAAGGAGGCACCGAGTCGCGAGGAGGGTTTGCGCGGTGGTGCCAAAGCCGAGTCAAAAAAACCGGAGGAATCCAAGAGCCCTGCGGAACAGAAAGAAGCGCAGCGCAAAGAAGCAGAGGAAAAAGCTCAGCGAGATGCTGCGCGCAAACGAGGCGAATACACCTTTGACGATTTGAAATTCGAGATTGAGCGGGGGGGAGCTTTCCAAGAAGAAATGCTGACCGACGCGATCCGGTCGCTCAACAAAAAGACGATGCGCATTCGTGGCTACATCCTCCCAACCTCCGTTTTTCAGCAGAAAGGAATCAAGCAGTTTGTTCTGGTGCGAGACAACCAGGAATGCTGCTTCGGCCCGGGGGCAATGATCTACGATTGCATCATCGTCGAAATGCAGGAGGGCAGAACGGCCGATTTTGCCACACGCCCGGTGACGGTGCAGGGCCGCTTTGAGATCGATCCCAATAGCTACCGATACTCACCCGATGGGGACCACTACGCGATCTTCCGCATCAAGGCCACCGAGGTCAAATAGCATGCTCCTTCGCTACCCGACTCATCGACTCGAAGATCGATCTCGCGATCTTAGAAACATCAGGACGTAATAGCCCAGCGTCAAAATCGCCTGAAGTGTCGCAGCGACGTAGGTGAGGGCTGCGGCATTGAGCACCTTGCTAACCGAACGCAACTGCCGCGGGTCGATAATGCCCTGTTCCACCAACTGTCGCTTGGCGCGGTTGGACGCGTCGAACTCCACTGGCAAATTGACCAATTGAAAGAAAACGGTCCCCGCGAAACCAATAATCCCTGCGAGGAACAGATTGCTGGCCAGGGCATTGTTGGCGGAACCCATCAGCATCAGGCCACCCAGCATCAACCAGGAGCCGATGTTGGAACCCATGTTGGCCACAGGAACAGCCAGATTGCGGATCAGCATCGGGGTGTATTGATCGGCATCCTGGATGGCATGCCCTGCCTCATGGGCTGCAATGCCGACCGCGGCCATCGACGTTCCGCGATACACTTCCGAACTCAATCGCAGCACCTTCGACCGCGGATCGTAATGATCGGTCAGACGTCCTGGAACCTGTTCGACCTGGACGTCGTGAAGCCCCGAAGCGTCCAGAAGTTGCCTGGCCGCCTGCGCCCCGCTGATGCCAGCAGGTACCTGAGACATTTCAGCATACGACTGACTGACCCGCCACTGCGCAAAAAATGCCAAGAGAAGGGCAGGGGAGAGCATCAGCAAAAATACCGGATCGTAGATAAACATGCTCTCGCCAGCCCTTGTTGCTTTAGTTCACTCGGTCGATCTGCCACTTGCCTCCGCGGCAGCACCTCTGAAATCCACTCGACATTGTATCCAGCCGACCTGGCAGCCTCTCGGATTTCACTTGCTGCCGTTCCTTTTCCAACGACCCGGCGCCTGTCCGATCATCCAGGGTGCAATCATCATGCCAAAAAAATGGCAGCCGCTGCGATCCAACAATCCCTCACCACCCGGAAGGCGGTCGCCAACCAGGCGAGGGTTCGGCCATCATCGCTTGGCAACAGGGGATCCAGCCCCCTGGTCCCTGGCGGTCCCAGAATTTTCGCACCAATTCGGCCAGTCGACCGATGGCAAGTTCTCGCGATCGATCGCCCGAATGAAACGGCTCCTCCCATGCGGGCGGCCACCAAGCCGCCAGTGCCGGCTCCAGCAATTCTCCGGCGGGCCCTGAGAGTTCCAGCGATTCGCCCGCCTCCAGCACCATAGGCACCATAGCGGCGGCCGCCAGAAGAAGCCAATCGCGGGTCAGGCGCACGTCGTGAAGGGTCTGCGTGTGGCGGACGCATGGCAACCCCTGACGCCAAAGGGATGGCTGAATCCCTAACCACAGCAGCCTCAGCAACTCCGGAAGCTTCGGGTTGGAATTGGTCAGCATCGCTTCCCAGGCAATCCGGTCGGCCAGATGGGTCTGATCGATGCGGGTCCAATGGGGCGCCATCGAAGCCCAGCCTCCACCGCCGGTGTGGGGCATCAGCAACCAGACTTGCACCGGTCGATCCCCGACGGAGCACCCCGCCCCCCTTTCCACTCGGCGCACCAGAGCACGGCCATATCCATCCCACAATTCCCGGATCGGCCGGGATCGCAACTCCAATGGACGCTCAGTCGCCTCGCTATCCTTTCGAGCCCCATTCTGTTCGATTCGGTCGATCAGCGACTGGGAGTCGATGGAGGGATGGATCCACCTGGACCAAGAAACATAGGACGAGGAAGCGGGGGAGAATTCGGCCGCCGTCCGCGACGCCCCTTCGGCGATCCAGTCGCTCCACCATGCCTCACGGGCTTCCTGTGGCAGCAAGCGATCGATTTCCTCGAAACCGATCCGATCCTCCTGCGCCACCTGGTCCTGGAGAAGAGACCTGCCGCGCGTTGCCTGCCAGGCGCCATACCACCGAGTTGGTTCGGACGAGACCTCCCAAATCCACTGCATCGCTGCCTCGGTATCCAATCAGAAAATGGCTCAATCGATCGGACGGGTCTCTAGCGTCGCGGTTGCATCTGCTCACCAATCCACGCTTCCAGTTCCTCCCAGTCGACCGGGGGCAATTTGGAGAGGTCGGGCCGGAGCGACATCGCGTCATGGATGTAGACATGATGGATGGCATGCTGAGGCAGCGTCGTGTTCCAGTGGACCAGAATCCGCACACACCGCGGCAACGAACCAGGGACCTCCAGTTCGTAGCCGCAAAGGAGCGGCACTTCCAGCCACCCCATCTGCCTGGCTGCGAGCGCCGGAAACTCGGCATTGAGATCTTTTGTCAGCGTGAAGATCGCGCTGCAGACATCCTCCGATCGGATTTCATTGCGGCGGATCATCAAGGCCAAAAGCTGCCGGGTTGCCTTAAGAATCGACTCTTTGGAATTCTCTTCTACCGTGGTCGCGCCTCGAACCCCTCGGCAAACCGTAGTCATGATGCTCGCGTCTTTCATCCTGAGTCTTTTTTGGTGCTGAATCCCGCAGACGGCTAAGCTGCCGGAAGCCCCGCCTCGACCCCTCGGAGACTCCCTGCCCGATGGACTATGATAACAACTATTGAGGGATCCGATCACGTCATCATCGGTCCGGAGCGACGGATCGATCGTGGACCTCTGCAATCAATCGTCTGACAGAAAATCGTCTGGCAGAAAATCGCTTGGCACGAAATCGCTTGGTACTGGGAGGCAATCGATGAGCGAAGGGGACAAATCTAGCTCGTCCGATCTGGCAGATGCGAAAAACTATTCCCTGCTGATTGTCGACAACGACCCGGCGCACGCCCGCGCGATGACCGAGAGCTTGGAACGCGTGGGGTATCGCTGCACGGTGGCCACCAGCGGACCGGAAGGCAAGCAACGACTCGATCAGAACGCCTACGATATCCTGATCACCGACCTAGTGATGAACGATGTCGACGGCATGCAGATGCTCGACCACTGCCGAAGGCTGCTCCCTGAATGCGAAGTGATCATGGTCACAGGACATGCCACCGTCCCCAAGGCGGTGGAGGCGATGCAGCAGGGAGCTTTTACTTTCCTCGAAAAGCCGATCACACCCAATCGGCTGCGCGCGGTGGTGGCTAAGGCGATCGAGGCAGTGCGGCTGAAACAGACCAATACCGAGCTGCGCCAACGGCTCGATGAGAAATTCGGCTACGAAGGGATCATCTTCCAAAGCCAGAGCATGCAGACGGTGATCGACCGGATCAAACGCATCGCTCCGACCGATGCCACCGTGCTGATCACCGGCGAGAGCGGCACTGGAAAAGAATTGATCGCTCGAGCCATCCACCAGAATTCGCCACGCAAGGCGAAGCGCCTGGTCGCACTAAATGTCCGAGCTGTCTCGGAAAATCTAGTCGAAAGCGAATTGTTCGGGCACGTCCGAGGCGCCTACACCGATGCGATCCATGATCGTGAGGGGGCCTTCGAATATGCCAACGGAGGGACACTGTTCCTCGATGAAGTCGGCGATATGCCGATGAGCACCCAGATCAAACTGCTTCGCGTCCTGGAGGAGCATAAGATCACTCGTGTCGGCGACAACAAGTCGGTCAAGGTCAACGTCCGACTGCTCTCCGCCACCAATCGGCCCCTGGAAGAGATGATCGCCAGCGGCCAATTCCGAAACGACCTCTTCTATCGGCTCAAGGTGGTCACCGTCCACCTCCCACCGCTGCGGGAACGTCGCGATGACATCATTCCGTTGATGGAACATTTCCGCAAAATGTTCGTGCGACGCCATGGCAAACCAGCCGGCTCCTTCTCCCAGGCGGTCACCCGGCTGTTCTACGCCTATCCGTGGCCCGGCAATATTCGTCAGTTGAGAAATTTCGTGGAAACCATGGTGGTGCTCGATGCCGACAGCCTGCTGGATATCGATGATCTACCCCCGGAGCTGATTGAACTGGGAACCCAATCGGGTGAAATGCCAGCAATCCCCTCGCCCCCACCACAGCGATCTCAGGAAGGTCCCGAATCGCTCATCGGACAGCCCCTAGACGCCATCGAACGATGGGCCATCCTCGAGACGCTCAAACGGACCAACGACAACCGCGAAGAAGCAGCTCGCGTCCTCGGTATTGGAGCCCGGACCCTCTATCGAAAGCTCGATCGCTACCGTCAGGAAGGCTCCACCGACGGACTGCCCATCCCAGACAGCTCCCTGGATGCAGACGATCCGAACGACTGATGCGAGGGCTCACGGGTTGCCTAACGCGACCAACGGGCGACAATTCCTGATTCCTCTCCTGGCGAGGCTCCTGACCGATCGCGTCAACCTGAGAACTGCTCCATGCCCACCATCCAGCGGCTGCCACATAGCCTGATCAACAAGATCGCGGCCGGCGAGGTGATCGAAAGACCCGCCAGTGTCGTCAAGGAGCTCCTGGAGAACTGCATCGATGCCGGGGCGACACGGATTGAATTGACGCTGGAGCAGGGGGGGCTGGAGCTGATTCGGATCACCGACGATGGCTGTGGAATCGCCACCGACCAGCTGCCGCTGGCCATCGCGCCACACGCCACCAGCAAACTGCTGTCGGCCGATGACCTCTTTGATGTCCGGACGCTGGGGTTTCGCGGGGAGGCGCTGGCGTCGATCGCCGAAATCAGCCACCTGGTGATTCGTAGCCGGACGGCCGAGCAAGCGGAAGGATCGGAACTGACCGTACGAGGCGGGGAGTGCGAACCGATCCGCCCCTGCGCTGCACCGGTCGGAACGACGATGGAAGTGCGGCACCTGTTCTTCAATACGCCCGTGCGAAGGAAGTTTCTCAAAAGCAGCGGAACCGAAACCAGCCACATCACCGAAGCCTTCACCCGCATGGCGCTCGCCTATCCAACGATCCACTGGCGACTAGTTTCCTCGGGAAGAAACCTCTTCGACCTCCCACAGTCCCAGCGCTGGTCTGAACGGATCCGGGTCTTCTTTGGCGATGAAGTCGCCGACAGCCTGATCCCGATCGACCATCAAGAAGGAGAGTTCCACTGGCGAGGCTATGTCTGCGATCCCAGCGTCTCCCGCAGCAACAACCGCCTGCAGTACCTATTCCTCAACGGCCGCCCCATCCGCGACCGCTCCCTGCAGCATGCGTTGAGCGAAGCGTATCGTGGGCTGCTGATGGTCGGCCGCTTTCCTTGCTGCTTCCTGAGACTTCAGATGCCGGCCACCGAAGTCGACGTGAATGTCCATCCGACAAAGGCCGAAGTAAGGTTTCTCGATGGTGGCAAACTCTATAGCCAACTGCTTCATGCCATTCGCCAAAAATTCCTCAGCTCCGACCTGACCGCTCGAGGGAGCGCCACCGAGGCGTCATCGAACGACCCGATGGGAGCTGCAAGAGGTTCGGCAGAGCCTTCCAGTGGCCAGGCGGCATCCGCAACTGGCGTGCGGTCGGCGCCCTGGCCCAACCCCGCCGTTCCACAGCAGACAGGCGCCTTCCCAGCCGCCTCCGGGGCCCAAGTCCATCTCCCGCCAGCTCCCACAACTCCAGGATCCTGGTCCAGCCCGCCCTGGCCATCCAGTCCCGCGTGGCCCTCCAGCCATGCAACAAGTGGATCGCCAGTTACCGACCCGCCATTCCGCCCATTCCCCGACGCGTTCTCCCCGACGCATCCGGCCCACAGCCCACCAACCCAGGGTCATCCAGCGCAGAGTCATCCAGCGCAGGGTCATCCAGCGAACGACCAACCAGCTCATCGACTCGAAAGAACCGGCTCGTGGCCCTCGCCTTCCATGCCCCTTCCGGGAAATGCGATTCCATGGAGTCCTGAGGGAGTGGCCGGGGAGCCTGAAGCATCGCAGCTCCCACCAACGATTCGACCTCGCGGATTTCAGATCCACCAACGCTACATCGTCACCCAGGACGACCGCGGCATGATCGTGATCGATCAGCATGCCCTGCACGAACGCATCCTCTACCAGCAACTCCGCTCGCGTGTCGACTCCGGACGACTCGATCGACAAAAACTGCTGGTCCCTCTTCCGGTCACCCTCACGGCAGCCGAAGCGACCCTGGCCTGCGAGTCGAAGGAGGTGCTGGCCGAGGTGGGATTGGAGATCGAGTCGATCGGGAGCCAGACGGTGCTGGTTTCGGCTTACCCTGCCATGCTGACCCGCGTCAGCCCCGCCGAGGCGTTGCGGTTGGCGTTAGAGCCGCTGGTTGCCGGTGGCCGAGCTCCGTCGCCGCGCGATCTTTTGGATGCCATGCTACATCAATGGGCATGCAAAGCCGCCATCAAGGCTGGCGACCCGCTGACCGATGAAGAGGTCTCCGATCTGCTGGCCCAGCAACACGCCTATCAGGACACCCACCACTGCCCCCATGGACGCCCGACGGCCCTGGTCTTCTCCTGCGACCAAATCGACCGCATGTTCAAGCGAACGTAGATCGCGAATCCATCCCGTCCGCTCAAGCGGAGGGCGAAGGGCCTAGCCCCAGGGCGCTGGCGATTGGCCGGAGCGATTCGATGCAGGTGGCGATATGCTCCTCTAGCGCTACCCCGAACTCCTCCGCCCCGCGCACGATATCGTCGCGATTGACCGCCGCTGCGAATCCTTTGGTCTTCATTTTCTTCAGCACACCTGCCACCTGCATCCCCTCCAGTCGCTCCGGCCGCACCCAGGCGCAAGCAACCAGAAACCCGCACAGCTCATCGCAGGCATAAAGGCCGCGGTCCAGAAGCGATCGTCGTGGATAGCGATCGGCAAGATAATCGGCATGCGACAGGATCGCGTAGATCACTTCCTCCGGATAGCCACGATCTCGCAGGATCGCACTGCCTTGCAGCGGGTGATCAGGAGCCGTCGGCCAACGCTCGTAGTCGAAATCATGCAGCAGACCAACCTGCCCCCATCGCTCGACATCCTCCCCCAGCTTCTGCGCGTAGCAGCGCATCGCCTGCTCCACCGCCAGCATGTGGCGACGAAGCGACACAGTCTCCACCATCGACTCCATCAAAGCCAAATCCTCGGTGCGCCCCACCTGAACGATCTCCTTCCCAGCCCCTGCTGAACTTCGGCTTTCTGAACTCCTACCCTGGTGGCATCGCCAACTGGCGGCGACTAAGTTCCGAGCGCCGGTCCAGGCAATCGCAATCGAATCGGCCCCTTGGCCGTCTCCACATCCACCAACTCCCCGCGCTGCGTCGCCTCCAACTCCCCATCGATCACCATCTGAGCGACCACCGATCGGATCAACTCCATCTTCTCCCGCCAACGAGGAAAAAGCTCCCGAGCTGCCTCCGATGGGCAGATACTCGATCCCCTCCCCAATTCCATCAGCTGCCTTAGGATCTCTCCGCGGATCTCCCTCTCGTCCGGCTCCGCCCCTTCGCCTCGTCCCGGTCGCATCCGTCACCTCCCTACCCTCGGATCGAAATCTCGTCCCCGCCTCAGTGTATCATGAGCCCCCAGTGCGACGCACGGGGATACACCCCCCGAAAGAGCTGACTCCCGAGTGTAGACCTTCCGGTTTTTGCCGTTGCCAGAGAGGCGGGAATGTTTACAATGCGACCCGTGAAGCAAGTGGAAGAAATGTTTTGAGCAGAAGGTGGTTGGTCGATCATGGTAGTGAGCAACGAGCGGAAAAGTGAACTCGTGAAGCAGTATGCGACCCATAACGGAGACAATGGGTCTCCTCAGGTGCAGATTGCGTTGCTCACCGAACGGATCAACAATCTGACGGAACACATGCGTTCCAATACGAAGGACTATGCAAGCCGTCGTGGTTTGTTGCAGATGGTTAGCCGTCGTCGACGGTTGTTGGATTATGTCCGCCATCATGAACCGCAGCGGTACTTGGACATCATCAGTCAGTTGGGCATCCGGAAGTAACGATTCCGGCATCGTTTCAGAGAAACGTTTCTTCGAAAGAGCGTTCGAGTTCTGCCTTGGATGGCCGGTTTGCCTTCCATTGCCGCAGGCATGAGTGCTTCTTGCTTCCCGCTCGGTGCCGCCCCAATCAGGCGATGCCGTCGGCTGTTTTCGCCGATCCTTCCATCGTATCGCAAGGACCCGGACAAAGCGGCCATCGATTCGGCCTTTGTGCTCCTTACCACCGATCCCGTCGAGCTCTTTTCGAGCCACCGTCGGGGACGCGGAAGTGGCGGGCCGCAATCGCACGATGCGCTTCCTTCGCAGCGACTTTGAACGAGCCATTGCGGGGAAGCCAACAGTTGGCGAGGAATCGTTCTGGCACCGGCGACGGCGTGTCGCAGGAGGATGTGGCCAGACGCCCAAGCTGAATCGGGGGGCAGTGGCCCGATGGGTGCCGTTGCCCCACTGAAGAATCGCAAAAGAAAAAGAGAAGAGAGAAGCGATGAAGATTCGAGTTGAAAAGCAGATTGGCGCCTCCACCTTGTCGTTCGAGTCAGGGGAATTGGGCAAGCAGGCAGCAGCCACCGTCTTGGTTCAGTATGCCGAGACCACCGTCCTTTGCGCGGTTGCTAGTGGTCCCAGCCGACCCGGGACCGATTTTTTCCCCCTGACCTGTGATTACCGCGAAAGACTTGCCGCAGGTGGCAAGTTCCCGGGAGGCTTTCTCAAGCGAGAAGGTCGACCCACCACCAAAGAAACGCTCACCAGCCGACTGATGGATCGGCCGATCCGTCCCTTGTTCCCCAAGGGATACATCGACGAAGTGCAGATCCAGGCAATGGTCCTCAGCAGCGACCTTCAAAACGATGCCGACGTGCTAGCCATGAACGGCGCCGCAGCGGCGCTGCTGGTCAGCCCGCTTCCCTTTCAGGGTCCGATCGCATCGGTACGGGTTGGAAGGGTTGAAGGCAAGTGGATCGCCTTTCCCACTCAGGCACAACTCGAAGACAGCGAACTGGATCTGATCGTCTCGGGGAACCCCCGAGAGGTCGTCATGATCGAAGGCTTCGCTCAGGAGATGCCCGAGCAAGAGATGCTGGAAGCGATCCAGTTTGCGCAGGCGACCATCCGCGAGATTCTGGCACTTCAGCAGGAGTTTCTGCAGAAGATCCAGCCGGTCAAAAAGCCTTTCAACGCCATCGATGATTCGGCTCTCTATGCCCGCGTCAAGGCAGCTTACTACGATCGACTGCGATCGGCCAACCAGGTCGTCGGCAAGCAGGATCGCGCCGACGCCAAGAAGCAGGTCAAAGCAGCAGCTCATGCCGAACTGACGGGGGAGTCAGCAGGTGCCGATGCCGCTTGCCCAGCCGCGCTCGATCGGGTTCTCGGCGAATTGCAAGAAGTCGTGGTGCGTGACCTGATCCTCTCGGGCACCCGTCCCGATGGTCGCGATCATACGTCGCTGCGACCGATCACCTGCCAAGCCGATATCCTCCCTCGAGTCCATGGATCGGCGGTCTTCCAGCGGGGTGAAACCCAGGCGCTGATCACCGTGGCGCTCGGCACTGGACGCGATGAACAACGCGTCGATGGACTGCTGGAAGAATACAGCAAGAAATTCATGCTCGACTACAACTTCCCCTCCTTCTCGGTTGGCGAGTGCCGCCCGATCCGCGGCCCTGGACGTCGCGAAATCGGACACGGGGCGCTGGCCGAGCGAAGTTTGGAGCCGGTGTTGCCGGATCCCGATGATTTCCCTTACACCATACGGGTCATCAGCGATATCCTCGAAAGCAATGGCTCTTCTTCGATGGCGTCGGTGTGCGGTGGCTGCCTAGGGCTGATGGCCGCCGGCGTTCCCATCACCAACCCAGTCGCGGGGATCTCGATCGGCCTGGTGCGTCAGCGACAACCGGAAGATCGCTTTGTGCTGCTGACCGACATCATCGGTGACGAAGACCACTACGGCGACATGGACTTCAAGATCGCCGGAACCCAGAACGGGATCACCGGCATCCAGCTCGACCTGAAGATCGACGGGATCAGCGAAGAGATCATCCGCGGAACCCTCAAGCAGGCTCGCGAAGCCCGCATCGAGATCCTCCGCAAGATGCTCACCTGCATCCCCAGGCCCCGAAGCGAGACCAGTCGCTACGCACCGCGACTGCTTCGCACCAAGATCGATCCCGACAAGATTGGCGCGTTGATCGGTCCGGGTGGAAAGAACATCCGAGCGATCCAGGAACAGACAGGCGCGACCATCGATGTCGAAGATGATGGAACCGTCACCGTCGCCGCAGCGGATCTGGACAAGGCCAAATCGGCCATGTCGCGGGTTGAAGCATGCACCGCCACCGTTCAGATCGGCAAGATCTACGAAGGGGTTGTCACCAGCATCCGCGATTTCGGCGCCTTTGTCGAAGTCATCCCCGGACGCGACGGCTTGGTCCATGTCAGCGAATTGACCAATGGCTACGTTTCCAATGTCAACAGCGTCTGCAAAGTGGGAGATTCCATGCAGGTTCTGGTGATCGACATCGACGATCACGACCGCGTCCGACTCAGCCGTCGGCGAGCCCTGGAAGAACTGGGGATCGAAGACGAATTCGCCAACCGCACCGAGGGGGATGAGCCGCCCCAAGAGGAAGGTGGCGAAGGCCGTCGCGATTTCGGCGACCGACCACCCCGTGAAGGAGGCGGATACTCCGACCGTCCACCCCGTAGCGGTGGTGGCGGTGGACGCGATCGCCGAGGCGGCGGTGGTGGTGGTCGAGACCGCCGCGGCGGTGGTGGCGGCGGTGGACGCGACCGTCGCTGATAGACAACCCTGAATAGGGATTTTTAACTCTCGCGAGGAGGTCGCTGTGCAACCAGCACCTCCTCGCGTCATTTCTGCTACACACCTTGGCATTCACAGGCCGTCCCAGCATGCTACCGCTTGATGAAGGAGTCCTGCGCGCCGCGCTCCTGGGGGATATCGTCGGAGTCCCAGGGATGCAGATCGCCTGCCAGGCCATCCCCTGGCTGAAGCAATCGGCCCGTTGCCACGTGGTGGTCGCCAACGCCGAAAATGCCGCCGATGGGACGGGCCTTCGCGTCGCACAGTATAAGAAACTGATCGCGGCGGGTGCCGATGCGATCACCATGGGAGATCACATCTATCGCAAACGGGAACTGATCCCACTGCTTCAGCAAGCGACCAATATCGTCAAACCCGCCAACTTCCCGCCCGAGGCACCAGGACTCTCTTGGTGCCAAGTCCCCACGCCCTTCGGCCACCCTCTGATCGTCTTCAGCCTCCTGGGCCGACTCTACATGCGACCTGTCGATTGCCCTCTCCATGCCGCCAGGCGCGTCCTTGAGGAGATCGCGCCAGTCTCGCCACTTCGATTGATCGACTGCCATGCCGAGGCAACCAGCGAGAAACAATCGATCGCGCGGTTTCTGGATGGCCAAGTCTCCGCCGTCCTTGGCACCCACACCCATGTCCCCACCGCCGATCTGCAGATCCTCCCGAAGGGGACAGGTTTTCAGTGCGATGTCGGCATGACGGGTGCCTACGAAAGTATCCTGGGCCGATCGATCGAACGCGTCCTCGCCGCTAGCTTCTCCTTCGATCCCTCGACGCTAGAGATCGCTACCGAAGATCTCCGCTGCTCAACCACCCTAGTCGATCTCGATCCGCAGTCAGGAAGATGCCTCCAGATTCAGCGACTGGAACTCTCTACTGCCTCACTCCAGTCCCAGCTTCTGTGACTTGGCGATTCAGGGGACAGATCGATCTTTAAGCCCTCAGAAAAATTTTCCTGCGATACAGCCAGTAAAGTAGCAGCCACATCGCGGCAAGACTTCCTGCCTGAATCACCACCCCTTGCCAGGGGCCCGACCAGCTGGCGATGCCACCCAGGAAGTACTTCGAGATCTTCGTGAAGTCGATGACTTCTCGAATCATGTAAATCAGGATGGCGTTGGAACCAATCACCACCCAGAACCATGCCCACCAGCGCCACTGCATCCAGTCCAATACGGCATAGAAGAGCGACAAAAGCAGCAGGCTGTAGCCACCGGCCACCAGCACAAAGGAACTGGTCCAGAGATTCTTGATCACCGGAAAAAACTGCCCCCAGATCGTCCCTACCACCAGCAACACCACCCCGGCCGCCGCCATCCCAAAGCACTTCTCTGCAGGCCCCCGCTGGCTGCGCAGCCACTCGCCTGCGAAAACCCCTAGCAGCCCCGTAACAATTGCCGGGATAGTGGAGAGGATCCCTTCGTTGTCTCCAAACCCGTAATAGTCCTTGAGGATCCGGCCAGGCAGGTAAGTGCGGTCGATGTAGCCCGATAGATTTCCAGCAGGCGAAAGATCACCAGCCACCCCGCCCGGTACCGGAATCCAGACCATCATGGCCCAGTACCCCAAAAGGATCGCCACCGCCGCCAGGATGCGGCCACGCAGGGGGACGAAAAGATAGAGCAGACTGCAGACCCCATAACAGATCGCCAGACGCTGAAGGACCCCCGCATAGCGCATCGTCGAGAATTGGAACTGAAGGACGTCGTTGTAGAGCAGCGCAAGTAGCAGCAGCATCCCAGTCCGCTTAAGGACCCTTCCCACGGCCTGAGTTGGGTTGCCATGGAACTTCTCCAGGGAGAATGGGATGACGCAGCCAAGCAGGAAGAGAAAAAGCGGAAAGATCAGGTCATAGAAGCGAAACCCCTCCCAGGCCACATGCTCGAACTGCTCCTTGAGCCTTCCTGCATACTTCCAGTCACTTAGCGAGAGCAACCGGATCGCCAGCGCATCGCCGCCGATGATCCAGAACATGTCAAAACCTCGCAAGGCATCGATCGAGATCAATCGCTGCCCTTCCTTGACCGGTTTCCTGATTTCTTCCACCATGATTCTCTGCCCTTTGAATGATCTGGTCGGCCCAGCCAACGCCGTTTTGCCCTTGAGTTTACCATCGGCGTTCGCGGGGTTGCGCCACCGGGGTCGCGTCCTTCGACTTCGTGGTTTTCAGAAAAGCCATCGCCCCATCGGCGCCAGGCGCCGTACCACCCAAGCGAACCCAATTCCACCATGACGCTGGAAACTGCATTCCGAATGGCGATAGCGCTATCCGCCCTGGCAGCGGCCGTGATGGCCGCATCGCTTCGCATGCATGACGCGCAACCTGGTTCGAAGCGGAAACTTGAATCGACCGAACCAAAGACCGATCAGAAAACGAGGTGGTTTCTGGCACTCATCGCTACGGTCTTGGGGGGTTTGGTGGCGGGCGTTGTCCTCTTCCCCCAGGGGATGGCTCCCTGGCGCATGGGACTATCCAGTTTTTGGCGAGGGGTTGGTATCCCGGTAGTCCTTGCCGGTCTCTACCTCTTCTACCAGTCGCTGGCGGCTCTTGGGCAATCCTGGGCCAACTCCGACCGCCCCCGCTCAGACAGCCTTCTGGTGACCGATGGCCCATACCGATGGGTGCGTCATCCCTACTACAGCGCCACCTTCCTGCTGCTGGTTGGCATCTCGCTGCTAGCCAATCAGTGGCCGATCGCAATCGGTGCGATCATCCTTTCGATCCTCTTAAGCCTCCGGGCTAGGCGTGAGGAAGTCCATCTGGCGGAACGGTTTGGCAACACCTATCTCGACTACCAAAGTCGGACAGGCATGTTCTTCCCGAAAGCCGCTCTCCCCGCATCCGATCGACTCATGAATGACCGCCAAGAAAACCCGCATCGCACGGACAAGCAAGGGAACGCTTAACCGACCTCTTGATCGCTGCCCCTCTCTCGATCCCCAACAAGCTTGTCCAAAACCGGTTCCTGCAGGCCGATATGGATCGATTGGGTGACAGGAAGTCGAGTCCGAATGGGATCTTCCAATCACTCACCGTGGAAACTCCCGAATGGCGCCAGTCAATGCTTCCCCCTTCCCGCAGTCCTGGTCGATCGATTCAGCAATCCGGATCGCCTTCTCACGAATCGAGGGATCGCTGATCTCCAGCCGTTTCAGCACCTCTGCCGCCATCCGGATCCCGAAAAAACAATTGGCGAAGTCATGCGCCATTTTCGCAAATTGCATCGGCTCCAAACCACCGATGCCGGATTCGATAGGTATGGAGTCGATCCTCTCCCTATCCGGATCCCCTATCCTGTTTTCAAACCCTTGCCCCGTGAAGACAGTTGCGCCGACATCCAGATCGGATGTTCGAGTCTGTCGCGATCCGGCAAGCTGCAAAGTCTTCAAAATCTCATCTGGCTGAATCGGCTTCACCAGATGGCAGTCGAAACCTGCTTTGCGAGTGCGCCGTCGATCCTTCTCCTGGCCCCAACCGGTCAACGCTGCAAGAAAAATGCTCTCGCCTCCAGGAAGCCCGCGAATCCTCCTAGCCGTCTCAAAGCCGTCCATTCCCGGCATTCCCAAGTCCAGAAGAATCACATCTGGATTGAACTGAAACGCCAGCTCAATCGCCGTTCCCCCTTCATGAGCCGTCAGGACATGATGTCCCTCTTCAGAAAGCAGCAGCGCCAAACTGCTGGCAGCATCGACATTATCGTCCACCACGAGAATGCGGTTGGCTGCTACTGCTTCCTGCGCCTCCATTGGTTCCGAAATATCTCTTCGCTGGCTGGCTGCTGCCAGAGGAATGCGGACGATGAACTCAGCTCCCCCTCCCCTCGCGTTGAATGCTTCCACCGTACCGCCATGCAACTCGACCAACCTCTTGACCAGTGCCAATCCAATACCTAGGCCATCCACCGTCGCATGTTGGTCACCCTGCACCTGCGTGAACATTTCGAAGACGGCCTGGAGCATCTGGTCGGGAATACCTGGGCCGTTATCCCGCACTTTCACAACCCCAAATCCCTCCACCAACTCGACGCCCGCCTCTAGATGGCCACCTTCCGGCGTGAACTTCGCTGCGTTATTCAGAAGGTTGGCGACCACCTGCGTCAGCCGCACCGGATCGCCAACTACTTCCACCATTTGGGATGGATGGGACACAGTCAGTCGGTGTCGCTTCGCTTCGATCCAAATTCCAGCTGTCTCCAAGGCATTTCTCACGATCTCCATCAAATCGATCGACTCCTTGCGTAGGTCGATCTTGCCCTGAGTGATCCGGCTGATTTCCAGAAGGTCATCGACCATTCGAGTCATGTGGGAGACATTTCGGTCGATCATCTCCAGCAGTTGTGGCACGTTTTCTTTTGGCTGTCTGGCGCTGCGAAGCAGCTGAACGGCGTTTTGGATCGGGGCAAGAGGATTTCGGAGTTCGTGTGCGAGGGTGGCTAGAAAATCATCCTTGCGACTGGAATCCTTCAGCACCTCTTCCAATCGAATCCGCTCGATGAAGTCCGCAGCATGGCGTGCATAGAGATCCAGCAATCGATCGTCCCGATCCGATAACCGATGTGGATGGCGAAAGTGGGTAGAGAGCATACCGATCACCTCTCCATCCCGGTTCCTAAAAGGCGTCGATTGAACGGCCCGAAAATCGGCCGAAGCGGCTACATGCCGATGAGCCGCAAAGCCCGCGTCCAGATTCACATCTTCGATGTGGATGCGACTCCCAGAACGGAATGCCTGCCCGCATGCCGAACCCTCGTCGATCGTCACGGCGCGAAAATAATCGAGAAAATCTTTTTGGAACCCACGCTGCACCACAATCTGAAGCGACATCGTATGCCGGTCCAGTAGCTGGATGTTCCCGTAGTCGGCACCTACCGCTACCATCGCCTTTTCAAGGATGTCCGAAAGAGCGACGTTCAGTTCATTTGTGATGAACAATGGAACGCTTAAAGCATGGAGTTGCTGCGTCGCCTCCAGCTCGACAGCAAGACTTTGCTGAGCGATCCGCAGGGCCTCTTCCGTCTCTTTTCGAGCTGTGATGTCCTCGATTATGGCCGCCGTCTGTCGAACCCTTCCATCTGCACCCCAGAGTCCAATAGCGGTGACATGCACCCAAATCAAGCCGCCGTCTTTCCGAACATAACGCTTCTCCCAGGAGTAAACTTGCTTGTTTCCCTCAAGCATCTTGGCAATGCGTGTGCGATCCTCTTCGATCTCATCCGGATGGTCCAGGTCCAAGGGAGTCATTCCGGAAAGCAATTCCGATCGCAAATAGCCGGTCAGCTCACAGAATCGATCGTTCACGCGTGCATATTCACCTCGGTTGTTGAGCTGTGCGGTGCCGACTGCCAAGTTCTCAAAAAAGCTTCGGAAGTTCTCCTCACTTGCGGCCAACGCCGCTTCTGCCTCCTTTCGATGCGTGACATCGCTCGCCATCCCAAGCCATTCCACAATGCATCCCTGTGGATCTAGCAGGGGTATAGCGCGTAAAAAAGTCCATCCCATGCTTCCATCCACTCGCCAAACCTGGTGCTCCAGTTCAAAGACGCATCTGGCCTCGATCGCGTGCGCAATCACCTCGCTGACGCGATCCTGCTCGTGTGGCGGGATATATTTTTCCAGCCAGGAGCGCATGGATTTGTTGGTATCAGCAATGAAATCCCTTCCCTGAAGCTGACGCATCTCGGTCCAGTCGGCACTCATGCGGTAAACGACATCGGAACTTGCACAAACCAAAGCCTGAAATTGTTCCTCTCCCTGACGGATTTGCTGGTTGCTGTCGCGCCGCAAGCGTGCGATTTGCAGATGCGATGAAATACGCGCCATCAACTCCCGACCGCTGAATGGCTTTACAAGATAGTCGTCGGCTCCTAATTCCATACCCTCTACACGCCGCTCTTCCCCTGCACGTGCCGACAACAGGATGACTGGCATCGCAGCGATCTTCCGGTCCGCTCGTATCCGCCTCAGTAGTTCAAGTCCGTCCATTCGTGGCATCATGATGTCGGTAAGGACCAAGTCGGGAAGCTGCTTGGAGATCATCTCCAGCGCAGCGACTCCGTCCGGGACCGATTCAACCCGGTATTCGTTCGAAAGAAGGCGCCGCAGATACTGCCGCATGTCGGAGTTGTCATCGGCGACCAGGATCATCGGCTTTCGGTGCGACAAGTCGATGGGATCGGACACCGTATCGATGGAGCTTTCCTGAATCAACTCCATGGGATCGCAGTCGGTATCGGCCAGCCATCGCAATGCTTCTTCGATGTAATGGATGGAGCCTAGCGGCGTCGCAGGCTCATCCCGTTTGCCGACGGTCTGGCCCGGTGGCAAGTGCGCGATCCCGTAGGGAATCGTGACTGAGAACGTCGTCCCGACGCCAACGCTGCTGGTGACATCGATCCGCCCTGCATGCAGCTGGACTAGGTCGTCCACCAGAGACAGGCCGATTCCCGATCCCTCCTGGGAACGGCCGGCAACCCCGTCGACTTGATAGAAGCGATCAAAAAGTTTTGGAATCTCATCCTTTGGAATGCCGACTCCCGTGTCCCGAACCTGTAGTTGTGCCTCTCCTTCCTGATCGGAAAGATGCACTTCAATCTTTCCCTCCCATGTGAATTTCAATGCGTTGGACAGCAGATTCAGGACGATTTTTTCCCACATCTCCCGGTCGACATGCACCGATTGTTTCAATGGCGAACACCGCACCACCAGCTCCAGATTCGCTTGCGCACACACCGATCGAAATTGACTAGCCAAATCGGTCGTCAGTCCAGCCAGCTCGGTGGGCTGATAGCATGCCCGAGTGCGCCCAGCTTCGGTGCGGGCGAAATCCAGAAGCGTATTCACCAGCTTCTGCAACCGCAGAGCACCTCTTTGAGCGATCTGCAGGTGTTCGCTATGACGATCATCGTTCAACTCCGAGAGGACTTTCTCCAGTGGCCCTAGAATCAGAGTCAGAGGCGTTCGGAATTCGTGGCTGACGTTCGAAAAAAAAGTTGTCTTGGCGCGGTCCAGTTCCGCCAGTGACTCCAGCCTTCGCCGTTCTTCCTCGTAGGCTTTGGCGTTGGTAAAAGCTGTGGCGAACTGGGAAGCAACCAGCCGGAGAAATTCCAAGTACGAATCATCCAGACGCAGACGACTGCTGACTCCAGCCACCAAGTATCCAGCTGGATCGTGAGGTCGGCTGGATCCTATTGGCAAGAACACGGCAGTTGCCGGCGGATCCAACATTGGGCCTAATGGCACTGCCTCAAGTCGGCTCGCAAAATTTTCGACCACCACTTCCTTCATCTGGCGTTGGACTTCACCAAACGGCCATGTCGGTCCATCGGACTCCAGAGATACCAGCTCAGGAATTACCTCCCCCCCCCCGAGGGGATCCATCCCAGCAGTCCCCGCCAACCGTACGAAAGGAAGGTCTGGTTCTTTCAGATACAGCAGTACGAAGGGGAGATCCTTCGAAAAGTCTTCCAAAATCTTGATGGCAGAACAACAGACTTCATCCACGGTGACTGTCTGCTTGAAACCAGCGCCCAGTTGATGCAGTGCTGCCAGACGACGTTTGCTTAGCACCTCGGCTGTCGTTTCGTGGACTGTTGCGAGGACTCCACCAATGCCGCTTAGGACACTAGAGTCTGGAACAGGACTGTAAGCCACCAACCAGTGGGTCTCCTCTTGGAAGCCGTAACGGTTCAGAAACAGTTCTAGGTCTTCTTCCCATGTGGCAGGACCGCCCTGGAACGGCGTATCGATCAGCGGCTGAAGAACCGGCCAGATCTCTTCCCAGCATTCGCGGACCGGCAACCCGAGCGCCTTTGGATGTTTATCGCCCAGCACCGGAATGTAGGCGTCGTTGTAAAGGCAGATGTAGTCCATGCCCCACCAGAGCAACATAGGCAGGCGATTGGACGACATGATCGATACGGTCGTTAGAAGGGCCGGCGACCAATCGGCGATCGCTTGGAGGGGTGTGGTCGACCAGTCGTGAGCGAAAATCCGTTGGCGCATTTCACCGACGCCTGAACCGGATCCAGGGCGATTCGCAACGATCCTTCCAGCAGCTGACTCACTCACTTTTGGGCTCCCGTCGAGATCAGTTTTTTGCACAACGCAGTCGTTCGCTCCCCGCCTGCTATCCCTTGGAGCGCGCGTCCCCATGATGCCCATGGAAACGCTTTCGGAACTGCAAACCATCAGATCCTCGGTATCCCATCGATCCGAAAACGAACGCTGGAATGCTCACAGGCCGTCAATATCTTTCATGGCCAACTGCTTTTTTAACCCCTGGCGAACCCAGAAGTAGCATGAACGGGGAAGATAGGTTCTGCCAGCAACTTGGGATCGATCCCATAGCCAACAGAATCACTGGCCGAATTTAACCCAACCCCCTAAAAGAAACTAGCTAGACCGGGGATTTTAAGAAGCACCGAACGCTGACGTGGCTACGGGAGCGGGGGTACTGTGGGAAAAAAAGTGCTGGGCCCTGCAACCGAGCGGTTCGCCTGGCCGCTCGATCAAGGTCGATTCGATTTCTCATTCGGGACGTCGCAGTTGGGTTCAGGTGCATTTTTGGAGAGTGCAGCAAAGGCTTCAGAACATCAGCCATAGTTGCTGGCATCTTCTTCGGTCAAATTTTCGGCGAGCAGAAGTTCGGCGGTATGAAGGTCTTCGCTGGCGATTTGCAGCTCAATTCCGCCTCTTCGACCGGAGACGTTCAGCCGGAGTTTGCGATCTTCCAGCCACTGATAGGATTTGAGCTTCTTCCAGTGGATCAGCATCCACTCCAGCCAGAGCCCACTTTCGCAGAGATCATTTTTCGCCGATCGCGTGTCTTGGGGCGTCGGCAGGAAGAGGGAAGTCAATTCGGACGTAACCACCACCAACGCAGGCGACGCAGGCATCGGCGCATCGGAAGTAAAACGATTTCAACCAGGGTAACAAACATCAGTTGCCGCCAGCCAATAGGTCGCTGCCGGGCAAGCTCCTGCAGGCAGCGCTTTCGCAGCTTGAGGTCGTCACCAAATTCCCACTTGTTCATGGAGGTAACTCCCGACCGAAGCCAGTTCTTCTGAACTAGGTTCTTGGGAACACGAACAAAGCTGCCCAGCATCGCCATGCGGATCAACCAGATCCAGTCGCTGGAAAATGACTCATCGCGATCGACGCGCAGTGAATCGATACACCGCTTGGCTGACTCCGTCCTTGCCACACCTCGGAAAGGGATCCACCAGCTACCCTGCATTCGGATCAGGGAGCGAAGCCGCGCTGTCGGATGATCGACGCGATCCAGTTGCCGGTAGGTTCCAGGCAGGGGAACGAATTGATTGACTCCAAAGGTGAGATCGGAGTAGGCGAGTACTGCGGAAGGCTGTTCTTCCAGCGCCGCGACAAGCTGAGCGATGTATTCAGGGTCTAGCCAATCATCATGAAAGGCAAAACAGACATAAGTCGTCTCGACCCGCTCCAGCATGTCCGAGTAGTTTCGGCACCAACCGACATTTCCCAACCGCTGAATCAGATGGCACCTTGGATCGTCGCCCAGGATCGCGGTGCATGTCTCTAGAGTAGCGTCACCGGAGGCATCATCGGCGATCAGAATGTGCAGTTGCGGATAGGTCTGCGCCTGGATGCTGCGAAGCGTCTGCTCGACAAAACGGGAGGCATTCCAAGTTCCTAAGCAGATTGTTACCGGTTTCAGAGCCATTAGACGACTCACAACCCAAAAGTATCGATGAGTTGGTCTGCCATGCGCACCGCATACCAAGGGGCGGTAGTCCACTTTCCTGGATCAACCGAATAATAGCTCGTCCCGACATGATGCATGATACCGATGTCGTTTCGGGAGTGGAGTCGGCTGGTGGGATCCCCTACGTCGGTGCATCCCCTGGCCACAATCCCACCAGCATCAACCGCAAGTACTTTCGATCGCAGCAATCCCGGCATGTAGGTATCGAGAGCCTGAAGTGTCGCAGATCCAATTTCAGAGGCACGCTCGATCGTCGTTTCGCCGCGCATGGGATCATCCCAAGACGAGGGTGGAAGGATCGCATTGGTCCATCCTTGCAGGCAGACAGGATACCAACTGAGGCAACCACGACCATCTTGACGAACGACGATGTCACCGAAGGGTCCAAGGACAATCGTCGCTGATGCCCGCAAATGCAGGTCCCTAGGAAGCTCTACAAGGACTCGATACTTCAAACGCAGCAGATGATCCTTCGGTGGATGGATCCCCATCGATTGATCGATCGCGGCACGCGAAGTCCATGTGGCATTGATCACCACATCGAAGCGGCGCGTCCAGATCTTGCCTTGATGAACTGCTTCCACTTCCAAACCGGAACCTCGCTGAGAAACTCCGGTCACATCGGTTTCGCCAATCCAGCCGATGCGGTGATCGCCGAAAATCACTGCGGCGATACGATCGCACAGACCATCGGTATCGATCGCCCTTTCTTCGGTACGATACCCGCCCAACAGCCTCGCGCTCGCATATCGTGCCAGCTCCTCATGACACAAAGGTTCCCATAGACTCCCAGGGCTCAAGCCAAGATAGTCATTTCCCTCCTCTCGGCTCGACAACTCTTCTTCGTACAGTTTCTGCACGATCTGGTAGTGCTTTTCCAACCCCTCCAGGCCCATCAGCGAATCGCGAAGTACCAAATAGTGGTACGGGGTGCTGAGAGCAAGCGAGTTCCACGAATCCTCCCCAATCCAATTCACGACCGAACGGCGAAAGGCAAGTGCCCCTTGCATCATCTTCGCTGCAGTCCTTGCTCCTTTTTCCATCGCATAGACGAATCCCAAATGCACCTTACCTTCGTTGCGTCTGGCTGCCCGATGGACGGGAACTGGAGCGGAATCGATCAAATTCACCTTCAATCCGCGACCGGCCAACTCCAGGGCCAATCCACTCCCAAACAATCCTGCACCGAGAATTGCGATCTTCATCACTCCCCCTGACTGTCGTTCGGGCAATACGGCTTGACCTGCGCTTCTCAAAAATGCGACAGACCCCTCCAGCGGGTTCAAGAGAAGAACGATCGATAGACGGATAGCCCAAAGCTCTCTGTACCCGGCTTGGAAGCCAATGACCTCCCCCAACACCCGATCCCCTTGGCTCATCAAAACCGTCTTAATCCGCCTTCTTTCTGGCTTTGGATGGCGATGGTCCAATCGGCGGCATGGTGTTCAGCAGCTCCTCCAATCGCTTCCAATTCTCCAGTAGGTCGGCCTGGCGCAGTTTGGCCAGTCTCCGCGACTGGGTCCCTGAAAAACCTAGCCAACAGAACCAGGTTCCCAGAGCGATCAGCCCGAAAGCGATCCGCCTACCCCACCGCCGGGATACGCCGTGAGATGCCTTCCCCTGAATGACCGCCAGCAGCCCTAACAGGCCAGCGGTCACCATCAGCAAACCTCCGATCTTTGGATAAAGGTCGGCAGGCAATGAAAGATCGTACGTAAAGAATTGGGGCACCAACGCCATCGCAAGTCCTACGTTCGATATTGCCGCTGCGATCCATGGCAACCAACTGATCCTGGCAGCGGTTGGAATGTCACCGGCGATATACCGGACGATGTTGACCTTCCCCTCGTATCGACATTCAGCCACTTCGTGTTCGATGATCGCCTCGATGGTGGCAGGATCTCCTCCACCCGATCCAGCACCGATTAGAGGGATGGCGATGGATTGATAGCCACGCTGCGATGCCAGGGTCAGAGCGTTGCGGACCGAGTCGCGCACGGAACGTTCGGAGGAACGCCACAAGCCATTGATCCCAGCGACATGGATGATCGCGCGGAACGGCAAGCTGCCTGCCGTCGTCTCGACTGCATGCCCCAGCGGGATGGACCCCATGCGTCCCAGTTCTCGAAAGGGTTCGATGCCACCGCGGCGTTTGATCGCACCCGAGACTCCTTGAGGTAGAAGCAACCACCAGGGAATGATGTTTCGATTCCACGGGTTGACGATGACCTCAACATCCTGATCCAGTAAATCACCATCGACGATACGAAGGCTCATGATGTGCATTTCCGCTTGGTCGCCGGCCTAAAAGAGGCAAGCCCGAGCGACAGGGGTGGTGGATAAGGAAGACATCTTTCCCAACTGGATCCTGTTTTGCGTTGGCCGTGCATTCGGGCCGCCGTCGGTTGCTGACCTCACACCGATGGAGAAATGTGAGACTTCCCACACAACGAGATCGGAGGGGCTATAGGTCTCGAGAATAGCAACTTCGACAAAACGTATGGGAGCTCCTTAAAAGAGACTGCGTCAAGCGGTCACCAGCAGCCGGATTGTCGAAAGCGGATTTTCTACGGACCGCCTCACATTGCTAGCGAAAACACAAACCTTCAGCCCACCAACCGAGACACTACCCAATATAACTACTTAATCGGTGCCACCCACCCATCCAATCGGTGCCACCCACCAATCCCAACCCATCCCAGACGCCGCAAAACACCCAAACGCCCATCCAATCGGTGCCACCCACCAATTCAATCGGTGCCACCCACCAATTTACGGATACACCCGAAAGGGTGGTTTTATGGGATCCATCGAGCGGGGAGTGGATTCGCTTGCGGGGGGGATCGGGTAGTCCTCTGATATCCCCGTCGCAATGCTCTGCACCGCTCGAACTTCGTCCGAGCATAATCGGTGCCACCCAACTACTTAATCGGTGCCACCCACCAATCTCGACCCACCAATCTCGACCCACGCCAGACGCCGCAAAACACCCAAACACCCATCCAATCGGTGCCACCCACCAATTTACGGATACACCCGAAAGGGTGGTTTCATGGGATCCATCGAGCGGGGAGTGGATTCGCTTGCGGGGGGGATCGGGTAGTCCTCTGATATCCCCGTCGCAATGCTCTGCACCGCTCGAACTTCGTCCGAGCATAATCGGTGCCACCCACCAATCCAATCGGTGCCACCCACCAATTTGCGACCCACCAATTTATGGATACACCCGAAAGGGTGGTTTTATGGGATCCATCGAGCGGGGAGTGGATTCGCTTGCGTGGGGGGGGATTGGGTAGTCCTGTGATATCTCGGTCGCAAAGCTCTGCACCGCTCGAACTTCGTCCGAGGGAAGAATCAGAGGATCGGAGCGGTAGAGAGGTATATTTTTCTCTAAAAAACCTGATAAAAATAAAATCTACTCTTGTACTGAGACTCAGTATCATTAAGATACTGGTGAGTTGAGATGCGAGACCTTGGTTCCGCGCATTCTTGCTCGGCTCGTGGAACTGCTTTTTCCAACATTCTGCAGTGACGAAAGGGCTAACCATGCCAACTCGCTTTCTGCGCGTTCAGCGTAGTCCCTCCAAGGGCCAACGGCGCCGCTCTGGCTTTACCCTCGTGGAATTGCTAGTTGTCATCGCCATCATCGGCATCTTGGTCGGCCTCCTGCTTCCTGCCGTTCAAGCGGCCCGCGAAGCGGCTCGCCGCATCCAGTGCAGCAACAACATGAAGCAGATGGGGCTTGCGTTTCAGAATTACGAATCATCCCACCGAACGTTTCCTCCCGGCTTTATTTCCCGCGTCACGGGTCCCTGGCCCGGTGGCGGTAATCATCCGATCCCTGAAGCCGGCCCTGGATGGAGCTTCTTTGCACTGATCCTCCCCCAAATGGAACAGTCGAATCTATACAACTCGATCAACTTTTCCCTTCCGATCACTGGACCTAGCAATCATTCGGCCCGGAGCACGAAGGTCAGCTCCTACCAGTGCCCATCAGATACCTGGAACCAACCGGTTTCTGTCTGGCCCACTTCTTTGGGGATGAATGACCTGGCGCCTGCCAGCTACATCGCATGTCTTGGGGGGGGCAACCCGGCGAATGCTCCAGGGTATTCCGCGTTGTATGAAGAGCTGCCATTCAATGGAATGTTCCACAGGAACACCGCGATCAAGGTAAGAGACATCATCGACGGGACATCGAACACTATTGGAATCGGAGAGCGGGCAAGCATGTTCACCCCTAACGGTTGGGCTGGAGTCATTCCAACCGCACAAACCGTTTTCTCGCCGCGCATCGCCATCAGTCGCCGCCAAGCAGTCGGTCAAACGGCACGCCCTGCGATCACTATGGCAACGGTCCATGTTCGTACGGGCGGACCCAACGCCCCCACTGGCAGTCCAGGTGGCTTCTGGAGCCCACATCATGGTGGCGCCCTATTCCTGCTCATGGATGGTTCGACACACACCATTTCCACCAACGTCGATATGACGATTTTCCGCGCGATGGCGGGACGGGATGATGGCATCCCCATCGAACTCCCATGAGGCCTGATTCCGGAAGCAGGGCATCGATCTCGTGGCTGCACCCATCCCGATCTCTGCCTGCAGCAATCAGGGAACACTCTTGCTTCCGGAAGGCGGGGTTGGAATCGATCCCGCTGCCGATGACTCTGCGCTAGCGAAGCGATCGGTCGGAGCCTCTCAGGCGAGGCAAATGGAACTTCGAACCGCGCGGGATCCTGTTAGCGACTGAGCTGGGGCTCTGCTTTCGGTGTGCCCCCGCCCTGGAATTGGTGCTTGAGATGGCGAGCGACGACACGCGAGCAACGGGGATCAGCAATTCCTTGTGGCCATGATTTCCTACCCCGTCCTTACCTCGTCCTGCATGTTCGATCAAGAACTGGAGGACTGACTGCAATACTCTTGCTCGCCAAGAGCCTCCGCTTTCTGGAAGGCGCGAGTAGCTAGCTCCGCGTCATTCGAAACTTCCTTCACCACGGGAAGCGCTCTCGGCCTGAAGCGATTCGATCCGCTGCTTCCACATGGCGGGCTGGGGTAGATACCAGGCGATGGAATCGAACCGATCCTTCTCTATATAGACCACCTTCAACAAGTCGAATGGGGTGACTTTATAGAGATGCTGCTTGGTGATCGTCATTTCCCGAATCGATGAAAGCGGGATGCAGATCTCCGTCTTGGGTACCAGCATGAAAAAATGAAGGTCCGTCGCCGTCAGCACCAATGCTCCATTGCCTCGCACCTGCAAAACCCCGACCGACTCCCTGCCAAAAAAGTTAGCCCAGTCTTCTTCCAGAAGGATCTGATCAGGTCGGTAGCGGGCATGAATTCGAGCTATCAGGGAGGATCGAATCCAACCTAGAATCAATCTGGTCAGGAGACCAATTCCTACGAGAGACCCGAAGATCGCCAGTACAATCCAAACGCTTCGATTGCTCAGATCTTGAAAAGCGATCAGCTGCATAGTCAAAGCGGCCAAGTGGCCTTGGGCCTGCATGGGCATCAGTACGGCAGCATCCATGACGCGACTCCGAAAACGGTGGGATGTTGAGACGGGAAGGCGCGTAGGTCCCATGCCGTTCGTCCAGTCGCTTCCCCTCCACCACAGAGAGATCCAGTCGTTGGGACCGTCGCTGCCATCTTCCTCCTGCGATCAACGGTTTCACGGGAGGAGAGGCATCTGGCTGGACAATACTCCGTTGAACACCCAGCAGTTTGGCAGGATGCTGAGAATGGACGTGAGGGAGCCGACGCGACGCAACGAGCGATGCTCGGTGCATCCTACCTCAACGATCGCCGACAGACGACCCATCGCCGGCCCGTCAGCTATGCCGGATAGGCGATGGACCTCGACTCGATAAGCGATCGCAAAGCAACGACTTGCAGCAGCAACCCGAGCAAAGTTCATCGGATAGCGAATGATGGACTATCCTGTCATCGACCTTTGGGACGGGTCGCCTGTGGCGACATCGACTAAGCTGGCAACGGACGAACGAGGCGGCTGTCATTGGGGAGTCTGCCGACCGAACGACGGCGGCAGCATTCGACCCGCGCGACACTCCTTCCCACCATCGCAAGTTGCGGTGGCCTTTTTTCCCTCCCCTCCCTAGCTGCGCGGACTCCTACCCTTGGCTTCGCAACCCTAGCCGCTTGGCTGGCATCTTCCCATCCTGTTATTCCCCACCCAGCGCCTGCTCCCCGCTCCCCTAATCCTCCCATTCGGATCGCCGAAGGACGCGGCAGGTTTCTCTATGTCGGGCGCCCTAACCATGGCGGTGATGGAGGCCGCCGATGGCAGGCCGTCGGCATCTCAAGAAACAAAGTGTCGAAGATGGAAGCGATGGAGCGGTGGTATGGTGAACGGTGGAACTCTCCCAACCATTTCGACGTCGATCGATCGACCACGAGGATTTCGCCAAGCCAACAGCTCCCCTCGACCCGATCCCTGCATTTATAGTTCACCGTTCGTCGCGGGACCGGTTCGATCTCCAGCGGCTGCGTGGCAGCTCTCCTCCATGACGTTCGTCCGCCAATTCTGCTGCAGGAGGCGATCACATGGCTGCAGGGCCATTGAACACCTGGCGCCGTAAAGCACTGGATGGTCTGGCCGATATTTGGTCCGAACGCTATCCGCTGTGGCGAGACGCCGTCTTGGACCTCCCGATGGTTCTTCTGTTCTGTGGGATGGTCGCCGGCATCCTGGCTTGCAGTGTCTGGCAGTTTTCCTTGTCAGTCTGCAGCTTGGGGATCCTCGCTGGGTTGTTGCTGGCGTTGGCGGGAACGAAAGCCAATTCCTCGTGGCCGATCACTGCTGGAATTTTTCTCGGCACCGCCGCTTGGGGCGCTTGGCTCCAGACGGTCGCGGAAGATCGTTCCCAGCGTGATCCAACTCGCTGGATGGCTGACGACAGTTGGCGACCTGTCGTATTCGAAGCCCGTGTCGATGGCATGGTACGGTGGCGTCCAGAGCTGACTCAGTATGAAGCTCGTGGGGGAACTCCGGGCGATGCAGCATCTTGGCAGACCATTCTGGAGGTTTCCCTGCTGGAGGTCCGAGACGATCAGCAGTGGCGACCAGCTGCTGGTCGCCTGCAGGTGACGGTCGATGCGCCGTTGCGATGGCCTTTGCCTGGCGATCGGATCCGATGCTTTGCCAAATGGCAGCGGATTCCTGCCCCGACCAATCCGGGTCAGTTCGATCTCCGCCGCCATGCTCAGCGAAAGGGCTACTGGATCCGAGCCAAGGTGGAATCGGCCGACCAAGTGGAGAAGCGCCCCGGCACTCGGTGGTGGCGACTAGATCGCCCGATGGGCTGGATTATGGAGCGAGCGGATGCTGCAATCCATCGACATGTACCAGCCGGCCAGGCGGCGTTGGCATCGGCGCTGGTGCTTGGACAACGCGAGCAGGTGGAATGGGAGATGCAGGAGTCGCTACTGGCGACCGGCACGATGCACATGCTTGCCATTTCGGGGCTGCATGTCGATATGGTGGCAGTTGCCTTTGTCACTTTGGCACTTCTCATCCATATGACGCGAAAATGGATGCTGTTGTGCACTGCGATTCTGGTGGTCGCCTACGGTATCCTTTGCGGCAATCAGCCCCCGGTGCTTCGTGCTGTGCTGTTGGTAGTAGCGATTTGCCTTGCCCGCTGGCTTGGGCGTCCCACGCGTACCTTGAACCTGTTGGCATTTGCGGGCTGCGTCGTTCTTTATCTTCGCCCTTCCTATCTCTGGGACATCGGCACCCAGCTCTCCTTTCTTGCCGTCGCCACTCTGGGACTGCTCTCGCTACATGCCCATCAGGAGACTCCCCCCTCCGATCCGCTCGACCAACGGATCCGCCAGACGATGCCTCCATGGGAAGATCAACTGCGACGATTTTCTGCAGGTATAGGAAAGGCTCTGGTTACCAGCACCTGGGTGTGGTTGATCACCGCTCCTCTGATCCTCCATGTCTTTCATGTCGTATCCCCTGTCGCCATCGCGCTCAATCTGCTGCTCTGGATCCCGCTCTGGCTGGCCCTGATGAGCGGTCTTGGGATTCTCGTTCTGGGGACATGGCTTCCCTGGATCGGCATCCCTCTGGGATGGATCTGCGGCGCCAGCCTCTGGGTGGTGCAGGGGACGATCGACTGGGCTGAGTCGATTCCCGGAAGTCATCTTTGGCTACCTTCGCCATCGATCCCCTGGACGCTTGGATTCTACATCGGTCTGATCGGCACCACCGCGCTGATGGGATTTGCCAAGTTGCCGAGGAGGGCGATGCTTGCCGGCATGTCGCTCTGGGTTCTGGCCGGTATCGCGATGCTTGCGGCCGCACCAGGCAACCCAGATCCACGGCCTTCTGGGACGCTTCGACTGACCTTCATCGATGTCGGTCACGGCACCAGCGTGCTGCTGCAGGCCCCCGACGGACAGACGCTGCTCTACGACGCCGGAAAGATGGGGGACGGCCAGCGCAGCTTTCAGGGGATCGCTTCGGTTCTCTGGTGGGAGGGAATTCGAGCGATCGACACGGCGATGATCTCTCACGGCGACAGCGATCATTACAACGCGCTGGAAGGGATCGCCAAACGGTTTCGGATCGAACAGTTGGCCACCACCCAGCAGGTGCTGTCTCACCCCAGCCCATCGATTCGACGCTGGCGCAAGGCGCTGGAACGTCAGGGAGTCACCTTCGATGCTTGGGCTGCCGGCGCACAACTTTCTTGGGGCAAGGCGACCATGACTGCGATGCACCCACCACCGCAGGGTGTACCCGGGAGCGACAATGCCAATAGTCTCTGCCTGCGGATCGAGTACGCTGGTCGTTCGATCCTGCTGCCGGGGGACCTGGAGGCGCCTGGCACCCAGGCCTTGATCGCCTCATCGACAACCCCGATCGATCTCCTGATGGCTCCGCATCACGGCAGCATCTCTCAGGACCCGCGGCCGCTGATCCAGTGGTGCCAACCGCGTTGGATCGCCATCAGTGGATCGGAACGCGCCCTTGCCCCCAAGGCTTTGGCCCCTTACTCCGATCCCAACCGAAGCGTATGGGTCACGGCGCGTGAGGGAGCGATCCGAATTGAAATCGATGCCGATGGGACGATCCGCGCCGACCACTGGGCATCCGATCGCTGGAACCACCTGGCCTCTGACAAGCCTGCCAGTTGAAAGGAAACGCCATCCAGAATGGATCTCCGAGTTGATCGACGGCTGCGCACCGATCCGAACGAATCTCGGTGGGAATCAAAAACAAAAGGGATCACATCTCGGTCGTTGCAAGCGAGACTCATTTCGCTAGGTAAGATCGTCCAAATCTTCGGGAGGCCGCCAATCCGACATCTGCTCCAACTGCACCTTCAATTGGAGTCGTGCTCGGTTGAGCCGGGAGCGAACAGTTCCGATTTCGATCGATAGGATCTCGGCGATCTCCTCGTAGGACAAATCCTGCATTTCGCGGAGCACCAGGATGACGCGGTGATCGTCCGATAGTTGCTGGAGGGCCAACTGGACACACCGCACCGAATCATCCCGCATCATCGTCCCCTCAGGCCCCTCCTGGTCATCCAGCGGCTCAATACCGCTGGTTTCCCGAGCCTGTTCGATCGAGACGTGGCCGCGATTCTTGCGACGGCGAGAGAGAGCGTAATTGAAGGCGATCCGATAGAGCCAAGTGAAGAAGCGGGAATTGTGCTGGAAAGTGTCAAGCTTCAGGTACGCCTGGATCAACGCCTCCTGGACCACATCCTCCGCCTCGTCAGCGCTACCCACCACTGGGATCATGGCGGAGTAAAGACGATCCTGGTAGCGCTGCGCCAGCACGCCAAAGGCCGAGGAATCCCCCGACAAAGATGATTGGATCAGCGCAGCCTCGTCGTTCACGTCCCGCCTTTTCGTCTCGTTCTCCAGACTTCTGATCGACCCAGCCAGCCGATGTCTTCGGCGCGCAGACCCAGTCACCGACCACACCCCTGTCCATCTGCATGGACATTATGGTCCAAAACAGCCGGTCAGACATTGGAGGACCAAAAAAAGGTCCGTGAAGCCCCGAAACCATGGGGGACATGAGAAAAAGGGGCCGACCCTTTCCGGTCGGCCCCATGCAATTTTCCGAAGAGTCACCACCCTGTCCGGCGGGCGGCTGGCTGCGATCAACCGTGGACTTCGATCTTCCTCGGCTGATTCTTGACCAGCTTGGGAAGATGGATATGCAGCACGCCATGCTCGAAACGAGCCTGCACCTTGTCCTGGTCGACCGTCTTGGGGAGGGCCACGCGACGCGTGAACTCCCCAACCATCCGCTCGACGCGATGCACCTGAGCCCCCTCGCTCTGGCAGACGCCGTGTCGCTTGCCATGGACCGTCAGCCGATCGTCATGGATCTCGACCGTCACGTCTTCCAGTTTGACCCCCGGAAGATCTAGGTGCACCAGAAACTCCGTCTCACTCTCCGATACATCCATCGCCGGCATGAAGGAGCTGGTGGTCGTACCGCAGCCTGCGGACGTCGGCCCCGCACCACCGGGAACCGAGCGTCCAAAGACGCGGTCCATCACCTGCTCCACCTCGCTCGCCCAATCCTGCAGGCTCATTGGCATCGGACGACTGTTGTGATTGTTGCACTTCATCTTCAGTCCCTCCTCAAGGACAACCCTCGAAACGCTTGGCCGGATCGAGCTCGGCGTCCGTCCCGCTGACCAGCGCCTGCAACTTGCAGGCAGCTGCTGTCAAACTGGCAGCAAGTGACTTAGACGCCAGAAAGACAGTTGCAAGCAGCGTGCCAAAAAACGAAGTGAAGAGTCACGAAGGACGCAACTCAGAAAAATTCCCCCCTCCGGTCCCTGTCCAATCGCTGGCAAAGGCTGGTTGGACTGTCGCCAGCCGCTAGTCCCGCCGAGTTGGTTTCGGGATTGCGCAGGTGGAAGCCATCCTACGGCCAGCGCTGCCATTAGCTCAGCTGGAAACCTTCGTGAAACAAGACCGGTAGACGGGAAGACCGTTCAGCCGCGTCCGCCGCTCGAAGTGAGTCAGGTAATCCAGATCGTGCTCGACGGGAGATTCGGGAACGTACTGGGGACCTTGCAGACGGGTGGTTGCTGCAATCAGTTCCAACGTCGACTGGAAGTAGTCGGATACGTCGGTCCAGAAGTGGAATTGTCCTCCCGGCTGCAACGCTCGCTCGATCCCACGCAGCATCGGCTCATGCAGCACTCGGCGTTTTTTGTGCCTAGCCTTCCACCAGGGGTCTGGGAAGTAGACATGGATCGCCTCGATTCGCCCTTCAGGCAACAGATCGCAGACCGTGGCAACACCATCGCCGCAGTAGACGACCGCGTTGGTCAACCCCGCTCGCTCGATCCGCCGTTGTGCCATCGCCGCATACTTGGCCGCTAGTTCCACACCAACCCAGTAAACATCTTGCTGGCGGGATGCCGCATTGACCAGAAAAAGCCCCTTGCCGCTTCCGATCTCCACTTGCACCCTTGGATGTTCCTCGAGGATCCTAGCGATCTCCGCTTGCAGACTTGGTCGCCTTGGAAACGGCCGGTGGTTGTCGTTTGACACGGGCGATGGATGCTCCGATTCACCTTCAGCGATCGTCTCGTCGGGGGCATTCATACGGAGGTCCGATGGAAGGATAGGGAGTGAGAGGGGCAGTGCAGGGGGGGCTACGGGGAGTCAGTCATCGACACGACGTTCCAATCGATGCGGCTCCACTAGCTTTCCATAGTATTCTGGCTGGCGATCGGCGAAACGGTCGATGACGTGCTCCCCTGGGACTCGCACCAATCGCTTCTGGCGGGCTTTGGCAGGTTCGATCTGTCCCACGATGGCCATCTGGGAGCTTTCGTCGGCATCCGCCAGCGCATGCCCGTTCGGATCGCACAGACGGCTTTGCCCGATGAATCGAAATCCTCGTTCGGTGCCGACGCGGTTGACTGCCATGAAGTAGCAGTTGTTTTCCAGCGCGCGGGCATTGGGGAGATAACGAGCGAACGTGTCGGCTCCGGGAGGCCAGTTGGTCGGCAGCAGGAGGAGGTCGGCGCCTTGGAGCGCCATGGCGCGCGACGCCTCAGGGAACGACCCGTCATAACAGATGTGCATCCCGACGCAGAGTCCATCGATGTGATGCACCTGGAAAGGATCGGGGCCACGAGTGACAAACCGATCGATCCCCAGATAGGGAAGATGGACTTTGCGATAGACTCCCTGGAGCCCCTGACGACCTACGAGGGCCAAGCTGTTGTAGATCTCGCCGGAGTTGCCTCGTTCCAGAAATCCGTAGGCAACCCACCGATCCCCATTCCGGCAAGCCCTCGTGAACGCCTCCACCGCCGGCCCATCCAGCTGCTCGCTATGAGGCATCGCTTCCTCTAGCGACCGGAAGCAATAGCCGCTCAGCGCGCATTCCGGAAAGACCACCAGCCGGCACTCCGAAAGGGACGGCGACTGAAACCACTCCAGCATCTTTGCCAGATTGGCGCTAGTATCACCGATTGTCACGTCCATCTGCACGCCGGCGATCTTCCATGCTTCCGTCATCGGTCATCGACTCCTTGGCGTCCCATAGGGATGAAGTGGAACCAATACTTTCTGAAAACGCTGGGTTCTCAAGCCTCACTGGCCTCACTGGCTTGCAGTTTCCTTCCAGTCTCGCCACAGCCAGCGCATGGCATCCGGAAGGATCGCACCCCCGTGGATACCGTTATGACCACCTTCTCCGTAGACAAACTGATGGTCGTAGTCGGAGAATTTCAAAGCAGCAGCCATTTGCTGATTGGCCAGCGGCCAATTGCCGTGCTGGTTATCGAGGTCTCCCGATCCATCCTGCAGGAAAGCGCGGATCGGCCGCTTCTTCCCTTTGCGGACCAGCGATGGATAGTGATCACCACCTCGGATGTCGACAAAGCTGCCGACATGGCTGATGACCTTGCGGAACTGATCTGGTTTCTCCCAGGCAACAGTAAACGCGCAGATCCCGCCTGAACTGATGCCGCAGATCGCGCGTTGATCTGGGTTGTCGGTCAGCCGATACTGTTTGGCGACTTCGGGTAGGATCTCCTCCAGAAGGAACCTTGCATACTGATCGCTCAGGGTGTCGTACTCGAAACTTCGGTTCTCAGGAGTTGGCTGCCAGCCCCGTTTCTCAGGGAGCGATTCTTTCTTGTGTCCCGGATCGATGAAGACGCCGATGGTGACCGGCATCTGTCCTGCATGGATCAGGTTATCCATGACGACGGTTGCGCGAAACTGACCGTTGGGATCGACGTAGGCATGCCCGTCTTGGAACACCATGACCGCTGCAGGTTGGGAGCCATCGTACTGGGCAGGAACATAGACCGAGTAGCGGCGAATCGTCCCGGGGAAAATCTCGCTCTTCCAGATGTGATCGGTCACCTTCCCCGCTGGCACACCCTCTTTGGGCTGAGAATCGGTCCCCAATTGGTATAGCTCATCGCCTGCCTGAAGCGGAGCGATCAGGAGCCCCAGGAAAAGCAGCGACGCCAGCCATGGTTTCGAGATGCATTGCATTTCAACCTCCATCAATGATGCAAGGGGATCCGGGCTGTCGAAATACTTGTCCGAACAACTGTTGTTGCAACGAGCATTTCCACGCTCCCGAAATCAGTAGCCGCTAAGTCTGGGAACCAAATCTCAGGATAGCCCAGGGACAGCGACCGTTGCAGGGGGCGGGCCTGCAGGCAAAATATTGGGCAACGCGAAAGCGCTGGTTCAGGACATGACAGTCGCCTAGTAGTCGATGGCTTGGTTGGGCCCTGGTGGTCGAGTGGCATCCGATGGGTTAGCCTGTTGGCAGTTGATGAGCCGATCCGCGATTGGCTGCCTCTCCCTCCAGAAGGACCTACCTCATGACGCCTACTCTCTCGCGATGGTTGCTGCTGCTGGTTTCTTTTCTCTCCTGGAGCCTGCCTCCTGTGAAGGCTCAGGAAGAGTCCTATCCAGAGCATCCGGACTCGGTCGAGCAACCGGGGGTTCCTAAGGGAAAAATCGAAGGCCCTTTTCCCTGGAAAAGCAACATCTACCCCGGTACCGTTCGCAACTACTGGCTTTATGTGCCTCAGCAGTATCAGGGGGACAAGCCGGCATGCGCGATGATTGTGCAGGATGGCCTGGGGATGGCGCAAGGCTGGAAGCTCCCGGTGGTGATGGACAACCTGATTCATGCTGGGCAGATGCCGGTCACCATCGGGATCTTCATCGACCATGGTCAGGTCCCTCCTCCCAATGATCAGGCCCAGCCACGATTCAACCGCAGCTTCGAGTACGACAGCCTGGGAGATCGCTACGCAAGGTTTCTGATCGAGGAGATCCTTCCAGAGGTCAATAAGCGGGTGAAGATCAGCGAGGATCCGAATGATCGAGCGATCGCGGGAGCCAGTTCCGGCGCGATCTGTGCTTTCAACGCCGCCTGGGAGCGACCGGATCAGTTTCGACGGGTGCTCAGCACGATCGGTACCTACGTCGGGCTTCGTGGTGCCGACATCTTTCCGACGCTGATCCGCAAGTGCGAACCCAAGCCGCTGCGGGTTTTTCTGCAGGATGGAGATCGCGATTTGAATATCTACGCGGGCGATTGGTGGATGGCCAACCAGAGCATGCTAACGGCCCTGCGCTACAGCGGATACGACGTCCATCACATCTGGGGCAATGGGGGACACAACGCCAAGCATGCCGCAGCGATCCTACCCGACGCCATGCGATGGCTTTGGCGGGATTACCCCGAACCGATCAACGCCAGCGAAGGCCCTAAGGCTCGCATGCAGTTGATGATCCCTGGAGAGCAATGGCAACTGGTCAGCCAGGGGCACCAGTTTACTGAGGGACCTGCGATTGGACCGGAAGGATCGACGTTCTTTGTCGATGTGCCACGCAACCAGATTTTCCGCGTCGATACGGAAGGGAAAGTGACCGAGTTCGCGAAGGACACGGGGGGTGTCAGCGGTTTGATGATGGGACCCGATGGGAAACTCTATGGCTGCCAGGGGGGCCGCAAGCGGATTGTGCGTTACACGATGGAAGGGAAGGAAGAGGTGGTCGCCGAAGATGCATCCTGCAACGATCTGGTTGTCCTGCCCCATGGCCTCTACTACACCGATCCTGGCAACAAGAAACTCTGGTATGTCCCGCTGCCCGAAGGCCCCAAACGTGAAGTCGACTCGGGGCTGGATTTCCCCAATGGACTGATTGCTTCCGCCGACCAGACGCTGCTCCATGTAGCTGACTCACGAAGCAATTTCACCTACTGCTACCAGATCCAAACCGATGGCTCCCTGGCTTACCGACAGACTTATGGCTACCTGCACAAAGACGACGCCAAGCTGACCGGATGGGCTGATGGCATGGCGATGGATACCGAAGGCCGACTCTACGTCGCCTCCGAGTACGGCCTCCAGGTACTCGACCAACTAGGCCGAACCAACTTCATCTTCTCCAAACCCCAGCCGGGTCCACTCGCCAACGTCGTCCTCTCGGGCAAGGAACGAAACGTCCTCTATGTCACTTGTGGGGACAAAGTCTTCCGGCGGAAGATCCAGGCCACAGGAACCGCGCCCTGGGAGGCGCCGGTCAAGCCACCCAAGCCTGGCCTGTAGAGGAAGACAACCGCACCCCGAAACCACTCGATGCCATTGGCAAAAGCAGTCTTCGCAATGACCAAGGATGGTCGACGTCGAGTTTTTTCAAAAGCCATCGACCGCAAACGACGTTCTTGGCTTGGACCACAACGAAATTGCTATCCCTCCCTACGCGACCACCAGAAACCACCCCTCTAGGGACCATTCCTCAATCGGTGCCACCCACCTTTCGATTGCTAGCATTCCTCAATCGGTGCCACCCACCTTTCGATTGCTAGCATTCCTCAATCGGTGCCACCCACCTTTCGATTGCTAGCATTGCGGGAGCCATCGATTAGCTCCAAGGAAGCCAGGTCGCAACGGCAGAAAGCCATGAGCCGAATGACGAACTTGATCCATGAAATCCACTCTTTCGGGTTATCATCCTGAATTGGTGCATGGCACCTTTCGCAATCGGTGCCACCCACCTTTCGATTGCTAGCATCGCGTGAGCCATCGATCAGCTCCAAGAAAGCCAGGTCGCAACGGCAGAAAGACCTTGAGCCGAATGACGAACTTGATCCATGAAATCCACTCTTTCGGGTTATCATCCTGAATTGGTGCATGGCACCTTTCGCAATCGGTGCCACCCACCTTTCGATTGCTAGCATCGCGTGAGCCATCGATCAACTCCAAGAAAGCTAGGTCGCAACGGCAGAAAGATCCTGATCCGAATGGAGAAACTTAATCCGCGCCACCCACCTACACGAGGGGATTCTCTTAGGAATCGATCGGTTTGATCTAGCCGATGGAGCCAACTGTTTCCTATACTTTGGGGTTCCCGTAGCCGTGTAGCGACCCACGGCAATCGGATCCGAACGAAAGGTATCGCACTCTCCTTCAGGTAGTGGTCCAACATGGCCAAGAGCAAGAAAAAGAAAGAAACTGTCTTTTTGGTTTGCCAGGAAACCGGCGACATCAACTACACCCTCTATCGCCGTCCTGGAGGAGAAAAGCTGCAGTTGAAGAAATACTGCCCTCGTCTTCGACGAGTGACGCTGCACATCGAAAAGCGAAAGTAACAGGGCGCCGCATGGCGGCGGCGAAGGTGGCATGAGCAAACGGTGGCGGCTGGAACCAGTCGATCTGGCGCGCGTCGATGCCCTGGCTCAGTCCGCCAACATCTCCCCCATCATCGCTCAACTTTTGTTGCGACGCGGCATGGAAGATCCCATCCGCGTCGCTTCTTTTTTGACCCCCAAGCTGAATGATCTTCGCGATCCGCTGCTACTGCCCGGGGTATCTGACGCTGTCGAACAACTGCACCAGGCGGTCACGGCGGGGGAAGCGATCGTCGTCTACGGCGATTACGATGCCGACGGCATGACGGCAGCCGCGATCTTAGTACGAGCGATTCGATTGATCGGTGGTAACGTCGACTACTATGTCCCCAATCGCCTGGAAGATCCGTATGGCCTGAGCCTGGAATCGCTGGGACGACTGATCGATCATGGCAAATCGACCATCGTGTCGGTCGATTGCGGAATCGCTTCGCTCCGCGAGGCGGAATATTGCCGCCAACGTGGTGCACGTCTAATCATTACCGACCATCACGCGATGGGGGAGCAACTCCCCGACGCAGCCGCCATCGTGCACCCGGGACTAGGCGGCTACCCATTTCCTTGGCTGTGCGGTGCTGCCGTTGCCTTCAAGGTCGCCTGGGCTCTCTGCCAGAAGCACTGTCAGGCCCAGCGCGTCACTCCCCAACTGCGCGACTTCCTGCTATCGGCCGTCGGGCTGGCTGCCATCGGCACGGTGGCCGACGTCGTCCCACTGGTCGAAGAAAACAGAACCCTCGTGCACCACGGTCTGATCAGCCTCGCACAAAAACCCTGTCTCGGGATCGCCGCCCTCAAACAAGCAAATCGACTCGCAGGCAAGGAACGATTGGACAGCGAAGACATCGCTTTCACCTTAGCTCCACGACTGAATGCCGCCGGCAGACTAGGACAGGCGCAGCTGGCGATCGAATTGCTGACGACGGAGGATCCGCAGCGTGCCACTGCCCTTGCAGAGTACTTAGGAAAACTGAATGAGGACCGAAACACGCTGGAACGCAGTGTCTATCTGGGAGCGGTCAAACAGATCAAAGAGCAGATGGATCTTGAGCAATCGCCCGCTTTGGTTCTGGCCAGCCCCCAGTGGCACCTCGGGGTGATCGGCGTGGTCGCTGGAAAGATCGCAGAAAAATACCACCGACCAACCGTGCTCATCGCTCTAGACCCCCTAGGACAAAAACCTGGGACAGGGTCGGGGCGTTCCCCGAGCTATTTCAATCTCCATGAAGGATTCAAAGGATGTCGCGACCTGCTGGTCAGTTGCGGTGGCCACGCCGCCGCCGCAGGATTGCGGATTGAGGAGTCGCGAGTTGCCTTGTTCCGCGCGGCGCTGTGCGAACAGGTTGCACTGCAGTCGGGCAGCCAAACACCCCAAGCCGAAATCGCAATCGATGCCGAAGCCCCACTGGGGATGCTGGATCTGGCCACCGTCAAAACCATGGAGCAGCTAGCCCCCTTCGGACAGGGAAACCCGAGACCCCTTCTGGCGGCTACCGGAGTCTACCTTGCAGAACCTGCCAAACCACTGGGAAGCGGTGAACGGCACTGCAGCATGCGATGGAAACAACATGGAACCACGCTGCGGGGAGTCGCTTTTGGCCAAGCGGAATGGATTCCATCACTCCAAGATACCAACCGCCCGCACGACATCGTCTTCAAGCCGGTCATCAACGACTTCGGGGGGATGCAGAAAGTCGAAATGCACCTGGTCGATTGGCGGCCAACTCAGGACTGACTGCCCCACCTAGGACAACCTCCCTCCGGCGCCCCTACGGTAAACAGCCTGCGCACCTGACGGCTTGCGGAGCACTTTCGGTTCCAGCGACGCATCGCCGACTGCGAACTGAAATCCACCCCGCAACGCCGGCGATCAGCGCGCATGCGAACGCGTTCGCTGGAAATCGCACCTGGACAATCCCTCGCTCCCTGCCAAACCTCTGCGAGTTCATCCCCATACCCCTTCGGATCGAATGCTGCTCTCATGAGGTTTCAGGCTTGTCGATCGGTTTCGAGAAGGCGGACGGGCTGGTCTGCAAATTTCGGAATTCGACCACCAGAAGATTGTAGATGGCATGAACCAAAATCGCGGGTACCAGCGATCCGGTGTAGGACACCAACCCGTGCTGAATGACGGCGAATCCTGCAATGGCGATCATCGATCGCCAACCCTGTGCTGCGTGAAGCGCTGCGTAGATGAGAACGCTGAGCAGAATCGCCAGTGGCTTGCTACCCAGTGAGTAGCTGAGAATTGCCACCCCGATGCCACGGTAGGCTAACTCATGACTGACGCTGCCGACCACGATCGCCAATCGACGCAGCCATCTCTGGCCTCCACCCCGCGGCTCCATCCACCGACTCAGCTTCAGTCGCTCCGGATCGCTGCGAATCCACCGAAGCAAAACCGCTCGCAACGACAAGCAAGCCAACAGCGCCAGCAAGGTAGCGACCAACCAGTCTTGCCAAGGCTTCACAGGCCAGCTCATAGAAAACCCGAACGTGGTCCCCACCATCCAAGAGAGCAATCCCAGCATCGCTGCCTGACTCAGGTTGCGCCGCCAAATCGTCGCGGAATTCCAGTGACTCTCCTGGAACGGCTCCGATATTAATACGCGAAGCGCCCGGCGGGATCGCCAAGCCGCCCACGGAAGAAGCAGACACGCATAAGCGATCCAGAGGAGTGAAGGGAGATTGGGGAACTGCACTCAGATCGACTCACTTCGATGGATGACGAAGGAAGATTCAAATTGCCTGCCACAACGAACTGGGATCTCAGTCGCATCCTGGATGACCAGTCCATCGACTTCCTGGCGACCCTCGCCCCGATCGATCCACGTCGGTCATCGCACTTCAGGTCAGCGCTGGACAACAGCCACCCCAGCCGATGGCCGCCTTGCGATGATGGAGACCAATCTGGAAGTCGCTCGCCAATCACGCCTTGTTTCGTGTTTGGCGGTCCCTTCCTTCGACCCTCTAGCCGATTCGCGACGCCAAACGGGTAGCTAAGGGCTTGGCGTCACCTCTTCGATGTCTTCGTTCTTCTCCTTATCCAGGGGCAGACGGACCAGTTCCCTCTCCTTCGTGAAATCGATCTTCTTCAGGTCCACCTGTCGGATCCTTCGATTGTGCTGAGTGTGATACCGCAAAACCAAGTTCTTCGTATCGTAAGCGGTTGTCCAAATGGTCGAGCTACGCATTCCCTTGGTCTTCACCTGCCCTTCTCCCTCAGCTGCCCCCAAAGGAACATTGAAGTTATCCAGAATACGAAACAGCTCCACCATCGTCTCAGCCCCCGTATCGGTCGGGCGTGCCGTCTTCGAAAACGCCACCGCTCGTACAAAACGGGATGGAGGTGTGAAGTCTCCGGGCAGTCCAATCATCCCGCTACCACCCCCCAGCGGCCGGAAATTCAGCTCCTCAATGTCCCTGTCGGGAATCCCCACAGGCGACAGGTTCAGGTAGTTTCGAAGATTGGTGATGTGCCAATCGTAGTTGGGCGCATTGGTGATGGCACCCAGAGGTGCGTCGTAGATCTTAGTCAGCCCGTTGGTGAATTCGATGACAATCGCCTTACCACTTGGTTCTGTCGCGATGAGATGGACAGGAGGCGCGATCCCAATGGCCGGTTCGACCACAGCGGTTACGGAAACGCCCGCCATGGCCTTTCTCGCGTCCTCCACGGTCGCGCAAGTGGTCAACAGATACTGACACAGATCGAGCACTTCGATGGTTGAAGAGGCTTTGGCTGGATCCAGGACACCGTACTCGGCAAAGCCTGGGTGGTAAAAGACGTTCACAGCGAACCCCTTTTCGTTCATGCCATCCACCAGATAGTTCTTTTCGAGAACATCCAGTCCGACGGCACCATAGGTCGCCTTCCAACTGCGGCCCACCTTCCCATCCTGCAATCGACTCTGGAATTCCAGGCCTCTTGGAACCACCACCAGGCGCGAATTGAGATCAAACGCACCCCACTCTAGCGTCCTACCAAAAACCACCGCACCATCCTTCGCCCGCAACGTGATGCCCGTACACGCAATGGCTCGCTCCACCAAAAGAAGCAAGCACCCCATCCCGAGCAACATCGACCATGAGGCAAAACGATACCTAGTCATTGAGTAGGTCTCCCAACTTAGGAAAAGCCGAAAGCTGTCAGCAAGCTGCCAAGCAATGTGAATACGGCAAGTGTAGCGAGGATGTCCCTCTTGGCTAAGGGAGGGCGCATCGCGAACCGTGGCGACCGGCAGATTGCCCGGTATCCAGGATGCTCTTGGGACACCAAAAAAGCCCACACTACCGATTCGGAGCGGCACTTGTTGGCCACGGTGATTGGCAGCGGAAAGCAGCCAGCCAATATCCGATGGAAGCCCCAGTCCAGGATCCTATCAGGCCGTTGCTTAGCGCTGCCCTCCAAAAGGATCGGCTACAAACCGGCTGGTTGCTGAGTCGGGCGCATTTCGGCGATCTCCGATTCCTGGTTCGATCGATGGCGACGCAATCGAATCACCCAGGGGCCGTGCTGGCCGGTCAGGCGCCAGGTACCCTGCATCAACCCCTCGCCATCGTACGTCCCGACGTAACGGACTCGATGCTTGCCGGCATAGCTTTTGGTCATGTCGATCAGCCCGTCGTTGGTCATGACGCCATCCAGGGAAAAAATCCCTACGCAATCATGCCCGCTTCCCAGAAGCTCTCCTTCTTTCCAGGAAATCTGAAGGTGGTCCATCGATTGACGCCCCAGCAGCGTCTGCTCCCACCATCCTTCGCAATCAAACCAACGGTCCATGGGATGGCACCCTTTCTCTGGAAGCCAGCTTGGGTCAGCATCGCCCTTCATTGGAGGCGGTCCTGTACCCTGATCTCCAACCTGTCGCGGAAAATCGTAGGAAGCGTGGCGCCGCCAGAGAAGCGGTAGTCGGCAAAATTCCGAAAATCGGGCTGCGTACCGGGAAGTGGATCAGTAATCGAGCGCCGCACCGCCGTCGGCCTCGATCCCCTGGCCGGTGAGAAAACTGCTGTCTTCGGTCGCTAGGAATAGGGCAATCGTTCCGATTTCGGAAGGCTGCGCCATCCTTCCCAGAGGTTGCAGAGCGGCGATCCGCTGCAGGGCGGCTTGGGCATCAGGTAGCGTCGCCGCCCATTGTCGCATCAGCGGAGTATCGACATTGCTGGGAAGAATCGCGTTGACTCGAACGCCATAGGGAGCTGCTTCCAGGGCCAGCGCCTTGGTGAAGCTGAGTTGGGCGCCCTTGCTGGCGGCATAGGCAGTCGAACCTTTTTGCCCCAGCACGGCGGTCATGGAACTCATATTGACAATGGTGCCTCGCGTCTTCTTCAAATGACTCATCGCCGCCCTCGAGGCTGCGTAGGTGCTCAAGAAATTCACCTGCTGCACCCGAAGCGCCTCGGCCGATGTCATCTGCTCGATCGTCAAATCGGGCGGATGGACTCCTGCGTTATTGATCAAGCAGTCGATGCGTCCAAAAACCTCCGCGATCTGGTGGATCACCTCCTCCAACCGCTCCGCATCCGCCACATCGACCTGCCAGTGCCGGTGTCCCTCGCCAGGAAGCGATGCTAGGCGAGTCTGGGCCGCCTTGGCTTCTCGATCGATTACCGCCACGCGGCCCCCTTCGCGTGCGAAGACCTCGCAGCACCCGCCGCCGATCCCCATCGCGCCGCCCGTAACGATCACGACTCGATCCTGAAACCGCATTCTGATCGACTCCTGTTTGCTTGCGGTCGACATCAAGTCGCCCGCTCCTCTCCTTCACTGGGTCATTTCCTTCCCCAGGCCCACCTCCATGCGACCACGGCTGTCGGCTACCCCACGGGCCATCCCCGGAGTGTTGAAGGGCATCGCCACATTCCCCTGCCGATCGACCGCGATCAAGCCGCCCGAGTCTTCGGGGAGGACCTGATGGATCGCTTCCTCGGCGGCCTGTGAGAGCTGCATTTTTGCGTACTCCATCTTGGCGGCGATCGTTGCTGCAATCACGTTGCGGATGTAATACTCCCCAGTCCCTGTGCAACTGATCGCGCACGTTTTGTTGTCAGCAAACGTCCCTGCGCCAATGATCGGCGAATCACCGACTCGACCAAACTGCTTGCCTAGCAGCCCTCCGGTGCTGGTGCCTGCAGCCAAATTGCCTTTTGCATCCAGCACCACGCAGCCGACGGTTCCCAAATAGAAAAGTGGGTCATCGACCGCCAGGGGATGCCGGGAAGTTTTCCGCTGATCTTCCTGCCTCGCTTTCCACTGCTGCCACTTCTCGATCTGCTCGGGTGTCTTGAAGTACTCCGGCTCCACCTGCTCCAGGCCGATCGACCGGGCAAACTGGTCTGCACCCTCCCCGATCAAGAGGACATGGCGTGTGTCGCTGATGACCCGTCGCGCCGCGGTGATCGGATTGCGAATCGTCCGAACGCCAGCGATCGCTCCGCTGCTTCGATCGCGACCATCCATGATGGAGGCATCCAGCACGGCATCACCCGATTCGTTGAGCACAGCGCCACGCCCAGCATTGAATCCCGGGTGATCTTCCAGGACCCGCACCACCGTCTCCACGACCTCCATCGCCTCGGCGCCTTCTTGGATCCGATCCACACCGGCGCGCAGCGCCGTTCGCAGCCCGTCGAGACGATCCCGCTTCATCTCGTCGGACCATCGGTCGGGATCTGCGCCGGCTCCGCCATGCAGTACGATCGTCCAATGAGCCGACTGAGGGTCCTTCACCGGCGGAGCTCCTTGAGCTTGTAAGGGGGGAAGCTGGGGAGCCAACCAGAGCCCCACAAGCGCGATCGAGATGATTCTTCGGAGCATCGGCGGTCCCCCATGCAATCATTGAAACCAACCTGTCCACCGTCCGCATCCAGTCGCTCATTCCCGCTCGATCGTCGTTGCCACAACCGCAGATGGAGGCGTCTCGGGCATGACTCCGATTCTATGAGAAGTCGGGGCGGGGAACAACGAGCCCGCATCGGAGACTTGCTAGCTTGGGGTTCGAGCAGGCGGATCGAACCGGCAACCCTCCCCATTCACTCGGTCACCCCAAACCCCATCAGCGACAGCATACGGCCACCGAGAATCACCAGCCCAATGACAGCCGAGGCGATAGAAGCCACCAACACGGCACCGCTGGCGATATCCAGTCCCCTCCCCAGTTCTGCGTTCTCTTCCCGGCACAAGCCCCGCGCCATCCACTCCAGAGCGCTGTTGAAAAGCTCTGCCGTCACCACGCCACCGATGCAAAGAATCAGCAGCAACCATTCGGAAAGAGTGCACTGGAGCCATGCAGCGAGAACCAACACAGCTGCGGCCATCACTCCATGGACCAGGAAACTCGACTGCCCCTCCATCCCCCAAAGGACTCCCTTGGCAGCCTGCCGAAACTTTCTCTTCCAGTGATCGGCATCCCAGCGCTTTGTACCTTTCAAGCGATTGTCTCCCCACGCGACCATTCCGCAGCGTTCCCCTGCCGAAGACGCAGATTGCAAACCGTCTTGCTCATTCGGATCCAGCCTCTTTGGGTTGCGGCAGACTGGATGCATCCAGCCAGTAACCTCCTGCATAGCCGACAACCCGGCGGGGATCCCCCCCCGCATCGGCGCTGGTAGCGTAGCGTTGCAGGTGCCATCGGGCATCGCAATCCAATTGCCGCAGTGTCTCCATCACCAGCGCCGCCGGGATGACTCCGCACATACTGATCCGCTGCTCGCGACAGACCGCCAGCAATCGCTCGGGATCCCCCCTCTGAATCGCTTCCAGCGCCAACTGGTCGCGCCGTCGGTTCTCGGCATCCGATGCGTAGTGATTCAAGTCGGAGGAAACCACCAGCAGCGGTCGGGTCGGCTGTTGGCGAATCACATCGGCCAGCTCCACCGCTGCCCGCTGAATCTCACTCCAGGAAGCATCCGCCAAAACCACCGCCGCGATGCGACTGGATGGGCTCCACCTCTTCAGCATCGGCAGCAGCACTTCAATACCGTGTTCCCTGCGATGGGCTGCGACATCCAATTGCATCCCGGTGACACGCTCTGCAATCTGCTCGGTAAGCGACAGGTCGACTTCCATCGAAGTGCTCTCGGGGATCTCCCAGGCTCGATGCGGACTGACAGCCCAGTCGACCCCTTCTCGCGTATGCTTGGGCCCGATCAGCAAAATCGACTGTGGAAGCTCAATCGACGAAAACAGCTCGCTGACAATCTTCCCGCAGTACCCCCAACCAGCATGAGGCACCATGGCAGCCAGTACCGAATGTCGTTCGGCGGGTGCCTGGATGATCCATGGCGCTTCCCCATGCCATCGTTCTTCTTCGCTCGCTGGGTAAAAGCTACCTGCCACGGCAGGTGGACGAATCCCAGGACCTGTCTGAGCTGCCGCCGCGCTGGTCGCGATTCCCTGCGGCCTCGTGGCGACCACCGCCATCGAATAGATCGTTACTGGGGCCGCGCGACGCGTCAGATGTTCCAGCCCGTGATCGATGAGGGCATCGGGGGTGGAGAAAGCATCCCACGCGACCGATACCCGTTCCCCCCCCTGCATGGAGACGATCGCGCGTCGCCCCGGATCGTGCCCGCGCCAATCCAAACCATTCTCCTCCAGGTCGGCCACCGAGGGGGTCCTGCCCGCCCATCGTTGGTTGGCAAGCGTTCCACCGATCGGAACCGGATCGGTCAGTACCGCCAGCTCCACCTGAACCTGCAGATGCCGACCGGTGCTTGCTTGCTGAAGGATCTGCGACGCGGTCTTGGCTAGTTCGAAAAGAGTCGATTGGAGTGGGACTCCAGGGCGCAAGCTAAGCCGGATCAGGTGCGCCATGGCGTTTGCTGCCCCTTCCTCCCACAACGAAAGAACCAATCCATGAACCGTCCCATCAGGAAGATCGGGAGCGGTGTACGATGGCGTGGCTCCCTGCGCGATCGCCAGCATGTTGCTCCCCACCAAGGCCCTCAGATTCTTCACCTGATCGGGATGGATGGTCGCCCGCCGAACCGACTTGGGAAGATCCGGCAATGCATCGATCAACGGGGCTCCGTGAACCCGGCCCTCAAACCGCTCCACCGTCACCGGCAATTCCTTCCAGGCCCCTTCGTGCAGCCCTGCTTTACGGCAGAGACCTCCCAAGAACTGCTCGACATTCCAACCTTGTTCGATCGGCACCGACACCAGCAACACACCCTGGTGATCGGCGTATCGCAAACGCAGGCCATGGGTTCCCAGCACGATCTGACTGGGCCACTGATCGGCATCCCCCACCAACGGCTCACAAGGCCCCAGGACGGTCACATCCAGGTCTAGATACTGCAGTTCGATGGGAGACAGCGACGCCATGCGATGGTCTTCGCAGGCGGTGCGGTAGCTGCAGGTACGCAGCAGATCACCTAATCGTCCTCGCCCCAAACTGCCGCAACACCCACGCAGCAATTTTCCTCGCCGGACGCTGACAAAGCAGCCCTCCAACTCCACCACCGCCAGTTCGGATAGTTCCTCCGAAGCCGGCTCACCAGGCATCGCCTGCTGCATCGCGGACAAAGCCAGCCACCGCGCTGCCTGTCGATGCACAACGTTCCATTGATCGATGGTCCATTCGGGAAGTGTCAACGAGGGTTTCGACGGCTGCATGCCTTGATGTCCTTGAGGAGAAGAAGCTTGAATTGCGATGGAAATCGGCTGTCGTCGAGCCCCCCAGCGCCCCGCCGAAGACCCCCAGCGGCCTGAAATGGTCCTGCCACATCGGCTGCAGTTGCCATCGGTCAGGTGATATGCATCGACCGTATAGCCGTTTCGACGCACCACCTGCTGCCCGCATTGTGGGCACGAGGTCGACTGATGATCGTTGGCCACATTGCCAATATAGACATACTTCAGTCCGCAACCGATGGCGATCTGATGCGCTTCCAGAAGAGTTTCCAGAGGCGTCGGAGGACGATCCATCATCCGGAAATCAGGATGAAATGCAGTCAGATGCAATGGCACTTGATCCCCAACGTTCTCAAGGATCCACTCGCACATCCTCCGAAAATCGTCCCGGGAGTCGTTCGCCCCCGGGATTATCAGGTTGGTCAATTCCATCCAGCAGTCGGTTTCGCGATGGACATACCGAATCGTCTCCAGAACCGGTTGCAGGTGGGCCGAGGTGGTCTTCCAGTAGAACGCTTCGGTGAACCCTTTCAGATCGATGTTGGTCGCATCCATCGCTTCAAAAAAGGGGCCTCGCGCCTCGGGCTGGATATAGCCGGCCGTGACCGCCACAGCAGCAACGCCGGCCTGCCGACAAGCCCGCGCCGTGGCGATCGCGTACTCGGCCCACACCACCGGGTCGTTGTAGGTGAAGGCGACGCTGCGGCATCGATGCTCCAGCGCGGCAGCCACAATCTGATCCGGCTCCGCCTGCTCACTCAGCCGTTCCACTTGCCGACTTTTGGAGATATCCCAGTTTTGGCAGAACTTGCATCCCAGGTTGCATCCTGCCGTCCCCAGCGAAAGCACACTGGTGCCCGGATAGAAATGAAACAGTGGCTTCTTCTCGATCGGATCGATGCAAAGTCCAGTGCTGCGTCCGAAGGTGCTCAGCACCATTCGCCCGTCACGATTCTCTCGGACGAAGCAGAACCCTCGATCCCCGGGCTTCAGCGCGCAATGACGCGGACATAGCGTGCACAAGATCGTCCCATCCAAACCGCCCTCATTCGCCTCCGCCGGGCGCCACCAACTCCCCTCCATGGCTCCATCGGCCAGCCTGGCACCGGGAATCCACCGATGGGATCGTTCCTCCGATCCAACCTGGCCATCCCGCTTGCCATTCATCGCAGCCGCACCGGCATGGGGAACTCCAGGACGAATTTCGTCCCGCGATCCAGTTCGCTCTGCACCCGTATCCGCCCACCATGCGCCTCGATGATCTTTCGCGCTGTCGGTAGACCCAGCCCCGAACCACCTGTCTTGGTCGAGTAAAAGGGTTCGAACATATTCATCGCGGTGTTCTCGTCCATCCCACAGCCGGTGTCGATCAAATCGAGCGCCACGCCACTGGCCGTCGCGTGGGTGCGCACCACCAGTTGCCCCCCCTCAGGCATCGCCTCCAACGCATTCTTCACCAGATTGATCAGAGCCGCCTGGAGGGAGTCGCTGTGAAGCATGATGGAAGGAAGGTTTGGGTCGAGATAACGGACGATCTCGACACCTGACTTGGTCGCCTGTGCCTGATAGAGCTTCAGCACCGTATTGATTTGCTCGTTCAAGTCACCCGGCGTCATTTCCAGGTCTCGCATCCGCGCGTACCTCAGGAAATCCCGCAACAAAGTCTCCATCCGCTCGCACTGGTGCCGGATCATGTCGACCTTGGCCATCGATCGACGCAAACCAGGAAACTGGCACTCGGCCAGTTCCTCACTCAGCAGATCGACGTTCATATGGATGACCGAGAGCGGGTTCTTGATCTCGTGGGCCAACGAACCAGCAAGCTCAGCCAGTTCATGGTATCTCCTTTGAAGATCCTCATAGGTCTTCGCATCCACCCCCTGAGATTCGTTGGCCATCGGATGCGCCTATGTGCCCTTATAAGAATCGATCGTCCGTGCGAAAAGGGAGATCCCATGCCACTTTCAACAGCCACCTTTTATTGTAGACTCTGAACTGGGCATCACCAAATGCCAGCCGATCGTCAGTTCGACCCGAATCAGCAACCAGCCCCCCTCCGCGATGCTTCCAGGCCAAACAACTCAAATGGCTTTTGGAGGCCCATGAGGAACAAGCATCGAGTTTTTTTGGCGGCGCAGCCCCTGCGAAGGACCAGACCGATACGATGGGTCCTCAGGGAATCCAGCTCCCCCATCGCTCGACTTGGAACCATCGATGCAGACGAGGCACCCACATCCCCGCCCTCACCACCTCGGAAGCAACAGGCCTCCAGGAAGCCTCCGTCGCCTGGGATTGGCAGGTTGCCAACTGGCCGCTCTGGGTGCGGTCCACCTGGTGCTGCTCTTAGTGCCCTTGGCCAGCCTGATCGCGATCCTGTCGGCTGCCATCTGGTTGGTGCCTTCCCTCAGCGACTCGATCGCAGTTCGCCTGTTGCTGTGGCTGCTACTGCTGCCGCTGACATGGATCGCAGCCGCACCCTTGGAACTCTATTGGTCGATTCCCAAACCAGTTTCCGCCCCGATCGAACGCTGGATCGAACGAAGCGAAGCGCCGGAGCTTTACCGTCTGATGGACGAGGTAGCCAGCTTGCTTGGGGCGCCAACCCCCGACGCTGTAGTCCTCGACCTACAGGTCAATGCGTCAGCCCAGTCCCGCACCGCCACCAAACGGATTCCATCCAACTCCACCATTCCCAAGTCGGACTCGGAGCCTCTCCGGGTGGTGCAGCTAGGACTCCCACTCTTGCTGTCGCTCAGCGAGCGACAGCTAGCCGGTGTCGTCGCTCACGAACTACGGCATTTCCAGCAAGGCTTGGCCGCCCGGATGGCGGCCGCTGTCGGCCAGACGATTCAGCGCACCAGCCAATGGTCCACCCGGGTCAGCCCCATGGATCGATGGCTGGACGAGGCCACCGTCGATCGCGATCTTCGGCTGGCGTGGCCTGCCCGCATCGCCAAACTCTTCCGCCACCTGCCACGTGCTCTTTGGCGCCAGATCCTTCCCAGTTTTGAACGGTCGCTTGGCTGGCTGACACATCCCCTGGAGTATGAAGCCGATGAAGCCGAGGCGGAGGTGGCAGGGAGCGATTGCTTTGCAGAGACGCTGCTGGAACTGATGCACCTCTCGGCCGCATCCGCTCAAGCCATCCCCTCGGCCCAACTTGCCGCGATGGAACTACTTCGCATCGAACGACTGGCCGAGCTAGTGATTCATCTGCGCACGCTGCAGGAAACCCAGCCACAGCACGCATGGACCCGCTCGCTGACGCAGAGAGAGCTTGATCAATCCCACGGAACTCATCCACCATTGTCCAGTCGGATCGCGAGAGTTGAACGGATGGCGGCACCAGGCAGGATCGTATCGAATGCCCCTGCATGGAAGTTGCTGGGCTCGGTGGACGCCTCCAAGGCAATCGACCTGCAACTGACCAGCACGATGCTGGGTCGGCTGACCGACGCCGCCTCCTTCCCAGTCGAATCGCTGATCCCCTGCGATCCTACCCTCTGGATCGCACGCCACACGGCTCAGCGACATGCCCTTCAGTCGCTCCTTGCCATATTCGGTCCTATCGAACCGATTCCTGTCGACTTCGCGTGGGATATCCCGTCGTACTTAGGCAATCAGTCTCCTTCCGAAGTTCGACAGGAGCTTTTTTCCTGCGCCAGGGAAATGGCGGTGACTCGGGAATCCATGCTTCGCCAGATCAAGCTTTGGAAGGAGAGAAGTACCAACTGGCTTCCCAGCCACCCACCTCCCGATGGCAGCGTCGAATGGTCTTTAGAGAGATGGGCGCAGGACTGGGAAGCGATCTGGAAGGATCAGCCAGAAGCGGTGCGGTGGTGCAATCTACTGGGACGGCGTGCCACTTTGGCCTTCCAGTTGACCGCTCACCCTCGCATCGCCATGCACCTCGCTCCATCCCCGGAGGCCTTTCGCCTCCATGCCCTACGATGCGCCCAGGTGGTGGAACGCTTTCGTTCCTGCCTTCCTTTTGGGATGGCGATGCAGCACCACTTGGAGCAGTCCGCTCAGAGAATGGCTCAATGCATCCTCGATTCCACTGATCCCGCAGCCGACCCAATCTTGCAGAAGCACTCGTCGCACCTCCGCTCGCTGATCGACCAGATCGAAAAGCGACTGGGCCCGGCCATGCATCCCTGGCCCATCGCCAATCGAGTTCGTGTCAGCCACTGGCTGACGGCTCTTCCCGACGATGGCCCACCCCAGAAACTCCTCCAAAAAGCCGACTGGATGCTTCGCTATCTCCCCCCACTCTGGCAAACAGCTCTAGGCGATATCTGCGGGATGATTCTGAAGGTCGAAACCTGCGCATCCCTGCCATCCGAATGAATCGACCGCCGCCGTTTGAATCAGGGGGCCGAGCTGGTTCGGATGGCCACAAGCAGCACGCCCCCGGCCACCATGGCGATCCCGAGCCATTGGTGCCACTGCGGTCGCTCTCCAAGCAGTGCGAAGGCAAAAAGCACCACGCCAACAACACTCAGCTTGTCCACCGGCGCCACCAGCGATGCGTCACCTAACTGAAGCGCGCGAAAGTAGCAGACCCACGATGCACCCGTCGCTAGCGCAGAAAGGAACAGAAAGAGCAGCGAGCGGACGGGCAACTGCCATGGGGGAATCCACTTGCCGGTGAAGACTACCAGGGGAATCAGGACCAAAGCCACCACAATCGTTCGAATCAGGGTGGCCAGGTCCGAATCGATGTGGCGAACTCCCACCTTCGCCAGGATGGCGGTCATCGCGGCAAAAATCGCCGACAAAATAGCCCAGAAAAACCACCCCGGCTCGGCCATGATCCCGATCTTCCTTCCAATGCATCTCGGTTCAGCAGACCACAATCCCGTTGGACCCAACCGAACGATCACTAGTCCGATGGCCTACCAACGAAATGGACCGCTTGCATTTCGTCGAACCTTCACGGGGTGGGATCAGCAGTTTGCTCCAGCAACTGGATCCAGGGACCTACAAAGTGGCCGTTGTCGTGGAACGTTCTGCCGCTGACCAAATTGCCATCGATCACGCAGGGCGCATCGACGTAGATGCCTCCGCATACTTCCAGGTCGAACCGACACTTGGCCACGGTCGCCATTCGCCTGCCACGCACGCAGTCGGCGCGCGCAGGAATTTCTACACCATGACAAACGCTTCCGATCGGCCTTTCCTGTTCAAAGAAGTACCGGGTCATGGCGATCAGGTGCGGGTCATCGCGAATGTACTCCGGAGCTCTGCCTCCAGAGAAAAAGATCCCCGCATACCGGGTTGGGTCGACCTCCTCGAATGCCATTTCCGCCTCGATCGTATACCCTTCCCACTCCTTAGTGATCGTCCATCCTGGTTTGACTTCATGAAGCACCATTTGAAACCGCCTCTTCTGCGGCCCAGCCACCACCGGCCTCATACCGGCCTCGATCAATCGATAATACGGGTACATCGTATCGAGCGTTTCGGTGGCATCGCCGACGATGATCAAGACCTGCTTCATGCCGATGCTCCCTGGTGCCAGCGACTCTTTTTTCCCCTGAACCGATTCGCCACGCTCAACCTTCCAGTCGTTCAGGCACCTGCTCCAGAAGTTCACTGAGCACCTGGTCGGTGGTACGCCCCTCGGCGACCGCTTCGTAGTCGAGGACCACTCGGTGCCGGAGCGCTGGTAGATAGACGCGGCGGATGTCTTCAAAACTGACATTGTAGCGAGCATCCAGGAGAGCCCGAACCTTGGCCGCCAGCGCGATCGACTGAGCTCCACGTGGACTGGAACCCCACCGCAACGATCGATTGGTCGCTTCCACTGCATGCTGGCCATCAGGGTGGGTCGCTAGGACTAGGCGAGCGATGTAATCCTGCAGATTGGGAGCCAGCACCACCTGACGAATCAGTTGCTGCCACTGCAGAATCTCCTCCCCATCCATCACCTTCTCCGGCACCACCTTCACGCCACGCGTGGTCCGGTCGATGATCGCGTTGAGTTCCTCACGAGTCGAATACCCCACCACCAGCTTGAAAAGGAATCGATCCAACTGAGCTTCTGGAAGTGGATAGGTTCCTTCTTGTTCGATCGGATTCTGCGTCGCCAGAACAAAAAACGGTTTCTTCAGTTCATACCGCGTTCCGGCGGCGGTCACCGAACCTTCCTGCATCGTTTCCAGGAGGGCCGACTGGGTCTTGGGAGTCGCGCGGTTAATTTCGTCAGCTAGGCAAATCTGCGTGAAGATCGGTCCCTTTTGAAACTGGAAGCTGCGACGTCCCTCCGGCGTCTCGACGATCATGTTGGTTCCGAGAATGTCGGAAGGCATCAGATCGGGTGTGAACTGGATGCGATTGAAATCCAGCGACAAGGTTTCCGAAAGCGTCTTGATCAGGAGTGTCTTGCCCAGCCCTGGGACCCCTTCTAGCAGGCAGTGCCCACCGACGAAGATCGCCGTCAACACCCCTTGGACGATCTCCTCATGACCGACAATCACCTTCCCGATTTCCTCCCGCAGTCTGCGATACCGCTGGCGAAACTGTTCGGCTTGCTGCTGCAACATTTGGGGATCGGTCTGGCTCATCTTCTTTTGTTCCTTAGAACCACTCGGCTGACCCTAGAGGGTCGTCATTCTGCGAGTTACGGATTGGGAGGAGGATTCTTCTTCTGGGCATCGCGTTTGGCCTGCAGCAATCGGGAAGTATAGCTGGTGTCTTCCTTGGCATCGGCCATTCCCGAAGAAGCTGCAGGTGAGCCGGATCCAGGCTGTGTGGTCGGCTTGGCGGAAGAATCGAGCGATTCAAACGACCGAATGGCAGCCGCCGCTTCGCTAGGGGATGTGGTCTGCGTGGAATCGCCATCCCGATCGGACGGGCCATCTTCGATCCCGCCGGTTCGCCGAGCCAGTTCTCCGCTGACCTCGGACTTCTGCTTTCGGAGGCGATCGAGTCGTTCGTCGGGCACGACGGCATGACGTTCTGCTTTCCGCTCGGCCAGCCACCGGAGCCACGCGCTGGGGTCGATCGCCACGCGGCGGACCAGAACGTCGGTGAAAAAGAGCACCGATCCCAGCAGCACCGCCCAAGGCCAAACATCCTGCAAAGAAATCGCTGGCGGCACCCCTTCGCGGTAGCTGTCCCAACTCAGCAGCTCCTTCAGCGACATCGACTCCAGTGGTTCCGTCACCATGCCGGCCTGGCCCCCGGAGGCTTTGAGGGAGGCCATCTGAGTCAGCAATCCCAAATTCGCCTGGCGCACCCGATACTCGTCGGAAAAAGGGACATTGACCCCCGTGATCAACGGTGCACGCCCCGGGCCTGGGATGACACTCAGCAGGTAGCTACCCGATTGGCTGGCTTCAAAATCGCCAACATATCGGCCAGGAGCCGACTGCGCCATCCGGATGGTGAAGGGCTTCAGATCGGGCCCAACGCCTGCAGCCGACAGATCAAGAAAATTCAAGAACCGATCTTCCTGATCCAGGGCGCTGACCACCAACTGCACTCGACCATCTCGCACCTGGGTAGCGATTTGGAATTTGCCGTCATCCTGGGTAGGCCGCATCGTCCACCGGACCAGTTGACTGAAGAACTGATCGAACTGCGGCCAGGTGGCCCACTGAGCTGCCCAGCGCTGACCAGCGTCGGTCGTGAAGGCCGCTGTGCGCCCCAGTCCATACGTCCAGGTCGCAAGCAGCGTCGCATTCTCTGGCTCGGCAGGCATCGGCGAGCGAATCGGGACTTCCACCAGTGGGCTTTCTTTCAGCTGCGTCAACACAAATCCGCGCACGGGGGGCAGCTGCTGTGGCAGTCCGGCCAGGATCTCATGTCGAAACAGCATCTGAGGGGCGACACCACCTTCGGGTTCGTAGACAAGGGGCCGAGCGACACGGCGGGCTTCACGAACGAAGATCTGCGGCAGGGCGTTGGGATTGGTGACGACGTAGTAGTTGCCTCCCGTCGTGTTGGCGATCCGTTGCAGCTCTTGATGACCTGCTGGACCATGCGCCCCAACGGCGACTGTCGACACCTTGATCGACTGCTTGACAAAGCCATCCAGCACTCCGCCCGAAGCTGGTGACGGGTCGCCATCGCTGATGACGATCATGTGCTTGGTCGCAGCGGGGGTATTGGTGAGCCCTGCCAGCGCCAGGCGCATCGACGGATCGAAATCAGGCATATCGCCAGGAGTCATCCGCGTCATCCGCGATCGCATCACCGACCGATTCGGGCCCACCTTCAGCATTCCGTTGCGATTGCCCCACATCCACTTCTCCGACCCCTGGTACTCGATCACCCCGCAATAATCGAGCGGCCCTAGGACATCGAGGGCGGCTTTTCCGATCATCTTCTGCCAGAAGTTGCCCTGCGCGATCTCCGAGGCGTGCATCACCATCGCCAGCGCGCCAACCGCTTCCATCTTGCTGTTCTTGATCTGGAAGTCGACCGGCATCGCCTCCTCCAGCTTGGTATTGCTCCAGCCACCAGCTCCAAACGCCTCAGGCCCACCAAGCATCAGCAATCCACCGCCGAACTGCTGGGTATTGCGCACCATCAATTCGATCTGCTCGTCGGAGATCGTCGTCAATTCGGTCGCTGCTTCGCCGCTGGTCCTAGGAACCCCTGCGAGGATCACGGAGTCGAAGGCCTGCAGTTCGATCAGGCTGGAAAAGAGAGCGGTCGGGTCGCGCACCTCCACCTCGATCTCGCTGCGTCGAAGAGCATCCACCAGCAATTGGAATTCGCCTCGCCGCCCCGCATCTTCGATCAACAGCACACGGCCTTTGCCGCGCGCATACGAAAAGGCGGTGGCCTGATTGTTCTGCGCCAGCGCATCCTGCGAAGCTTCCGACGGGATGAACTGCGCTTCGTAGGTGTAGCCCGATGCATACTCGACTCGATGCGGCACCGGAAAGACACTCAAGGGCCGATCCAGCGAGACTTCCTCCTCCGCCAGCAGTTCGGCCTGATTGCCCATCCTTCGCGTCACCCGAAGAACACCACGCGTTGGCGGGGCACCGGGATCCTGGCTGTAACGCTGAAGCACCACTTTGGCATCGACCATCTGGCCCTGCTGCACCTGAGCCGGCACGTCGATCTTTTCGACCAGAACCTCCGACTGAGAATCAAGCCGGATGGGGACGATGTCGATGCCAATCCCTTCGTCCGCCAAGCTTTGCGCCACCGGGGCGGCAGCTCCCAGCGTCTCATTGCCATCGGTGAGCACGACAATCCGACGCGAAGCTCCCTCTGGAAAACTGGCTTTGGCCAGCTTCAAGGCCCCTTCCAGATTGGTGGCGTCGGTCTTCCCCAAGTAGCTTTCGGGCATCCGGATTGGAGGAAGATCATCGTCCAGTGGAGGAAACTCCACCGCCGCCTCCCGACCAAATAGGATCAACCCCGCGCGGTCCTGACGGGCCGCGCGACGGTGAGCGTTGGCATTCTCGATCGCAAATTGAAGCATCAGCTGTCGCTTGGGAGCCGGGATGCTATCCGACTGATCCAGCAGGTAAAGGACCGTCATCTTCTGACTGGTCCATACCCACTGGACTCCCGCAAGCGCCGCGACGATCAGAAGCAGGACCAACGAACGGAGAAGGAGTGCCAGCCACCGGCGCACCGGCCCTAGACCCGCTAGCGACTGGCGGCTGACCCAGTAGATCCAGGGCAACAGCACCAGCAGCAACAGCAGGTACTCGGGTCTCTCGAAGGCAAACCGCCCGCCGACCATCGATCCCCCTTCCACCACCAGCAACTCACCAGCTCCGGCAGGTCGCAAGCTTCCCGTTCCCTAAGTCAACCTACTTCAGCGATCCCAGATACTCGATCACATCGAGGAACTCCGATGGTGCAATTGTCGCCCCCAAATTCTCCGGCATGCTGCTCTGCATCGCCACCTTCCGCTCCTCGATCTCCTCCTTGGCGATCGTCTCCCGCTTCCCTTCGGGCAGCAGCAGCAGAATCGTCGTGTCGGTCTCCTCTCCGATGAAGCCTGTATGCACCTTTCCATCGGCGGTGAGGATGATCTCAGTCAGGTACTTTTTGTCCATCTTGGCATTCGGATCGACAATCGATTCGATGAGATCGTAGCGGGTCAGCCGCCTTCCGACATCCGTCAGCTCGGGACCAAACGCATAGCCCTTGTCGCCAACCTTATGGCAGCTGGCACACACCCGCGCGAATACCGCCTTCCCGTTGTCCTTGTTCCCTGCAAGCCCGGAGAGCGCCGAGTAGGCTCGCACCTTGGCCACCTCGCCACTTTCAGGATTTAGCAGAGTGACCAGGTGCCTTTGAGCGGCCAGACCGGGACGCGAGGAGGCAAGGTAGCGATCGACTGCCTTCATCCCCTCGACCGGTGCGTCCGCCAGCTTGCCTTGCTCCAGCAGAGGCGACCAAGCCGACTCGGTCGCCCCAATCGCATGTTCGACCACATAACCCAGCCATTTATCCATCGGCTTGGCAGCGATCTCCAGCAGCATCCGAACCGACTCTTCGTTTGGAAAGAAACTCAGAGCCCGCGCCGCTTCAGCACGCACCCTCGGTTCCGGGTCGTTCGATGCCGTGCGTAGGATCTCGAAGAGCTCCTTCTCCGGGATCAGACGCTGCAGATCCGATGCGACGCGGACGGCGGCTGAACGCGCCTCCTTGGAACTGCCGTTGAGGACTGCATCCAGCAATGCGGAATCGACCACATGGTGACGCTGCAGGATCCAGAGCGCTTCGGTTCGGAGTCGATCGGCCTGAGGATCCTCACTGCGAACCGTTGGCAACCAACGACTCACCGCCTCCACCACTTGGTCAGTCGGTCGCGCCGCCAGCGCATTGCGTACGCGATACCTCGTCCTCGGCTCCGGCTCCCGCAACTGCTCCAGCAACTCCACCTCGCTCTTGCCAGCCTGCGTCGCAGGAGCCACCAGAGGGCGATCCTTGGCGACTAGGCGATACACCCTGCCTCGCTGGTGATCCCGATTGGGATCTCGCTGCGAATACTGCATGTGGCCGATCAGCGCATTGCACCAATCACCAAACCATAGCGCCCCGTCGGGGCCAATCTGCGGATCGGCCGGCCGGAAGTTCTTGTCGCTACTGCGAATCAAATCATCCGGCTTTCCATCGGCGCGCATCAGCCGCTGCCCAGCCATGCCGGCGCCATCGTCGCCGAAACGGAACCTTGGAAAACCGTTCATGTTGATCACGCAGGCATAGGTGAAATCCCCTTGATAGCCATCGGGAAAATGCCTCGAGATCAAGAACTCGTTGCCGATCACAGGACGCATTCCCTGATTGTCGAAGATCGGGTCGAGACCTCGACGAGGCCCGATCTGTGCGCCGCTGAGCGCCGTCGCCCAGTGCTGCTGAGCCGTAGTGCCGTCGCCGACGATCCCCTGGCCCCACGGGTCATAGACCATGCACCAGGGATTGCCATACCCAGGGGTGGTGAAGCGTCGCAGCTCCAGCGTGACCGGGTCAAGCTCAAACGCACCCGCCGCTCCCTGCCATCGCTTCGGCCCCCACGGCGTCTCGACCGTGGTGCTCATCGCCACCCCTTCCAGCATCGTCAGCAACCCACCATGGCTATTCTCGAAGGCTCCAATCGTGTGGTGGGTATCGTCGGTCCCCCATCCATCCAAAAGATGCACTACCTGGTCGGCCACATCGTCTCCGTCGGTGTCTTTCAGCCAGATCAAGCGAGGCTGGTCGACCACCAGCACCCCGCCTCGGTAGAACTCAAAGCCGGTTGGGCAATGCAACTTGTCATAAAACACCTTGCACCGGTCTGCCTGCCCGTCACCATCCTCATCTTCGAAAATCAGCAGTCGATCATCGGGCTTGGCGTCCCCAGGTCGCCACAGCGGGTAGGTCGGCATGCAGGCAACCCACAGCCGCCCACGGTCGTCAAAGTTCAGCTGCACCGGCTTGGCCAGCTCTGGGAATCGACGCTCATCCGCGAATAGTTGGACCTGCAGGTCCTCCGGTACCTCCATCGCGGCAACCGACTCCTCGGGGCTCAAATACCGCAACTCCTCCGGCTCGCTGTAGTCCTGCTGAGGATTTCCGAAACGGGTCTCAGGCACCACCAGGTCGCCCGTCTGGGAGTCATCGGGCTGATCAGGAACCGGCTTGCCGGCCGCTAGATCCCAGAGATACGTGTCGCGGGTCTGAGCCATCGCTCGAATCTTCAGATACTCTCTCGGAAATGTCTCGTGGTCCCACGTCCGCCGGCCACCATAGACATACCAGCCATTGAGCATGCGGTAATCCTGCAGGTGGATCCAACTTTTATCGTTGACCACGCTGCGAATCCGCTCGAGTCGCGCTGCATCTAGGCCGATCCCCACGGCTCGATCGCGCCCCAGAATTTGTGGTAGAGCAATCTTAGCCAGCAGTGCATCCCCCGCTGCGTCCAACTGAAAGCCCTGGATCGTAAACTGACACCCAGGCTCTGCCGCAAAGGCCTCCTGCGTCGGCTGGAACAGTTCGACCACCGGAATCGACAGCTGCTTGCCCACCTCGCGCACCGCCTGAGCGTACTGCGCCAACCGCTCGTTGACCGCTCGCCCATCGACTTGCAGAGGATCCCCCGTCTCCTCAAATGCGATTGGGGTGAAGAGCAGGAAACGAGGCGCCGATCCTTCGTCGTCGCGTGGGTAAGTCTTCTTGTAGCGTTCGATCATCGCCACGTAGGCATTCTGAAACGCATCGACTCCCGCAGCTCCTGCGTACGATTCATTAAAACCAAAGAAACAGAAAAAAGTATCAGCACCGAATGCATCGAGCGGATCATCTAGTCGCGAGTAGTTGGCCGATCGCTGCTGGACTGCGACCTCTTCCGCCGGTCGCCCGAAATTTCGAATCACCAGCTGCATCTCAGGAGCTGCTGCATGGAGCCCTGCTTCCAAATGACCAAAGAGATTCTGCCGCTCAGCCAACGAACCGCCCAGAAACGCGATCCGCTCCCCACGAATCATCGGCCATGGAAGAGCAGGGGAGGGTAAGGCTTCTTTTCTTGCGCGAAGCGGCCGCTTCAAATACTGCTTCCCCGGTACCTCCTCGTCAGCAGCCAGAGTCCAGCCAGCGATCCCAGGCAACGAAAGAGCCAGCAAGCCAAGACAGATGGGGAAGAACATGGGGAAGCAATTCCGCTTCCCATGCTGCCTTGCAGCAAAAAAAAATGGGGATGGCATAAGCAACCTTCATTGGAGTGACAGCGAATCGAGTCGGCGCATCTTCCCGGCCCCTAGGCCGGCTTCCTCGCCCGATCAACGCTACGATTCTACTCCAAGCCACTCCACGGGTGCGAATCCGAATCGATCCGAATCGCTTCTTGTCGAGCAGCGAAACGCGAACATCGACCGCCACCGGTTTCCCTCGAAATCGACTCGATCCTCCAACCCCCCCATAGCTGGTTCGCCCTCCAGACAGAAACCTTTCTAGCTGGCTAGGGCTGGTCCTTCGACGGCAGGGCAGGTTGCGCCGTTGGCTCCTCCACACCGCTTTCCCTATCCCCCAGCTCGCTCTTGGATCGTCTGACGCAGTCGCAGCAGTTCATGGATATCGATCGACTCAGGTTGCTGATCGATCACCCATTGCAGATCCTCAAGCGCCTCCTGGTATCGACCATTTTGCCCCCGCAACACAGCGCGCTGAAGCCTCATGGCGACGTCGTCGGAAGAAAGAGACACCATGGCGTCCAAGTACCTCAGGGCGGTCTGGGAATCTCCCTTGCGTTCCGCCGATCCGATCAGATTGCGAAGCATTCGCTGCAGAATCTGACGGTTGGAAAAGGTGGGCAGATCCTCCGGCAGGAATCGCTGACCAGTCGTTTCAACAAAGCGTTTTTGCAGCTGCTTGTCGTCAATCCACTCCCCCGACTCAAAGGGATCAATCCACGGCCCCTCGAGAGGATTTGCCGAGGCCAAGCGGACCAAAAAGTGCCCTGGCATCCCGACCCCTTCCACGTCCATTCCACAGCGACGCGCCAGATCGATCACCAGGACCGACAGAGCGATCGGCATCCCCTCCCGATCTTCGATGACTCGATGCATCTGATTGTTGGCGGTGTGGTAGTATTCTTGGCGACTTCCGTGAAAGCCATTCTCTTCGAAGAGATACTTCAGCAGAAGATCCATCTTCTGCTTCTCGCTGGACCCCTCGGGAAATCGATCGAGTAGCTCTTCCGCCATTTTCTCTAATTGGTTCACGTAGCGATCCACCTCCACAGCTGGATCGTCGATGGCCCCTAGCGTCAAAGCTGCCTCCATCAAACGCTCGGGTGGATCCAGACTCTGGACCATCGACTCCCAACGCCGAAATGCAGGAAGCGATTCGATCGCTGCAGCCGCTTGCCGCATCTGCTTTGCCCGCTCCTCCAACGATGCAGCCGTCGAAAGAATCGCGTCGACGGAAGCAGCAGATCCCTCCGCCAAAGCGTTCCAGGCATCTCCTTCCATCCGAATCGGTTCGCCATCGACACGCCTCCACCGCTCAATCGCCTCCAGCTGTCGGGAGTCGAGCGGCTTCTCGGAGAGGTCTTTACCGACCTGAAATCCTTGAAACTGAGCGACGGTGTCGCGGAACTTCGCTAGACCGACTTGCTGCCGCCCCTCGGAGGGTGTCAGTGCGCCACTGGCCACCTCCTGTCCATTGACGTAACAGAGAAACCGCTCCTTCTCCACATGGACACGGAGCTGATTCCACTGCCCGGGTCGGTAGTGGGGTGAAGCAACATCCGAAAGGACCTGCCAGGAATAGATGGAGGGGCCTTGAAAATCGGTCAGTCGCAATCGACCTCCGCTGGGGTAGAAACCAAAGTGCCGCTCCTGGCCGTCGCTTTGAAACACCAATCCCGCTGCACCTCGCTCATCGTCCAATCGGACACGAACCACGACATCGTACGGCGGTTCGGGAGGCAATTGGGTCGCCAAACAAATCGCTCGGCCTCCAAATCCATTTCCGGTTCCCCTAGCGACCAACCTCCCCGACTGTTCTGTCCATGTCGCTCCAAATCGCGTCTCCCATCGCTCTGCATCGAGCGCACCCCAACGTAACCATCGGTCCCAGGTGATAGGGTTGGGGCGATCGATCAGCTTTTGCAGTTGGTCGATCGGGATCGCAAATCCCAGGTTGTCATCGACGGCCGATTTCATGTTCACGATGCCATGCACGTGGCCATCCAGATCGACCAGTGGACCACCACTATTGCCCGGCTCAATCGGCATCGCCAACTGGATCAACGACTGACCTTCCACTTCGCGAAGAGCCGAAACAATCCCCCTAACGACGCTGTACTCCAGCCCAAGAGGATTCCCGAAGGCAAGCACATCGGATCCTTGCTGGAGATCGTTCCGCAGATTCAGGGGAAGCGCTGGGAATGGGGTCGAATCCTGGGCCACGCGAACCAGCGCCAGATCTGCCTTTCGATCGAACGCCTCGATCCCTTCCACCTTCAGCACGCGCCCCTTACCCCACTCCACCTGGATGGAGCGACCTTCGCCGATCACATGAAAATTGGTGGCGATCAGTCCCTTGGCATCGACGAAGAACCCGGTCCCAATCCCCACCTGGCGCCCGTCTCGGTCATCGACTCGAATCGCCACCAGAGACGCACGGACTCGGGAAACCAGAGTCTCCAGCTGCGCAGTGGGAGCTGTACGGGATTCGGGAGAAATGCTGATTGCCGACTGCGGTCGATTGGTCTGGTCAGACTCTTGGGTCACTGTCGTCGATTCCTGAGCCAGGCAACGAGAGGAGAGGAGACTGGGCATCCAGCCGATGCGGAGACAACCGACGAAAAGGAATGAGATAACCAACCCGATGCCAAGGCTTGAAAAGGGGCGAAATGGCGTCATGGCAGGATCCTCTTCGATGTTGCATTTGTCGCTCGATTGCATCAATCTAACACGGCAGATGGCGAGCGAATACATCCGAATACCAGAGCTGGTGATCTGGCCTCGATGGCGATCTGACCTGCATCTGGCACTGCTGCCTGAAAGCTCCAGTGGACATCCAGCAGAGTCCCTCCGCTCGCCAAGAAAGAACCACTCCATGGAACGTCGCTGGAAGACCCATCTGTTCGAATGCAGCACCGACCGGAGGCAGGAGCTAGCCGAACTGCTAGTGGTGGAAGGTGACTCGGCCGCGCGTGCCGTACTTGCGGTGCGCGATCCAGTGCACCAATCGGTGATGGCGATGCAGGGCAAGCCTCGCAACGCCTACAAGTGTTCCGAGCAGCAGGTACGAAGTCATCCATTACTTTCGCAACTGTTGGTGGCGATTGCGGGAGCTGTGGATTCCGCCCCGCCTCCCGCTCACTCTGCCCTGCAATACCGTCGTGTCGTCCTTCTGATGGATCCCGATGCCGACGGAGTCCATGCCGGCATGCTGCTTTTGCTCTTCTTTCATCGGATGATTCCAGCACTGCTGCAGGGAGATCGCCTGGAAGTGGCCATCCCACCGATCCTCTACTGGGAAGAGGAGGGGACTTGGACCGGGTTCTGTTCCAACGAGCAGCATGCGGATGAAGTGAAGCGAAGGAGTGAGGCGGGTCTACCCGTTCCGCCTCGAACACCGGTGCGCGGCTTGGCTTCGTTGCCGCGAGCCCTGTTGCTGGACTCATGCGTCGCGAAGGCGACTCGGCAATCACGCTCTTTGTCCTCAGCCGATGCCGCTGCCGCGATGCGTTTGCTGGTCCCAAAAATCGAATCGGTCGATTGAGCCAATGAGTCGCTTAGGATGCGAGGGAGCGGGAGACATCCGTTCGATAGGCCATCAATGCCGGAAGCAGGCCAGCGAGGATGCCGATGACGACCAACCCTGGAATGATGAACGGTTCAGCTACCGAATTCATGCTCCAGAATCCGACGCGTATCCCAGTTCTCGCTTCGACGACTGGGCTCGCGGCGGCAGCGATGGCATGGCCGATCGTCCAACCCAGCAATCCCCCACCCACCGAAATCAAAAGAGCTTCGGCAAGGATCACCAGAAGCACGGTGTTGCGACCAGCCCCCAGCGCCCGCATCACGGCGATGTCGCGAGTCCGTTCCTGCATGGAGTTGTAGATGCTCACCAGAATGCTGATGGCGCTCACCAGACAGACCAGCACCGTCAGAGCCAGAAGGGCCCATTGAGCCGGTTGGAAGAAGGTCTCTAGAAGACCAGCGATTTCTCCGATGGGCGATACTGCCTGAGCGCGAGAGCTTTTGTTGATCTGCTGCTGCAGCCCGATTCCAACAAATCCCGCCGTCTTCAGAAGAATGGCCGATACCTCGCGCTGGTCGAGGGGCAGACGCTTGCGGCCCGCTTTGGAAGTGGCTGCTGAATCGACCTGCCGCTCGACCTGAGACTGCTGATCCCCGGCTGGGTTGGTAGCTTTCTCAAGCCCCGTCTCCTCGTCCCGTTCCGGTGCCACGTGCCCTTCCAGCAGATAGAAACCTTCGATGTTGATCAAGGCGACGCGGTCGGTTGGCGTCCCAGTCGGCTCGAGAATGCCGACGATGGTAAAGCCATCGCCATGGGCTTCGCCATCCGGACCGTGGGAAGGATAGATGACATCTCCCAACTTGAAATTCATCTCCTTGGCGACGATGGATCCGATCACCGCCTCAAAGAACCCATGCTCCTGGGAATCTTCCTGAAAGTTTCTTCCCTCAGAGAATGCATAGGTGCGATCGTTATCCGGTCCGTGCCGGAGTTGCCCGAGATAGTCGACTGTCGTGGCAACGATGCGAAAGGGCCCGACGTAATCACCCAGGCAGATTGGCAGCGCGAAACCATTGCCGACAAACATGCCGTAGCTGCCATTGCGAGCCCCCTCCTCGGGAGACCCACCCAGTTGCCGATACGCCTGCTCCCGCGCCGACTTGGGCAGATACTCCAGGTAGTAGCGATAAGGGAGCGTCCCGACTGGCTTGCTGAGGTAGAAGACGGAGCTGAGTGTCAGCTGAAGGGGACTACCTTGAGGACCGACGACGAGGTTGTAACCGACGTTGCTGTTGCGACGAAACGTCTCCTGAATCAGACCACTGATGGCCAGGACCAGAACCACCAGCGCGACTCCCAAGGCCATGGAAAGCAGCGTCAGCCAGCTGGCCAGCCATCGGTGCTGAAGGTTGCGCCAGGCGATGTGGAAGAGATTCATGAGACACCTTCCAGGGTTCGATTGATCTGCTCCAGATGCTCGACCCGGTCCATCTGCTTGGCGACCTCCTGGGAGTGCGTCACCAGGAGCATCGCAACCTTCTCCAGTCGGCAGACCTCTCGCAACAGTTCGACGATCATCTGCTGATGCGCTGCATCGACATTCGCGGTCGGCTCATCAGCCAGTAGCAGCCTTGGCCGATTGGCCAAAGCCCTTGCCACCGCAACCCGCTGTTGCTGACCGACCGAAAGTTGGTTCGGCTGATAGTGCATTCGCTGCGCCAGTCCAACCCGCTCCAACAACTCCTTGGCTCGCCCCAGATCGCGACGGCCCTGAGCGAAGGTCATTCCAAGGCGAACATTCTCCAGAGCGGTGAAGCCTGGAAGGAGGTTGAAGGTCTGAAAGACATAGCCGATCTTCGAGGCGCGGACTCGATCTCTCGCTGCCTCGCTCAACCGAGTCAGGTCGATCCCGTCCAGCATCACCGATCCGCTGTCGGCCTTGGTGATGCCCGAGATGATATGGAGCAGCGTGGTCTTGCCTCCACCACTTCGACCAACCAATGCCACCTGCTCGCCCTCGGCGACCTCGAAATGCGGAACATCAAGAATCTCGACCAGTCCTCCAGACGGATCAGGATACGATTTGCGAAGATTCTCGATCCGCAACACCCTGGCTACCCCTTTTTGCGCATCGCACGCTGCATGTCACGTTGAGCGTCCGCCTTCTTGAGTTGCTCCCGTTTGTCGTGCAATTTCATTCCACGACAAAGGCCGATCAAGCATTTGGCGATCCCCCGCTCATTGAAGTAAAGCTTTAAGGGAATCAGCGTCAGCCCTTTTTCTACCGACTTGCCGACGAATCGGTTCAGCTGACGCTTATGGAGCAGCAGTTGCCGAGGACGCTTGGGTTCATGGTTCCAGAAGGTGGCCTGTTTGTACTCCGGAATATCACACCCGACTAGCAGCAACACACCCCCTTTGACCCGGCCATAGGCTTCATCCAGCGAGCACTTGCCGTTGCGAAGGCTCTTCACCTCGCTCCCCACTAGAACCATCCCGCACTCGACCTGTTCGAGGATTTCGTACCTCTGCCGAGCCTTCCGGTTCTCGGCGATCAATTTCACGTTGGCCGGGTTGCCTTGGGTGGCAGCGCTTTTGTCCGGGGACGCGCCAGTTTTCTTCCCCTTCGACTTAGCCATCCAGTTGCATGCTTTCGCCCTAAGCCAACTCCCGTTGGAGTCGGTGGCTGATAAAGAAGCCTGATTGAAACAATGGATGCGCCGTCCGCGAAAAGACAGACCGGCGTCATCCGTTTCATTGTAGGCGGAAATGGAATCATGCCTACCTTAGGCCCCTTTCATCCAAGCCCATAGGATCGCCGGCCCCAATTTCCAAGGAATCTGGCAGTCCTTCCGCCAGAAATCGTCGGTTACCGGATCGAAACGCTTCTCCCAACGCAAAATACCGCAAACGACAGCGACACCCGCCCCCCCGGACCTCCTTCGCCACTACCTGGATGGCTTGTTTGGCCAAAGAAAACCACCGGTATCCTCTCATCGCCCTGACAAAGAACGGCGAAAAATAGCTCCCCCGGTCCACCCAACCCTCGGCGAGATCGAAAGGAATCTCCACTCTCGCCACAAGAAACGATGACGACTTCCCAGTGGTGGAAAAAAGCCGGTTCCACACCAGGCATTGCCACAACAACCTGCTTCTCTAGGTCGGCTTTCAGATGCGCGCCACATCCATTCAGGGGGATACGGAATTCGAGAATCTGATCTATTCCCTCGTGACGAAGGAACCCACCAACCACTCCCTATCGCTCCATCCCCAAGGCAAGCCATTGACAAAGTAGGAAAAAGCTCCATCCAGAATCAGAAAAACACAAATCGGTGCCAGGCACCAATCTCAAAAGGTGGATGGCACCAATTAGAAAACCCGAATCGGTGCCAGGCACCAATCTGCCTCGCCGAACCCCGCCGACAAACCAAATTCCCCATTCACCCCACACCAACAACAAAAAGGTGGGTGGCACCAATTAGCGATTCACCCCAAATTTCCTATTAACCCCAAACACACAACAAAGGTGGGTGGCACCAATTAGCGATTCACCCCAAATTTCTTATTAACCCCAAACACACAACAAAGGTGGGTGGCACCAATTAGGGGAAACGCTGGCAAAAGGTGGGTGGCACCAATCAACCCGAATCGGTGCCAGGCACCATTCTGCCAGGCACCATTCTGCCTCGGGCACCATTCTGCCTCGGGCACCATTCTGCCTCGCCGAACCCCGCCGACAACCCAAGTTTCCCATTCACCTTAAACCGACAACAAAAAGGTGGGTGGCACCAATTAGTGCCTACCCGAATCGGTGCCAGGCACCAATCTGCCTCGCTGAACCCCGCCGACAACCCAAATTTTTTATTCGCCCCAAACCAACAAGAAAAAGGTGGGTGGCACCAATTAGGGGAAATGCTGGCAAAAGGTGGGTGGCACTAATTATCACGAATCGGTGCCAGGCACCAATCTGCCTCGCTGAATCCCGCCGACAACCCAAATTTTTTATTCGCCCCAAACCAACAACAAAAAGGTGGGTGGCACCAATTAGGGGAAACGCTGGCAAAAGGTGGGTGGCACTAAAACACGAATCGGTGCCAGGCACCAATCTGCCTCGCTGAATCCCGCCGACAACCCAAATTTTTTATTCACCCCAAACCAACAATAAAAAGGTGGGTGGCACCAATTAGGGGAAACGCTGGCAAAAGGTGGGTTGGCAAAAGGTGGGTGGCACCAATTGGGGTGGAATGCTTTCTAAAAGCAACCCGAATCGGTGCCAGGCACCAATCTGTCTCGCTGAATCCCGCCGACAACCCAAATTTTTTATTCACCCCAAACCAACAATAAAAAGGTGGGTGGCACCAATTAGGGGAAACGCTGGCAAAAGGTGGGTGGCACTAATTGGGGGAAATGCTGGCAAAAAGGGAATTTGGGTGAGTGAATTAGGTGGAGGGTGTCGTTTTCGGGAGGTGGGTTGTTTCGTTCCGAATGCTAAGATTCGACCTGCTGGTACACTGACTAGATAACAGCAACGGTCGACAGCTTAATTGCACCCATCAAGCGGGGTCGGATACCAAACGATCGCTTCACGGAATTCATCCCATCGGGCTTCACGCTACCAACATGATTGAACTGCCTGTCGTTTCGGACCAATCCAATTCGCCACGGAGCCCTAACGACTCTGGGACCGCCGATGCCCCACCCCCCCTCTTCGAGCGTTCTGGTCGACTCCCGGAATGGCTCAGACGAGAAATTCCCAAGGGTAACGCAAATCACTTCACCGCCGGGCTTTTGGAAGAGTTGAAGCTGGAAACGGTCTGCGACAACGCCAAGTGTCCCAACCGTATGGAATGCTACTCGCAGAAGACAGCCACTTTCATGATCCTTGGCAACGTCTGCACCCGCCCCTGTGGTTTCTGCGCTGTCTCACGAGGTCGTCCGCAACCGCTGCAAGCCGATGAACCAGAGCGAGTGGCGATGGCCGCCGATCGACTGGGGCTCAAGCATGTCGTTCTCACCAGCGTGACCAGGGATGACCTACCGGATGGCGGCGCCGAGCATTTTGTCCAGTGCATTCAAGAGGTAAGACGACGGACCGGCGCTACGATCGAAGTGCTTACCCCCGACTTCGTGCAGCAGAAAGAGGTGCTGGAGAGAATCTGCCAAGCCAGACCCGAAGTCTTCAATCACAACATGGAGACCGTCCCCCGTCTCTACCGACGCGTTCGTGGCCCCAAAAGCGACTACCGTTGGACGCTGGAACTGCTTCGGCGAGTCAAGCAATACGATCCCCAGATAAAAACCAAAAGCGGCTTGATGCTGGGCCTGGGCGAGACCCAGGAAGAAGTGCTGGAATGCCTAGCCGACCTTCGGGAGTATGACTGCGACTTCCTGACGCTCGGTCAATACCTTCAGCCTGGACCCAAGTACCTTCCAGTCGTCCGATATATTCCCCCGAACGAATTTGAAGAACTTGGCCAGATGGCTCGGAGCATCGGCTTTTCCCAGGTGGCTTCCGGCCCGTTCGTCCGGAGTAGTTATCACGCTCGTGAAATGGCCGAATCCTCTCCAGAGGGGATCTGATTGGGGAATCCCGGCCCCCGATCGGCTGGCAGAGACATTCGATGAATTCTCTGCCATGGCACCGGTTGTGACTATACTACAGCTTGGCGATTCTCTGTCCCTACCCGATGGAACGGGGGGGACCGACGCAAGATAGTCCCCGTCGCCAGGTCATTCGTTTTGGCCCCATTCGTTGCGATTTGTTCAGGAGTGTTTCCATGCTTCCTGCGTTCCGAAGACCGATTCCGACCGCCACGATTCTCTGCGGCTGGCTGTGCCTCGCCTTGTTCCTGTTTCCCCTCGCTTCCGCATGCATCGGCGAGGATGGTAAAGACTGGATGGAACAGCTTGCTCGCCGTGAATGGACTCAGGGCGATCAATCGCTCAAGTACCGCATCCTGGAACCTGCCCGAGCAACCGAACCACTGCCGGTGGTTCTGTTCCTACATGGGGCAGGCGAGCGGGGTGATGACAACACGAAGCAACTGGTCCATGGGGTGTCACAGTTTGTCTCCAAGGAAGCCCAGGAAAAGCATCCCTGCTACGTCATCGTTCCTCAGTGCCCCGCTGGACGCCGCTGGGTGGAGGTGGACTGGTCGGCCGATCAGCATGATCTCCCGGAGACCTCCTCCGATTCGCTTGCCCTTGCAGTCGACATCGTTCGCGATCTGATCGAACAAAAGAAAGCCGATCCGACTCGCATCTACATCACCGGACTATCGATGGGTGGGTATGGTACCTGGGATGCCATCGCTCGCTATCCCGATCTCTTCGCTGCCGCGGTACCGATCTGCGGAGGTGGCGATCCCAAGACTGCTCCCCGTTTCAAGCAACTTCCCGTCTGGTGTTTTCATGGCGGACGAGACGGTGTGGTCAAGCCGGAACGATCGCGCGAGATGGTCAAGGCGCTAGAGCAATCTGGAGGGAAACCGAAATACACCGAATACCCCGAGGCAGGCCACGACAGCTGGACAGCCACCTACGCCAACCCGGAACTCCATCAGTGGTTGTTCGAACAGCGTCTGGGTGCAAGTAAGCCCAATCCCTGATGAGCATCCTTCCACCTTTCGCTCCATCGCATCCCCCGTGACTGCGCCATCCATGCCGCTGCAACTGGATATCTATCCCTCGATCGCCTATCGACATCCGCGCGGCGAGACCTGGAGACTGATGCTGCAAGGAAGAGTGACGCGGCAGGCACCGCCATCCATCGGCAAACGCTGGTTGCTGCATCAATTGCTTCGGTCGCTCAAGGCCAACCAGCGCGATATCGACCAACAGTGCTTCCAGGAACGCATCGGCCCGTTTCTTCGAAAAGGAGAACCTAGCCAACGCATCTTCCTCCGCATAGGATCCCATACCCATCGACTCAAACGGCGAACGCGAAGCAACGGACTGTTTTCTTCGAAGATCGATCTTGCCGACTCCATCCTGCCAGTCCCCAGAGAAGAAGCTGACCACCGGCACCCTTCCATCACCATCGAATGCTCTCTGGAAGAAGAGGCCATCACCGCTCAAGGCAAAATCTTCCTTGTCCCCCCCAGGGGCACCAGCATCGTGACGGATATCGACGATACGATCAAAGACACACGAGTGACCGATCGCAAGGAACTCCTCGCACAGACGTTCCTGCGCCCTTTCGAGCCGATCGAGGGAATGGCCAGTCTGTATCGCATGTGGAGCGATCAGGGTGCGATGTTCCATTACGTCTCCAGCAGCCCCTGGCAACTATTCCAACCTCTGGAGTCCTTTCTCGAGTCATCCCAATTCCCTGCCGGTTCCATTCATCTGCGATGGTTCCAACTGAGAGACGAAATCTTCAAACGGTGGAGATTGCTTCGACGCAAAAGCAAAGGTGGCATCATCGCCGGAATGATCGATCGCATGCCGCAGCGAAAGTTTGTGTTGATCGGAGACAGTGGCGAAAGAGATCCCGAAATCTACGCCAAACTCGCCTCCAAGTTTCCCTATCAGATTCGCCATGTGCTGATCCGAGACCTGCCCCAACGGCCGATGGAAGGGGAACGGCTGCGACGCGTCCTGCTCCGATGCCAACCCGTCCCCGTCAAACTCTTTCGCCACCCAGAAGAGATCGCCAAGATCCTCTCCCCAGAGGATGATCGATCCTTCTAGCCTGCACACGCGATCGTCGCCACAGAGGCCCAATCCGCTCTTCCTGCACGGCTTTCCTAAAATCGATCACCCGATCGGCGCCCGCTTCCGCACTGTCGGCCGTCTGCTGATCATCGACAAAGCGATCGGTCGACCCTTTGTCCAACTCCAAGCGACTCGCGGAACCTTCTCCGGCTTCCATCTTGAGTGATCGAGTCGATGCGATGCGCGAACTTCCCTGCTAAGACCATCGGCCCCGTAGAAATGAGGGCAGATCCGGCTGCTGCCAGACGCTCATCCCGCCATCCACCAACAGCATCTGCCCCTGCACATGCTCCGCCTCGTCGCTCATCAAAAACACCGCAGCCGGCCCTACCACGTCGGCGTCTGGCACCTGACCGTTGGGGGTATGCAGTTGCATCCACCGCATCGCATCGCGATCGACCGACAGGATCTGATTGGTCAATGGGGTCCGCACCAAACCAGGCGCCACCCCGTTGACTCGAATTCCCCTGGGAGCCAACGCCACACACAAGGTCCTCACCATGCTCGCCACCGCCCCTTTGCTGGTGTCATACGCAGCGTGGTCGGCTTCCGCGAGCAAACCGTTGATCGATCCGGTGAAAAGCACACGGCCTAGGACCCCTCCAGCCACCCAACGGCGAGCGATCGCTTGAGTCAGAAAAAAACCAGCGTCGACATTCAATCGCATCGTGTGCTGGTAGTCCTTGTAATCCATCTCCAGAAACGGCGGCTCACGAAATGTTCCCGCATTGTTGACCAACAGGGACACGCTGCTGCCTGTCCTGTCCACCGCGGCCATCACTTCGGCGACCGCTTCGGGAGTCGGACCAGAAAGATCGCTGATGATCAGATGCACCATCGCGCCCTCACGGCGACATCGCTCCATCGTCTCCCGCGCCGCCTGATCTTCCCGCAAGCCATGCAGGATCACTCCGGCTCCTGCGCGCGCCAGATGGAGAGCGATCGCCGCGCCAACTCCCTGCGTCGATCCAGTCACCAGCGCCACGTGGCCATCCAAACGAAACATCGCTGCTTTCCCTTTTGCCACCACCAGATACCTTGGTCTGAGCAACTCTTGCCAATTCGATCCAATCCAACTCCACTTTGTGGCAGGTACCAATCCAAGGTACCACCCCAAGCAAGCTACCGCGCGGCCATCGCCAGAGGGTGAACCTGTCGTGGTATCATCATGCACCGATGGCACCCTGGAGTCGATGCCGATCGATGTTGGGAAATAGACGGAGCCGCACAAGATGTCTCAGAATCCTTCGGAATCATTCGAAAAGCTTCCCGGAATCGCCGGCTTCTCCATGGCCGGCCAGCGCGCCATCGTCACCGGTGGCTCGAAAGGTCTCGGGCTTGCCATGGCGCAGGGCCTAGCCAGCTGCGGTGCCTCGGTGATGATCGCCAGTCGCCACGTCGAACAGGCCTCCTCCGCCGCCGCCGCCATCGCCGACCACTTCAGCGTCCCCACTCTCGCTGCCTCGGTCGATGTGACCAAAGAAGAGGATTGCCGGAACATGGTCGATCTGGTCGAGCAGCGATGGGGGGGAGTCGATATCCTGATCAACAGCGCAGGGATCAATATCCGCGGCCCCATCGAATCTCTGTCGCTCGATCAGTTCCACCAAGTCATGGAAACCAACGTCACCGGAACGTGGCTGGCAACTCGTGCTGCAGTGGGTTTAATGAAAGCCAATGGCTACGGACGGATCATCCAGATTGCGAGCACCCTGGGAATGGTCGGACTGGCTGGACGCACCCCCTACGCCAGTAGCAAAGGAGCCATCGTGCAAATGACCCGAACGCTGGCGCTGGAACTGGCGGAGCATGGGATCACGTGCAACGCCATCTGTCCCGGCCCCTTCCTGACCGAGATGAATCTACCAATCGCCGACTCGGAAGATACCAGAAAATTCCTGATCGGCGCCGTCGCCATGGGCCGCTGGGGTCGGTTGGAGGAGATTCAGGGAGCTGCCATCTACCTAGCCAGCCGCGCGGCCAGCTTCACCACCGGAAGCCTTCTGGTGGTCGATGGTGGCTGGACCGCCCGCTGAGATTTTTTCCCAGGGAGCGATCCCCCCTCGGCCAGCTCTTTAGCTTGCATTCGACCTGCCTGAATTCCTCTCCAACCCTGTGCCATTTGCCAGCAAAAGCCCGCCAGAAAACTCGTCGCAATCGCTACATTTTGACATTTTTGCTTTTCCGGGTGTTCGAGATCGCCGATCAACAGAGGTAGGTCCATGGAGGATCCAACTGCCCTCCAGCCAGCTTTGACTTCCAGGCGCTCCCGTGATCGATCGATTGAAATACGCCATCACCGATTACTTCGATTCATGGAAAGGGCGTTCGACCCTAGCCATCGGATGCCTGCTGCTTGGTTTTGCTGTCCCATCCCAACGCTGGCTGCTCGAAAATCTGGTCCCGCCGATTGCCCTGCGTTGGATCGGCTGGGCCACTCCGCCTGACGACTTGGGCACTTCCGGCGAAGGGATCCAGACGCTCTCTCACCAACCTCCCTCTGCCACCGCGCTGATTCCAACCGCTCCGCCTCCCGCTAGCTCTTTCCTTCCCCCTCCTTGGATCGCTCCCATTCCCCCGTCCTGGAATGAAGCACCCCGGCTGGAACAGAGATTGGTTTTCGCCCCATCCAACACCGCCCCACCCTTGGGTCAGTCGATCGAGGCGGCGACATACCGCACTCGGCTGCGCAGCGACGAACTGCAACTGGAACCGATCTCCAGCCAGGATTCATCGCAAGCCGGTCCGACGAATTCCGGAGTGACGGCATCGATGGGCGAGCCGATCCAGGCGCTGCCGGATCCTGTAGGGCAGAAACGCATCATGATGAACTTCCAGGACTCTCCCTGGAACCTAGTCCTTCAGCGACTGGCTTCCGAAGCCGGATACGACCTCAAGATGGATGTACTCCCCGAAGGAACGTTCAATTACTCCAGCAATCGATCGATGACCGTTAGTGAGGCGATCGATCTATTCAATGGATACCTTTACTCCAGTGGCTATCTTCTGGTGCGCAACGGCCACCTTCTGTACGTCGTTCAGCTAGACCCCCAGGAGCAGCTGCCTAGCCATCTCTTCCCGATGGTGACGCCCGATCAACTGGCAAGCTACGGGAACAACGAACTGCTGAATCTGGATGTCGCCCTCTCGACGATCGATCCCACCGCTGCAGCAGGGGAAATCCAAAATCTGCTCAGTCCGCTAGGCAAAGTCACGGCGCTTCCTAATTCCCACCGCATCGTGGTCACCGACTTCGGTGGCAATCTCAAGAGGCTTTATGAGATGCTTTGGATTCGCGAGAACGATCCCGCGTACCAACCCCAATTGGTGTTCCATCTGAAGAACGCCTCTGCGGTCGAAGTGGCCAAAGCGATCAACGAGTATCTGACTGGACAGAAGCAGCCTGGTGGAGCTGGCGGTGGCGGCAGTCCACGCGCCAATCTCGTCGCCTCGGGTGCCAGCCCAGGGACGCTTGGTGTCGCCGGTGGTGCCGAAGCCGCCTCGGTCGTCGTCGCTGAACCCAACTCCAACTGCATCCTTGTCGGCTCCAGCAGCCACCATCTGGAAAAGATCCGATCGATCATTGCCGAGCTGGATGCGTTGCCGCCCCAGGTTCTGATTCAGGCCCTTCTGGTGGAGGTTGATCTCGGGAATGTCAATGAGTTCGGCGTCGAACTGGGGGTCCAAGATTCCGTCCTGTTCGATCGCAGCGTGGTCGACAAGATCATGACCGTTACCGAGACGGTATCCAATCCAGCTACCGGAATCGCCACCACCAACCAGTCGATCATTTCCCAGACCGCAGACCCCGGGTTCAACTTCAACAACAAACCGCTCGGCAACAACATCGCTGCCAATCCCGCGCGAGTCGGTTCGCAGGGGCTGTCTAATTTCGCACTGGGCCGCGTCAATACCGATGAAGGATATGGCGGCCTGGTTCTCTCGGCTGGCTCCGAATCGATCTCCGTGCTGCTGCGCGCCTTGGCGGCCAAGCGAAAGATCGATATCCTCAGCCGCCCTCAGATCCGAACGCTCGACAACAAAGAAGCGATGATCCAGATCGGTCAGCAAGTTCCCGTCGTCGATGGAGTGTCGCTGACTCCCGTTGGAAGCGCCAACCCGGTCATTCGACAAGATCAGGCAGGTATCATCCTGACGGTCATTCCTCGAGTCAGCCCCACCGACGAAATCACCATCGATGTGCAAGCAGAGAAAAGTGAATTTCAAACCGGTCCCGGCTCCGGGATCCCAATCTTTACCGATGCCACCAACGGCAACGTGATCGAGGCCCCGATCAAGAACGTCTCCAAGGTCGACACCATGGTCAGCTGCATCTCCGGGCAAACGATCGTCCTGGGAGGCATGATCACCAAAGGCCAAAGCAAACTGGAACGAAAGGTCCCAGTCCTGGGTGACCTTCCCTTCATCGGTTGGCTCTTTCGCTACGACAACCAACAGACGCAACGGAAGGAACTGCTGATTTTCTTGACGCCTCACGTCGTTCGGCATCCTTCTGTCTCTGATGCGCAAAGCGTCACCGAAGCCAATCGCATCCACTTCCCTCACGCCGATGCCGCACAGATTCATGGCCAATGCCCAACTCCTCCCAACCCCGATGAACCGCGTGGCATCGAATTCCCCGAACGGCACTACGAACGGTGGTGGGAACGCAAACAACGGCGGCGCGAAGCGCATCAGGCCAAGCCACCGATGTTCCAGACACCGGCAGCGCCTGAGCCGATGGGGCACGAAGGCTGGATGCTGCCTTACGATTCGTTGCCAACAACCCTGAATCCAAGCGACCCTCCGGTAGTCCCGGGCATCGAACTGGGGCCATCTTGATAAGCGCCCCACGAGTCCCCCAGCGACTCTCTCGCATTCCACCCCTGGCGTCTTGATCCCACCACATCGCCTGGGACTCCGCCAAACGCTAGACGACGCCAAAGATCTCTATATCGCATAGATAAGAACCTTTTTTGCGATTACGTGACTTTGGTAGTCTGGGTGTTTTGGAAATTTTGGGAAATTTTTACTTTTCAAGAAAACCTGGGGATCTGCACTTTCGCTGCCACATCGCTACGGAGACGATCTCCGTTCCGAATGTCGCACTTGTTTCAAATTGAGACATTTCCGAAGACGCCCCCACCGGCCCCTTTCGATCAACGACCTACCCTCCATGGCCCACCCTGCACCCATAAGAAACCAGCATGGCTGGCTGCTAAAAGAGAATTCCACAGCCGCGACGGCTTTTTTTAGCCAGATCCGTTGAATCCCAGAAAATACGGATCGTTTACACCGCATATCGCTCGACTAAGTCGGTGGAACAGCTGTGTATTCCAGCCGACGGCACAAAAAGCAGCGCCATCCGCCAGCGAAAAGAAAAAATAATTTTTTTCTTTTTTCGCAATTATCCCCATTATCGTGTTTCGGCCTTGGCTGTCTCAAATTGCGACGTTCGGAATTCGGTTGACGTCAAGGGTGGCGGGGCTAAAACGGCCTGTCTTGAGGGAAGAGCGCGATGCACCGTAGGGATCACTAGGTAACTTCAAGGCGGGGTATTCGGCGGTCTGGGGAGGGCAGGAAGTCATCCTCGTGAGGGAACGAGACTCTTTGGTTCTCTTTTTTCCAACCAATTTTGTGAAATCCGTCGGCAACAGATTTACGAGTCGCATTTTTTGGAGGGATGGGTAATGGGAAGGCAGGTACGAGGCAACTTGCGGGGCAGGCGGACGTTTTTAGGTGGTGTCACGGCAGCGCTAGCCGCCTCACCGTGGTTGCGCCGCGTCCATGCGTCTCCCGCCACCGCCGCTCCCACGCTGGCGACTCCCTTCCGAATCACCCCTTTTGTGCAGGAGCTTCCGATCCCAGCACCAGCACAACCGGTGGGTATCGGCAAGCCGCCTTACCGGCCAGGGGAAGTGGAAGGGGGGATTGCACCGGAGTTTGCTGACCTAGCCAAGTACGAGCGTTTCCCGACCAAGTACTACCAAATCGAAATGAAGGAAGCGATTCATCAATTCATCCCCGGGGTTGAAACCCCGGTTTGGACCTACAACGGCACTGTTCCAGGTCCGACCTTCATGACGCGAATTGGAGAGCCGATTGTCGTTCGCTTCATCAACCATCTTCCGATCGAAACGTCGATCCACTTTCACGGTGGACATACGCCCGCTCACGCCGACGGGAATCCCATTTACTTGATTCACCATGGTCAGGCGAGGGATTACTTCTATCCCAACACCGTGCCGATGCACAACGGCGAACTGGACTACACCGAGTCGATTTCGTCGGCTTGGTATCACGACCATGCGATGGATATCACCGCACACAACGTCTATATGGGTCTTGCAGGTTGCTATTTCTGCTTTGACGATCTGGAAAACAATCTGATTGACACCAACGTACTCCCTAAAGCCCCCTTCGACTTGCCGCTGGTCTTCAGCGATCGCATGTTCAATGCGGATGGGACCTTGGCCTACGACATGTTGGATCACGATGGCCAGTTGGGAGACGTTTTCCTGACCAACGGTGTGGTGCAACCAGTGCTGCGTGTGCAGCGCCGAAAGTACCGATTCCGCATGATGGGTGCCTCCAACGCTCGCCACTACAACATGCGACTGAGCAACGGCCAGAAGATGTTGCAGATCGGCAATGACAGTTGGTTGCTTCCGTTTGCGATGGAGCGGACCAGTCTCTTGTTCTCGCCGGCCAAGCGAGCGGACGTGATCATCGACTTCACCAACGCGCCAAGTATCCTCTACCTCGAGAATACGATCGAACACAATGACGGTCGTGGCCCCAGTGGCACCGCGAAGCGTCCCACCAAGATGGTGAAGTTCGTCGTGGAGGGTGCTCCCGTCCGCAATGACGCGACCGTGACGGTGAACACCCCCATCCGACCCAACACGCCGATTCTGCCTTCAGAGATCGAAGCCACGCGTTCGTTTGACTTTGAACGGAAGAACGGAGCTTGGGTGGTGAATGGGGAGTTTTGGGATCCCAATCGAGTCGATGCCGCGCCGCGCCTTGGATCAGCCGAACGCTGGATCCTTAGGAACAATAGTGGTGGATGGTGGCATCCGATCCACATCCATTTGGAATCGCATCAGATCCAAACGATCAATGGCCAAAAGCCATCGCCTTGGGATGCCTACAAGACCGACACCACCATCCTCCCCGGAAACACCGAAGCAGAAATCTTCATGAAGTTCCGAACCTTCCAGGGACCGTTTGTGTTTCACTGCCACAACTCCGAGCATGAAGATATGCGGATGATGTGCAACTTCAACGTCGTTCCGGGCAACCCACCCAGTGCACCGCCACCGGGAGGCGGCGGAGGTGGTGGTGGCGGTGGTCGCGGCGGCCCACAGCGTCCGGTTACGCCCACTCCACCAACCAGAACCGTTCCAGGCGGCCGAATCGACAACGAGAATGACAGCCGCAGTGGTAGCGGTGGCAAGCGGTCTCGAGGCTAGTTGAGCCCTCTCGAGTCCTACAACTCAGACAACCAAACGACCATCGATCTGGACCGCTTTTTTGCGTTCCAGATCGATCGCCTCGCTTTCGAAAATGGTTGGAACGTTTTGGTTCCCTGCTGTTTCTTTCCGATCGTTGCAAGCAATCTGGTTGAGGTGGTAGATGAAGTATTCCACGGCATTGGGCAACTCGATCGCAACGGCCTGCATCACTTTGGGGCTGGGGCTTTACTGGGTGCAGCAGAGCAATACCAAGGCGTCCAGTCGAGTGGAGCAACCTTTGGTGACGATGGAACCTGCGACCAGCGCACCTGTCGAGACAACTCAGCCCTATAACCCGCTCGATCTCCTCCAAAGTCAGGTCGAAGGAGGCTTGAGCGAAGTCGTGACGGAGGGAGACGGAACGGAGGCGTACGACCTGCCTGTGCGGGCTGACCAAGCAGTCAAGTTTTCGACGCGGATTCCAAATATCGAGTTGACGACGCACGATGGCCGTCAGGTCCGTTTTTACGATGAATTTGTGAAAGACCGAAAGGTCGCGGTGAATTTCATGTACACCGTTTGCAAGGGCATCTGCCCGGGCATGACGCGGAATATCAAACTGGTTCGCAAGGAAATGGCCGAGCGGGGTATTGATGACTATGTCTTTGTGTCGGTCTCGATCGAACCAAACCGCGACACGCCGGAACAAATGACTAAGTACATGAAGGACAACGGCATCGAAGACAAACCAGGGCATTGTCCATGGATCTTCGTGACTGGGGATCTGAACGACATCGACCAACTGCGCCGTAGTTTGGGTGTTTTCGATCCCGATCCCGAAGTGGATGCGGATCGGACCCAGCATGGCGGGATCTTGACCATCGGCAATGACCGCAGCGATTGGTGGGTCGCATCGGCAGCGCTGCAGGAGCCGAGACTGATTCTCGATACGATTCTCCGAATTACTTCGAACGACCAACGACCGAAAAATCGCTGGCAAGATCGTGCGATGGGGCCTTCGCTTGAAGGATCCTGATCTAGCGAGAAACGGATTGTCGGTGGCTAGGTAAGTCAAGCATTATCAACAGACATTACATGTCATTCGGCTTCATCGCCAATGGTCATGTGCCCACCTCGCTGGCTCAAGGCAGAGCCAGCGACGACCTGGCAGGATTGCCGATGCAGGGAGGTGCCGGGATCGCAACAGGGGGAAAGAGTGCAATGCACCAAGGTTTCCAATGTCCGCGTCGAGTGCTTCCAAGAGGACTTTGGTCCATTTGGTTTTTTGCATTCGCTTTGCTCCTTCTGAACTTGTCTCAGGAATCGGCAACTGCCAGTCCTCCTGGTGGTCGAGTGGCGGTTTCGGCGGAACCAAGCCTCTACGATGACGAACTGGATCTTGAGGCGGCGCCGAGATCGTTGCGGGGGGTCAAGGTTCCGCAAATCGAAGACTTCGATCGGTATATCGCCGACCAAGGATCTGCCGAATTGCTGGGCAAGGCGCTCTTCTGGGATCTGCAGCTTGGCAGCGATGGCTGGACTTCCTGCGCATCGTGCCACTGGCATGCTGGAGCCGATGTGCGGATCCGCAATTCCGTCACGGCGGTCGACTTCCAGGCTCTCGAAAGCCGACTGGGCGAGGTGAGCAATTACCTACTGAAGGCGGATGATTTTCCATTTCGGAAGTTGGCCGATGTCACCGATCGAGACAGTCGCGTTCTTAGGGATCTCGGGATGATCGCCGGCTCTCAGGGGGTGGTCAAACGAGATTTCCTTGCGGTGACCTCAAGGCGATTCCTGGACAATGGCGAGGTTGTCCACGACGACAAGTTCGATCTGGGAGGTCTGAATGCTCGCCAAGTCACCGGGCGAAACTCCCCCACCGTCATCAACGCAGCTTTTCTGGAGCGGCAGTTCTGGGATGGTCGGGCACAGCGAGTGTTCAACGGGGTCAACATTCATGGCGACCGCGATCCATCCGCCAGGGTTTGGTACGCGCAAGGGCTATCGGCGATGCCTGTGAGAATCGCCATCGAGAATGCATCGCTGGCTTCCCAGGCAGTTGGACCTCCGCACGATGGAATCGAAATGTCTTGGAGCGGCCGGTCGTTCGAAGACATCGGTCGCAAGATGCTCCCGATGACGCCACTGGCTCTCCAACGCGTCGATCCCACCGACAGTCTTCTTGGAGATCTCGCCAATCCCAGGGGAAGGGGGCTGAAGACCCAGGTGACCTACTCCCAACTGGTGCGCAAAGCGTTTCGCAAAGAGTGGTGGCAGGCGAAGGAACCGGTGGAAGGTGGATACACCCAGATGGAGGCGAATTTCTCCATGTTTCTGGGGTTGGCAATTCTGATGTACGAACGAACCTTGATTTCTGATCAGTCACCTTATGACCGCTATGCCGAAGGGGATGAATCAGCGATCAGCGCACGAGCCAAGCAGGGGCTGGAGATTTTTCTTCACCAAGGAAAGTGTGTTAACTGCCACACCGGACCGCAGTTTGCAGGTGGTGTGACCAGCATCACTCGACCGGTCGACGAGAGCCTTCAGTCGCAGATGATTGAAACGATCCAAATGTCCGATGGCGAGACTGCCTTTTACGATGGCGGCTTCTACAACATCGGGGTGCGTTCGAACGAGGAAGACCTGGGGGTGGGACGCAGCAATGCCTTGGGACCTCTTTCCTACACCCTCCGCAGCAAGGGAGGGGAAAAGGTACAGGGAGCCCTTGAGGTCCCTAGCGGGGCTCGCACAGCAGTCGATGCCGCCTTCAAGACACCTTCACTTCGGAATGTCGAACTGACAGGGCCTTACTTCCACAATGGGTCCCAAGCGACGCTGGAGCAGGTGGTGGAGTTCTATGCTCGAGGCGGGGATTTTCACCACGGTAACCGTGATCTGTCGCCTGATATCAGTCCGATTCCCGAATTGGCCAACGACCCAAAATTGATTGGCGACTTGGTGGAATTTCTCAAATCACTGACCGATCCGCGGGTCGCTGAGCAGAAGCCGCCGTTTGATCATCCGGAGTTGATCGTGCCCCATGGACACCGGTCGCAGTCCAAGGGAGTCGCAGGGGACCAGAATCTGGTCATCCCTGCAACGGGCGCTTCGGGTGGAGTGCGGCTGAAAACCTTCGAACAGATTCTGGCCGATGGAGTCCCCAATTGAGGCTGGCATGGCATACACCAAGCTAGCGACAGGGACCGTAAGGAGCCTCGAAGGTAGAAAAGATCATGGAAGAAACAGCAACCCTGGTGATCGAAGATGCCCCACTACCAACCGAAAGGGTTGCGGTGGGGACAGCTGCAGACCGAGTGAATTTAGAGACGCTAGAGATCTGCCCAGTGGCACTGGCCGCCTTGCCCGCGCGCGAGATCGCTCGTCGACAGATCCTTCCCTTTCGAATCGAAGGAGGAAGATTGTTGGTAGCAGCTGCCGCCCGACCCTCCGCGAACTGCCTGGACACCCTTCGCATGATCTGCCGACTGCCGTTGCGAGTGCGGTTGGCCGAGCCGGGGGAATTGCGTGACCGGATCAAGGATCTGGTTGGCCTGGGCGGTGGTACTCTTCAGGCGGTCACCGATCGCCGATCCGACCAGAACACAGCGGCTGAAGAAGAAGATGGCTTGGCCGACGAGGCGTCGATCGTCCGTTTGGTCCATGAGCTTCTGGAGGATGCGCTGCTGCGAGGCGCCAGTGACGTGCATTTGGAGCCGACGGCGGAAGGAATGCTGATTCGCTACCGCATCGATGGAATCCTCTCTCCCGAGGCATCGACACAGCAGTGGGATCGACTGCGGGATGCCATCGTCAGTCGCATCAAGATCATGGCTCGACTCAATATCGCGGAAAAGCGACAGCCTCAAGATGGACGGGTGCGGATCCGTTTGAAGGAAGGGGAGAAAGATATCCGCGTTTCGATCATTCCGATGCTTCATGGGGAGGGCGTTGTCCTTCGACTTCTGGATCCGGTCCGCGCGGTGCGCCAGCTGCAGAAACTTCAGTTGCCTGGACGGATCGGGGAACGTTTCCAAAAGCTGATCGGATCGTCGCACGGGATCATTCTGGTGACAGGCCCCACGGGCAGCGGCAAGACAACCACGTTGAGCAGTGCGCTGCTGCAGTTGAGAAGCCCGAGAACCAAGATCGTGACGATCGAAGACCCGGTCGAATACGAACTGGAGGGAGTCAATCAGATCCCGATTCAGACGAAGACTGGGATGAGCTTTGCAGCCAGCCTGCGAAGTGTGCTTCGGCACGATCCAGATGTGATTCTGGTCGGGGAGATTCGCGATTCGGAGACAGCGACTGCGGCGATTCAGGCGGCCATGACTGGGCACTTGGTCTTCAGTACGCTGCACACCAACGACGCACCCAGCGCCTACGCTCGATTGATCGACATGGGGGTGGAACCATACCTGGCAGCCGATGCCGTGATCGGTGTGCTGGCACAGCGTCTGGTCCGTCGGCTCTGCACCTCCTGCCGTAAGCCGATCGACCTGGAGTGTTGCACTCTTCCTTCCGATTTCCCTGATGCCGATCTGGAAGGAGTCCATCAGCCCGTGGGATGCAGGGACTGCCGCATGACAGGTTACCAGGGTCGGATGGGGATCTATGAACTGGTGACCTCCAGCCCGGCGATACGCGAAGCCTGCTGCAAGGATGCATCAGCATCTGCGATCCGCCAGGCCGCCAAGCAAGCAGGCTATCAGTCGCTTCGCCTCGACGGTTGGCAACGGGTATTGGAAGGGCTGACCAGCATCGAGGAAGTGCTTCGGGTTTCAGGTCTAGAACCAACGTCGCAGGACGCGGACCGGAGCGAATGCGATGGCTGAATTCCATTATCTGGCCTGCGATCCCCAGGGGCGACAGCTTCATGGTGCCATCTCGGCCGGATCGCGCCGCGAAGCGTTGAGCGCACTCAATCAACGTTCGCTTATCACCTTGCAACTTGCTGCCAGCAGCGCCCCCCGCGCGACCAGCAAGACCCGCTGGGGTGCCACGCAGTACGGTCAATTGGCAGACCTTCTTCGCACCGGGGTTCCGATGCTTCAGGCGATGGAGGTCCTTCGCCAGCAGGCTTCCCAGCCATCCTCCAAGGCGCTGATGCAGCAGATGATGGAACAACTGGCCGATGGCTCCAGCCTTTCGCAGGCGATGCGATCGGCTGGCGACGCCTTTGACCCGATCGCCATTGGCGTGGTGGCAGCGGGTGAAGAAGGAGGATTCCTTGAAGATTCCCTCGTGCGAATCGGGCAGCTTTGCCGCAAGCAAGATGAACTGAAGCAGCGCATCGCGGGAGCCATGATCTACCCCTCGCTGCTGGCAGTGGCTGGTGCATTGATCGTGCTGGCGCTTCTGATCTATTTCGTCCCCAGCTTCCATCCGATCTTTGAGGGAATGGCTCAGCGCAGTCAGCTCCCTTGGGCGACGACGGTACTGATCGGCGCCAGCGATCTAGTCCGCCAATGGGGAATTTCGATTGCCCTGATCGCACTGATCGCCCTGGGAAGCCTGGCATCCTCGAAGTCGCCTCGTCGGCTTTGGACACTGGGTCTGGAAGCCATCGCCCCCATGCCTGCGTTGGGCATTCTGATTCGCGAGGGTGTTGCCGAGCGATTCTGTCGCATCCTTGGCACCCTGCTGGGGAACCATGTTCCGATGGTTCGCGCGCTAGAAATCGCTCGCCAGACGATCGGTCTTCCCGCTTTCGCCTCCCATCTTTCGCAAGTGGTTCGCGAAGTCGCAGACGGATCATCCCTTTCGCACCTGCTCCGTCGCCATCCCTTCTTCCCTTCCGACATCGGCGCGATGATTGCGGTAGGAGAACAGTCCAACACCCTTGCAGGAGTGCTTGTGGATGCCGCAGACATTTTGGAACGACGCAACGCCAGGCGAATCGAAGTCCTTCTGAAGTTGATGGAACCCTTTCTACTGATCGGTCTGGCGGCCGTCGTCCTGTTTCTTGTCATCGGTCTGATGCTTCCGATCCTGGATGCATCGGGAAGCATCCGAAACTGAAAAACCAAGTGGTTGATGAAGACCACAGATCAACGCGGGAGTTTTTTTCATGACAACGATCCGATCGACAACCAATGACCGTTTCCGCCGCCCGTTTCCAGGAAGAATGACTGTTCGCAGCACGGCCCGGCATTCCGATGGATTTACGCTGATCGAAGTGATCCTTGTCCTGTCGATCCTCGGTGTGATCGCTGGCATGGCCGTCCCCAGATTGCTCAACCGACAAAAGTATGCAAACAGCGATGCAACGCAGTTGACGATTGAAGGGATCGAGCAGGCGATCAAGCTTTATTCCATCGACCATCTCGGGGAGTTGCCGACGCAGCAGGCCGGTCTGATATCCCTGGTCACACCGCCACAAGGCAAGTCAAAGCAATGGCGGGGACCCTATCTCGATAGGCTCCCCAAAGATGCATGGGGGCAGCCGATCGAGTATCGATGCCCGGGAAAGATCCATCCCAAAGGATACGATCTGGTTTCGGCCGGCCCGGACAAGGTGATGGGTACCGAAGATGATCTTTCCAACCAGAAAGCGCCTTGACGTGATGATGGCTCGGCAGTGGCATCGTCGCATGAAACAGCGACCAGCGCGCGGGGCGATTCTGCTCGATGTGATCCTAGCCATCGGAGTGTTCGCGTGTGGCTACGCCGCCGTATCGACATCGATGAACGCCTCCTATCGGATGGCTAGGCGAGTCCAGTTTCAGGAGGCAGCCACGCAGCGAGCGGTGCGGATGCTGGAACTGCTGGAAACTCCGATCGGCAGCCACACGAAGCGATCATCCGGCACCTTCGAAGACGATCCGTCCTGGAACTGGGAGGTTGAAGATCAGCCCGGGCCGATGCCGTCGATGCGATCCAGGAAGATCAAGATTTGGAGACGATTTCCGGACGGTTTGCAAAGCCTGGAACTGAATCGATTGATCGCATCGGCGTCCTCCCAGCCAACAGGAAAGGCGAATCGCATGCGGCGATCCGTTCGTACGGAATCGACCGAAACCTCCCCGGGAGTTTCGGTACGATGAGGCGCCCGGCTCGACACGGTCTGACACTGATCGAACTCCTCGCTGCCTCGGCGATCAGCCTGCTCATCCTGGCAGGAGTTTACCAGACGTTGCAGCAGTCCCGCGTCGTACTTCGCACCGGAAGGGACTTTGCCGAACAGTCGGGAGTGGTCCACCGCGTCCATCTGCTGCTGGCCGATTGCGTGCTGCAGCGCAAGCTTCCCGAACGACTGGATCTGTTCGATCAGCCCCAAGAGCCGCGCGATCTGACGCTCAAGAAGTCGCTGCAGCGATGGCAAGCCGATGTGGCGCGAATCGAGTGGCGGAGCAAGCAGAGAGCGACCCAGCCGGTCTTCGTAGGGCTTGGTGATTCCCTTCTCTTGATCGTCCCATGCGACACGAGCTCACAGCCCTTTTCGGATCTTGGGGAAAAAGCGATTTGGGTTGGATGTGGCAAACCTCAAGTGGCCCAGCTGCCTGATGCTTGGCAGATCCCCGCTGGAGAAATGCCGGATCCATCCAATTCCGCTTGGGAGGGTCTGTGGGTCGTGACGTTCCGGCAACCGCTGCCTCAGTCCCCAGCGATGCCGCGATGGCGGTTCGACGAATTCCAAGGGATCTCTTCCGATATCGCCTCGTTGCACCTCAGGTATCACGATGGTCAGCAGTGGCAGACTAGTTGGAGGGGAAGCTTCGCTCCGTTGCCCACAGCGATTGAGATTCAGTGCAAGTTGAAGCGATCGGAGAACCTCATTGACGGCGGGCCCCTGGTGATCGATTTGTCCAAGGGAGGCATGCTGTGAGCAACAGGTCACTGCCTTCTGGTGTCCCGCGTCCCAGGCGTCGGTCGGGCTTCATGCTGCCCCTGGTGCTGATGGTGCTGGCGCTGCTGATCCAGGTCGCCTACTACCTTCGCTCCATCACCGATCAGTCGATCATCCGCAGCCATGCGCAAACGGAACGGATTCAGGCTTCGCTCGCGGCCGAATCGGGTGTCCGCTATGCGACGCAGTGGCTTGAACAGGGAGGCACCTCCTGGTCTTCTCCAGCCGGCTACCCTGCCTGGGCCGATCGCTGGAGCTTCGGTGGTGCTCAAGAACCTAGCTTCCACTTGCTGCCTGCATTTCCAGGTCGGTCGGCGCTGGACGATGAAAGCTGTCGCTTGAATTTGAACAGCTTGCCCCTGGATCCCAAAAAGGCGATGGAGGCGCGCGATATCCTTCTTCACATCCCGGGAATGACCATCCCGATCGCCGATGCCATACTCGACTGGATCGACGAAGACGATCAGGTGAGGCAGTTCGGTGCCGAACGCTCCTACTACACCTCTAGGAAACTTCCCGGCCCTCGCAACGGGAGAATCGATCGACTGGAAGAGCTGCTGGCTGTTCGTGGGATCACCTCACTGCTACTTCATGGTAGCGATCGAAATGGTGACCGCGTTGTCGATCAGTCCGAACTCTCCTCGCCGAAGGCTCTGCAGGCTGGATGGAACAGCTATCTAACGGTTTGCGCCGGAGAGTCGAATCGAAGGGCCGATGGATCGATGAAGATCTATCTGAACGATCGAGACGCATCGTTCGTCTATGACCAGTTGAGTGCTTCGATCTCTCAGGAGAAAGCACTTTTCATCGCGGCGCTCCGACGCTTTGGGCCATCGGACGACCGTTTTCTGGAAGAACTGGCGGAAGAGGAGTCGGAACTGGCCCAGTCGGCTGAGGATCGACTCCTGGAGCAGCTGGGAGAGGATCAGGAAGATACGGGATTGGAGGAACCTAGCCGGGAAGAGGATCCAGAAGAGGAGGATACGCTGCGCCAAGGCATCGACCTGGGTGGTATTCCTGCCTTTCGAATCCGTTCATTGGCCGATCTGTGTGGAACGGAAGTCACCGTCGTCGCCGATGGCGACCAGAGAACGCTCTCCAGCCCGTGGAGCGCGGATGCGGCAGGAGTCGAAGCGGTCTATCGCGATCTGCACGCAGTCGCCTCTCCCTTTCTCGGAACTTTTGTCGAAGGAAGGCTGCGGATCGACGGAACACCTTGGCAACTGCTCCGTACTCTTCCCGGTGTCGATGACGCTCTAGCGAAACGACTGGAACGATCCAGACCAAGGCAGACCGCAGGTCGCGTCGCGGATCACCTCGTTCCTCTATGGCTGCTGCGGGACGGCGTCATCGACTGGAAAATATTTCGCCGTCTTAGCCCCTGGATTACTGTATCGGGATCGGTTTATACGATCCGCAGTCTGGGCTTCTCTCCGATGGGAAGGGCAAAAGAACTGCAAGTCATCCGACTCCATTTGGATCGCAGTGAAAGCGAACGGCTACTGGTGGACCGAAACCCTGCCATCCAGGCGATTTCCACAGGCGTCACCGATCGAGACACGCAATGATCAAGCCATCAAAAGTGACAACCAGAAAGACTCCCTCGGTCTGGGCATTTGAATACCCGGACGGCTGGGAATGTTTCGACTGGAAGTCGAGGTCGATGACTCGGCTGAGCCAACAGCCGGCCAGTGCAGTCATGCAGCCTGCGGGAAAGGGAAAAGGATCGAACCGCCGGCCGAAAGTCGAGTGGATTGTCCCTCGCTGCCGCTATTGCCTTGGCTCCTTTTCGATGCCTCCTGTCGCCGCTGCGCTCGAAGAGCAGGCAGTGGGCAACTGGCTGGAACTGGAGTCTCCATGGGAATTAGAAAAAGTCCATTTTGCTTACTACAATCAACCCGCTACCGCAGGCTCCGACCGTTCTCAACGTCGGTCGATGGTCTACACGATGCTGCGCGAGGATGTCGAAAGCTCCAAGGAATCGGCTGCAACCGCTGGCATCCAACTGATCCACGCGATTCCGCATAGCCAATGGCTGGCCGATCGCGTCCACCAGGTGATGCCGATCCACCATCTGGCGATCTTCGACGTACGACCAGATGGCTGGGAGTGGATCGAGGTGGTCGACGGGATGGCGGTTTCCAGCCGCTACCTGGAAATCCCACCGGCGCAAGAGGAAGACTGGCTGGATGCCATCGAATCCGCTCGGGATTTCTGCGCCGAGATACCCCAGGGAGAATGCCCCTTGGTCTTCGTTGGTTCGGAAGCCAAAGGTTGCTGGGAAGAAATCGAGTCCCGAAGCAGCCTGGGGATTTTCTCCAGCGTTCACTGCCTGGACGAATCTTTCTGGCAGGCCACCGAAGGAAAGGGCCAAAGGCCAGCGGGTGGGAACCTGTTGATGCCCCCTTCCTTTCTCACACCACCCAGGTCGGCATGGATTCGATGGCGACCCTATGCGTTTGCTCTGCTGCTGCTGATCCTGCTGGGATTTTGGCAGTACGATCGAACACTCCGCCAATTGGATCAGGATCTCGCCACCCAAAGGCAACTGGTCAAGAAGATGGAGGAGAAACTTCTGGAGGCACCCGCAATCCAGGAGACGTTCCTGGCAGTGCAGGATCGGTGGTCCCGGAAACGGGACTGGTTGGCTGATTTGGATGCGGTCAGCGAGCCATTGGTTGCCAGGGAACGAATCGTCTTGGAGAGCATCGACGCGCAGAGCAGCCAAGATGGGGTCGCCCCTTCGCTTCGACTGACTGGATCCACCCCCGACCACAACAGCTGGATGCAACTTCTGGAAGTCTATGGCGAGGACTCGCGACACGAGAAAGTTCGCCCCGAATCGTTTCGACCGGTGGAGCGTGAGGAGGGTGAGAGAATCGAGTTCGATGTCGTTCTGGTGGAATCCCAGCGCCAGGAAATGGAAAGGAACGAACGACCATGAATCGTCCCCTGCGGCTAGGTTTTCTGGCCATCTCCCTCGCTCTGGCGGCTTGGTCGGGAGTCCCGGGAATCTACCACCAACTGGCGCAGCCGATCACCGAACGGCTAGGGCGTCTGGAATCAGCGATGCAAAGCCAGAAGTCGCAGGAGACCTCCTTGCATCAGATGGCAGAAGCCAGGCAGCATCTGCTGGAATGGGAGGCGAAGGCGCTTCCTTGGGATGAAGCCGACGCTGGTAAGATCTACCTTCCGTATCTAACGCAGCTTGCGGAACGAGCCGGACTTCGTCAGATCATGCTGACCCCAACGCCAGCCGAAGAAACTTCGATCGAAGCACGCTGGTGGGGCGTCACCATGACGGCACAAGGCGAACCATCGCATTGGACGGAACTGCTGCAGGCGTTCGAAGCAACCCCATTGCTTCACCACATCGCAGAGATCAATCTCCGCCCCAGCTCGCAAGAGAGCACCCAAGGTACCCTCCGCATCGAAGTCCTGTGCATGCCAGGAGCAGATCCCGACAGGCAGATCATTCTTCCCGACGCGATCGAAGCAACAGACAGCCTTTTTGGATCCGCCAATTGGTTTGCGGATCGGACACCGATATCCCAGGTCAGCCCGGTTTCAGTGACTAGCGAGCCGGAGCCGATGGAGATGCCTGCAGTCTATCAACCACCAGCCCCCCCGCCACCATCGCTCAAACTGATCGGCACCTTCTCGCTCCAGGATCGGCAGGAAGCCTGGATCCTCGACACGCAGACGAAACAGCATTATGTCTATCGAATGGGCGATACGATCGACTTGCCAGGACTTCAGACGACTCTGGATCTGGTCGATTCCCGAGGCATCCAATGCAGGTCAGCCGGGGAGACAGTCCGCTGGCAACTGGGAGAGCTCTGGCAATAGGAGAGCTTCCCACTTTCCGTCGCTGAGAATGATCCACCTGGGACCACTCTCAGCACCAGCCTTATTGACTGCCGTCAGCTTGCGTTGCGTTGACGGCGACGCCATGCCCAACCCCCGCATCCCATCGCGAAAATCACCATCGTCCCCGGCTCGGGGACTGCACCACTTGGGGTGATGCCACGACTGATATGAAGCGTGTAGGCGAAATCCTCCTGCGATCCGTTGGAGAAAAAGGAAGAGTCGGTTCCAAGAGGAGTCAGGGTCTCGCCTCCAAAGAAACCATCAGGTCTGGTCAAGGGTGAAAAACCACTTGCTGTGTACCATTCGAATGGAAAATTCGGATACTCCGATACAGCGATGAAATAGTTGCCGCTAGCAGGTAGCGTGTAGACCCCGATGAAGGCATCGAACAGGGACGTCGATCCTGGATCCAAGTCCAGCATATCGTCGTTGAACGCCAGCAAGGTACCGTCGCTAGCGAATAGGCTGAGCGCGGGATCGTCCCAGCCATGATCGATATCGATGTAAAGGACTTCCCCGGCATTTCCTGTGAATTGATAGAAATCGACGTCGTCCATTCCACCCTGCCCTTCAATCGTGACGGACGCAAAGGCTGGCAAAAGGGGGTCGTTCGTTGCGTTGCGGAATATGTCGCCAGAGCTGGACGTGGTGAAGGAAGCCAGCGGGATCACTTCAGCGGTAGCCATCGAGTTGTTGGAACTTGAACTACCCGACTCCAATTCCGTGATGACACCCGCCTTCAACGGCGTGCAAGGCGTCAAGGAACAAAGCATCGCGAAAACCAGGCCGAAAGTCCATTTGGTGATCTGCATCGAATTGATCTCCTTCAAAAGAGTCTTCCCAAGATTCTTTTGGAGGATCGGTAGCCGCAGCGTCTACCCTGCAGGAAAAGTCAACGAAATCGGAAAAGCGTGCACTATCCACACAAGCTAGATTATCGATTCAATTTACCAGGGCTAGCGTGCAGAGGATCCATCTTCAGCGCTGGGGTGTCGGTACCATCACCACGCGAAAGCCGATGTACGCTTCGGTTTGCTCGGGCACCTCGGAGTTTCTCAGCGCCGATCGGCAGAAGTCGGGACCATAATCCCATCCGCCCCCACGAAAAACTTTCCGTTCGCCGCGATCCGGACCTGCATAATCTTTTGGAGTCGGATCGGGATAGTCAGCATACCAGTCCTGACACCATTCCCAAACATTGCCATGCATATCGAAAAGGCCGAGTGGATTGGGTTTTTTGGAACCCACTGGATGCGTCAAATTCTTTCCGTTGTCAGCGAACCACGCATGTTCAAGCAATTGCGACTTGTCCGCTCCACAGGAGTAAGGACCTGTGGTGCCGGCGCGACAGGCGAATTCCCACTCGGCTTCGGTGGGTAACCGATAGGAGCGGCCAGCATTTTTCTCTTCCGGTAGTTCTGAGAGTCGCTTACAAAATTGGTCGGCTTGGTGCCATGAAACGTTCTCTACAGGATGATCTCCCGTATCTGCTTTACGGATCGCGCGCTTCTGAAAATAACTTGGATTCTCCTCCATCACCTTCTGATACTGCGATTGGGTGACTTCATGCACGCCGAGATGAAAACTTTTGCTGATGGTAACACGGTGCTGCAATTCATCGTTGTCGGCTCCCTCTTCATCGACGGGCGATCCCATTTCGAAGGTGCCGGGGGATATAGCGACCAGTTTCATTCCGACACTGTTGGTCAGAGATGCGGGGGGAGCCTGCGCCTGGGAGCAATTCGGGATCAGGAATTGAGCAAACGCAAAGAACCAAGCAACTCTGGTCTTTAGCGACGACTTCTGTCTCATGGGAGGGACTCGCAAGCGGAAAGGAGTCACTGCAGATAGCGAAACCAATGGGCCAACCGATCAAGGCTGTGTGTTCAAAAAGTTGATCACAATGATTGCATCGAGTGGCGAAATGTAGCCATCTGCGCTGACGTCCATATAACCGATGTGAATAGGCAAGGGCGGATAAAGACCAGGGCCCTGATCATTCAAACGATTGACGATGGCGATCACATCCAAGGGACTGACCCGCTGATCTGCATTGACATCTGCCGGCAAGACCGGATTGGTGGGTAGCAATTGGTTGCGCCAGAACCAATCGTCTGGTGGTGCAGGGACCGCTGTGGGAGAAACCGGGGGAAGCGGTTGCGGGGGTGGCAGGGGCGAAACGTTGACGGGCGTATTGGATGGCGTCGGTGAGGTGGGATAGCAGTACTTGGTCGTTTCACCGGGGCAGAGGAACTTGGGCTGGACGCCATCGGGACCGATCACAGGTCCAATTGGCTGGCTGGGTCGCTGCGCACTCAGGGAGAAAGACGTTTCTGGGACCACCCCTGCCACCGTCGCGGCTGCGATCTGAAGAAAATAGGTGCCCGGTTCCAAAAAGACACCGGGCGAACTTCGAAACTGTCCCAGCGGTGCCACCAATCCAGTCAATCGCTTCAGCGACGTATCAAAAAGGGACATCCAGATCTGGCCATTGGCCGCACTGGACTGGGACTGCAGTGCGAACGAAAAAAGCTGCGGCCTAGCCACATGCAGTTCGCGGCTCCACTGTGGCTGACTGGGGGTGAGAGTCCCCGAGCCCAGGGCATCTGGAGCATCTGAAGGGGCGGCAAAAGTAGCGTGAAGCGAAAACCCACCAGTGCGGTATGTGGCTCCTGTGGCGCTGCTGTTCAGACGGATAATGTACTGGGTGTCGGGAGCAACATTCGGCAGGATTGCTTGGAACTGGCCGTAACCGCGGACTCGATAAACCAGCGGCAAAGTCGTTCCATCAGCACGCAACACCACCGCTTCCGGCACGAACCCTTCGATCTGAAGGCTCTCGACGTCGATCGTCAACTCCAGCGGGCCAGAAAACGACTTGGGGGACCGGATCAGAAATTGATCCTTGTCCCGGAGGTCGGAGATTGTCCCGACGGTGCGATAGACTTGCCTGGCTGGAGTCGTTAGCGCTGGTTGCAGGGCGATCGCATTGCGGAAATCATCATCGCGGGAGTCGGAATCGTTATCAAATACCGGCGGCATTCCGGCGCCCTGGACCAGATGATAGGAATACCCGTCGCGCGCCAGATCGCTGTCGTAGTACCAGCGATGAGCGTCGATCGCCCAATTGGCGATCTGCGAGCCCTGGCTGGTCAGTCGCGTTGGGGTGGCGATCGTGATCGCATAGTCGCCACGACTCCAGAATGGGTCGCTTCCGGAAAAGATCTGCAAATAGTACTTTTCGTCCCGAATGGAAGATCCCAGATTGATCCGGCCGATTCCACCAAGTATTCCATCCACGACGCCACTCTGGATCAGTCGGTTATCGCGATCGGTCAGTTGAAAACGGAGTTTTGAGAGGCTGAAGCCCTCGGTACGCACCTCGATTGCGATCGGTCCCGCGTAGTTCTTGTCGGTCCTGAATTCAAACACATCCCGGTCGCTGGGATGATGCAAATCACCGAACTGGACCCACACCTGACTACCGTCAAAGCCATCGGCACTATCCTGATCCTCGTCGCTCCCTTTGATTTCGGACGCTCTGCCGATCGAGTCGTTGCCGTTGCCTCGATCGTTGGGATCAAGCAACCTTGGTCCATGAATCGACTGAAGATTGGCGATATCCTGAGTCGTCAACACAAGATTCCCGCTAGGTCCATGAGCATGCATGGGCGACTTCGGGTCGATACTATGGTCCAGCCCCAGGACATGACCGATTTCATGGAGCGCAGCCGACTCGATGGCCATCAGACTCGGCCAGTCGGCTGCCGTGTTGAAGACCATGTCTCCCGCCCAACTCCCGACGGCTCGGGATTCCCCATCGACCGCTTCTGCATGGGTGTCTAGAGATAGATCGAACCCGCTGATGCGTACATCTCCAAAGCGAGGATCGCCTCGGGTGGGTCCATAGATCCCTGCAGGGGCTCCATTGTCGTCGACAAATCCAAAGTTGACCCCTGCCGAATTGGTCCACGTCTGAAAGGCTCTTGCAAAGGCAGCCATCCACTGATCGGTGGAGGCCATCGTCCCGAGTTCCTGGTGAAGGTTGCTGACACGGGAACCCACGGGAGTGCCATCTGGGGCAAAGCTAAAGGTCAAACTTCCGACCGATACAAACGAATCGCGCGCCATCATCATGCGCGGCTCGAGCGATTCCAGTCGCATGCTCACACCGCCGCGACCATGCCGCCTCGAATTCTTTTGGGTTCTCTTCATGGAAGCGACTCACTTTCAGGGACCGGCTTCGCGAGCAACTCCGCAGCGGTCAGGTGCCGTCCGAACCACGGATTGGTGCGGAGGGAACTCAGATCGTCGTCACCGCGCATCAGACCGGCAAGCTCAGGCGAACCAATCAAGGCACGCTGAATCCATCCAATCGCCCTAGCTTCCATCGCCTTGGCGGACCAGGTCGGGTCCTTGGACTGCGAGTCAGGAAGCATCTGAGGCGCCGCCAATGCATAGGCACTTGCAATTTGATATTGGACCATAGGATCGGCGGGTCGCAAAGACTCTAGAATCCTTAAATCTTCGATCATCGGCTTCCACTGCCCTCGCCTTGCAAGCAACACTGCCCGGCCTGCACGATGCGTCGGCTGGTCAGGCGCCAGCAAAACCAGGGAATCCAGATGCCCGCAGGCTTTTTCGGGATCTCCCAGGTATTCGGCGTAGACATGCGCTAATTTTTGATGAGCGTCGAGCGACTGGGGTTCCAGGCGGATGGCATTTTCAAAATCGTCTGCGGCCATCCGAGGATCGCGGCTCAAATTCAGCAGGCCCCTGTCGACCCAGTCCTGACTGCTGGTCGGGGTCACCCGCAACGCCATCTCCTGTTGCTGCAGAGCCTCTTTCTGGTTCCCCATTTGCTGGTGGAGCTGGGCCGCAAGGCGATGCAGACTGACCGAGGCTTGTCCCTGCCGCTCTGCCTCCTCGAGGAGTTCCAAAGCCTCCTGATTCTTCCCCATACGGGACAAACTGACTGCTTGATTGAACCTGACCCACGGCCATTCGGGCTGCAGCTTCAGAACGCGAGCGTAATCCTGGATCGCATCTTCGTGCTGCCCGGCTAGAAGACTTGCCGAAGCGCGATTGAAGTAGGCCACCGCGATATCTGGACGCAGTGCAATGCATGCCGTGTAGGCCTTCTCAGCGGGAAGCGGTTGGCCAGCAGCAAGCCATGCATCGCCCAGCATCCACCAGGCGGCGTAGTTGGAGGCAGCAGCCAAATCCTTCCGCTTCAATGCGTCGATCGCTTCCTGGGTAACCCCCTTCTGAAGCGACTGGCGAATCTGGCGAAGGTCCTCCAGGATGCCCGCATCGCTCTGTCCGGGATCTGGACGCGTCCGCATCAGCCGGTCCCGTCGCTGGAAGAGGAAATCGATATCTGCACGCGGCACTCCCCCATCGACCAGCATCTGAGGGGTCCAGGCTTCGGTGATGGCCAGCCAAAGCCGGAGTTCCTCAGCAAGCCCGGGTCCACTCGATGGGGATGCATTCCAGAATTCGGAATCGGTCTCCAACCCCTCTCCTGTGGAATCCAGATGGCTCAGCGTTCTTTTGGCGCTCGCAACCGCCGCCGCAATCTGTCGAGAATCCATCCATGAAGAACTCGCAAGGGCTACGGACTCAGGCAGCGATTGCGCCAGCAGCATGGTGGAGCGACTGGTCTGGGAACGACGGAGCGATTGCTGCAGGGAGGCGATGATGCCGCCGGTCGCCAGCAGAAGGATCAGCAGGAGGGTTGCGAGCGAGGTGTTGGATGCAATCTGAGGATGCCGTCTAGTCCACTTGCTCATACGCTCTCGCCAACTGGGCTCCCGCTGGTGCACCAACGGTCGATCCTCGTACTGAGCGCGAAGATCGTCTGCCAGATCGCTGGCGTTCGGATAGCGGTCTGACGCATCCGCCGCAATCGCCTTCAGAAGGATCGCCTGCAAGGCTGGAGAAATCCGTTCGGCCTTCAACTGCTCTCTTGCCTGAACTACGATCTGCTGGGACTCGCCAGATCGAGCCCATGCAGCGCGAGGCAACTGCCCTAACAACAGCTCCGTCAGCACCATCCCAAGAGAGTAGATATCCGCTCTCGCATCAATCGATCCGACCCCCTCCATTGCTCTGCGGTGCTCTGGAGACATATACGGATAGGTGCCTCCCAGGCGACCGCTGTCGGTAGAACCTGTGCGCCTCTGAGAGATGTTGAAATCGATCAGGCGCGGCTGTCCATCGCTACCCACCAGGATGTTGGCCGGCTTGATGTCCGAATGCAAAATCCCTCGACAGTGGGCATGCCAGAGACCTTCCGCCAATTGCGATCCCATCCAGCAAATTCCACGCGCCAGCGACCCATGCTGAAGGGCACCGGGCGCCAAGGCTTGCGAAAGCAATGCACTAGGCGATTGCCCAGCGTCTTCGGATGAAACATTCTGGGTCTGCGGCATTCCCTGCTGCACCCCGTCAACGCCTTGCTGCGAGGAGGCGTCCACCCGCGGCTTCAAGAGCACCTGACGATCGTGGACCGTCTGCAGCAACGCTCGCGGCGTACGTTTGGTCGATCCTGGACCGGCAAACCGCGGGTCTCTCAGCATGTCGGAAAAGGTGGTGTTCCCAAGGAAAGGCATGCAGATGCCATAAACCTGATCGATGCAATGGATCGAGTAGATCGGGACGATGGAAGAATGATGAAGACTGGCCAGCAGCTGCCCTTCCTCCGAAGGGAGAAACGTTAGCTTCAACGCCACCAGACGGTGCGCGAGCGACTGTTGGCGAGCCAGGAAGACACGGGCAAAGGCGCCTTGGCCCAAAGGTTGCAGCAGTTCAAAATCCCCCCAAGTCTCTCCCTCTTGAGGCAGGTCCGAAACCGGTCGCAGTACCACCTGCGCACCCATGCTTCGCTGCTGATTGCGTTGGCGCTGTTCCTCGAAAGCTAGAAGCTGTCTGGAGGTTGGTGAAAAGGACTCCTCGGGGAACTCAGCGATCGCTTGCTCAGCCGTCGTCGCTAACCCCGCCTGCCAACGGTACTCCATCCAGACCCGCAGCAACTCGACAACCGTCTCCTCGCGATGCTCCCATCCCCGCACTTCCCATTGGTCGCGAAGAAACCTCCGCGGCTCAATCGACGCAACCCCCTGCTTGCGTATCAATTGCTCAAAGCGTTCGATCACTTCATCCAGTTCGAGCATTGGACGTCAGATCCTTTCGATCAAGGCTGACTTCATCAATTGCTCCCGAAATCCCTGCAAAATCCGCTCCACCGTTCGCTTGCTTCGCTGCAGCTTCTCGGCGATCTGATTGACTTCAAATCCCTCGATCCGAAGACGAACGACATCCCGATGCTGATCTGGATACTGTTCGATGAAGTCTTCAATGCTCAAGCGGAGCACATGGTAGGCTTCTTGCGTGTCATCCCGGTTGGCGGCATCTTCCGGTTCCAACCCTTGGACTGTGCGGCGGTAATCTCTCTTCTTGGCGCGGTGGAAGGCCCCACGAGTCCGGATCTTGTTGAGCGCCATGACCAAAAACAACTTCCAGAGTTCATCCCCCTCAGGCGCCACATACTGCCCATCAGCCGCTCGACGAAAAAAAGTGCGGAAGACCGATTGGACAATCTCCTCGGGATCGATCCGCGACTGCAGAAGATCGGGCGTCTGGCTTTTGGCCAATTGCAGCAGTCGCTCGGCATAGCGAAGATAGATTGCCGTCGCGGCATCCTGATCCCCCTGCTTCAATCGACGGATCAACAGGATGTCGTCATCCGGATCTGATTTAGGATCCATCACGCGGACCTCATCGGAAAAACCGTGCAAGCTTTTGGCATTCAGGGTCATTGCCAAAAAAGAACAGTCGGCACCATCAGGAGCCGACTGGAAGTCATGGGGGTGTCAACGGCTTCAGCCCACTTTGCGGAAATTCCCCTTCGCGCCGCCAATGGAGACAACGCTCTTGTCGTTGATCGAGGGGAAATCGCTTGGCATCAGCGTTTCGTCGGCATCGCGAACCTGGGTGGTCAGAGTGATCTTGCCTTCGCCTCGGGAGTCGACCACCAACGTCGCTACCTGCCGGTCGTCAATCAAAATGGGGATCGAAGCACCAGCCGCAGCCCGCTCGACCTCCACCTTGAACTTCCGCTTCGTCACCCCACCTTCCACTTCCACTTCGTACTCTGCCTGGCTGATCATCGTCCCTAGAACATCGGGAGTTGCCAGCCACTCGGAGGATCCTTGGTTGTTGCCTCCGGTGCCTCCGCCCGTGCCTCCGCCGGTACCACCTCCGGTGTTGCCACCCGTTCCGGTCAAACTGGCCAGACTAGACCGCACCAGCTCTCCAATCACCAACTCCATCTCCGGCTTCAGCTGCGTGATGCTGGGAGGAAGTGGAAGATCCTTGTCGTTGTCATCACCACGGGAAAGATCGAGCCGACCTCGTCCCTTGGAGTCAATCGTCATGGTCCCCAAGGCGATATTGTCGAGAGTCACTGGGTGCGTCGATCCGGGTGTTCCGCCCAGCAAGCGAATGCTCATCTCGATTTTCGACCCTTCGACCTCCAGCTCCACCCGTGCACTGATGCCCGGCTGGGCTCCCGTCACGCGGGCTTGCTGAGCGGCGACGGTCGTTGTCTGCGTGTTGAGCGTGTTGATGACCATCAGGGCGTCGAGCGGCGATAGCTTGGAATCGTCGTTGACATCGGCGAAGATCGCATCGGCCGCTGACGTTGGGGCATTGAGAGTATTGATCAGTCGCAGTGCATCGGCCGGAGAGATTAGACGGTCATCGTTGACGTCGTGGGGCTGTAGAAAATTGTGGCTGACCAAGTCCGCTGCCATCAAGGATCGGCTTTCCAGTGCTTCGCAACGCAACGACCGTTCCCTTCGCTTCCTCGACATCGTCCAACCCCTTCACTCTTTGGAAACTAGTGCCAAACTTGGAATTCCTTCGTCTCTACAACATTAGAGCGAAAAGGCACTGTCCCAACCGCCATGAAAGAGAAAAAATCCGTCGACTTGGAAGTCTGGGTAATTTGCGCAACTTGAGTCGAGTTTTCTACTGTATTAAGACTCCTCGTTTTCCTTCGAAAGCGGTTCCATGACCTTCGTGTTCCGCTCGACCGCAATCACGATGGTCTGTTCTTCGACCCCGTCGCGGGTGCACGCCGTTGCTGGCAATACCTGGCGTCGGTCCGGAAGAGGGACGCGGACGCTGAAGGTACCATCGGATCGGACCTTGACCGGTTCCCCACCCAGCGTGACATAGGCATCGGGGTGCGTGGAGCCGAAGACGACCATTTCCGCGTCTAGCTCAAAATGAAAATTGCGATGACGGCGCAAGGAGCCCTCCGCACCGCTGCCGAATTGGGCCAAAGCCGGGGCGCCCATCGGTCGCTTCAAGTGCTCCTCGAATACATCCTGCAGTTCCTTCGTCTCCCGCTCGTCGTTGTAACCCCCGCTGAGTGCAAAAATCCGCTCCGCATCCTTGGCGATATCAGCCCAATGCGCGCTGACGGCTTCATCGCTTCCAGGTACTGGCGTCGTGACCACATTGCTTCTGGCCAGTTCGTGGAATCGATCCCCGGTGGCCACGTAACCCAAAAGCACCCGAAAGGCCGAGGGGGGATCGGAGACGTCGATGTACCAGTTGCGCACACCTCCATGGATCTCGATATCCCGAACGATCGATTCGAAGTGGTTGGTCGTGCCGGAATTATCGACCTTCAAAAGTCTCAAGATGGGTCGAACCGAATGCCAATGGTCCGCCAGCGCCGCCTTGGCCCGCTCGACGCTCCTTCGAGTCACCTCCCAGGATGCATGAAGCCAGTAGGCGTCGCGGACGATGAGGATGAGCCGATCTTTTTTGGGATCGGGCGAGTAATCGCTGACCGTATGAGCACTGGGGACTGGCAGGCGAATCGGCTGCGCCAGATCTTTTCTCAGCTCCTTGGATGCCTGCATGTCCCGGATTTTCTTGATGACACGCGCCGGGGTCGGTTTGACGGCAGGCACTTTTTCCACCGTCGGTTTCGATGGCTTGGGACGCTCCACCGTCGATGGCTTGCTGACCGCCTTCTTGACCACCGGGGGCGAAACGACTTTGGCCGACTTCTTCGCGGAAGGGGACGGCGCGACAGCACGGGCAGCCGGCTTGCTTGCAACCTTCACGGCCGAATTCTGCTTTTTTCCACCCGCCACAGCAGCTCCCTTGGCTGTCCCACTAGGGGGCGCACTCGGCTTGGAGAGCTTCTCCGGCTTCAAGCCACTTGCCTTGGTACCTGGCTTGGTGTCCGGCCGGGACACGCGGCCCTTCGGGCTGGCAGCAGCTTTCGGTTTGCGAACAGATGCGGAAGCTTTTTTCTTCGGGGCGCTGGCCATAGGCTTAGCAATCCGGATGTTTGAGATAGAAAGGATGGAGAGGGTAAGGTAGGAAGTCGTCGGATCGAGGGTCGTTCAGATCTCAAAGTGTTCCACCAGACGCAGATCCGCAGGTTCGTTTCGCTGCTGCCGCCCCCGGGGCAGCCATCATCCGGCATACCCTGGGTCGCCACAGCGACTCGATCCAAGAGCCCCCCGAAAAGATTCGATTCGCCCAGGAAATCGCTGTTTCCACGAATCGGTTTTCTCGGAAAAACCGCGTCATCTGTCTTGCATGTCATCGGCCAGTGGATGCACCAACCAGACATTTCTGCTGGAATTAGTATGCTTGGCAAATGAAGAATTGCATAGTTTTGAAATAGATGTACACTATCCTTTGTGTTGTAAATGAGAAGAAAAATCGATTGGAAAAGATAAAAAGAATCATTTGTCCACTTTCTTTCGAGGGGAACGCATGAGAGGTTCGCAGGATGAAGTGAATTCCAGCAAATCCCCTCGTCCCAAAATCGCAGCGGCCGGTGCTATCGACTGGGTTTCGCGCGTGCTGGCTGTCCTGCTGGTGATGGTCGCCCCCGGAATGCTTGGATCTTGGTTGGATCGTCAACTGGCGACTCGTTGGTGCACAGCGATTGGATTCTTCTTGGGGATGTTGGCCGGCATGGTTGGACTGGTGGTGCTGGTCGCACGTTTCCAGGTCCAGAACCCCGCTCGCGGAAAACCACTTGTCGACGAATTGCAGGAGACGCCCGATCGCGATCGGGAATCGGAGTGATTTTGGCGCTGCTGGAATTGGCGATGCTGGAAGATGGAGCCGTTGGATCCGCTTGCCAGTTTTCACGTAGGGAGAAATCGGCCGACTGCAGACGACTCCATGAAGCTCGGGAGGAGGATCGATATTGAACTTACCGAAGGCTCTTGCAGCAGCGATCCTGTTGGCAGGGGTCAGCCCATGGATTGGCGCCAGTTTGACTCGACTCATTACCGACGATTGGCATTTCCGAACTTGGTGGTTGGCTGCCGGCATCGCGCTATCCATTTCGATTCCGACTCTGCTAGTGAGCAGCTCGAGCGCCTGGAGTCGACTGGGGGCCGGTGGGCCGCTGCTGATCGTCGCATGGAGACTCGGTTCTTACTTAGCGGTCCTCTTGCTGTCAGGTGCGACGAAATGGCCGGGGGATAATTTTTTTGCCCAATGCTTGCTGGGCTGTTATTTCCCTTTCCTGGTATTAGAATCAGGGTTCAGCATTTCGAAATCTTCTCCCCCTCCGACTCGTGAATAGCAGTGACTTATGGCGGACGATATCCTCCACATCAAAGACAGCTATTACTTCGAAGTCCCAAGGTTTCTTTGGCCAAGCCACCGCAAGTCGGCCAGCGAATTTCCTTCCTGGATGGTTCGATTGGACGACGACTACCAGCAGTGGGAGTCGACGCGCTTTGAGCAAACTCTTCAGGAGTTAGGCGTCAGTGCCGACCAGATTGCTGAGGCGAAAGAAGCTTGGAAGAAGTGGACCCATGAGAGCCACTCCAACAGTTCTTGGCCGATGGATGCATGGCTGGATCGTCACTTCAGCGAATTGACGGACAAGGCGAAAGCCTGGGCCAAGAAGAAGGCACCTCAGGAGAAGGATGTCGTTTCGGTCTACCTTTCGAACCATCCCGAAGAGCCGCTTGCCTGGATCAATGAACTCTACAAGGATCCAGCGAAACTGCAGAAGTGGAAAGCGGCTCAGGTTGCCGCAGATTCCAAGGAAACGCTCGACGGCTACTTCGCTCAATCGCCCGGCGCCAAGTGGGATTCGGCGAAGATTGAGGCCTACAATAAATCGCTCAACGGTAAGATCTTTATTCCTCAGCCCTTCGGCACTCTGAAGAACGCCTACGAACCCGCCTCCGGTATCTGCATCAGTCGCTACATGCTGATCGAACTGGCAGTGGCTCTTCTGGTCTTCTATCTCTTCCGATGGTTGGCCGGAAAAATGTCGACGGGCGAAGCTCCAAAAGGCAAGCTCTGGAATGCACTGGAAGGGATGGTTACCTTCGTTCGCAACCAGGTGGTCGTACCCGCGATGGGCGAACATGACGCCGACAAATACATGCCCTTTTTCTGGACGCTATTTACTTTCATTCTCGGCTGCAACTTGGCCGGAATGATTCCGTGGGTGGGGGCCCCGACCAGCGTGATCGGCACGACCGGCACTCTGGCCATCTTTGTTTTTCTTCTCGGGCTTTACCTGGGGGTCAAACAATTCGGGTTATTGGGCTATCTAAAAAATATCTGTCCTTCCCTTGGCCTGCCTTCTTATCTGGCGATTTTCATCGTTCCACTGTTGTGGGTGATCGAGGCGGCATCGCTTTTGATCAAGCACTTCATTTTGGCGATGCGACTGTTGGCCAATATGGTTGCTGGTCACTCGGTTTTGCTTGGAATCATGGGCATGGCCTTTGGTGCCCATGCGTTGACGATGCATTCGGGCAGCTGGTCGGCCCTGGCGATCATCTCGCTGCTGGGAACGACTGCGTTGAGTTTTCTGGAACTGTTTGTTGCCTTCCTTCAGGCTTACATTTTCACCTTCCTGGCGGCGTTGTTTGTCGGCAGTGCCATCCATCATCATTGATGGCTGACGACTGTTTGGCTGCGGGCAGGTGGAAGGGAAACGATTTGGTGTTTCTGTTTTTCTAGGAGAGTTGTGCTGTGATGAATCATTTGCGAGCCGCTTTGTGGGCTTTCGGACTGATGTTTGTTCTGGCAGCCCCAGCTTCGGCCCAAGAAGCTGCTTCGGGTGCGATTCCCGGAGCGATTGGTGCCGGTCTGGCGGTGATTGGAGCCGGATTGGGAATTGGTCTGCTGGCCAAGGGAGCTGTGGAGTCGATTGCTCGACAACCCGAATCTTCCGGCACGATTCAGGTGGCGATGATCATCGCTGCGGCACTGATCGAAGGTCTCGCGTTTTTCGCGGTGATCGTCTGCCAGGGCCAGAATCCATTCAAGTAAGCGAACCACGTTGCCTTCCCTCCGGACGATTGGGTTCGATCGGTCCGGCCGGGGAATTCGGTGATGGTATTGGTCCATTTGGTTGTGGATTGCTCTAAGTTGCAGTCGACTGCCAGATGGAAGGGCGGAACAGGACGGTCTGTTTGCGAAAGCGGACGGCCAGCTTGTGGTCACTCCGTTGCATCTGTCGGCGGTTCTGGAGTTCATCGCGCGAACGATGGAATCTGGAATCCCATGTCGACCGATCGCTCTGGTCACCCACCTGCTTAGGCTGCAATTCGACTTTTGTGGACCGTCATGCGGTGCATGAGAGAAAGAGCGAAAGACATTCGAAGGGTGGTTTCCGACAGGAGGCCACTGCAAGGATTTCATGATGATGCAAGCGTTGAAGGTGCGGTGGGGCTGGATGGCCTGGTCGCTCTTGCTAAGCGTGCTGATTGGCAACGGGGTGCAAGCATCGTTTCTCGATGTCGCGATGCCGTTGGCGATGTACGAGCAGGGCCACGGAGCCGATGATCATCACGAGGTCGATTTGACTCACGGGCATGCGTCCAGCAAGCTGCTGGCTCCCGTGGAATGGCGAACCGACAAGGCGATCTTTTCGGCGATCGTCTTTGGGTTGCTTTTGCTGGGTCTGTACTTCGCTGCTTGGAAGAAAATCCAAGCAGCCCTCACAGCTCGGGAAGAGAAGATCGACAAGCAAATTCGGGACGCCCAGTATGCATCGGAAGAGGCTCAGAGGAAGCTGGCCGAGTACCAGCAGAAGCTCGACGCCGCCGCTCTGCAGGCTCAGGAGATGCTGGTTCAAGCCAAGCGGGATGCCGAGGCATCGGGTCAGCGCATTGTCTCGGAGGCTCAAGCCGAAGCCCAGCGGCAACGGGACAACGCTTTGGCGGAAATCGATGCGGCCAAGGTCGCAGCGATTGGCGAGCTGGGAAAGAAGAGCACCGACCTTGCTTTCTCACTCGCCCGGAGCATTGTGGGACGCGAAGTGAAGGCCGAAGACCATCAGCAGTTGATTCAAGAAGCGCTGCGGAAACTGCCCAGCGCCAATTGATCACGTTGTCTACCTAATCCTTGAACACCCGGACGGCGTTCGAGGAAGGTGGATCGGAGGGGATTGTCGGGAATTTCCCTGGCGATCGAATCGATTACCTCAGTTCACAGTGGTGACCGTTTGAAGCGGTGGCCATGGAGTCGACCCGATGGCGGACGCTCAACCTATCGAAACCGTCTTTGACGATCAGGACCAAGTGATCGGCGAGATGTATGGCAAGGCCCTTCTGGGTGCTCTCGGGCCCAAGGCGGGGACTGGAGTCGAACAGCTGGAGTCGCTGGTGGCTGATGTGTTGAAGAAACTTCCAGCATTCGACGCAGCCTTGGTCAGTCCAAGTGTTCCGATGGAACGCAAGATGGAGTGGATTGACCGTGCGCTTCGGGGGAGGGTGGACGACGTACTGTTGCGGTTTCTGAAGGTGGTTTGTCGCCGCGGGCGTTTCGGATCGCTTCGCAGCATCGCGGCCAGCACGCGAAAAATTTTCGATGCCTCCCAGGGTCGCCAAGCGGTCACTATCACCACGGCTGCGCCCATGACGGAGGGCCAGAGAGAACAGATTCGAAACGTGCTGAAAAATCGCTTTCAGGCCGACGTCGTATTGGAGGAGAGGGTCGATCCTTCGATCCTGGGCGGTCTGTTGATCCGCCAAGGCGACACCGTCCTTGACGGTAGCGTGGTAGGTCGGCTTCGCAGCAGTCAGAAGAACACGGTGGAGAAGACCGAGCAGACGCTTCGGCAACAGCAGTCTCGCTTGGTGCGTTGAATCGGCAAGGCGTTCCGCTGGGGACGCTGAGCCAAGTCGAAATAGATGGCTACAGGATCCTTTTTCCTTTCATAGTTTTCGGTCAGTCAGCACCGATTGAGGTGAGGCATGAAGTTTAACTCGGACGAAATCGCTTCGGTCATCCAGAAAGAGATCGAGCAGTTTGAAAGCCAGATGGACGTCCGCGAGGTCGGCACGGTGCTGGAGGTGGGGGACGGGATCGCTCGCGTCTACGGTCTCTCCAACGTGATGAGCGGAGAGATGGTGGAGTTCCCCAGCGGCGTCACGGGACTGGCGTTCAATCTCGAAGAGAAAAGCGTCGGGGTGATCATCCTGGGTGATTACCTGTCGATTAAAGAAGGTGACGAAGTCAAAGCGTTGGGTCGACTCCTTTCGGTTCCCGTAGGAGACGCCGTGATCGGCCGAGTGCTCGATCCACTAGGCAATCCGCTCGATGGCAAAGGCCCCGTCAATACCGATCTGAAGCGACCTGTCGAACTGATCGCCACCGGCGTTGCCGAACGCCATCCGGTGCATGAGCCGATGCAGACGGGGATCAAGGCGATCGATGCGATGACGCCGATCGGGCGAGGCCAGCGCGAATTGGTGATCGGTGACCGCAAGACCGGCAAGACCGCAGTCGCGATCGATGCGATCATCAATCAGAAGAACACCGGCGTCAAATGCTTCTACGTCGCTGTCGGCCAGAAAGACTCCTCGGTCGCTTTGGTGATCGAAGCGCTCAAGAAGCATGGCGCTATGGACTACACGACGGTGATTGTCGCCGGTGCCAGCGAACCTGCGCCGCTTCAGTACATCGCTCCCTACGCCGGCACGGCGATGGCCGAACACTTCATGTTCAACGGCGGTCATGCATTGATCGTCTACGACGACTTGAGCAAACAGGCTGTGGCATACCGTCAATTGAGCCTTCTGATGCGTCGTCCTCCCGGACGCGAAGCGTTCCCAGGGGACGTGTTCTACTGCCACAGTCGGTTGCTGGAGCGGTCGGCCAAGCTGTCGAAGGATTTGGGTGGTGGGTCGCTGACCAGCCTCCCCATCATCGAGACGCTGGAAGGGGAAGTCTCCGCGTACATTCCCACCAACGTGATTTCGATTACCGACGGCCAGATTTATCTTCAGCCCGACCTTTTCTTCTCTGGGATTCGTCCCGCGATGAACGTCGGTATTTCGGTTTCGCGCGTCGGTGGTGCTGCACAGATCAAGGCGATGAAGAAGGTCGCCGGTGGGTTGCGTTTGGACTTGGCATCCTTTCGCGAACTGGAGGCCTTCGCACAACTGGGCACCGAACTGGACCCCGCCACCCAGGCTCGTTTGGATCGCGGCTATCGGATGGTGGAACTGCTCAAGCAGGCTCAGTACCAGCCGATGAGCGTTGCGGAGCAGGTGGTCAGCATCTATGCGGGGACCCGTGGTCATCTCGATGACGTGCCGGTCGCCAAGGTGCGGGAGTTTGAGCAGGGGCTGCTGGATTTCATCCGCAATCGGTCCCCGGAACTGCTCGAGAAGATCGTTCAGATCGGAGACCTGACACCGGAGATCGAAGAAGCGATCAAGGGAGCCATCAGCGGCTTCAAGGCGACTTTCCGAGCGTAGCTTGTTGAGGCGAACGCTCGCCACACCGACAGTGGCCGACCGATTGGTTTCGGTCGGCCCATACCAACCCCACCGGACAGCTGGATCGAAAGATGGCCAATCTTCGGGCTCTCGACAAACGACGCAAGTCGATCAAGAACATCCGCAAGATCACGCGGACGATGGAACTGATCGCGACGGCGCGCTTCAAGAAGGCGATGGATCGTGCGGCAGCGGCGACCGATTACACCGATCGCATCACCGCCATCGTTCGCGACCTATCGCGTTCCGGTGCCAGCGTCTCCCATCCCCTTTTGGAAGTCCGCGATAAACCCACCAGCGCCGAACTGATGGTGCTGACCAGCAATCGGGGACTGTGCGGAGGCTACAACGGATCGGTGGTTCGTGTCGCGTTACAGCGACGCCAAGAACTAGCCGACCTGACCGGCAAATCATCGCTTCAAGTCAGTGGTAAGCGAGGCATTGCGGCGCTCAAGTTCCGTGGGGTCGACATCGAGAACACGTACACCCAATTCGAAGATCAGCCGTCCTTTGATGCTGTGTCCAAGATCGCCGACGACCTGATCCAGCGATTTGTCACCCGTCAGATCGATCGCGTTGACGTCGCCTACACGCGATTCCAGAGTATTTCCAAACAGCAGGCGGTGGTCGAGACGTTGCTTCCGTTCACCCAACCATCCACCGAGACGGTTTCTGGCGGTTCGAAGGAAGATTATGAATTCCTCCCTAGTGCCGCAAGCATTCTCGAGGAGGTGGTTCCGGCCAGTTTTCGAGTGCGCCTTTTCAAGTGCTTTCTCGATGCGGCCGTCAGTGAACAGATTGCGCGGATGGTGGCGATGAAAAGCGCTACCGAGAACGCAGGAGACATGATCAAGCAATTGTCGCGCACCTTCAACCGAGCTCGGCAAGCCAAGATCACAGGCGAAATCATGGAGATCATCGGGGGCGTTGAGGCGCTCGGATAAGAGACAGGCATACCATCAGGAATTCAGTGGCCCGCTTTGCTACATGCAAGCAGACCACGTCACCAGACGCTCATTCATCAATCGGGAATTGCTAACATGGCCACAGCCACGCAAAAGAATGTCGGACGCATCACTCAGGTCATCGGCTCCACCTTCGACGCAGAGTTTCCTGCGTCGGGTCTCCCTCCGATTTATAATGCGGTGCTGGTCCAAGGGGAGAAGAAAGGGGTCAAGTTGCGACTGACCGGGGAAGTGCAGCAGCACTTGGGTGGCGGTCGCGTTCGATGCGTTGCGCTTGGGTCTACCGATGGTCTGATGCGGGGGCAAGAATGCGTCGATACGGGACGACCAGTGTCGGTGCCCGTCGGCGAAGGAACGCTAGGTCGCGTCTTCAACGTGCTTGGGGAGCCGATCGACAAACGGGGTGATGTGAAGTCGGACGATTACTGGCCGATCCACCGCAAGGCGCCCAGCGTATCCGAGCTTTCGACCAACACGGAAGTCTTCGAGACAGGGATCAAAGTGATCGACCTGCTGACCCCATTCGTTCGCGGTGGAAAGGCAGGTCTGTTCGGTGGTGCAGGACTAGGCAAGACCGTTATTCTCACCGAGTTGATCGCTCGTATCGCCAGCTCCCACGGGGGCTATTCTGTCTTCGCCGGGGTTGGGGAGCGGACCCGCGAAGGAACCGACTTGTGGCTGGAAATGCAGGAGACAGAAATCGGAAAAACGGGTCGTAAAGTGATCGAACAGACCTGTATGGTTTTCGGTCAGATGAACGAACCACCTGGATCCCGTCTTCGCGTTGCTCTTTCCGCCCTGACGATGGCCGAGTACTTCCGGGATACCACCGGAAAGGACACGCTGCTGTTCGTCGACAACATCTTCCGATTCTCCCAGGCAGGTAGCGAAGTTTCGGCGCTTTTGGGGCGTATGCCTTCGGCAGTGGGTTATCAACCTACCCTGGCGACCGAGATGGGGGCTCTTCAAGAGCGAATTACCTCCACCAAGAAGGGTGCGATCACCTCCGTGCAGGCAGTTTACGTCCCCGCCGACGACCCCACTGACCCTGCACCAGCAACCGCCTTCGGCCAGTTGGATGCGTTTATTTACCTGGAGCGAGCGATCTCCGAGAAGGGGATCTATCCGGCGATCGATCCGCTGGCCTCCAACAGCCGAATTCTCGATCCCCAGTATGTCGGTGATCACCACTACAAAATCGCTCGCCGAGTTCAGACCATCCTTCAGCGGTATCGCGAACTGCAGGACATCATCGCGATTCTTGGTGTCGACGAACTGAGCGAAGAAGACAAGATGGTGGTGCATCGGGCACGTCGCATCGAACGCTTCTTGTCGCAGCCATTCCTTGTGGCCGAAGTCTTCACCGGCAAGCCAGGGGAAATCACCAAGCTGGAAGATACCATCCGCAGCTTCGAAGGAATCTGCGAAGGGAAGTACGATCACCTGCCCGAGCAGGCGTTTATGTATGTCGGACCGATTGAGCAAGCCGAAGAGCAAGCCAAGAAGATGGCACAGCAAGGGAAGAAGTAATTGTGGCCACGATCGAATGCACGGTGGTGACACCAGAGAAAACCGAACTGACCACTCAGGCTGACTCGATCATCGTTCCGATGTTCGATGGGCTCCTGGGAATTCTTCCAGGCCGAAGTCCGATGATCGGTCGGTTGGGCTTCGGGTTGCTGAAGGTCAAATCGGGAGGCGCGGAGTCGACCTATTATGTCGATGGTGGTTTTGTGCAGGTGAACCGCCAAGGTGTCTGCATCCTCACCGATCGCATGTTGAGGCCCGAGTCGATCGATGGCACTGCGGCCGCCGAAGAGCTCCGCGTGGCTCTTGCCATGCCAGCCGATTCACCTGAAAAACAGGCGATTCGCGACCGCGCCGTGGCGCAGGCCCGTGCGAAAGCCGCCATCGCCGGCAAGCGGTAACCCCCACTCGCGAAAGACTGGATCGCTTGCGAGTCGGAGTCGGGGAGGGTGGCGATGGAAACTCCAAGCCATCCGATATCGAATGACCGAGCGATGTCGCTAGAGCGGCGGTTGCTTTGGGGCTCTGGCGTGGCGACACTGGCCGTCTGGCTGGGCTGCCTGTATCCGTCTTGGTACCAGGGACTTGTACCTGGCTTCCGCGACACACTGAACTTCTATTTTCCCATGTGGTCCTCTTTGGATCATCTGTCAGGTATCGATCGATGGTTGCCTCGTTGGTGCCATCTCGACGGCACGGGGAACAATCTAATTGGCGAAGGGACTTCGCTAAGCTTCTATCCGCTGCGATGGGTGCTCCTGTTGCCATGGGGAACCGTCGCGCAGCGGACGGGGATGTTCCTGGTGCTGCATGGCATGTTGGCGTGGGCTACGATGGCATGGTCGGTCCAAAAAGTGGGTGCCAGTTGCGGTGTTGCTGCCATGGCAGCGATGAGCTACTCCCTATCGGGACCGATTTTCTTTCAAATCTACAATCCGCCCTTCCTCATATCGGCTGCTTGGCTGCCCCTTCTTCTGGGATCGCTGGTCAGCGCGTTGGCAGGCAACTCTGGCGGTTTGAATCGTCAGACCAACATCGCCGCATCACTGGCCGTGTCGATGATGATCTTGGGGGGCGATCCCCAGTCGGTTGTGCATGGCATGCTGCTAGGAGCCACTGCCGCTCTTGCTCTCTCGATTCGCTTCATCAGAAATCGATTGGCCACAAGCTGCACCATCCAGCCGAGTCTCTCCGAGTTACGACGGCATCCATTGGTTGCTTGCTTTGCATTCCTGGTATTTGGTATCGCGATAGCTGCCATCCAGTGGATCCCCACAGCCTTCTGGGTGGCGCAGTCCGATCGAGCGGGAGATCATCGGTCGGTGATCTATCAATTTTCTGTGGCGCCCTGGCACTGGGCAAGTCTACTGGTACCCGGACTGGGTGGCAGTTATGTGGGCGGACATACGCGCTGGTTGGCGGGGCTATCCGCCGAGGGAAGGATGTGGGTCCCCTCGCTGCATATCGCGTTGCCGATCTGGATAGGACTGCTCTGCTTGGCCTGGTCTCCGAAAAGGCGAGGTCCTGCCTTCCGATGGATCGTCGCCTTTGGAGCCATTGCAGCTTGGAGCGCCATGGGGGATTATGCGCCAGGTTGGTATCTCAACCAATGGCTCTCTCTATTTCGCAATCAGCCGACTCGATGGTTGCCTGACGCATGGGGTGGCCTGCAGTGGCTATGGGTTGAAGTGATTCCCGGTTACGGCCACTTTCGATACCCGGCTAAATGGCTGCCGGTGACCCTCTGGAGTCTCTCACTGCTGGGTGGTCAAGGGCTTTGGATGGCCATCGAACAGCAGGACCGAAGGCTGCGGAACATGCTGGGCCGAACGGCGGCTGTCCTGGCGATTGCGGCGGCAATCCTATCGATCTTCATGAGGACGCCAGTTTCCAAGCGGCTATGGGAGGAGTGGTCGATTTGGGTCGAATCCGATGCGATGATCGGCTCCTTTCAGGGCACCAAATCGTACCAAATGCTCGAGTGGCAGTTGGTGATCTTCGCAGCGATCTGCTTTTCGATAGCGATCCTCTGGGCCATGCACCCCGGCTCGACCGCGAAAGGACGTGGGGGGCTGGCAGCTAGCCTTCTTCTCCTGATGACGCTGCAGTTGGCGTGGAGTGCACGGCAAGAGTGCGCGTTCCGGGATTCCCGAGAATTGGCGCAAGAGATGGTCGATCGTTTGGAAGCGGGCGAGTCGGCAGAAGCAACTGGAAAGCTGCATTGGCTGGTGGAGAGGCGGAATTTGGAGGCAGATTTTACGTCACGGCCCAAGCCACTGAAGGAGCAGCTCCAGAAGGTTGACCATCGACTTTGGCTAGGCCACGGAACTCAGGTCAATCAAGCCCTTCGCATGACTTGGGTGGAAGAGACGATGCAGGGGGATCCTCGCGAAACCTCAAAGGAGGATAAAAATTCTGCGAGCGAGGGTAGGGGGGGCTACCGATCGAGGTCCTGGCAGGAAGCTTGGTTGATGAACCAGGGAGACGAAATGCAGGTGCTGCTCAGATCGCAGATCGACCGCAGCGATCGAGTGGATGTGTTGGATCTTGTGGGGCCCTTTACAACCGACATCGAATGGGAGATGGAGCCCACCTCGAAGGGCTTGGCGTTCCTGCCGCTCTACCAAGATGGTGGATGGAGTGGCAGGGTGTCGGTGGCAGACGAGGAAAGCGGGAAGGCTTTGGACTTAAGGAAAGCCGACGGCGTCGGCATGGCGATGGAGGTTCCGAAGGGGGCGGTGCGATTGGTGCTAAGCTATCAGACACCGGGACTGGACCTGGGAGTGCTGGTCAGTTGTCTGGGCGCAGCATGCCTGCTCGCAACGTCTCTGAATGCCCGGAAGCTGCGGTTGTAGGTTGTCCGTGTGGATGGAGTTACCTACTGACTTACCGTCTCTGGCGTCACGGCAAGACGCTGATCGAGGGTCGAAGCGATTGCCGAGGAAGAATTTCGCGAACGATGATGGGGCGACGGCCGACGCTACGAGGCGACCATAGAAGGATTTGCTGCCGATTTGTCCTCAAATACCTTCGGTCTGGTGGCTTAGTAACCGGCCGCTTCGATCGTGAAAGGAATCGCTTTTTCATCCCCTTCGATCTCTACCATGGCAGCGATGATTTTGGTGATCTTTCGATCTGCGGGGAGGGGTGGGAAGGTGAACTGAAGTGTGGAGAAGGAGGGAGCCGGAGTGTTGTTGGTCTGGTTTTGTACCTTGCCGTTGACGCTGAAACTCTGAGAGCTTCCCGAGCTGCCTCCGGCTGAGGTTTTCCCAGTGGGAAGGTATTGGTTGCCTTGATCGTCTTCCAGGCTCAGTTCGTAGTTCGGCACCGATGCAGTGAATGCCTGGAATTTACTGAAAAAGTCGTTCGCCTGCTGGATTGCTTTGGTCTCAGGAAAGGTGATCTGGATTTGAATGCCTTCGGTTGACTTCTGAAAACCTTCCAGGCGAAAGATGGCTCCATCTGCTTTCTTCTGTTGCTTGGCGCTGCTGGTGAACACCACTTCGACCCTTCGTCCTGGGGTCACCAACAGTTCCCCTTCGATCTTTTGAATCGATGTCTCCATCGCTTTCGGTAGGTAGATATAGGCAGCATGGGTGGTGTCGAACTGCTTGAGGAATTGAGGGTAAGAGATGCGCAAGGGTCCAGTGTCTTCCGACTGGCTGACTTGCCCCGCCAGATCGGTCACCTTGAGCTTTGGAGCCACGCGCATCAGGACGGAGTTTTTTCGACCTTTTGGGTTCTCCGGTTCGATCTGAAATGCAATGCCAACGTTGGGTTTGAGGCCACCACCACTGAACGTAGCTCCACCCCCTCCGGCGAATGTTTTGCCTCCGCCTCCTGCGGACAAATTACCGAATCCACCGGCGGCCGCACCTCCATTTTGGTTGTTGAAGACCTGGCCGTCGGCAAACTGTTTGTTGTTGAAGTCACCAAAGGTCTGATTTTGACCTTGGATTTCGATCTTGGGACGAAAATCGAGCAGCGATTTCATATCGCCAAGGGGGCCAATGTCTGCTGCCCGGACGCGGTACCCATCGGCTCGCGCTACCTGCAGTTCCTTGAGTGATTGCTGCGCTGCCGTCAGATCGGATGCGGCTCCATCTCCCGCCGGAGGCGACTTGGGAGGATCGGCCAGAGGCATCGTGAAGGCAAGCAGTCCAATGCAGACGAGAATGGATCCAAGCATATTCGAAGTTCCTTAGCGGGTTGGAGTACCGACATTCTCTTCCGTAGGCTGTTCGGATGGAAGGACAACCAATTTCGTCACTGGAGAGGGCAAGATTTACTATGGGATGCTGTCCTAGTGGGTCCCCTGGGTCCGAAGCGATGACTTGGATGCTCAAATGGGAAGATTGGAGCCGGAGAGATTCCAACCAGAAATGAAAGATAGCAATTAAACCAGCAGGCGTCATCGAAGGGTCATAGAGTTCCGGGAAAGGAGGGACGGATCTGCGGTAGACGCTGTATCCCAATTCCTGGATGGTGGCTGAAGCCTATTCCGGCCGTGTTATGGAACGGGCTACTTAAAATAGCAGGCTTCAATAAGTGCCACCCACCTTTCGTGCAGGCAATTCATGCTTAGCTAGCCTTCCAGAGCCTGGCTTCAATAAGTGCCACCCACCTTTCGCGATCGGTGCCACCCACCTTTCGTGCAGGCAATTCATGCTTAGCTTGCCTTCCAGAGGGACCATCGAGCATTCAATCGGTGCCACCCACCTTTCGCGATCGGTGCCACCCACCTTTAGTGCAGGCAATTCATGCTTAGCTTGCCTTCCAGAGGGACCATTGCGTTTCGAATCGATGCATGCGTGGCCGGGACGGCCATGCCACGAGCTGACGGAAATAGCAGCATTCAATAAGAGCATTCAATCGGTACCACCCACCTTTCGCGAGAGCATTTCATGCTTAGCTAGCTTTCCAGAGCAGCAGCATTCAATCATTCAATCGGTGCCACCCACGTTTCGTGCAGGCAATTCATGCTTAGCTTGCCTTCCAGAGGGACCATTGCGTTTCGAATCGATGCATGCGTGGCCGGGACGGCCATGCCACGAGCTGACGGAAATAGCAGCATTCAATCGGTGCCACCCACCTTTTGCGATGGGTGGGTGGCACCGATTGAGGAGATTGCGAGCTATTCGGTTGGGGCTTCGATGAAGATTCGGGGGGGCTACGAGATGTCTGTGATAGACAGCACTGACAATCTGTCTGGGTCGGGGAGGTCGAGTCAAGTTTTCTGGTCCCGAAGATTTTTCCGAAAAAGCTGATTCTCCGGTGCAGGGCAGGTCGATGAGAGAGACAGAGAAGCCATCGAATCGGCGCGATGGCAAGCGGGTGGGCGATGGCCCTTTCCGCACCCAAACTGCTTAGCCCCTGCATGGATTGGATCAGCCGTGAACCGAATGACTGCCTCCCTGACGCTCGCCCTCTTCACCGCGACCGGATGGGCGTTCGCTCAACAGCCTCCCACCACCAAATCAGCCCGAACGGCAGCCGCCCCGACTAAGAGTGTCGCTACCCGCGGGAGCGGACAAGGTCCTCGGGTCGCCAGTGGCAAGCCGACTGGAAACGTTCGTCCTGCTGGTCAGCCGGTTCGACGCGCTTCGGCCATGCAGGAAGTCATCCAGGAAGGTGTTGTACATGAAGGCCCCATCTCGGATGGGATCGTTCATGAGGGAACTTCGCTCCATGGTCACTCCTACGAACATGGCGAGGTCGTTTACGACGAAGGAAGCATTCTCCACAGCGGTCCAATCACATTGGGCGGTGGCTGTTCGGATGGTTCCTGTGGTGATTGCAGTTCCTGCAGCGTCGGCACTGGTATCGACTGCGGAATCGGCCCCTGCACGACGTGCCTTCAGCCAACGCGGCTTTGTATCTGCCTGCCTGCTCACGGATGGGTCCAACTGGATTACCTCATGTGGTGGCAGAACGGCGCCTACCTACCTCCCATGGCCGTCACTGGTTCCGGGACTGGGATTCCCAACCTAGCGACCGGTTCGGTGCTCTATGGAGACGGAGCCAACACCGATGACGATACGATGTTCAATGAACGCCGCAGTGGTGGAAGACTGCGATTCGGATGGGGACTGGCTCGCTTTCCCGGCATCGGCATCCAGGGTGAGTACATTGGTCTGGCGGATAACACCGAGCTGTTTGAAGAGATTTCCAACGGTAGCCCCACGCTGGGTGTTCCCTACCTGAACGCCACCACTGGCAACGAACAGATGCTGGGCATCGCATTTCGGCCGGCCAATGCCCAGCTCCCCCACGTCGGTTCTATTCGCGTCGATGGTACCAGCAGCTTCGAAGGTGGATCGTTCCACTTCAATCGGTTGCTCTGCTGCAACACCTCATGTGCACCCGCTTGGTGGGGATGCGAATCGGTTCCGGTCCAAAGCAAATGGCTTGGACTGATCGGTTACCGCTACCTTCAATTGGACGAGAGCCTGTCGATGCAGTTTAATGTCAACTCCCCAGCCTCTCCAAACGGCCTGAACTTCTCGCAGACCACACTCGATCAATTCACCACACGCAATCAGTTCAACGGTCCTGATTGGGGAATCCAGTGGAGCGGTCGGAGGGGCTACTGGTCGATGGATCTACTGATGCGAACTGCCATGGGTGTGAATCGGCAGGTGGTATCGATCGATGGCAGCAGCACCCACATCAGCAATGGTCCACCTGCGGTCACCACCAATTACGACAGCGGGCTATTTGCCACCACCACCAATGAGGGCAACTACAGCCGCAGCCGCTTTGCCGTGATCCCCGAAATGGGCATGACGGTTGGCTACCAGCTGACCGAAAGGTGCCGATTCAATGTCGGCTACACCTTCATCTACTGGAGCAGCATCGTGCGACCGGGGGATCAGATCGACCGCGAGCTGAACCCGGCAAATATCCCCGCGATTATCAACAGAAACGTCACAACCCCCACCAACCCACGAAAACCGAATTTCGACTTTGTGGAATCCGATTACTGGGTGCAGGGGCTGAGTCTAGGAATGGACTACCGCTGGTAACGGATCACCTCCCCGTTTGCAATTCCTAAGGAATCCTGCGACGAGGCGACCCGGCAGCTCCACTCAGGGCTGTCGGGTCGCCTTTTTTTGTGCCCCGACACAACCTGCAGATACCAGGCAAATTGCGTACATTGGTGAGACTTTACGGGCAACCGAGCCACAAACGTCAGGATCTATCGACTCTCTGGCTGACCAAAGGCAACATGGTTGCCCACCCTGGCCAGAACAGCTCCTTAGCACCTCCAGTGCGTTGCGGGACCGGCGGCCGTCGTTGCGAAAAAACGCATCGATCCAAAATCCAAGCGATGCAGAGGCGCCCACGATGTCATCCTTCCTGTCTCGGTTGCTGCAAAGAACTTTTCGCCCTCGAGCCGAGCGTCAGCAAGCCGAAGCGCGACGCCGTCTGAGGATGGAACTACTGGAAGGTCGCCAGATGATGGCCGGTGACCTGGGGGTCATCAACGGAACGGTCTACACCGACCTGACCGACAACGGCATCGACGCCTCGGATCCTCGGCTCTCAGGCATCCAGATGACGCTGTTCCGAGACGGCGGCAACGGCAATTTCGACAACGGCGGGGCCGATGATACTCAGGTCGCCACCCAGACCACCAACGCTCAAGGGTTCTACAACTTCAGTGGGCTGACGGCTGGCACCTACTTCGTACGCCAGTCGGCGGCATCCGGCTTGATCCAGCGTCCCAGCCAGACTGTCCAGCAGGTGATTATTACCCCGGCCCAGGCAGACGGAAGCATCGGTGTGCTGCTGGACTCCTTCAACGAAGGACAGCAGATCGCCACCGCGAAGGTGGGCGGACCGACTCCCGTCAGCAACTTCCTTGCCGTTGCAGGAATCGCCGGTGGGGAACGAGACATCTTCGCGGATGCCACCGGGGGAATTACCGGCGACAAGGTAGAGATCCGCGTCGACAATGAGAATGTCGCCGATCTTCTCGCCTTCTCCTCCGATGCGGGAACCACCGGTGTGCGGTCGGTGGTCTGGGACGGCGCCGACGGCAATGCGGTCGCCATCGACTCCACCAATGGCCTTGGCGGAATCGATCTGACGGCCAATGGAGCTACCGGCTTTCGCATGAAGATCGGCACCGACATCGCCTCCAATGTCATCCTTCGTGTCTTCAGCGGACCCAACAACGCATCGATCGCGACAGTGGCCATGCCGGTCACTCCCGGTGGGCTGGCCACCGGATCGCTTTTCATTCCCTTTTCCAGCTTCACCAACCTGAACGGTACTGGAGCCAGCTTCAGCAGCGTGCGTGCGATCCAGATGGAGTTCGATGGCGCGGCGGCGGCCGATGGACAGGTTGACTTCATCGAAACGGCCGGTTCAACGGCCCAGGTTTTGAACTTCGCCAACCTGCAGCCTCTATCTCTGGGAGGCACCGTGTGGCGAGACACCAACAACAACGGGTTGCTGGACAGTGGAGAAAACGGCATCGGCAACGTCACGCTGCAACTCTATTCCGACACCAACAACAACGGCACCATTGAGATCGGTACCGATACGCTGGTCGGCACCACCACCAGCGTCTCCAACGGCAACTACCAGTTTTTGAACTTGTTCCCCGGCACCTACTTGGTGCTGATCCCGATCGCGCAGCTGGGAACCGGTCAGCCGCTGGCTGGCCTGAATCCCAGCAGCGTGGTGGCCAATCCAGAGAACAACGTCGATGGAGATAACAATGGTGCGTTGATCGCTGGAGTCGGTGTGGCCACCACTGCGATCGTGCTGGCTGCGGGAGCAGAATCGACCACCGATGGCGACACCAACCCCAACACGAATCTGACCGTCGACTTCGGCTTCGTCGAACCACAGAATACCTCGGTCGACCTAGCGATCACCAAGTCATCCAATCTCAACCCAGCCATCGCAGGGCAGAATCTCACCTACACCCTCAATGTCGTCAACAACGGCCCTGGAACCGCTTCAGGAATCCGCGTCATCGACAACCTGCCCGATGGCTTCACCGTGATCAACGTCAGCACCACCAGCGGATCGCAGGTGGCTGGCAGCACACTGGGTGATGTCGTGGTCGACATCCCCTCGCTGGTCAGCGGCCAGTCGGCGATTGTGACGATCGTTGTCGCGGTCCCCAGCAGTTATTCGATTTCGCTGGTCAACGAGGCATCTGTTGGACTGATCAACAGCAGTGGATTCATCGATACCAACCTGAACAACAACTCCACGACGCTGACGACACCACTGGAGCGACGGATCGACCTGGCGGTCACCAAGACGGGAACCCCTAACCCACTTTCGCTCGGACAGACGCTCACCTACACCGTCAACTTCGTCAACGACGGACCGTCCGACGCCACCCAGGTTCGCATCGCCGACAACATCCCAGATGGTCTGAAATTCACGACGATCACGGGAACCATCGATGGTGTCGCAATCCCCGCCAGCGCGTTTACGATCCCGGCGACTGCACAGGATGACAATGCAGCCAACAACGACGACATTCTGATCCAGATCGGCAACCTCACGCGAGGCACCACCGGGTCGATCACTCTGGCTGCAGTCATCCTGCCGGGTATCCAGAGCAGTATCAGCAACGTCGCCACCATTAGCACGACAGCAACCGGGCTGATCGAAGCGAATGCCAACAACAATCAGGCAACTGCAAATACCACAGTCAATGCATCAGCCAACTTCGTGATCACCAAGGTCGGTAATCCTTCGGCGGTCAACGCAGGTGGCAACTTGGTCTACACCATCGATGTCACCAACAACGGCCCCGCCGATGCGACCAATGTGGTGATCGCCGATAACATCCCCGATGGCATCCAGGTCCTGGCCTCCAATGTCACCGTCACCTTCGCTGGTTCGTCCACTCCCGCCGTGGTCGTGCCTCCTTCGGCCAGCGATACCATCGCCAACAACCCGGACAACATCACGATTTCCATTCCATCGATGGTGCGGAACACCGGGGGCACCAACAACCCCACCCCCGGCTCCACCGCACGCGTGGTGATCACCGCTCGAGTCCTGCCGGAAACTCGAGGTTCGCTGGTCAATCAAGCCAGTGTCGCCGCGACCGAAGCCCAGAGTTCGGTGTCCAGCACGGCCACCACCACGGTCAACAACCAGGTCGACTTGGCGATCACCAAGATCGATCTGACGGATCCCGTGGTCACCGGCAGCACGCTCAGCTACACCCTAACCGTCACCAACGTCGGCAGTTCGACGGCCAACAACGTTCGAATCACCGACCTTCTGCCCAACCAACTCGCCTTCGTTTCGGGATCGACCTCGACTGGTGGCTCGGTCACCAACATCAACGGCACCCTCTCTGCCAACCTCGGTACGATTCCTCCAGGTGGATCCGCCACAGTGACGATCAACACCACTGTTCAGTCGACCACCCCAGGGATCATCACCAACACAGCGACCGTAGCCGCCGATGAGGTCGACTCCAACACCAGCAACAACAGTGCGACGGCGACCACGACCTTGGAAAGTCTTCGCGTCATTTCCGGCAAGGTGTTCCTCGACCAAAACTATTCCCGAACGCTGGACGGAGGGGATCCTGGGATTCCCAGTGTTGGGCTGACGCTTTTCCGACTGGATGGCGGCAACCGCACCCAAGTGGCTCAGACCAACTCCGACGCCGCAGGCAACTACCAGTTCGGCGGTCTGACGAGGGGAGCCTACGAGATCGAGCAGAATGCATCGAACCGCACGTTCCAGGGAAGTCCGATCGTCGACGGAACGCAGGATCTTCCCGGCTTCGGTGGCTCGCTGATCGCCAACAACCGTATCCGTGTCGACATCACCTCGGCCGACTCGCCGAACAACAACTTCCTCTGGTACCAAGTCAGCTGGTACCTCTGCGGCGACGATGCCCCAGCCTTTGTTTGATCGGCCCTGATCCTTCGAAAGGTTTCGTCTCCCAAAAGGCAGTGCTTCGGCGCTGCCTTTTTTCATGGTTCGACCGACAAATCGTGTTCCGTCCGGGATCTTTGCGGGTGGCTAGCGATTTCATTGCATCAGGTTGGAAACGCTGAAGATAAGGTCCCGGAATCGATGACTCCTTTTGGTCAGGAATCTTCCAATTTGTAGCGTAAGGGCGCAAACCCTCTGGTGTTCGCCGATGGGTAGAAGACCTGGACGTCCTGCGCGATACCACTAGGACATTGACCACGCTGCTCTTATTGCACTTTTTTACCGTACTCTTGCTCGCTGGTACGCCTTCTCCGAAAGCAGCGATGGGACACTGGAGCATCGGGTAGAAGAACAACTACCGTCCGCCGCGGCGGACTGAGCACGAGAAATCAAAGCAACGACCCAAAAAGTGACCCGAAGAACCTCTCCTTCTTGCGGCAACACGTTGCTCGGAAACAACGGAACCCAGCTATCATCGGGTCGAATTTCTGGCGTGTTCTATCAGCCACCGATCAGTCGATCTGTTGTGGTCCGATCGTAGGCTTTTCAACAGGATCACGTCGGCTCATCCAATTTAAGCATTGGGCTTTTGGGAGTTCGAAACCTCCTTTTTGGACCAGCCGTTCGGTTCGTTGGATTGTCGCCTTGGGTACTGGGCGCACTGGTACGAGGGTCCGCTGCCCCTGCCAACGGATCGCCCGACCTTGTCCCGCTCAGCCGCTCATTGCCCTGCCGCGCGTAGTCTTCCGACAGCTCAAATCCAATCGGTTCTCTTCCTAGTTTTCGAGCCACCACCAGCGTAGAGCCACTGCCGCCGAAAGGGTCCAGCACGACCTCGCCCGGCTTGCTAGAAACCAGAATGATCCTTGCCAAAAGCTGCTCGGGCATCTGGCATCCATGAAAGCCAGCACGTTCCTTAAAAGTCCCGGCAACTCGTGAAAAATACCAAGTATCTTCTTCGGCTGAAAACGACTCCGGGATATCCTGCGGCCTCAGGATCCATGTATCGTCCGGGACTCTTCCCGCCGCATTGGCTCGCTTGTCGGCATAAACTAACTGCCTCGCCGACGGGACGCGGATAGCGCTGTCTTCGAAGGTGAAGTGCTGAGGATCCTTGACGAAATGAAACAGGTGCGCGTGCGATCGCGTGAACTTCTTTTTGCAGTGCACTCCAAAGGTGTAGTACCAGATCACCCAGCTGCGGCAGTGAAACCCCAGTTTCTGGGACTCGATCTTCAGCTCGGCAGCGTACTCATCTCCGATCGCCAGCCAGAAGGCTCCCGTTGGTTTCAGCACCCGGTACACCTGCTCGATCCACCGCCGACTCCACTCCAGATAAGCATCCTGCTCTTTTTTGTCATCGTAGACGTCGTAGCGATATCCGATGTTGAAGGGGGGATCGGCAAATGCCAGATCCACCTGTCCATCGGGAAGCGAGTTCATCCCATCAATGCAATCCCCCTGATGGATCACTCCGACCGGCAAATCGATGCGATTGGTCATCGAAAGACACCTAGATCCAAAAGAAATCCTCCACCTCGCCGGCCTATGAAATCCGCCATAGCACCGCGCGACGAAGTGCTTCATGATACCATGCAAAGGGAAGATCATTCGTGCAACCTTCTCATTGCATCTTGAAACCTGGACAGCTCAGGAGCCTTCGACATGGACCCCGTTTCTCGCCGACATTGGATGGGAGTTGCCTGCGGAGTCGTTGCCACCGTCGCCCGACCTATCTGGTCTCAGGAAGCTGCAACCGATACCAAGGCGACCGACTGGATCCAGCTGTTCAACGGGAAAGACCTTTCTGGCTGGACCCCGAAGATTCGATACCTCGCTTTGGGCGAGGATCCCAAACGGACCTTCCGGGTGGAGGACGGACTCTTGCGAGTCGTCTACGACGGGTACGACAAGTTCGATGAGACCTTTGGGCACCTTTTCTACAAGGCTTCGTTCTCCCATTACCGGATCCGCGCCGAGTACCGATTCGTAGGTCAACAGGTTCCTGGGGGGCCCGGCTGGGCAATCCGCAACAGTGGCCTGATGCTGCATGGGGAACAGCCAGAAACGATGACAAAGGATCAGGATTTTCCAGCATCGATCGAGGTTCAATTGCTGGGTGGCGACGGCAAGAACGCTCGCACCACCGCCAATCTCTGCACCCCCGGAACCCACGTGGAAATGAATGGCAAACTGGTGACGCGCCACTGCACCAGTTCCACCTCCCCCACCTTCCACGGCGAAGGCTGGGTGACGACTGAGATCGAAGTGCGAGGCAACGAAGTGATTCGTCACTGGATCGATGGCAAACTGGTCCTGGAGTACCAGCGTCCGCAATTGGATCCCGGCGATCCCCACGCCAAACAGCTGGCCGATCAAGCCGGTACGATGCAATTGACTGCCGGCACGATTTCGGTGCAGTCGGAGAGCCATCCGGTCGATTTCAGAAAGATCGAGCTGCTGCCGCTTTCGCCGAGCTAGTCGATTCCCTTCCGCTCTCCTTCGGCCAGCAGAAACTCTGCCGCGCGGCGCAAGTGGCTGGAATACCGAATCGATCTTTCACTCACCATCGGATCGTCGGACATCTGACTTGCCAGCTCTAGCGCCCGGGTCCGGCAGGCATCCTTCTCCCACTTTCGGATCGCTTCCACCAATCGATCGACCGTCGCATGGCGCTTAGGAAGCCAGTTGCCGCATCCCAAGCCTTCCACCCGAACCCCGTTGTCGAATTGATCGAAGGCCATCGCCACGATGGTTTGAGGAGTCCCGGTGGCAAACGCTTGGCTGGTGGTCCCAACCCCTCCATGATGCACCAGCCCTTCGCATCGCGGCAGCAGCCAGGAAAGTGGTAGATAGGTCGATGCAGCAACATGGTCTGGCAGCTCTGCCGGAAGATTACCCCTTGGATTGCTCGACAGCAGCAATGCAGGAAATCCCAATCGTCGCGTCGCTTCGATCGCCATCCGAAAGTATTCGCTGGCTTGTTCGTTGGCGCTTCCGGGAGCGAAGACGATCGGTCGCCTCGACTGTCTGGCTATCCAGCCCTCCAGCCGCTGCTTTTCTGCCGCATCTTCCTCCGGGTGATCGTCCAGAAGCGGAAAGCCGAACAGTGTCAACGGATCGTTGGTCTTGGAAACGGGAGGTGCAAACCAGGAGGGGAACATTCCGATCGCTCCATCGGGGCTGCGCCACCAGGATCCAAGCACACCTCGCGCCGCCGGAAGGCCCAGTTCCTTTCTCAGAGGATGCATCGCGCGATTGGCGATACGATCGATGACGCGATCGGCCATACGGAAGACAACCGGTCGCATCCATCGCGGGCCTATGGTCTCCCACCCCCGCGCCGTCCAGCGGGATGGATGTTCGGTCGATCGCAGCAGCGATGGAGCCAAGAGCACGGAGATCATTCGCGTCTTCGGATGCACTTCGCGATAGGTGCGTCCCGCAAAATCGAGAAAGTGAGACACCAGCATCGTGCGACCTGGAATCACCTGCTGCTCCAGCCAGCGATAATGAGGCAGCAACGATCGGGAAAAATCGCCACCGAAGATCTGGCGTATCCCGCGCCTCGGGTGCCAAAGATCTGGATGCCGAAGCAGTTTTTGGAATTCCTCCTCACGGATCAGCGGATGAGTCGCCAGGCCAACGGCGCTGGCCAGCTTCAGATACCTCTCAGCCGCCGCAAACACCACCTCCTTGCCGGCTCGACGCAACTCCAGCGCAAGTCCAAGCATCGGGTGGACATCCCCAAGCGATCCGGGGGCTGTGACAATCACATCGGCCATCCCTGGCACCTCAGCGTACGCTATCCGTTCAGATCCAGCTCAGGTTGTCTCTTCAATTCAGGGCGCGGTGATACAGATCAGATGCTTGTTGGTGCGGATGAGAAGATGGGTCGTACTGGCCGCCGGGGTCGCTCGTACCACCTCCGCCAGATCGACCTCACCCAGTTTCTCAAACTCACCGCTAGCGGAAAGGACTGTCACCATCCCTTCCTGGCTGATCCCAATCAGCTTGTCACCAAGAACCACTGGGGAACTCGATACATTGCCTCCGATCCGCTCGCTCCAAAGCGTCTTTCCGGAAGGCATCTCCAGACAGCTGACGATGCCATTGTCGGCCCAGAGGAACAGGTGATCGTTGGTGGCAACAGGAGTCGGCACATAGGGGGCTCCGCGCGTCACCCGAAACCGCTCTTCGCCCGAACCGGCAGCATCGATCGCCACCAGAACGTTGCCGCCGCCGCCCGAGCCTTCGGTGGAGATCAGCATACCGTGAGTCAGCAGAGCGCTGCTGACGACGCGCTTGCTGAACGCCGATCGACTCCACAGCTGCTTACCAGTCTCTGCATCGATCGCAAAAAATCCATCTCCTGTGTTGGCGCCCAGCAGGACAGTCCGTCCCTCAGGATCGATCTGCACGCAAGGGGCCCCATAGCAGACTCGCGTCGCCGTCCGACTGAGCTGCCAACGATCCTGGCCGCTGGCAGCATCCAGTGCAATCCAGGTATCTTCCCCTGGCGCAACCCCCTCAGGTAGCTCCTGGGCATCCTGGCTGTTGGCAAGCACTAGCAGCGACCCAACTCGAATCGGCGACCCCCCAAAGCCGTGCTGGCTGACATACCTTCCCAGATCGCGGCTCCAAAGCTCCTTCCCGTCATGGGAAAACGCCTTGACCACCAGCTGCTCGGGAGTCGCCCACGCCGCATAGATTCCTGTCTCATCCACGCAGGGAGTGCACGACGCAAAGGAGCTCAGTTTATGGATCGGAAAAGACGGGGACGGAAATTCCTCGACCCAGATTGCTTTGCCTGTAGCCAGATCGCCGCAAATCAATTGTCGCTTCTCCGTCTGCGGATCGGCGCTCAGAAGGTAGTAGCGGCCCTTCCAGAGAACCGGCGATCCATTTCCCTCGCCCGGTAGATCGATCGACCAAGCGACCTGTTCGGGCCGCCATGGCATGGGGACGCGACACTCGGGCAACCATCCCTGGCCATTAGGTCCTCGAAAACGTGTCCAGGAAGTGGCGTCCATGGGTGGCTGGGCGATCAAACAAGGCGCGACCATCCATCCGACAACCAGCCAGGCAAAGAACCTCCCTGCCGCATGCCGGAACAGGTTTCTTCCATCGCGACGGTCCATCAGCTATCTCCTAAAGGACATCAACCCCTTCCCGAATTCCGCGCCAATCTGCCAGCGGCCATCCATTGCTGACCCCAGTTGCTTGAGTATAACTGCAGGCGACGCTGCAGAAGCAGATGGAGAGGATACGATGGCGATACCGCGATGGGTGGCTCGAGGTCTCTACTGGCCAACGCTCGGCTGGAACATGCTGCTAGGCCGCACGCTGAAAGTCCGTCATTGGTGGGACCAGATCGAACCGGGACTTTATCTGGGTGCAGTTCCCTTGCGTCCCGATGTCGCCAGACTGGCCGACCTGGGAATTCGGCGAGTGATCAACACCTGTGAGGAATTCGAAGGCTGGCCATCGCTCTACCAGCAGCACCGAATCGAACAACTTTGGATCCCGACCACCGACTTCAACCCTCCATCGCTGAAACAGATCGACCAAGCGGTCGACTTCATCACCGAAGCGATCGACCGGCACGAAGGGGTTTATGTCCACTGCAAGGCGGGAAGGGCCCGCAGCGCAACGGTGGTGCTCTGTTACCTGATGCAAAAGTATGGCATCGACCCTGAGACCGCTCAGCAAACAATCCAGGCCAAAAGGCCCCATGTCCTTCCAGTCATCTACCGCCGTGACGTCGTTCAGCAGTTCCATCGGCAACTGAAAAAGGATGCCGATGGAACGAGTCCACGCTGAAGGTTCTTCGGATCAATTCGTCGATCATTGCTTTGATTTCTCGTACTCGATGCCTCAGTGTCCTAACGCTTCTTTTCGAGTGCGAGTCCCATTTCATTGAGTCCTAGCATGAGTCCGATCAAAACCAGTAGCTCATGCTCCGAAACCACAATCATTCCTGACGAGCCATGCTGAAGGTCGCCAAGCTAGCGGAATGGTCAGGGAACGTCGTTGATCACTTCGCCACCTGATCGGGTCAGAAGGAACCAAAATGTCTCCGGATCGATCAGCGGCGAAATGACTCGCACCGATCCATCCATGAACCCAACGTTCAGGGCAGGAACGCCATCGTCCAGCCTAGTTCCGTCCAGCGGCGCTTCCTCATTGGCGGTTAAATCCATCGGTGCCGTCCAGGGCACCACTTTGGCAGCCGAGGATTCCACCAGGATGACTGTATTGGAAGTGCCATCGTTCACCGATGCGAATCTCAGTCCCTCTTCGGTTGGCAAGCCAATCCCTGCGTTGTCCACATCGTCATAGGTCTGATAAGCGGTCATGCCGGGTGGTAAGGGCATGGACGGATGAGCGTAGATGGCAGGCATCTTCTCAAGAAGCTTGATGTTGTGATCGCTATCCCAGGGTTCGTCCAGGTGGAACTCATTGTAGAGAGCGGCTTCTTCGACGAAAGGAAGGATCGCCACGCGCCAGCTCAACAGCGGCTTGCCTGTCTCTTTGTCGCAGATCGCCCTCGCGGGAAATTTCCTGTAGGCGGATTCGTAATTGTGCATCGCCAGCATCATCTGCTTGAGATTGTTCGACGACTGCATCCGACGAGCCGCTTCGCGAGCGGCTTGGACGGCCGGCAGCAGCAAACCGACCAGGACACCGGTCGTCCCAACCCCTCCCATCCCGGCGGTCTCCATCTCCATGATATTCCTTGCCCCTTGCCGACGAGGGCTCATCAAGGCAATCCAATCCTTCGACACACGATCCATGTAGCTCTTCATCGCCTGGGAAGTGCGACTTCCATCCTGCATCTCGTTTTCCATCTGCGCGATGAACATCTGGCGCCCTTCGGTCATCAAGGTGTTGAGCGCCCCTTCGATCGCTTCCCCTGCTGCATCATCCGCACCCGCAATCACCAGCTGCGTCATTCCTTCGGATAGCCCACCTTCCATCCGCATGGCGATGTAGTCGACATTGGAAGCCAGCACCCCAACCTGCTCGGCCAGTTGCGGCGGCATCTGCTGATTGGCGCCTTCGGCGAAACCCTCCAGCATCGGCCGAAGCGTCTCAAACGTCATCACCCCCAGCATGGTCTGCTCCCCCTGCACCGATCCCACAAGCTTGGCTACCGCGCCCTGCTTCTCTGATCCCTTCAGCATCCGTTTCAGGTAGGCGGGCGTTCCCACGAGGTAATGCTTGTCATCCACGTGGTGCAATACCAATTCGATTGGTCCATCGAATCGCAGTGATCGATACTTGAAACCGTCCTGTTCCTGCCATTGATCATCGAAGAAAAGTTGTGGATTCAAATCCTCTGGATCGACCGGTTCATTGAGCACCACCCGAGCCCCCACCAACGGCACCATGCCCACAGGCCCGATCATCACTTCCACGCGTTCGATCAGCAACGGATTGAAACCGACATTCTCCTCTCCAGCTGCCTCCAGGACCTCCAGCGGCAACCACTTCGCATTGGGGTCCTTCAGCAGTTGCCTGGGCCACATCGCCACCATCCCGATGGCATCGGCTGGGATACCCTTCGGATCGACGACGGATGCCTTGGCGGTTTCCTGAGCCACCGAGCGACTGCTGGAGGTCCAAGCTACAGCGGTCGCCATCAACGCACAGATCAGCTTTCGGGCAACAGGTCTCCGCCCCTGGAATCGATACAACCCACGCATCCTGAACACCCTTTGCAAAAAAAGGGAACCGACGACAAGCCACTTGCCGCCATTGGAGCCCCGCTTGCCCATTTTTTCAAGGAACCGTGGGCAATTCTTCATTTTGGAGCCGCACCGCATCGCAGTTAAACTAGGAAGGCATTGCGGGCGTTTTCGATCGGTTTGCCCACCTATTGGGCATCGCATCTCTTTGGCGAAGTGGAGCGTGATCGCATGCGGCAGGGACTGGCCGTTGGAGCACAAGCGGAACTGGTTTGGAGGGTTGGGGCCGAGCATGTGATTGAGTTCGGTGCGGGCCGAAGCGGTTTTCGTCCCGAATCGATCGTTCCCGGAGCGGTCGTTTTTTCAACGCCCAACATGATTCTGCTGATGGAACGAGCGGCCAGGAAGGTGCTGGAGCCGTTTCTGGAGCCGCATGAAGAGTCGGTGGGGGCTCAGGTGCATGTCGACCACCTAGCCGCGACTCCGCTAGGTGCATCGGTCCGAGGCGTCGCGCGGGTCACCAAGATCGATGGTCGACTGATCGATTTTGACATCACCGCCTACGACGATCGCGATCAGATCGGTGCGGGAAGCCATCGTCGAGCGATTATCGATCTGAATCGGTTTGCTCCCAAGGTAGCGGAGAAGGCGAAGCAGCTTTTCGACGGACCTGTCGTGCCGATGCGTCAAGTGCCCGAAACCCAGGTGCAGATCCCGACGTTGTCGACGATGGGGATCGAGCTTGCGGGAGCAGTGGCCACGGTGACACTCAGGCGAGCCAACAAGCGGAATGCGGTCAACCAGCAGATGACCAGCGACTTCGAACAACTCAACGATTGGCTCGCCGGTCGCCTCGATCTTCGTATCGTCCTACTTCGCTCGGAAGGGGATGTGTTCTGCGCCGGGGATGACATTCCCGAAGTCGGTACGCTCGATCTGACGACCGCGCGCCATTTGAGCCTTCGTCAGGCGCGAGCCTATCTGCGATGGGAGCAATTGCCCCAAGTCTTTATCGCCATGATTCAGGGGCCTGCGATGGGAGGAGGCTGCGTCATGGCGTGCGCCTGTGATTTTCGGATCGCTTCGCACCGAGCCGCCTTTGGGATGCCAGAGATTGTGTTGGGCTGGCCACCCGGTTATGGGATCGCGCAATTGACCGCGCTAGTAGGCAAGGGAAGGGCGATGGAGATGTGCGTCGCCAATCGCGTTCTTTCATCGCAGGAAGCCCATCAGGCCGGTCTGGTCACTCGGCTGGTTGCCGGAGGTATGCTGGAAGCCGAATCGCAACGCATGGCTCAGCAACTGCTGTCGTTGCCTGCTGAGGCGATGCGGGAGACGAAGCGATTGATTCATGCGGATGAAGGGCTGCAACCCAAGTCGGCCTACCTAGCAGATACGGAAGCTTACATCCGTTGCTTGGAGCTACCCGATGCGCGGGAAGGAATCGATGCCTTCGTCCAGAAAAGGCCGCCGAAATTCACCGGCAAATGACTCGCATTCCCGGAGCAGATCATGGCGTCATCGAAGCAACCAAGTGGATCTTCCAAGCCCTCGGTCGTCTCTTCCAGCCAGTCCGTATCGGCGACGTCGTATTCATCCAACATGGATGTCATGAGTGGCAGAGGATTTTTTCGCGATCGCAAGTATCTGCCGATTCGACTTGCATTCCTGCTGGCGATTGCCCTGCCGTTGAGTTGGTTCGCATGGCAGCGATGGGAGTTCTCCCAATGGATGAAGGAAGCACGCACGGCCATCTCCCGTTTCGACGACCAACGCGGGATCGAGTTGCTGGATCGCATTGAGCGGCGTCATGGAAAAAGTGGCCAGACGCTCTGGCCTCGGGCTCGTTCGGCCAGACATGCGCGACGCTATGAAGAGCTTCAGCGTTTTGCGGACGGTGCCATGCGATTTGGGTGCGCCGGCGACGATGGTGGAACGCGAGAGGCAGCTGGCAGATGCACAAAGCGGTTTCTTTGACGCAATCCCTCTGAGTATCGCTCAAATGCTTGAGGGTTCAGCAGATGATTTCCCTGAGGTCGCGACGGCGATCGGTCAGGGCTTGTTGATCGAGCTGAAATTCGAAGAACTGGGAAAGCTGGTCGATCTCTGGCAGCGTTACGAACCCAAAGCTCCGATGCCGCTGGTGTTCAGGCCCTGGTCGATCAACACCAACAGCAATGGGGCGCAGCGCGTCAGAAGCTGGAGCAGGCGCTGGAACTGGACACAGATTATCTACCAGCCAAACTTGCGCTGGCCGAATCTCTCCTGCAGCTCAATCAGCCTTTGCCAGCTGCAGATTTGTATCGCCAGCTTTTGCCTCGGTTGATCGATACTCAGGAAGCCTCCTGGGGGTTAGCGCAAGCGCTGGTAAACAGTGGGCAGACGGAGCAGGCCATTCAGTGCATGAACGAGGCGCTGGAGAAAAACCCAAGACAGTTTGAAATGGCTCTGCTTTTGGGTACGACGCAACTTCAGTTTGGCCGTCCCGACGAAGCACTCCAGACGCTGCTCCCCTGGTCCAGAACTTGGCCTGAGGATGTCGAGCTGAATTACGCGATCGGCCAGGCGCTGCAGCAGAAGGGAGACGATCAGCAGGCAACCAATTATCGGACGTGGACTGAGGAGGGCAGGAAGCAATTGCAGCAGCTGGATGGATTGATCCAGATGGCTCAGCAGCGCCCCCAGCAAGCTACCCCAAAGCAACAGGTGGGCAGCTTGCTAATGCGACTGAAGAATCGCGAGGAGGGGAGATTTTGGTTGGAATCGGCACTGGAGCTCGAGCCCGATTCTATGGCGGTCCACGAGTTGTTGACCCGGTATTACGAGTCGATCGACGATACCACGCGGATTCGTTTTCATCGCCAGCGAGTCGAAGAAATCAGGAAGTCCTTAAAAAAACCTTGACACCTCCCACTTTCAACCTCTTCAATTAAGGGTAGTTTCCTTTAGGGGAATAGAGGCGCCCCTGAACTTCGTGGTTCAAGCACTTGCACCTGCCGAGCTCGGCACACCAAGTTCGGCTCTACCGTGAGCGCCTCTCATGCCTATCCGTTTCCTGCATTTTGCGGGTTCCAAGGGATCGAAGTGTTGGTCGACGCATCTCTGTTGCCTTGCACTATTTTCGGCGGTCGCATGCCGTCCGAAGCCTGTCGATCGGCAGAGGGAGGAAACCGCGCCAGCCGGATCGGTGTCGATTTCTCCCAAAGTTTCCCTCGACATGGACCAGGAACCGCTTCTGCGATTGGTCGATCAGCGATCCGAATCTGGGATCGATCACATCGTTCAGGACGGTCAGGAGGCATCGGTCTACAGCATTGAAGAGTCCGTGGGCAGTGGGCTGGCGGCATGCGATTACGACCGAGATGGTCGCGTCGATCTGATTTATGCCGGAGGCGGCACCTGGGATTCCGCCGCTCAAGGAGAAAGGGGAGTGCCTTCCAAACTCTATCGAGCCACAGAGGATTTTCGTTTTCAGGAGGTGAGCCACGCAGCGAGGCTGGATACCAGTCACCAATGGAGCCGTGCTGTTGCTGCTGGCGATTATGACGGCGACGGGTTCTCTGATCTCCTGATCACCAGCTGGTCTGGATTGCATTTGTTTCTCAATTGCGGCGATGGCACCTTTCAGCAAGCGACTTCGTTCGCCCGTCTGGAGTCCTTGCCGGGAGGTACCAGCGCTGCCTGGGCTGATGCGGATGGCGATGGACTACTCGATCTCTACGTCGCTCGATACACGCAGTGGTCGTTCTCCAACAACCCTTCTTGTATCACTCAGGCAGGCGTTCGAGACCTGTGTGGTCCTCGAGATTTTGAGGGCCGCACCGATTCGCTTCTGATCAACGATGGAACAGGAGTCCTGCGAGAAGACCGGGATCGATTTCCGCTACAGCCTCACGGACGCGGCCTTGGCGTGCTGGCTGCCGATCTGGATGGCGACCGTCGGATCGAGTGGTTTGTGTCGAACGACGAAGAACCAAATTTTCTCTATGACTTCGATCCTCAGAAGGGATTGGTCGAAACCGCGCTTCGATGCGGCGTCGCCCTGGACGACTCCGGATCGCCCGATGGCAACATGGGCATCGCCTTGGGTGATTTCAATCAGGATGGACAGTTCGATCTTTTTGTGACGCACTATGAGACCGAGACACAGGGCCTGTATCGCAATACCGGCCGCCTTCGATTCGCCCACGCCTCGCGCATGGCAAGACTCCAGGCGATCGGAAACGAATTCGTCGGCTGGGGAACAGCCTTTTGTGACTTCGACCTCGACGGAGATGAAGATCTGGTGTTCGTCAACGGACATGTGTTGCGCCAGACTGGGATGTCGCCTTGGAAGCAAAGGGCCATGCTGCTAGAAAATCGCCGCAGCGCGTTTTACCCTGTCGTCAGCGAAGAGGCTTTCCCGACCACCCGTGCCTCTGCGCGTGGGCTGGTGATCGCCGATTTCAACAGAGACGGCCGACCCGACGTGGCAACCAGCCACCTTCAGGACCAACCGATGCTGCTTGCCAATCGCTCCTTAACCAAGGGGCAGTGGCTGGCGATCGAACTGGTCGGTACCCACAGCAGTCGCGATCCCATCGGAACGTCTGTCCATTTGAAGGCAGGAGCGTATTCTTGCTGGCGGCAACTGGCCGGTGGGGGAAGCTACCTTTCCACCCACGAGAAAGTCCTTTGGCTTTCGGTTCCAGACCCGGCCCCAACGGAAGGTTGGCTGGAAGTTCGCTGGCCGTCGGGAACCGATCAGTCGGTGCGTATCGACCGATGGAATCAGCGACTCTTGGTTGTCGAAACCGCACAACAGCAGGAACCATCGAAGCCAGAGAAATCCAAGTGACTAGCTCGGTCTGGTTAGAGGCTGAGCATGACGGCGTCTTCACCAACGTCTTCGCCTAGATCGTGCCCGTAGAAAAGACGACCCACCGTCTTGGAAGCCATCAAGAGGTAGTTTCTTCGAAAACGGCTCTCGTCGACCTCGGTCGCCGGCATGCCACTCTTGGGAAAGGTGTACGTACCCAATTGCTTGGCGTAGACCTCTTTGCCTCCCGACTCCATCTCATACACCTTCACCGATAGATCCGACTTGCCTCGGTAAAGCGTCTGACCTTCCCTCAGCTTCAGGTTCTGCATCTCGACCACCAAGACGTAATCGACCTTCAGCCCTCTTCCCAGTTCAGCAAAGCCCTTCGATTCGATCGAATCGGTGGCGTTCCATTGGTCGATTGCTTCCTGGCTGACTAACTCCACATCTTTAATCTTCTGCTCGAACAAGACCCGCAGATTGCGAGCCATCAGAATCCCATTCGCATCGGCTCCTATCCCTTCGTCGGTGGCACAAACCACCGCCACCTTTTTTCCTTTGAACTTCCCGAACTCCGGTGGCACGTCGTAGCCGCGAAAGGCATTGATCAGGTTCGCCGTTAGCTTGACGCAACCCAACTGAGGCACCAACAGGGCAGGGATCAAAAGGAGAGCAAAAAGAGTCCCGTTGGTACGCCCTGCGATCGCACTGTGCATGATGCCATCCTTGGCAGAATACGCGAGAGATTCGTCGCGCCCGGACCACGGGTGACCTCCCCGTAGGTGGCTTTTCAACTCACGACGCGGCGGATCATAGGGGGGGAAGAGCGTGGTAGGAAGAGCAATTCTGCTTGGGATCAAGGGCTGGAGGACTGGCGGCCCATCGCCGGAGGAACCAGGGTCACGGATCGATCGCTGCTGCACCTGCCTCGCATCCAAAAGCGGGAGGCTGCAGCCGATTGCGGGGCAGGCCATTGGCCATCGGGCATTGAGCAGGGGGCATTGAGCTGGGGGCAGTGGGTACCCAGCCTGGAATGCTAGCAGCAACCCTTTAGGTTGGAGAGCCTCCATGGAATGGGTTGGTCCAAATGTTCGAGCGAGGGCGTCAGGGGAGCTTCGCACTGCCTAGTACGGTCGGCTAAAGAATGCGATCGACCCGCTGGAAGCCATCCGGCAACCGCGAAGGGGCGCAGGCAGCATCGATCAGCCAATGGAGTTCCTCGCGCGGGGCGATCTGCTGGGTGGGATAGAGCATCAGATCGCGAGGTCCGTTCCAGCTGGCCTCGAGCGCCTGACGTTTGGAGGCGCCACAAACCAGGAAGGCGATGCGAGCCGCATCGAGGAACAGTGGCAGTGTCATGCTGATTCGATTGCACCCCATCCGCTCCACCCATGTGGCAACCACCCCCTGCTGACGCTCTCTCAGGGCGATGTTGCCTGGAAAGAGGGAGGCGGTATGTCCATCATCGCCAAGGCCTAGCAGCACCAAGTCCAACCTCGGCCATGGTCCAGCCTCGGACAGGCAGTGATTCCGCTGGCCATACTCTTCAAGCACCGCAGCATAGCGCTGGGCCGACTGCACCGGATCTCCTGCGACGTAGGGGACCGCGTACAAGGTGGGTCGTTCACCCGGCCAACCTTCCAGCAGCGATTGCCGCACCATCCGCTCATTGCTGTCGGGATGGTCGGGGGGCACCGTCCGTTCATCCCCAAGGAACAGATCGATTCGACCTCCCTCCAGCTGGCCCTCGGGAAGATCCCGCATCATCTCATAGAGTCGCCTGGGGGTGGAACCTCCTGCCAGGGCCAGCGAACAGCGTGGCTGGGTGGCAAGAATTCTCCGCATGTTGCTCAACACCCAACCCAAAGCGGCTTCCGCCACCTGCTCGGCATCTGGCCGTTCGGTCACCCAAATCGTCATCGTGCAGGCTCTCCCGTAAAATCGAGCTTGGGGCCCCGAGTCCATCGACAAGCATCCTACCGCATCCTCCGGAAGAAGAATTCTCTTTTTCCAGCTTGTGAGCGCGGAACTGCAGTACAAAATAGGGGTTCTCCACAGAGAGAAGGCTTCGCCCTCCAATCGGTAATTCCAGGCTGTTGGCGAGGAAATGACTATGGTTTTCCGAGCGGACGTGATCGGTTATGGCCTTCCGCGCAGCAGACGGAACTGGTGGTTTTCGCTGCTGCTTTTTGGCTTGTTGATGGGCGGCCCGTTGCTCTGGGGGCAAGATCCCCTTCCTGGCGCCCCACCGAACGAATCTTCGGATTCTGCGATGCGCGGATCGCAGCGGAATGTGATCTTTTTCGAGTCGAAGATTCGGCCGTTGCTGGCCAAGCACTGCTATGAGTGCCACAGCGAGCCAGCGGGAAAGGTTGAAGGTGGTCTGCGCGTCGACACTGCGGCCGGGCTTCGACGAGGCGGGGCGGGGGGGCCCGCAGTGGTCCCAGGCAAGCCTTCTCAAAGTCGACTGATGCAGGCAGTTCGATACGACGACCCGAACCTGCAGATGCCACCCGAAGAGCATGGGGGGAAGATCACAGAAGAAGCGATCGCGACATTGGAAAAATGGATTCTGGCAGGTGCTTTCGACCCGCGTGGTCCTGCGTCATGGGAAGAGCCGGTGCCGGCTACCGACTGGTGGGCTTTTCAGCCACTGCCCGCCAATCGCCCGGCACCACCGCAAGTGGAGAATGCTGCTTGGTGCTATGATCCGATCGATCAGTTCATCGCCTTGGCGCATCAAAGCAAAGGGCTGGTACCGGTTGGCGATGCGGCACCCGAAGCGCTGATGCGGCGCGTCGCCTTTGATCTGACCGGGCTGCCACCAAGCGAAGAGGATCTCCGCTGGTTCCAACACCAGCAAGAACATCTGGGCAGTTTTCAAGAGGCCTATGTCGCCTGGGTCGACCGATTGCTTGATTCTCGCGACTTTGCGATTCACTTCGGCAGACACTGGCTGGATGTGGCGCGATTTGGCGAGTCGACAGGGAAGGAAATCAACGTCTCGTTTCCGCACGCTTGGCGTTACCGTGACTGGGTTATCGACGCGATCGATCAGGAACTCCCCTACGACCAGTTTCTCCGCGAGCAGGTAGCTGGCGATCTGCTGGAATCATCGGATTCCGGCGACCAGGTGCGGCGGACGATTGCGACGGGTTTTCTGGCGATCGGCCCCAAGTCGATCAATGAACCCAATCCACAGCAATTCCAATTGGATCTGGCCGACGAACAGATCGATGCTACCTTTCAAGCCACCATGGCGCTGACGGTCGCCTGCGCCCGCTGCCATGACCACCTCTTCGATCCGATCACGCAGCGCGATTACACCGCCATCGCCGGGATCTTTCTGTCGACGGAAACCTTGTACGGGACAGCCTCCGGAGGGGTGAACAATCGCAATGGCGCCAAGCTGGCTCAGCTTCCCGCTGAGGTTCCCAGCGCCCTGATGGATCTGGATCCCGAACGAATTCAAGGGATGAAGGAGCGGTTGACGCGATTGACAGAGGAGCGAAACAGCCTGATTCGTCAGCGGATCGAGGCGAATCGAAAGGGAGGGGACAACAACGCCATCAATCCTCGGATTCTGGCGCTGGCCACCGAGATCGCCGACGCAGAGGCAGAACTTGAGAACTATCGAGACGATGGGAGCGCAGTGGGCCTAGCGATGGCGGTTCGGGACAAGCCTTTATCGATGCGCCCGATCGATCGTCGGCTGCAGTTGCGGCGAGGAGGATTCGATACGATTGGCGAGAGCCCGCTTTTCATCCGCGGAGAACTGGCGAAAGCCGGCGACAAGATCCCGCGATCGGTTCCGCGACTTTTCGGCGATGCGAAACGGTATCCAATTCCCAGCGACACCAGCGGACGACTGCAACTAGCCGACTGGATCATCTCACCTGACAATCCGATGACGGCTCGCGTCGCAGTCAACCGGATTTGGTATTGGCTCTTTGGACAAGGTCTAGTGACCAGTCTCGACAACTTTGGAACGACGGGAGACCATCCCTCGCATCCCGAGCTTCTGGATGCGCTGGCGATCGACTTTCGCGATGGTGGATGGAATCTGAAAGCAATGGTGCGACGGATCGTCACCAGCCACACCTACCAGTTGGCCGCTGAGCATCGGGTAGAGAATTTCCAGATCGATCCGGACAATCGGTTGTTGTGGCGAGCCAACCGGAAGCGGTTGACCGCCGAAGCGATTCGCGATTCGATCCTCTCGGTGGCGGGAATCCAGATGACGGTTCCCGAGAACGGATCGGTGGTGGCTGCCGCTGGGGATGGTCCGATCGGAGCCCCCAGGCGATCTGGATTGAGGGAGGAGCAGATCGTTCAGGCAGATGGGCCCTATCGATCGATCTATCTTCCCAATCCCCGCGGGCTGCTTCCCGAAATTCTCGAAGTCTTTGACATGCCCGATGGAACGATCGTGCAGACAGCCCGGGAGGTAACCAACGTCCCCACCCAATCCCTATTCCTGCTCAACAGTCGCTTCGCCATCCGTCACGCCAAAAAGGGAGCACAGCGCCTTCTGGAGGCATTTCCTGGGGATCGAGCCACCGATGCGTTTGGCGAACGTCTGGAACTTGCGTACCGATGGTCACTCTCCCGCAAGCCCACGGCATCCGAGGCGAGGTCGGCCAGAGAGCTTTTGAGTACCAGTAGGGACGATCCGCTGTCCGCCTGGACGTTGCTGGTCCAAGGGCTGATGGCCACTGCGGAATTCCGATATCTCGATTGATCGAACGCAAGGGAGTCACACATGTCGCTTTGTCATCAAAGGCAATGGCTTAGCAGTCGACGCCAGATGCTCCAGCACACTTCGCTCGGTTTCGGCTGGATGGCTCTGCAAGGACTTCTGGCTCGATCCGCTCACGCGTCACCAGCATGCCATTCTTCGAAGGCTAGGACCGCCAAGCGAGTTCTGTTTCTTTGCATGCGCGGTGGTCCTTCGCATGTCGACACGTTCGACCACAAACCAGCGCTCGATCGCGATGACGGAAAATCGGGACCGCGTCCTGGCAGCCGGTTGATGCGGAGTCCATGGAGTTTCCAGCAGCATGGAGAGAGCGGTCTTTGGATGTCGGAGTTGTTTCCACAACTGGCCCATCATGCCGATAAGCTTTGCATGATCCATTCGATGCAGACCGATGTACCGGCTCATCCCCAGGCGATGGTCCGGCTGCATACAGGAACTAGCCAGTTCGTCCGGCCATCGATGGGTGCCTGGGTCCTGTATGGATTGGGAAGCGCCAACGAAAACCTTCCTGGATTCGTCAGCATCTCGCCCCCGGCCAATGGTGGAGCATCGATGGTTGGATCGGCATTTCTACCGGCGGCCTTCCAGGGGACGCGACTGGGCAATGATGGCCGGACTTTTGATTCGGCCACTCTACCCAATCTGACCTCACTGCGTTCTCGTCGCGCCCAGCGTCAACAGCTCGACTACATCCAGTCGCTCAATCGGCAGAAGTTGGCGCGGTCCGAGGGACAGCCAGAGGTGGAAGGGGTCATCGAATCGTACGAACTGGCATTTCGAATGCAAAGCGACATGCCCAAGGTGCTCGACCTGGGACAGGAAACCGAAACGACGCTGGCGCGTTATGGCGCTGATCAGGGACCCACCAGCGCGTTCGGCAGAAAGTGTCTGCTGGCTAGAAGATTGCTGGAAGAAGGGGTTCGTTTCGTCGAGATCAGCCATGGGAACTGGGATCAGCATCAACAGCTTCGGAACGCCCTGGCGGGCAACTGCCGCGCCATCGACCGGCCGATCGCTGGACTTCTTGAGGATCTGGAAAGTCGCGGGATGCTGGAAGACACGCTGGTGGTGTGGAGCGGCGAATTCGGAAGAACCCCGTATGCACAAGGGAACGATGGGCGCGACCACAACCATAAGGCATTCACCCTCTGGATGGCTGGTGGACCCGTTCGCCAAGGCTTCTCATACGGAAGCAGTGGGGAGCATGGGATTGAGGCGACCGAGAATCCGGTTCCCGTCGTCGACTTCCATGCCACCCTACTGGCCCTTCTGGGGATCGATCATGAACAGCTGACTTACAACCATGCCGGTCGTGACTTTCGGTTGACGGATGTCGCTGGACGCGTCGTTCGTGAGGTGATGGCCTAAAGAGGCAGCTCTCGGGCCAGAAGTCGATTCCCATGAACCACTCGCGCCGCGGCCGGCTCCACAACAACTGGTCGGGTGAAGTCAACCGGATCGATTCTCGCTTTCGCTAAAGGCAACCAAGTCGGAGGACCAGGCCGCGTTTGCCTATCCGTTCTCGTCTCTCCCATTGGACAGATCGCGCCGCAAGTCGGGCGACTTGGGAGGTCCAAAAATCCACTTGGCCAGGATCCGCAAACCGGGAACCCGGTACGCCCATTCCTCTTTCTCGATATCCAGAAGATCTGTCGATATGGCCAAGTGCGGAAAAATGGTTGTCAGGGGGAGGTAGAGGCACGTTACCGCCGCGAAGAATATCGCGATCCCCTCCCGGTCCCACCCCGGGATCAGTGCGATCAAAAAAAAGATCGTCAAGGTAGCGATGAACGCGGTCAGCATGTGGCGAGCGATCTGTGGGAGGAGAACCATACCCCAGACCCGGGACCAAGGGACCGCCGCCCCATAAGCCAGCAGCAGGGGTCCCTGACCATTTAGCCCCAAGCTGTAGGAGGCAGCATGGATCCAGACCGCCAAGGCCAACCAGATCAGACAGATGCGGCGGTGGAAAACAAAGAGAAGCGCAAGGCCATAAAAGAGGACCGACACCCAATCGACCAGCTCACCCATCTGCCAGACTAGCGGCACCCAACTGTTGGCCGATTGGCCTGACGGATTCCATCGCATCGTCCCGAGCTGATTCAGGAAGACTTCCGTTGCGAGGCCACGCTGGCCGCTATCCAGCCACCCTTGCGACCACTGCGCATAGCCTCGCATCGTCATCCAGATTCCACCCATCAGCACACACATACCGATCGACCATCCCGGAAACCTCGCTTCCCGGAGCTCGCCGGCTTGCTCATACCGAGGCCCTTCCCAGGCACAGGTCGCCATCACCATCGCGATCGCCGGAAGAAGAAAGTCGATCCATCTTCCGGTCCATGCGAAATCGATCGATAGAAGAAGAGTCGATCCTGCAGCAATCACCCAGGAGGACCATCGGGTCGACAAACCGCTGCAAAGCACCAGCGCCGCCAGGACTACGATCGATTCGATCACAACCAAAAGGCCATCCGCAGGGAGCGATGGAAAAAGAGCCGCCAGGGATTCACGAGGCGAGAATTGAATCGGCCCCAGAGAATTACCCCAATGGGTAACTGGACTACCCAGGAGCAGATAGATCGAGAAGAGGACTCGATAGATTTCGAGATCTTTCCGGTCGACCTCCCAGTGACGGAACCATCGATCAACGAATGGGGGCATCAAACACCTCCAGCACCTGAAGACGCTCCAGTGGCTCCAGGTCCCAAACGCGGTATCGCACCCACTCGACCTCGACCTTTTCCAAATCCTCGCGTTCCAGCAGTTCCTGGACGCGATCCCTGAACCAATACCAGATTGCCTTGCGATTTCCCCAACGCTGTTCTGCAGCGCGATAGCCAGGGAACCAGGTAGCCGGAGACTGCTTGATCTCCTCCTCCAGTCGTTCCCGCCATCGCTCGGGGGATCCACCAACATCCGGCCGAAGAAAATCGATCGAAGCCATCAGATATCGGGGAGGGAGATCCGGAAGTAGCTCCTGCGGCAGCAGCTCCTCCTTCGTCCCGTCGAAGAAATGGACGCGAAAAATCGGGAGATCGATCGTGTTGCCGGCCTCTGGAGCCACCCTCCCGGAATTCCACGAAGGAGCTTTCGCGGGTCGCTGGTGATCAAGCCAAGCGGCGGCAATGAGCGAAAAACTCAAGAGGACAGCCGCAACCATGCGAGCGCGCAACGCACTTCTCCCTTGCGATGACTCTGGCTGGCCACCACCCCAGCACTTTTCAGTCGTAAAACCGGCAAACCCCTGGCTCCCACGCGACCACCCACCCAAATGTGGAGGTCATTATAACTGATTGAAGGCATAACGCAAAATCAGACTTCGCTGACTGCGACTTGGTAGGCATCCAAAGAAGTGAAAATGATTCGATTTTCTCCGGAGGGAGTTGTATGTTGAGACGAGTCGAGGTGCAGGGGCGGACGATCGTGATTGCAGGAAATTGATCATGCTGCGGTTGCTGGGGACTCCGAGAACGGTGTGCGATCGGATTTCCCGGCGCGAGATTCTGAGAGTGGGTGGAGCAGGTTGGATGGCAGGCTGCCTTCCCCACCTACTTGGGGCTGGCTCGACGCCACCCAATGGAACACCCAAAGCAAAATCGGTGATCTTCCTGTTGCTGTTTGGAGGCCCCAGTCAACTGGAGACCTTCGACATGAAACCCGATGCGCCGGAGAAGATTCGCGGGCCATTTCGGCCCATTGCCAGCCGAACGCCGGAACTGAGGATTTGCGAGCATCTCCCCAAGTTGGCTGCGATCAGCGACAAGTATCGCGTCGTTCGCACCATGTCGCATTCCTGGAACGATCACAGCGGTGGCGCCCACTACATTCAGACCGGCCATCGCTGGCATGTCCCGATCGGTGCTGGATTCAGCCCAACGCCCAACGACTGGCCCTCCATGGGATCGGTGATCGACCATCAACACCAGATCCACACCGATGCCGCTCGGAAAAAACTCCCCAGCTACATGGTGATCCCCAATTCGCTGGGCCGCCTTCAGGAGCAAGGTCAGTACCCCAGACCGGGAGAACATGCCGGATGGCTGGGTGCCAGGTACCAGCCGTTGACCACGCGCATCGAGAAGCGAGATCTTCAGGACAACCCTTACTGGCGTCCTTGCACCGACCAGGAACTCCAGTTTCGCATCCAGGGCATGGCGCCTCAAGACGGTTTGACGATCGATCGATGGCACCAGCGTAGTCAACTTCTTGATCAACTCAATCGTCAGCGTCGCGCACTAGACCAACTCGATCGCCAAGCCCCATTGGATGCACTGCGTCAACGCGCGATGGATCTGGTGACTAGTCCCGAAGTGATTCAGGCGCTCGATCTGAGTGGCGAACCGGCTGAGCTCCGCGATCTTTACGGCCGCCATCTGTTTGGTCAGTCCACGCTGATGGCGAGGCGTTTGGTGGAAGCCGGAGTCCGTTACGTTACGGTTCACTACGACTGCGTCGATGGCTACAGCTGGGATTCGCACCAACATAGTGAGGATGTCCGAAAGCACCTTCTGCCCACATTCGATCAATCCCTTTCGGCTCTTTTGATCGATCTCGAACAGCGCGGATTGCTCGATGAAACCCTGGTCATCGCAACCGGTGAAATGGGTCGCACACCGACTGCCAACGCGCAGTGGGGGCGGGACCACTGGAGCACCCTGTTTTCAGCCGTCTTTGCCGGTGCAGGAATTCCCGGTGGATCCTGCTTGGGCCGATCCGACGCCGATGCCGCCTACCCGATCGATGCACCTGTCTCTCCGGAAGATCTCGCCGCCACCATCTACCAAGCTCTTGGCATCGACCCAAATCTTCGTCTGCTCAATGCCGAAAACCGCCCCACACCGATCGTCGATGGTGGCAGGCCGATCGACGCGCTTTGGTCCTGAACCTGCTTCCCGAAGCGTCGCGGCACGCCCACCTGCCCGGTTGCCCACCTGCCCGGTTGCTCCGCCGGCCAAATCCTCTGGAATCGATGAAGCCAAAGTTCGTGCCTCGCCCTCGATGCGATCTACCCTACCTACCCCATTTCCCTCCTTTTCCAGCAGTGGCCTGCCTGTGGATAAACCGGTGGAAAACCTCTGCATTCCGTGATTGAATCGCTGCTTGCAGAAGGCTTATATTGGATTTCCATTCGAAGGAATCCTCACCCCTCCTTCGATTCATCCCACCGGACGAGGATTCGACGAGATGAACCTATTCATGAGTCCCAACCAGATGCTCTGGGTCGCCTGTATTTGGCTGGTTGCTGTAGGCAGTTGGGCTCATGGTGCCACGCTCTCCAACGGTGACCTCACGGTCCAGTTCAACTCCAACGGCTCCTTGAAGGATGTGGCGGTGCAGGGCAGATCCTATTTTCTACCGGGCGACCCGCCGATCGGCTGGGGATTTCTCAGCAGCGAAACGGGCTTTGGCAAGCAGAATGCCAACATGGGCTATAACGACTTCTCGACCACTTCGTCGGGAGTCACTGGAAGTAGCTTTGTCTGGCAGGGGAGTAACGGAAGCCTATCGATTCAGATCACGTATTCCTTGGTTTCTTCAAGCACGCTTCGGATCGTTACCGACGTTCGCAACGACAGCCTCACCCAATCCATCGACTACACCTACTTCCATGCAGGCGATCCTGACGTTGGCTTCAGTGCCAGTTCCACCTTCGATACCTTCAACGATGTCCAGGCAGGCATGGCAAGCGCATCGTTTGGAGGCGACTGGGTTGAGTTTCGATCGAGCGATCCGCTGGCGGTCTTCAGTTTTCTGGAGTTTGCGATCGACGTCACCGGTGAGCCGCAATTGGACTACCAGGTCAGCAATCCGTACGATCCCAACATCACGCTAGACGATTTTGGGATGATGATTGCCTGGCAGAAGACGCTGGCCCCTGGGGCATCGGCCGTGCATCGGTTGGACATCGTAGTGCCCTCGACTGCCATGGTGCCCGAACCGACCAGCCTTGCCCTATGGAGTATCCCACTGGGGGCTGCAGGTTGGCGTCGATGGCGCCGGAGCCCCGCGAGAAGTTGCTGCGGTTAGGTTGATTAGGGACTTGTCGGCGAACATCCTGGCAACAGTCGGTCGACGCTCCTTTGGGGATCACATCACTTCGGGATATTCCCAAACCGACTGATAGACCCCTTGGCGTTCGACATGCTCCATGAGCCTCCCAAAGAAGGGATCGCAGGTCACGGTGGCGCTGTCGCCAATCAGCACTAGCAATCTCCTGGCCCTGGTGATGGCGACGTTCATGCGGCGCGTGTCGGCGAGGAAGCCGATTTCCCCGCTGTTATTGCTGCGCACCATGCTAATGAGGATCGCTTCCTTTTCCCGACCCTGAAATCCATCGACCGTATCGACTTCGATTCCCAGGGAGGACAGACGCTGGCGCAGCAAGCGGACTTGGGCTGCATAGGGAGCGATGATGGCCAGCGCATCGGGAGCGTTACCCGCTTCCATCCATTGTCGGGCCAGCCAGGCAACCAGATCGGCTTCCTTGCGGTTCATCCGGCTCTCTCCATCCGGCTCCTGCTCTTCCTCCCACCCCGCCCCTGCCGTATCGATCCATCGCAAGGGGCTTTCCGTCCAGGCCAGTGGGGTGATCCCGGCCAGATCGTTCAGGGTGTGGCTGGCCACCGAGGGGTCCGCCGTGAGGCTTCCATCATAAAATTCTTGCGATGAGAAGCTCATGATCGACTCATGCATCCGGTACTGGATGGTCAATCGTCGCGAGGCCTCAGGGCATACGTCGCGCACCAGCCTTTCCATGAGGCTGATGGAAAAACCTTCCTGGGCGGCCGGTTTGGAGAGAACAGTGGGTGGCAGTTGGCAATGGTCACCGGCCAGGACCAGCCGTTCCGCGCGCAGCATGCACGGCCAGCTCCCCGGCTCGGTGCTCTGACACGCTTCATCGATGACTGCCAGATCAAACCACCGCTCTCCAAGCACTTCGGGGTCGAAGGTGGTGGTGGCGCAGATCACGTCGGCGCGATCGAGAATCGATTCGATGATTTGTCTCTGCAGCAATTTGGCATCCTCGCGCAGTTGCCTGGCCTCGGCGCGATGCTGATGTTTCTGCCCCGGCATCGGCCGGCTTCGCGTCCATCGCTCCGCCTTCCGCATCGCTCGCTCGGCATCCCGCATCAACTGGTGCACGATCTCGTTGGCAGGATCTTCTTGGGCAAGGGCATCCAGCGTATGTTGCTGGAGGATCGGTGCCACGCGCGCAGGGTGTCCAATGCGGACCGCTTCCAGTCCGCACCCCACCAGCTCCTCCAGCAAGTGGTCGACGGCGGTGTTGCTGGGAGCGCAGGCGAGCACCTTCTGCCCCTGCAGAACCGATTGGCGGATCACTTCGACGACGGTGGTCGTCTTTCCGGTGCCAGGTGGGCCATGGAGAATCGCCAAGTCCCTGGCCATCATGGCAAACTGAACCGCTTCGCGTTGCGATGGATTGCAGTGGGGGGCAATCTCTAGTGGCCGAAGCAATGGATCGAATCGGACCGGCCGTTGGCCCAGTAGGATGTCGCGAAGCTGTGCCGACCGCCCTCGAATCTGTTCGATCTGCCGCAACGCTGCCAATTGGCGAGATCGAGTCACTTCGTCGGCGGAATGATCAAGCCGATATCGGGGTGCGTCCGGCCATTCCTCGCATGCAACCTGAATCGTTCGCGGATCTTTCTGGCTAACCACCCCGAAACAGCTCGACTCCTCCGATGGGTCATCCACCGAGAGAATCACGGGAGAACCGACTCGCAGACGCGTCCAGGGCAATTCAGCACCCTTGGTCCGCTTGGAAAAGCGAAGCAGAAAGCGTCCTCCCAGCCCCGGTTGGCTGTCGACCAGTACCAGATCCAGGAGCGTCTCTCCGGTCTTTTCAGCGCGAGCGCTATTGCGGACTTTCATCCGCTGTGCCAGTCGCTCCCGCTCCGCCTCACCTTCCATCTCCAGCCAGCTTCGAAGCCTCTGAAAATGCTCCTTCAAATCAAGTCCCATGCCTGGCTGGCGATCCTTCCTCAAACGGCCTCACTTGAAATCGACCCGACAGCATCCCAGATCAAAACGATCGACCGAGGAGCGACCCTTGCCGGCAATCTCTCTAGAAAGCGAATAGATGATCGAACGCCCCTGCCGCTGGCTGGCCACCAAGCCTCGCAGCCTGAGCACCTTGAGATGATGCGAGACGTTTCCGATCTCCTTATCCAGCAGAGCCGACAGATCAGTCACGCTCTGAGGTCGCTCCCGAAGCGCCCGCAGGATCATCAGGCGATCCGGATCCGCCATCGCGGAAAGCAATTCAGCGCATCGCTCCGCTTTCTGCTGCTCTTGCATGTCGCGTCGACCCCCTCAGTTGCTGACAATCCGATGATCGTTAGAATTTCTTGCTGCTGCGATCTCCCTGCTACTGTACGCGATCGCGCGACAAAAACCCAGTCCGCGGCCGAAAAGCCGGGGTGCGTCTGGAGTGGCAAGCAAGCCAAGAGATACCAACTTCCACAGGAAACACGCGATGTCTGGCGATCCTCGCTTCATCATGGTAGGTGGCTTTCTCGGGGCCGGTAAAACCACCACCATCGCTCGTTTGGCTCGCCACTATCAGGAGCAAGGCAAACGCGTGGCGATCGTCACCAACGATCAAGCCACCGACTTGGTCGACACGCTGATGCTTCGGTCTCAGGGCTACCAAGTGGGGGAAGTCGCTGGTTCGTGCTTCTGCTGCAACTTCGACGAGCTGACGCGCACCGTCGAACGGCTGGGAGTCGACCAACTCCCTGAAGTGGTTTTGGCCGAACCAGTCGGCAGCTGCACCGATCTGGTGGCAACGGTCCTCAGACCTCTTCAGCAGGTCTACCAGCGGCCGCTGGAAATCGCCCCCTTCGGCGTCATCATCAAGCCGACTCACGGCAGAAAGATCTTGCAAAACCCAGAGGGTGGTGGATTCTCCCCGCAAGCCGAGTACATCTTCCGCAAACAGCTCGAAGAGTCCGATTTCATTCTGATCAATCGCATCGATGAACTTTCGCAAGAGCATGCCGACGCGCTGCGAATGTTGATCGAAGAACATTTCCCCGGCCGCCCCATCCTTCCTCTTTCCGCCCGCACCGGCCAGGGCTTTCTGCAATTGATGGAACTGCTCAGCAAGCCTCGCACCCAGCGGGCCGACACCATGGATCTTGATTACGATCTCTATGCTGAAGGGGAATCCCACCTGGGCTGGCTCAATTGCCAGCTGGAAGCGATTTTCCCCAAACCACTCGAGGTCGACCTCTGGCTGGTCGGGCTCCTGGATGCAATCGCCCATGAGTGTCGGCAGCAGGAAGCCCCGATCGCTCACCTAAAAGCCATCGCCCTTGGGGAAGGGATCCACTCGGTCGCCAACGTCATCGATAAGGATCACCCCCCCCAACTGTCGCTTGCAAGTCGGCGCGCGGCGAGCCAAGTTTCGCTGGTGATCAATGCCCGAGTCGCGATCGCTCCCGATGCACTCACTCAGATCGTCCAATCCGCCCTCCAGAAAGCCGCTCCACCAGAGACCCGCATCGATCGACAGCAGTGGCAGAGCTTTCGACCTGGCCGTCCAGTGCCAACGCATCGAATCACCTGAAATAAAGACGCTACGGTAGCTTTTGCTCCCCCACATGCTCATGCCCGTACTCGGGCTCGGGCTGCAATGGAACGTTTGGTTTTGGTGTGTTCGCGGTCGAGTCGACTGGGCTATCAGGCATTGTGAATAGTCACAGTCGATCCCCATCAGCAAGTCCTTTGGCCTGCCGACCGGCTCACACACCCTACGGCGCTCGCACTCGGGCTCGTGCTCGTACTCATGCTCGTACTCGGGCTCGGGCTGCAATGGAACGTTTGGTTCTTGATGGATCTGCATCGAAGAAATCACTGCATGTGCATTGCCGAGAAAACATTCTGCATCGGATCGGTGAAATGAGGATCGGCCATGGCCTACATCTCGCGTCATTGGCCCTGCTATGATGAGAGGCTGTCGCATCGAGAGCCACGAGGGTATCGGATTGTCAATGCTCTCGATCGCTATCGGTTGATGAACGTCTTCCCACGTCCCGCTCTGGAGACCTCCTGATGACGCGCCTGGTGCTCCCGATCGTCCTCGGATGCCTGATGCTGAGTTCCTCACCTTTTCTTTGCGCGCAGGAACCTGGTTCCATCCAGGCGCGGCCGCTCTTTAACGGTGTCGATCTAACCGGCTGGGTTCGCGTCAATACGCCCGAAGAGACATGGAGCGTCCAGGAAGGCATGCTGGTCTGCTCGGGGAAACCGATTGGAGAGCTTCGCACCGACCGGATGTATCAGAATTTTGTTTTGGAAGTGGAATGGCGGCATCTGGTTGCTGGGGGAAATGCAGGAATCTTCTTGTGGTCCGATGACATCACGGCTCGTGGCCAGCCATTCCATCGCGGCATCGAGGTGCAGGTGTTGGAACATGCCTATGGGAACACCGACAGCTACACCACCCATGGCGATATCTTCCCGATTCACGGCGCCAAGATGGTGCCGCGCAACGGACGCGGTGGTGATCGCGCTTTTCCGACGGAGAGTCGCGCGCTGCCAAGCCCCCAGTGGAATCACTATCGCATCACCTGCCAGGATGGATCGGTGGCCCTGGAAGTCAACGGCAAAGAAGTCACCCGCGGCGATCAGTGCTCGCCCCGCAAAGGCTACATTTGCCTGGAGTCGGAAGGTGGGGTGGTGCACTACCGCAATCTGAAGATCCAGGAGCTCCCGGATACGCCGGTGGAACCGCACATGGTGGCGATCGCCGATCGCGGCTTTCAGTCACTCTACTCAGGACTCGACCTGCGTGGTTGGAAGCAGGCGGTCGGCTCCGGCCTATGGAAACCAAGCGACTGGGTATTGCGGTTCGAGGGTCAGGCGGATCAGAGCGAATCGCTGATCACCGAGCGAATGTTCGAGCCGGGGAGATGGATCTGCGACTTCCAGTTGCCAGAAGCCGACTCCCAATTGCGATGGCAGTGGGGTGACGACGAGTCTCCCATCTTCCGCATCGCCACCGACCTTCCCGAAGTCACTGCCGCATTGGTGAAACCAGGCGCATGGAACCGCTTGGAAGTCGCAGCTAGCGACGATCAGATCGTCGCCTGGATCAACGGTAAGGAGGTCGTTCGGCAACCTGCCAAGATCGATCGCCCCTTCCCTTGGAAGCTTCTGCCTCGCGGCAAGGTGTCTCTGGCCAACCTCTACTACTCCGAACGCACCGGGTCGCTCGATGCAACCGCCACCCGCTGACCGGTGAGCTTTCAGACGGGAAGGAACTGACTGAGATACCGGAAGCTCTGCTCCAGCGCCGCAATGCGATCCTCCAGCGATCCCTCGTAGGCTCGATCCTCGACTTCGACACAGACCGGCCCTCGGTACCCGCTTTCCAGTAGGACCGAAAAGAATTGGCCCCAGTCGATATCTCCCAAGCCTGGCAACTTGGGGCTGTGGTACTCCAGGGGATGAGCGAGGATACCTACCTCATGGAGACGCCTACGATCGACTCGCACATCCTTGGCATGCACATGGAACATGCGATCCTTGAAGTCCTCCATCGGTCGCAGGTAGTCCATCTGTTGCCAGACCATGTGGGAGGGATCGTAGTTGAGCCCTAGAGAGGAACTCTTCAGCGCGTCGAACAGCTTGCGCCAGATCGCGGGGGATACCGCTAGGTTTTTTCCCCCGGGCCACTCGTCCGCAGTGAACGACATCGGGCAGTTCTCGATTCCAATCTTCACCCCCAGCGACTCTGCCTGGGCCACCAGGGGCCTCCAGACTTCGACCATCCGAGGCCAATTGTCCGCGACGCTCTTCGTCCAATCGCGACCGATGAAGGTATTGACCTTCCCAAGGCTCAGTTTGGAGGCCGCATCGATCACCTTCCCCAGATGCTCGATCGCTTTTGCCGACTCCTGAGCATCTGGCGATAGACAATTGGGATAGTAGCCAAGGGCGCTGATCGCCACCTTGGATTCCGTTTGCAGTCGCTGGACCTCGCGGCATGCCACCGCATCCAGGCGGTCGACATCCAGGTGCGTCACTCCCGCATACCGGCGGTCGGCCTTGCTGGGAGGCCAGCACATCACCTCCACGCATCGGTATCCAATCCTAGCCGCCAGGGAGAGCACCTCTTCCAACGACAGTTCTGGAACAATCGCCGATGCAAATCCTAGCGCGATCACCTGACTCTCCCGAATTGCTGTTTTTTAGTCGCTTCGATCAGGCGATCAACTCGTTCACCACGCGACACGGTTCAACCCCAGTCAGCTTGGCATCCAGCCCCTGCACTTTGACGGTCAGTCGCATGTGATCGATTCCCATCAGATGGAGCAGCGTGGCATGGATATCGTGGACCGAGACTCGATTTTCCACTGCGTGGTAGCCGAATTCGTCGGTCGATCCGTAGGAGAATCCCGGCTTGAATCCGCCTCCAGCAAACCACATGGTGAAACCGGCCAGGTGGTGATCGCGACCATCTCCCTGTGCCATCGGAGTTCGACCAAACTCCGAACCGAACACGATGATCGTATCCTTCAGCATGTCCCGATCGCGAAGATCCTGGATCAGCGCTGCTGCACCGCGGTCGACTTCTTCCGCTGTTCCAGCCACATGTGCCTTGACCGCGCCATGATGATCCCAATCGCGATGGTACAGCTGGATGAAACGCACCCCCCGCTCGGCCATCCGTCGCGCCAGCAGGCAGTTGGAGGCAAACGATCCATCCCCACCCTTGGTGCCATACCGCTCCAGCACATGCGCCGGCTCGTCGCTTAGATCCATCAACCCAGGAACGCTCGACTGCATCTTGAAGGCCAGCTCGTACTGGCTGATGCGGGTTTCGATCTCGGGGTCAGCGATCTGCTGTTGGCTGAGTCGATTCAGTTGCGCCGCCGCATCGACGACATCCCTCTGCCGTCCCAAATCGACGCCATCGGGACTGCGGACATAGAGCACCGGATCCCCGACACTGCGAAACTCGACACCCTGATATCGGCCGGGAAGAAATCCGGAATGCCACTGACGCGCGGCGATCGGCTGTCGCTGCCCGTACTTGCCCGTCGACACCATCACCACAAAGCCAGGCAGATCCTCCGATTCGGCTCCTATCCCATACAGCAACCAGCTGCCCATCGCAGGACGTCCCGCAATCATCGATCCGGTATTCATGAAGGTGTGAGCGGGGTCGTGGTTGATCGCATCGGTATGGAGCGAACGGACCATGCACATCTCATCGGCGCAATGCTGCCCAAGAAGAGGCCAGATCTCGCTGAACTCCTGGCCCGACTGTCCCCACTTCTTGAAAGGATGTTGTGGCGCAAAGCAGTTGAGCTTCTGTCCCTGCAACTGAGCGATCTGCTGCCCCTTGGTGACCGATTCGGGCATCGCCTGCCCATGCATTTCCGCCAGCTTTGGCTTGTAATCGAACGTATCCAGGTGGCTCATCCCGCCTGCCATGTAAAGCCAGATGATCCGTTTGGCGCGTGGCGCCAAATGGAATGGCTGGATGATCCCGCGACTAATCGCATCGGCAGGGGATGAAGCCCGAAGCCCTTCTAGCTGCCCCAGCGCCATCGCACCCAGACTAAGCCCACTGGACGCAAGAAAACTGCGCCGACCAATCGCTGAAGGTAGCAAGGGTAGCTGCATGGCACCACTCCTGGAAAGACCTGCCGGTTTCGCAAAGACCCTTCCATCATAACAGCCTACCGGTGGACTTTCTCCCCGACTTTCCTATCCGTTGCTCATCAAGCTAATCCTCCCCAGCCAGATAAGCCGGAAAGGCCTCTGAGGCGATCTCGGGAAGGTGCGACCAAGACGGCCTGAGCGAAGGAGGTACAACGCATCGCTTCGCAGCCGAATGAGATCAAACGACAAACAGACCTGAACCTATCGATCCCGGTCTGTTTTGTCGTCGATTCCTGGTGATGGTGCGAACGCCAAAGCCAGCGGCAGGTCCTTTTGAACTAAGGATTGCCAGGCAGGTTGAACTGACCAGGCCGGAAGGCACCTGGATCGATCCCAGGAGCTGCAGTCCCCTTTGGCTGGATCAGCTCATCCAACTGTGCCCTCAGCCGCTTGTACTCCTTGTCATTGATCACATAGAACCAATCGGCAAAACGAGCATTCAGTTCGGCGACCTTTTTCTTGGCCCCCTCCAAACGTTCGTTCCGGTCATCGATCAGCCGCTGGTTCTCTTTGGAGATCTTCTCTCGCGCCAGTTCCAACCGCTCCTTCTTCTCTGAATCGCTCAGCGGTACATCAGCCACTGGCTCTTGTGCTGCAACGGGATCCTGTGCCGCTGCAGGAACCTGAGCGTTGTCGGCTGGCTGAGCCACCTCACCAGCAGGAGGCTCCGCCTTCCCTTCTTCCGGAGGCTGGAAGCTGACCAGGCGAATGGCAGTGCGCTTCGCAGCAGCCTGACCATCGTCCTTGGCAGGTGGCTGCTCAGGTGCGGGAGGTTGTTCGGTTCCCTCGTTGGCTTCCGGCTTCGGCGGTGCGGCTGGCGCGGCGTCGTCGGCGGCAGTCACCGGTGCCCCGCCATCTGCAGCGGATGGTTGCGGTTCCGCCGCGGTTTCTGGAGTCGTTGCCGGTTCGCTTTGGGGCGGCTCTGGAACCGGTGGTGTTTCGGCCGGGGCGCCTTCGGCAGGTGCCGAAATCTGTGGACCGGCAGCAGCCGCCTTCTGCCTAGCCTCCATCTCCAACCACTGTTCGTAGGTCTCCGGGATCTGTTGCAACTGGGGACTGGGGAACTTCGATTCATCCAGCTTGGCAGTGACCAGCATGTAGCGATCGAGCGCCAAAGAACTCGCCTCCTGGGAATCTTCCTTCGCTGGCGCCTGGTCGCTGGCTTGCGCTTCGCGGGAATTCCCGAAACGGATCAGGTACTGGACGCCATCCCGGAGTCCCACCAGCAGTTCGCCACTGGAGGCATAAATTTCCGATCCGCCATCTTTACCCTTTTGAGGCACGAAGCCTTTTCGGACCAGCGCCACCACCGATTCCTTATCATCCAGCAAGGAAGACTCCACTTTGAGATCAGACGCCAAGCCCTTGGGCTTGCGCTGCACATCGACCAGCTTGAGGCTGTCGAGCGCGTTTTTCATTTCGTTCAGTTTGGTGCTGTTGAGCTGTTCGTTCTCGCCGATGACTCGGGGCGTGTCATTGGCACCCTGATAGGAGACGATGCGATCGGCAGACCACTTTCCATCGATGGTATTGAAGGAAAGGTCAGCATCGTAATTGGGGCTGAGCACCTGGCTTCCATCTTGCGAGGGAAGGATGGAGTAATCGCGAATTCCGATGGTCTGGATGTCGTTGCTGCTGAGCTTCAGCAGATCCGATTCGATCCATCGGGAGAAATCGGTCGACAGCGGATCGGTGTTGATCGCCACCGCGTAGATCGGATCCTGTCCGGGGATGCGCACAAAGCGTTGCCCTGGCTTGTCCTTGACCGGCTTGCCGATCAGCAGGTTGACGAGGTTATCCCCTTTTTCATCCTGCAGGCGCACCAGCAATCCGACTCCCTGATCCCCCGCCTGCAGCTTCTCTAGGTCGGGTTCCACCACTCCAAACAACGCATGCTCGTCCCGCCGCTCACTGACCACCTGAAGAACCTTCAGGTTGATGAAGGTGTTTGCCGCTTCGCTCATTTGAGCCGCTGCGTCGGCGGGGTAGCTGAAGTGGGAAGGGATCGTCCAGACCCCCGACTCGCGATCGCGAGTCACCTCGAAGTCAGAAACTTTACCTAGCTCCTCGTTGACCTTGACGATCTTCAGCGTCGAAGCGGCCAGGGGATCGTATTTATCAAAGAGATCCTTCCCGATGATTCCCTCGGTAGGACTTCGTCCGCTGTCGGCGGACCGAGGTGCCGTCAACCAAGCACCCAGTCCTAGCACGGCAGCCACGCCAGCGAAGATGGCAGTTTTCGTCGTTTCTTTCACTTGCCTTGACTCCCACGAAATGGATCTTTTCAGAAGGCGCCGTCCGGGCGGTGCCTCGTTGGATGGTTGGACCTTGCGCGTTGATCGCTCAGCGCAGCCGTGTCTTGGAAATCCCTTCTCTTTCTTTCAGTCGTCGGGAAACAAAGACGATGATGCCGACCAGGAGTGGAGGAATAGGAGGCAGAAAGACCGCCAGCATCTTGTAGCGGTTCTGGATACCGCGAATCTGCAGGTCTGCCTCTCGTCGAGCGTCCCCGATCTTCTTATCGCGATCCCGCTCCATCTGCTCCACCTTGACCGTCAGTTTGCGATTGAGCTGATCTTGTTTGAGTCGCAATTGGGTGAGGGCGTCGAGCAGTTCTCGTTGCTTGCCTGGATCGGTCGCTCCCTGCTTCTGCAGTTTCTGCACGCGTTCCTGAAAGTCGGTCACCGCCTTGGTGACTTCAGCCTCTGCCTCGCCGCGCGCCTGATCGAATTCCGATCGGAATTTCTCGCGGTTCTGCGCTTCGGCGAGTCTCGCTTCCTCCGATCTCATCTCCACCAGACGCAGCGTGCTGTGCTGCGGTTCGTGCCGACGCACCGATGCATAGGCAGGGTCTCCGGCCAGGATATCGACGCAGTTGAGGACAAAAGGGACATTCTGGAGACGGAAGTTGAAATCTTCAAACTGATCTGGGCGGTTGCGGATATCGACGAAGACCGAAAAGAGGCAGTCGGCATCGGCGACGTAGACCACTTGAACCGGCTTGCTGCCCCCTTCGGTGGCGCCGACCTGTTCGGTCGGCTGCTTGCCTCGAATCAACGCAGCGATCGTTTGTTCGCCACGTGCCTCCCCTTCCAGCAGTCGGATCCGCTGGGCGCTATCCTCGCCTCGCTGCATCAAGGGATCGAGCTTATCAAAGGAGATTCTCCCCGCGTTGATGCCGGTCTGAACCAGCGGCTGGAACTCGATATCGTCGCGCCCGTCCTCCTTGGCGACCGTTCCCGCATAGAGAAACAGCAGCTCGCGCAGCCCATTGCTGATTTCGCTGGCTGGCGAGAAAGCAGGCTGATCGCCAGGGGTTTCTTCGCGGATGAACAGCCACAGATCGTTCGCTTGATCGAGGTCAGCCAGAATCGGATAAGGGTTGTAGCGCTGCCAACAAAGATCCGGATGGATGCCATCGATCATTGGGGAGGGGACCCCTTCGATGCGAAGGCCCAGGGTTTTCCAGAGCGGCCGGATGTCTCCCTTGGGCTGAGGCGGTTGGCCCCCGAACATCCCACCCTGCTGCTGTTTCGGTTCTCCCGTTCCCGGGAACCCGAAGGTAACCGCCTTGGGATCTTCGAAAATCGCGGTCGGAATCCCCGACTTGACCGCATCGATGAAGTTCACCATCTGCTCGGGGGACAGACTGGAAGGCTGAACCGCAAGAAGCACATCGCACTGGCCGGCTGCGATCGCCGATGCCGGGTCGATGTCGACGATTTCATACTGCTTGGAGAGTTCGTTGATGATCGCTTGCTTGGGAAGTTGCTGGAAGTTGGCCATCGAAAAGCCGCCAGCCATTTGGGCATCGGTCTTGAGCACCCCTAGCTTCTTCCGGCTGGGCTTGGAAACGGTATTGAGCGATCGGATCAGTTCATATTCCACGGGCACACCCGATCCGAAGAAGGGGACCACCACTTTCTCCAGACCGCTGCGGAAGGCCACCCCGAGAATGACATTCTGATCGGACATCGTTCCCCGCTCCCGCACTCGGATCCGATTCGGAGTGATTCCATACTGTTCCTCGGCCAGCTTTGCCTCCTCGCTGATCGACTCCAGGTTGTCGTTGATCCGCACTTCCAAAGGCACCTTGTTCGCCTTGGCCACCGACTCGAACTCCTTCAGCATCGAGATCAGTTCGTACTTGGTCTTCGAATAGGCTTCAGGGACTTCGCCCGACAGATAGGCATCGACCACAATCGGTCGCTCAGGCTTCAGCCCCCGAATCATCTCCCGGGTTGTCGGGGAAATCGAACTGACGCGACCCACCGTGACATCCTGGCGCTGGTCATTGTTGCGGAAGAAGAAACTGCCCAGAACCGCGATGGCCCCCAGCAGCAAGATGCGGGTGAAGTAGTGGAGAAACATCGTGTTCCCCTCCTTCCCGCCGCTCCAGTGACGCCGTCCAATCAGCACCATGCAAAGATACAGACCGACCATCGCCAAGAGGATGAAATAGGCTAGCGACGAAAGGCTGATCACGCCCCGTCCAAAGTCGTCAAAACGCTCGGTGATGCTAAACCCTTTGATCATCCGTGTGATGGCCCGATTGGGTGCGATCACATCGGACATCGATGCAAAGGCCAGGGGGGCATTGAACAATGCCCCCAGAATAAATCCAACCGTCAGGTTGTTGGTCAAAAAGGAGGCGATCATGCCGATGGCGATCATCGCCATCCCGATGCACCAGTAGCCGAGATAATTGGCAAAAAAGAGCCCCGTATCGACGTTGCCCAAGGTCAAAAACACCAACACCAGGAAGGTGGAGATCTGGGAGAAGAGCAGGGAGGCAGTGTAAATTGCACCGGCCGACAGGTACTTCCCGATCACGATATCGAAATCATCCGCTGGCAATGTCAAAAGGAGTTCGTCGGTCCCTTGACGCCGCTCCTCCGCCCAGATGCTCATCGTGATCGCCGGGATGAAAAAGAGCATGATGATCGGAAACCACTTGTTCAGCTGCCCTAGCGTCGCGAGGTTGCTGCTGAAGAATTCATGGGGCCAAAAAGCCGCCATCGAGGTCAGCAACACGAACAGGCAAAGGAACACGTAGCCAGTCGGATTGCTGAAGTACCCCAGGAAATTCCGCTTCAGCACCGCGAAGGCAGCTCGCTTGCGCCTGGCCAGAAGATAGATCGGCACGCCGACCACCACCAGGAACATCAAGTCCATCAACAGCAGAGTCGCAAAACTCACCAATCCCAATCCAGGTGACATAACGCTTCTTGTCCTTATCGCTAGTTCGTGATTGATTTGCCATGAGTCGCACCGCGTGCGGAAGGAAGCTCTCCCAGCTTCCAGTCCAACTCCGATCGGCGGTCATCCGCTTGGGCACCTAGGGGCACCGCATCCATCAGGCGCTGGCATGCGTCAGTTTCTTGAACGCGCCATCAAGGTCTCCCTGCACCTTTTTCAGTTCATCGACCGAGCCTTCGAAGACCTTGCGGCCTTCATTGATCATGATGACGCGGTCGGCCATCGCCTCCACTTCCTGGAGAATATGCGTCGACAGCAAAATCGTTTTGGTTTCTCGTAGCCGCCGCATCGTCGAACGGACTTCGCGGATCTGATTGGGGTCGAGACCTGCGGTTGGTTCATCGAGAATCAACACATCCGGTTCGTGCAGCAACGCCTGCGCCATCCCAACGCGCTGTCGAAAACCTTTGGAAAGCTTACTGATCGCTTTATGCACCACACTGCCCAAATCGCATAGTTCAATGACCGCTTCGATTCGCTCCCGCTTCCTCGACGCGCTCATCCCCCGCGCATCGGCAAAGAACGTCAGCATGCTCATCGGCGTCATGTCGGGATAGAGCGGTCCGTTTTCGGGGAGGTAGCCCAGCCGATGAGAACCGGCGATCCGGTCTTTGTACATGTCGTGTCCAGCGATTCGGGCGACCCCTTCGCTGGGGGCAAGGTAGCCGGTCAACATCTTCATCGTGGTGCTTTTTCCTGCCCCGTTCGGGCCCAAAAACGCCACCAGTTCCCCTTCGTAGACTTTGAACGAAACATCGCGAGTCGCTGCGAAGGGACCATAAAACTTCGAAAGCCCCTCCGCTTCGATCATCGCTTTGCGATTCGCCGATGTGTCGCCGCTTGCTTGCGTGCTGCGATTCATTTCGTCGCTCTCCTAAGGCATTTCGGTCGCGATAGCGGGCAAAATCCGGCCAGGTTCCAGAGGGCGGCTTGCCAAGCCGTCTCCCGCTGGGCGGTCATTTTCTGCCGCCTTCCTGCCCGCTGAAAGATCCTCGCCATGTTGCTTTTACGCAATCCCCCAGCACTAGGTTCATTCGATCCCGGAAGCCGTTGGGATGGCCGGCACCTGTCAAAAAGTACCCCATTCCCGCCCCAGCCCGGGGCTTCTGCCCCCCAAGGCATGGAAAGTGGGGATGGAAAGGTGGCATGGCGGAGGCCAGACACGACGCCATGGGAGAGCCACCAAACCCAGGGCAGAAAGGGGTGCTCCAGACCAGCCAAGGCGGCGAAATCTTCTTGGGGCAATCGCCCCGCGAGGATCCACAGTTCGAAAGAAAACCGGTCGGTTCGCAGGAAGCCACATGCTTGGTGGTTTGCAAGTCGATGCCGCGCGTTGGGTAAGGTGAAAAGAGGTTCCACTTGGAGGCAGCTCATCCGCCCATCCACAGCTCGGCTATCCTCACTTGCCGAAAAACCAGAGCGATCCCTGGCTTGTATCGCTCTGGTCGTCTGTCCGCATCGGGCCCCGCTGGATTAGAATGTGGGAAAGCATAGGACAAGGAATGAGGGAGCCGCCGACGCCCGCGTCCGGTTGCCCCAGAGTCGTTCCAAAGGATTATCCATTCAGGAGTTGACCGAACATGTCGTCTGGTGATTCGTTCCAAAATCGCGGGGATGCTCTGGAGAATGAGTTCTTCCGCAAGGTGGACCAGGAACTCATGGAGCGGCTGCAAAGGCAGGGGGATATCGAATCGCTGCGTGAATGCCTCGGTATTCGCGATGACAAAGTCGCCGCTTCGCTTCTGGCCGCCGGAGTGACGGTTCGTACGGCAACTGCCCTGAGACTGGTTCCCCTGGTGGCCGTCGCATGGGCCGACGGTCGGATCGAAGCCAGCGAGCGAGAGGTTGTCCTGAGTGCTGCGGAAAAGCACGGCATCACCCCACAAAGCCCTGGGGGACAGCTTCTCCGAGGATGGCTTGATCAAAAGCCCTCACTGGAAATGATGGATACCTGGGTGGCCTACGCTGGCCGACTGGCCGAAAAGTTGACCCCACAAGAAAGCGCTCATCTGCGTCAGGTGATCGTCGAAGAGATGCAGCAGGTGGCCGAAGCGTCGGGTGGCTTCCTGGGATTCGCGGCGGTCTCTTCCGGCGAGAGCAACATTATCAAGCGGATCGAAACGGCTCTTTCGCACACAGCTTAGGATCCTCATGGGAACCGACTCCGGAACGCCGCAGGTTGTCTGGCACCCCCAGACTGTTAGCAGAGAAGCGCGCGCCAAACGCAACGGCCACCGAAGCGCCCTTCTGTGGTTCACCGGTCTAAGCGGATCGGGAAAAAGCACGATCGCCAATCTGGTCGAACAACGGCTCCATCAACTCGGCCGACACACCTTTCTGCTCGATGGCGACAACCTTCGGCATGGACTGTGCAGCACCCCCAAACTGCTGGCCCAAGAGAGCTACCAAGCTTCCTTCTGCGACCGATTCGGGCTTGGATTTTCGCCGGAAGATCGAGAAGAGAACGTCCGGCGCGTCGGGGAGACAGCCAAGCTGTTGGTGGAAGCAGGATTGGTTGCTATCACGGCGCTGGTCAGTCCCTACAGGAAAGACCGACAGCGAGTCCGCCAACGGCTGGAGACGCTCGGCGGACGCGGGGATTTTATCGAGATTTTCGTCGATACGCCGCTGGAGATTTGCATCCAGCGCGACCCCAAGGGGCTCTATCAACAGGCCCTCGCCGGAAAGATTCCGCACTTCACCGGTGTCTCTGACCCCTACGAACCCCCCGAAGCCCCCGAAATTCAACTCGATGGATCGGGCAGCATTCCGCCACAACAACTGGCCGATCAGGTCGTTGCATTCCTGGAGCGAGAGGTCTTTCCTCTTAGGGATTCCTCCTGACGGTTTGCCATGGCATGCGAACGGCCTGCGTTGACACCCCATCGCTCAGTTGCTATGACCCGCGTTCTGGGTAGGCATCGAAGCTTGTTGGGAGTGGGATGTAGTGCACCGTCTACAAGTTGCCTCCGAATTCTGCCAGACGCCGTGGTGGCGAGCCATGCTGGTGATGGCGATGGTCTGCGTCTGCGAGCTACCTATCGGCCGCGCCCAGTCTTCCGCCTGGAGCGGAAATCTCGCTGGCTCCCAGCCATTGACTGGCCCCCAGCCATTCGATTCCAGCTGGCAAGAAGCCACGACATCCGCAACGCCCGCTCCGGGCGCGACGATCTCTGGAGAGACGACCAGCAACCTGTATTTCCCGGAGTCGATGCAAGCGGAGGCTACCGGGATCGCGATCGACTTGGAGCGGCAGGTACCCTGGGAATTCACCCCTCCATCCGCTGACGAAGAGGGAGTGACCCTAGAAGGCGCATCGACCGTGCGCGAAACGATCCTGCCGGCATGGCTGCGGATGGGACCGCTAGATAGTTATCGCAGCGAGGAGCGATCGCAGGAGGTGTTGCCAGGGGATGGAAATCAGTTTGGTTGGTACTCTTGGAATTCCCAGACCTACCTCGACTCTGCTTCCCAATCGGGACTGATTGGAGGCATCAACATCCACTGGCTATCGGGGCCGGAAGTCGTGCCGTTGCCCCCACGTCTTTATGACTTCGTGATCGGCTATCAGAATCGCGTGAAGCTGACCGAATCGCTTCGCGTCGATGCGGCCACTAGCATCGGCGTCTTCAGCGACTTTGAGGATAGCGCACGGGACGGGATTCGCTTTCCCAGCCACCTCGTCGGCTTTTACAGCCCACACAGCTCCAGCGACTGGGTGCTTGGAGTCGATTACATCGACCGAGATGACATCAAGCTGCTTCCGGTCTTCGGCTTTTCTTGGCACGACGACGCTGCGGCTCCCATCCGCTGGGACATGATCTTCCCCAGACCCCGTGTCACCGCGCGGATCTCCGAGCACCAATGGCTGTACGTGGCAGGTCGATACGAGGGAGGAAGCTGGGATATCGAGCTACCGGATCAGCGCGACGAGGTGATGACCTATCGAGATATTCGGCTGGTCGTCGGACTGGACCACGTCAGCGAGGGCCGCGTCGATGGCCTGGAACTGGGATTTGCCTTTGATCGCCAACTCCAGCTGCGCCACGCGGAATCGAAGGACCGTTTCGACGATGCCTTCGTCATTCGCTGGACCACTTTGCGGTAGCCTCAAAAACCGATCCTCTTTCAAAGCGACTGGAATCTTGCAACGGCCAGACAAGCCAACAAGACCAACCCCAATCCAGTACCCCACCTCATGCGTTGCCCTGAAACGGAGCCATCGGAACGAGGCGAAAGCCATGGGTGCCAAGCGACCAGCGTGTGCGCCAGTCCAATCCCGATCAATCCGAAAGCGAAATCGACGATCGCGTTGGCCGTGGAACAGTAGCCGTTGACGAGAATGCACTGCGCCGCTTCGAGCAAGAAGCAGAAAACAAGCAGCCAAAATGCCGCAGACCGCGAAGATCGCAGCGGTCTTTTGTGCGATGTGACCAGTATCGCTGCGAGGATTCCCGCAAGCATCATAGGTCCGCTTCGCATGATGATCTGAGATAGAGATCCCAGATATCGAAAGTCAGGCACCAACGCAATCGTTAGCGACTCCATTTTCAGGTAGATTTCGCGCATACTCCCTTCGAATTCTAGAGGCTGAAGACGCCGGTAGATCATGTCGGCGACCAAAATCACCAGTGGCAACTCCAATGGACTGAATCCGCGAGGAGAGTAGGTGGCAGGCGACTCTCTGTTGCTAATCCAAACAGAGAGGATCGAAACGACAACGATCGCTCCAAAAGTTCCCCAGGCCGCCGCGTGCACATGCTCCTTGAGCAGCAACAGATTGCTGTCCAGAAGAGAACCGATGCAAAAGTCGGTGATTTGAGTGATCAAGGCAAAAGAAATCGCTACAGAAAAAAACCTCGCGTAAGCCGATATCGAAGGAATCGCTCCCAACATGGCGTAGGATCCAAGGACCACCGAAACGACGAAGAACAGGATCGATCGGCCAATCCATTGACCAGTCTGCTCTTGTTCGGGCAGCCATGAACTTTGGCTGAACTGCTGCAAGCCAAAGGGAAAGCCAAGCCCCCTCACTCCGGCATTTTGGAAACTGATGAATCCGTACGCCAGCGCGGCTGTAAAGCAGAACAACCATGGCATGCAGCGCAGGCGGAGTTTCAAATACCGATCGGTATCCTCCCTCCATCGATGGCTCGCGAAACGCTGAGTCGCCAGCCAGAGTCCAGTGAGAACGGTCGCAACCGCGGCAAGCCATGCGAATCCCTTCACCGCAGTCGACATCTGCTGATTGGTGCGATCCCGAGCGATCTGCTCCATCTCGTCAAAGCTCTTGAAAATCGATTTTCCCTGAAAGACTCGTTCGACCGGATCGATTCCGTGAATGCCGTTTTTTTCGATGTGGGAAACCTCTCTCCTGGTTGTCCGCTGCGGTGCGTCGGGGCAGTACCAGATGTTCTCGGAAAACTGAATCGCATGGTGTGGGATGCCCGGTTTGATATGGATCGCCGTCACCATGGCTCGGTCCATCAGAAAAAAATTGTGCCGCGCCGTCACGTCCTGCGTTTGAATCACGTTCGGGATTTCCGACTCGGAAAGAAGTCGGAAAAACCAACGAGTCGGCTGGATCAACCTGCAATTCTCGATGAGCACTTTTTCTGCATTCACAACGCTGATGCTTGCCTCACCCCGTTCGATCTGGCAGTCCTTCACCTCGATCCGAGTCGCTTCGTAATTCGCGTTCTGCGGCCACACAAAGGCCAAGTTGGTCGTCCCGCCAATCTGGATTCCTCGATTCAAAAAACCTCGGATTTCGCAACTGCGAAAAGTAATGTCACTGCTTCCTCCCTTAGCCGACAAACCGCCAAGGCTCCATGATTTTCCGTCAAAGACGCAACGATCCACCAGAACTCGACGACATCGCACCAAGTCGATCGCACTACCATCCCGCGCCCATCGGATCACTGAACAGTTTTCGATCAGCAGGTCATCGCAACCGGAGATCTTCATGCCATCGGAATTCAAGCTGGACCCACTGTCCCGGATGACAAGATTCTTCAGGACGATGTGATGCGACCGCTCCACGCCACCTTTGCGTGTTACATCATCGATATGCAGACCGTTGTCCCAGGAATCCGTGAAAAGCAATCCATCAACAACGATCCAGGAGCAACTGGAGAATTTCAAATTTTCCTGTCCACCAATAATGACGGCGGGTCGATCAGGGTTTTCTGATCGGATCACGATGGGCTGCTCGCGGGTCCCATGAATCGCCCTCAACTCGGCCCCGCCCCGATGGTAGCCTTCCTTCAAAATCACCTCGTCTCCAGGAACCAGGCTCGAAAAGACCGCAGAAAGTTTGGCCCCAGGTTCGACGACGATTTCTTTGCCCTGAACGTCGCTCTTCATGGGCTGCAGAAAGAGGAAAGCAAAGAGCACTGCGGTGAGCGTGCCGAATCGCGCAAACGGCAACCGGCAAAGTCCTTCAAGCGAAGACAATGAGCGATGGATTGCGAAGGGGCATCGTCCTATCTCGGGGCAACCACTGTTCCTAGGTCTCATGGAATCACCTTGGGGGTCGATCGACGGACGCACAGAAGGGACGTGAACTGCCACCAGGCGCCTTCTGAATACCTCAAAGCGAAGCCCAGCATCGGTCGATCGACGACTCGACGACACTCGGGGAGGTCGTCGCGGACGAAATCTGCCGCCTAAGTTCCTCCACCCTTGGGGATCCCTCAATCAGATCCAGGCTCCACTGGAAATCGCGAGCTTCCCCAGGCTCCAGAACCACCAGTCGCCCTTGCTGCTGCTCGAATCCTCTAGGATTAGGAAATCCCGTCGCTGGCTCAATCCCCGTCACGTATCCATCCTCCAGGGCGCCGGTATTCTTCCAGAGATTCAAGAAGGGAAGGGTGCGGGTTTGGAATCCAACCGCCACCCCTTTTTCTCCCTTGGGATCGACCAGCATGGCGGTCGACCATCCCCGATCATCCGCACGGGCTTTCATCAGATAAACCTGCTCGGCGAACCCTGCGGTCGGCCCTGCGTAACGGTTCCAGTCGGGAAGCCCCTCCGCCGCGCGTGCGTTGCGGGGGACCAGACGATCGAATGCGGCATGCAGGGTCGACCCTTCGCCCAAAAGTGGCGATCCCAGGTTGATGTGATAGAGCAGTTGCATGGTCGCTGGCGTCGACTTGAGGTTCACGACGCGATCGACGCATCCGATTCCTTTGCGTCCAATTTCGAAGCGATACCGCACCTCCAGTCGCAGACCCTGGATCAGAAAGCGGACTTCGTCGACCTCCCCCAGCACCTCCAATACCCCTTTCTGCCGATCGACCAGGATCTCTAGGTGATGAGCAGGCAGATTGCCGATTCGACCGTGGAGCGGATAGAGCAGCCGACCACCGGAATCATGCTCGGGCGCTCCATTGCTCTCCAGGCCGCAGCGCACCACCAGTTCGTCGAATCCCTCCAGCCATCCCAGCCCGCTGGGGTCATGGACAGGAACCCACTGTGGATGGACGGGCCCCTTCACTGGGCTGGTCCATCCCAGTGGCGTGGTCCCCGACCGGCATCGCCAAAGGCTCATTCCACGCGTCGCTAGGATCGTTGCTTCCCAATCCCCGTGACCGACCCTCAGCTGCTGGACGCCGCGGCGTTTCCCATCGCCTAGCGTCTCCCAGGCGAAGTAGAAGCAGCCACCTTCCGCCTCGATCGATCGCTCCATCGGTTCCGCTGAGGCTCCTGCTTGGCCATCGACTAAAAGCCAGCGCGAAAATAGGTCGTCGGATGCAGCATCGGTTGGTTTGGCCATCGCTCAAGCTCGTCTCTTCCGCAGTCCATTCCGCACATTCTGCCGACGACTTGGTGTCGCAACGGCTCCCTTTCGGCCACAATAACCGACATCTGGTTGGCTTGAAAGCCGACAGCCATCGGAATAAAACTAGGCGATTCCCGCGAACACCAGCGGCAATTGGTTTATCCCCACCTGACCTCTCTCTGGAAAGCACTCCATGACTCCCGTTCGACTTGATGAAGGCATGATCTCCAAGGACAACGTCGCCCGCATTCTGGATCGCGCTCTGGATGCCGGCGAAGGTCTGCTGCGCCTGACCCCCACTTGGGTTCCCCGCAGCTTCCTTCATCCGGGAAAGCGAATCAAACTACACCCGCACGATTGGTATGCGTTCGGCGCTCAGCGCGGTGGGATCGACGAGCGATGGTTTGCCAGCACCACCGAAGCGGCCAACGAAGGGCGTGTCTGGCATGAAGGGCTCAGCTTTTGCCTCTTTGAAAATCAGAAGTTCCTGCTCAAGGACGCCGTGGCCGAAGCGGGCAATCGGCTGATCGGCCAGTCGATCTTCAGCCGCTATCAGAAATGGCCTGTTTACTCCAAGTTCTTCGACAACATGGGCCCCATCCCCCATCACATGCACCAGTCGCAGGAAGATGCGGCGCTGGTAGGGCAGGAAGGAAAGCCGGAGAGCTATTACTTCCCACCCCAGTACAACAACGTCGACAACAACTTCTGCTACACCTTCATGGGGATCGAACCGGGGACCAGCAAGGAGCAGCTGCGGCGATGCCTAGAAAACTGGAACCGTGGCGATAACGGCATCCTGGACCTCTCGCGGGCCTACCGCCTGCAACGGGGAACCGGTTGGCTGATTCCCCCCGGTGTGTTGCATGCGCCTGGGTCTCTCTGCACCTACGAACCCCAGTGGGGCAGCGATGTCTTTGCGATGTTCCAGTCGATCGTCGAAGGCCGCTATGTCCCCTGGTCGCTTTTGGTCAAGGACATGCCACAGGAAAAGCACCAAGACCTCGACTTCATCATCGGCCAACTCGATTGGGAAAAGAACGTCGACACCCACTTCAAGGACCACAACTACCTGGAGCCGATTGTCGATGCAGCGGCCAGCGGAAGCGGATACACCGATCGGTGGATCGTTTACGGCAACATCGACAGCAAGCAGCTTTTCTCCGCGAAGGAACTCACAATTGAACCAGGTGCCAAGTGCGTGCTGAAAGACCCGGGCGCCAGTGGCTGGATCACGGTGCAGGGCAAGGGGACCATCGGAAAAATGGCTCTTCAGACTCCCGCGATGATCCGCTTTGGAGCCAACACCGAAGACGAAGTCTTTATCTCCCACGAGGCGGCGACGCGCGGTGTGGTGATTGAGAATACGGGGGCCGAGCCGTTGGTTGGTCTCCGGTACTTTGGACCTGACGTCCATCCCAACCTTCCCGCCAACGGTGCCTGGAAAAAGAGCTGACGGCAAAAAAGAACTGACGGCAATCGATTCGGGGTGCTGAATTGTCTCGGCACCCCGAGGTGCAAACCCATCCTCGGTGCATTCCTTCCCACTGGAGACCTCGTCATGACCTCCCCCACCTCTCCGAAACTCCATAATGCCATGTGGCCTGGTCTGGTTGGAAAAGGCCACGATCCGGGACAGGAACCCCCCATCAGCCTCGAACGAATGCTCGATCTGACTGCGGCCGCTTCGGTGAATGGTCAGAAGTTCGATGGGATCGACTACTTCCTCTTCCATCCGCACACCGATCCGACTGCCACCGACCAGCAGTTGCGCCAGATCGCCGATCTGATCGCTTCCAAGGGGTTCGCGGTCGGGTCGCTGGTGGCCCCGGTCTGGCCCGGCACCGTCGGCGACTCGGCGATGGGAGATCTCGAGTCCCGCCAAAAGTTTCTCGATGCCGTGCGTGTCGCCTGCCGGATCGCTCGAGTCTTCGAGGACCACGGCGTGCGAAAGTACGGCGTCATCCGTATCGACTCGGCCGAGTTCGGGGTGGAGAAGTGGCGAGCCGATGCGAAGGCGAACACCGCGCGCATCGCGGAGACGTTTCGAGAGGCTGGAAAGATCGCCGCCGATCAGGGGCAGAGGCTGGCTGCAGAAGGGGAGATCTGTTGGGCAGGTATGCACTCCTGGAAAGATATGCTCGACCTTCTGGAAGAGGTCGGCATGCCCGGCACCGTCGGCTTCCAAGCCGACCTGGCGCATACCTACCTTTACCTGATGGGCTACAACGCACCCGAACATGCGCTGCTGCAGCCAGGGTACAGCGAGGAGGAATTCTGGGATGCCTACGAACGGATGACCGACAAACTGCGCCCTTGGACGATCGATTTCCATGTCGCGCAGAACGATGGCCACGTCCACGGCGCTGGGTCGCACGACAAGACAGGGAAGCACTGCCCGGCCGATGACCCCAACGGCAAGCTCGACATCGTCCGCTGCTCCGGTTACTGGCTGAAGGACGCAGCCAAACGCGGCATTCAGCATATCTGTTGGGATGGTTGCATGTTCCCAAACAAAACACTGGAAACTGCTTCCACCTGGAATACGATCCTCGACACGATGCTGAAAGTTCGACAGGCTCACGGTTGGTAACTCCTCCTGCCCCTCGCGGCCTGGCCGCTCCCCAAGCGGACCAGGCCATCCTCCCAGTTGCATCCATCTTTTTCAGAACAAAGGTCTTTCTTCAAAATGGCTCAACACACCCCGCTCCGCATCGGCATGGTCGGATATGGTTTCATGGGACGCGCCCACTCCAATGGCTATTCCCAGGCCAATCACTTTTTTCCCCTGAAGTACCAACCGGTGCTCCAGGCTGTGTGCGCCCGCAACCCGGACAAGGCAAAGGCATTCGCCGATCAATGGGGTTACCAGTCGATCGAAACCGATTGGCGAAAGCTGGTGGAAAGAAAGGATATCGATGCCATCGACATCTGCACGCCGAACAATCTCCACAAGGAGATCGCTCTGGCGGCCGCTGCCAACGGCAAGATGATCCTCTGCGAGAAACCTCTCTCGATGAATGTCGCCGAGGGAGAAGAAATGGTGGCGGCGGTCGAAAAAGCAGGTGTCGCCAACACGGTTTGGTACAACTATCGCCGCGTCCCTGCCGTGACCCTCGCCAAACAGCTGATCGAGGAAGGCAAGCTGGGACGTATCTTCCACTACCGAGCCGTCTTCCTGCAGGACTGGACGATCTCAGAAGATGTTCCTCAAGGTGGAACCGCCACTTGGCGATTGGATGCCACCGCCGCCGGTAGCGGGGTCACCGGCGACCTGCTGGCCCACTGCATCGATACCGCCATCTGGCTCAACGGATCCATCGACTCCGTCTCCGCCGCCACCGAGACGTTCGTCAAGGAACGGATGCATGCCGAGACAGGCAAGAAAGAGAAAGTCGAGATCGATGATGCTGCCGCCTTCCTGGCACGCTTCCGCAATGGCTCCCTGGCCACCTTCGAATCGACCCGCTATGCGCGAGGACACAAGGCGCTCTACACCTTCGAAATCAATGGCGAACATGCGTCGATCAAGTGGGATCTCCACGATCTCCATCGCCTCAGCTACTTCGATCATCGCGACGAAGGCCGAGTTCGTGGCTGGCGCAGCATCCATGTCTCCGACGGCGATCAGCCCTACATGAAGAACTGGTGGGTTCCAGGGCTGCAGATCGGCTACGAACACAGCTTTGTCCACCAGGTCGTCGATTTCCTCAAGAGCCTGGAGACAGGTCAGCCCTGCAGCCCCACCTTCCGCGAAGCACTGGAAACCCAGCGCGTCTGCGATGCGGTGCTGGCCAGCGCCCAAACCGGCGCCTGGCACAAGGTCTAATCCCCGGCAGCCAACCTACCCGCAATCCGGCTTGGAAGAGACGGTCGATCTTCCAAGCCTTTCGATGGCCCGCGGGATCGACATCGCAGGACCAAGATCCTGGCCGTCGCCATGGCTACGCAAACGGCTCGATCGTCCCTCTTTCGCTGCTCTCTTGCATCTTCCCCAAGCACGGATGACTGGCATTACCCTAGCGGCGAGGCGCTAGCCGCCGGTTCTTTCCAACGTGATACTTGGTACCAACAGCTGACCAAAGAACCCGGCCGCTAGCGCGGTCCGGCTATGGCAGAACGCTGCCACCGAACAAAACA